>ERZ1034952.400-NODE-400-length-40621-cov-33.808929_pt1 | contig 40621 bp, 34 predicted proteins | sample MGYA00520625_ERZ1034952 | MGnify/ENA primary metagenome ERZ1034952 (study PRJEB33766, sample SAMN09781773) | gut metagenome | biome: gut microbiome | host: Homo sapiens | place: Madagascar | study: EMG produced TPA metagenomics assembly of the PRJNA485056 data... | reverse complement strand
GCTGGCTGATTTGCGTAATGCTTAAGGTTTCATCCACAAGTAGTTGGCGGGCAGCCGAAAGCAGTCGGTCGTTAATCAGACTCTTGGCGGTTCTGCCTGTCTCGGTCTTAACCAATTCGCCGAAATATTTAGTTGAATAGCAGCATTTGTCGGCAAAGTAGGCTACGGTAGGCAGACCTTCATGCTCCGCCTTCTGGGCAATGTATTCATCGAGCAGAGTGATGAACTTCTTTACCACCGAATGATTAATCTCCTCGCGTGTGATAAACTGACGGTCGTAGAAGCGCAGACAATAGTTCAGCAGCAACTCGATGTTTGAAACGATGAGTTCACGCGAATGCTTGTCTATAGGATGCTGCAATTCCTGCTTAATCATTGTGAGCACATCACGGAAGATGTTTACCTCGGCAGCGGATAGATGTAGAGCTTCGTTGCTTGTATAGTCGAAGAACTCATAGCGGGAGATGTTCTTGCCAAGCTGGGTGCGGTTGAGCAGCTCGGGATGGAAAATCAATACCGTATATTTGGCTATCGGAACTCCTGGAATGGGTTCTACTTTAATCGATTGTCCCGGAGCAAACGAGGTTACGGTCATCTCGTCAAAATCATATTCTGTTCTGCCGTATGACAATTTGCATCCCTTGTTTTCCTTCAGAAAGAGGGCGTAAAGTCCGTAGTGATGCACAGCCTCCTGTATAGGAGAGACGTTCTCCACACGCACAACGCTTACCAGGGGATGAAGCGTTTTCACCCCAATGTAGTCGTTGAACTCCTGTATCGTATTAAAGAATAATTCCTTCATAATCCTATGCTTTAACATTTCTTGGGTGCAAAGATAATGCAAATGAGCGCAATGAAAGCTTGCTTTCAAATTGCCGAGTGCAGCTTATCTTCTGCAAAGATACGCACATTCTCCTAATGAGCTTATACCTGGTTTTCGGAAGATTTTACCATTATCGGAGATTTATTCCATTCTGCCATATTTCATTTCTACGCCTTCCTTATCATATTGCTTGCGCTTGCCGGTTGGTGGCTCAGTAAGTGTGATGCGAACTACAGCCGTGCGTAATAGGGAACGGGCGATGCTCTGGTCGAAAGCATCCATGTGTTGAGGAAGGAAACGCTCACAGATTAGTCGGAGACCATGAATCTTCTCTGTATCCTCGGTTACTATTTCAGCCTTACCGAATGCAATGGCTGATTTGAATTGCAGGGTGAAACTGCCGTCCTTCGGGCCAACCGTAGGCGCACAACGGGTTACGGCTGATAGGCAGACATCAGGATGAGCCTTGATTGCCTCCAGTTTCTTGCCTTCCAAGGCACCATGAAAATACCAGTTCACATCATCATCTGATGCGAGTGATAGGGGTAAACCATAAGGCTTGCCGTCTTCGTCAATGAAACTTACAGTTATATACGGAGCCTTGTGCATTACTTCCAATGCCCACCCACTATCCATTGCTCTTGATTCCTTTCTCATTTTTATCCTAATTAATTTGATTATTTTTATCCTATTAATTTAATAATCTGTTTATCCGAAGCATCAGGCAGAATTTCTTTCAGATGTTTGAAAATCCTCTGATAAGATTCTTGGGGAGTGCGGTTGCATTGGCAAGCCTCCCTGCCATAGAGATCTTCGGGAGTATTGAGTAGCGACCAACCCCAGCCATATTCATTATTGTGTTTGTCACGAGGGTAGACGAAATCCTCGGTCACGATGTAAGTCGCCATTTCCAGTCGGGTGAGATAACCGTCAAACTTGCTTCTCATTCCATGACCCGTGAAACCACAGGCTGCTCGAAGTTCCCTTGTAATGAGGCTTTCCGATGATTGAAGCGTGCTGAGAATGGCTCCTTCTATTGAGTCATCATCTGGGCGAGGGTACTTGCTTCTTCTGTAGTTGCAGAAGTCAGCCCACCATTCCTGACTGATGAATCCCGCTTTCTTGTTGAAGAACTTTCCATACATACACGGCATTTCTGTCACAATCTCGCCCTTCCATTTCCATAGCGGCCAGTCCCAGCCACCTTCAGGAAATTTTACATATTGGCAATCCTCTGCCACGATGTCTTCGGCAGAAAACCCTTCTATGCCACTATCGAGGAGAGGTAGGAAGCCGATCTTTTGAATCAGCTCCATCATGCCAGTTGCTGAATATATTTCTGGAAATGCCATCTTTACGGTCTGTTCTATTTATTATGCTTCTTTAATCTGAATATTTATAGCTCCAACTACTCTTCGTCTATACGCTCAATTTTGAATATGACTGGTCTTGTTCCGTCAGAACAACAGCATATCATTTCGTTTTCACGCTTCATCCTCCCTTCATGATTGAACCACCTTGCAGTCCGGTGTATATATATCGTGAAATGGCATCCCATGCCTCAGAACAATGTGGCATCTTAGGACCTCCTGCTACGGTATTCGGATCGGCAGATGTTTTGACGAGTGTATTCAAACCTCCATGCCAAAAATGATCATTCTCATCGTCACGCTCAAAAACAAACTCATCACCAATATTGTAGCATGGACACATTCCTGCTTTTGGGTCGGCGCAATACTTCTCCTGCAGTTCAGGATAGACCTTCTTGTCTATTACTGTTACTTTTACTTTATGCTTCATATTCTTTTTATTTATATAATTATCAATTCATTAACTTGTCTTCTCTGATTATTTTGGCCTGAGCATTGCCTGCAAGAACGAGAATCTTCTTGCTGTTGGCTATGCCTTCCTCAGACGCGACTCAGTAGAGTTCAAGCAAGCTATTTCAGTACAATATTACAAAATAATATTGTAATAATAAAACATACATTTCTCTTTTAACCATAATTTGAGGTTCTTCTTATCCTTGAAGCAGGATTTCTGGTAAAATGGTCTGCCCAGATATTTTCGAAGTGCTTTACGTTGATGAAATATTCAAGCATTAGTCTTAATGCTTCGGTGCAAATACCTTTGTTCCAATAAAGCTTACCAAGCCAGTAGCCAACCTCACAATCGTTCTCTCCAATACGTATGTTGCTCGTCTCGTGTGTGTAATAGCCTATGCAGCCGATTGGCTCGTTGGTTTCTTTCAGTACTATAGCCCATGTAGTATCATTATTAAAATATGTTCGGATTATCTCCCGACTTTCTTATACAGACCATACCCTTCAACTTCTTTTTCTTATTTCTTTAAAATCCCAACTCCACATCCTTGCCGAATGGTGCGAGCGAAAGCCCAGCCATCTTGAAGTGCTGTTTTCCCCAAGGAATGCCGATAATGGTTATACATAAGAGAAAGCCGAAGAACAAATGCATGAGGCAAGCCCACAATCCTCCGAAAATCAGCCAGAGTAAATTCAGTGGAATGCGAATGCAACCAGTTGGACTATTCGATTCTCTTACTGTAGAGCCAAAAGGCCATAGGCAGAGCAGACCAATCTTGAATGTCTGTATTGCAAACGGAATGCCGATGATGGTACATGCAAGAGCCAGACTTCCGGTGAAATAACCGATGGCAGCTTCGAGACCTCCGAAGAGCCACCAAAGTAAGTTTCCTATTATGCGCATAAGATTATTCTATTATTTATCAATTTCTGTGAAACGATTAAAAGTTTGCTGAAAACTCCATCAACATTTTCTGGGCAAGGGGAGCGTACCATGTCTTCACCTCCTGCTCAGTAGGCGTATGACCGCCAGGGAAGTGGAAAACGTTGTTGTAATGCTCCAGGAAGAGAGGGGAGAAGTGAGCCAGGGTGTCGTGCTCACCAAAAAGTCCCCACACACGATCCTTATAATATGGGTTGCAATGGTCAAACTGCACGGCTTCCAACTCCGCAAACTCCTCAATCAGCGCCTCGTCTATAACCAATCGTTGATTGCCGTCTCTTCTTGGAGCCTTATATTCATGCTCGCCGATGCGCTCCTTCAGAAACTCCGTCATCATGAAATATGGATTGCCCAGCAAGGCTGGGATGCCAACTATAGGAGCCAGCATTTGTGCAAGGAACGCTCCGCAACTGTTGCCCAAAAGCAAGTCGGGTTGTTCTTTGTCTATAATATAACGTATTTCATTCAACGCCTTCTTGGGATGCAATGGCAAGTCGGGAGTCAGCACCACCGCCGTCCCCTCAAACGCCTCTTTCAAGGCTCTTGCCATCGCGCAACTGCCCGTGGCGAAGAATCCGTGTAGAAAAAGAATCTTCTTCATATTCTTATATGCAATGTCTTGTTTGGCTTTCAACTGCAAAGATACAAACTATATTAGAAATTGATTGATGATGTGAAAAGTATGAAGCATAAATTAACATAAAGTCTGATTATCGTGTCGTTAATGAGGCAATTTATAAGATTGTTCCTATTATTGATAAACATTTTTCTTTTACTGAAGTTTCGCATGTGATTCAAGTACGGGCTGAAGGCCCAAAAGCGCATAGCATAGGATAAGCCCAGCGACACCCTGGGGCAGGATGCCGTCGGTGTCGAGAACATCAGTTTTATAACGTTTACCATCTTGTGCCAGAAGTTTCAGTTGGTTAGTGGCACTAACCAACTCGTTTCCTTCCTTCTTCAGTTTTGTTTTCAGATACTTCCAATAGTTGCGGTTCTTGGTATAATCGTCTTGGTTGTTGAGCACACCAACGACATCCAAAACGGAAAACCACCATTTGGATAGTGGCTCGTCCCAAACGGCACGCACTTCGCGGTCGTTGAAGAAACGGATGGATACCTTCTGTATATTGTTATTGCTCATTGTTTTCTGTTTTGATTACTTCTTTGTCGGCCATAAAAATAATGTTATCGACCAGTTTGTCAGCCATAGTAGGGTTTATCGACCATTTCCTGCTGTATATACTTTTCTGCTTTTATCTCTTGTTTCATTACTTTCTTGATTTGATGTTAATGCATATCCTTTCCCAGTACCGTTTTCAATACCACCTAACTGGTACTGGAGTTTCATATAGGTGGTACTGGAGTTTCACTTATGTGGTACTGGAGTGTTACTTATGTGGTACTGGCAAAGAACTTATATGCATAAATCAGGCATCCCAATTGATGTGCTCCTCGTAGTTATAGAACTCTATTTTGGAGTCTGCTCCTACCTTTTCGAGCATTTGTCGTATCACTTCTTGCTCCTCAGGAGAAATATGAATGTCACCACGCCTGCGCTTGAAATATTGGTTGCGTCCGAAGTGGAAACAGAGGGTAGTCATGAACTGGTCGTACTGCTGTGGGAACATGTGCTTTTAGAAGTTGGTAAATCCTCTGGCGAATATCACCGGTTTTTTGTCGCGATAGTATATACACGATTCGTCCTTGCTGCATCTGGATGGATTGATCAGACGCAGATACTCTTCTTTCTGCTCCATCATCATGGTGTAAGCAATATGGCGCAAGCAAGTAGCAGCCATAGGGCAACTGCAATGCTCACATACAGGATAATTGGTTGGTAGAGACGTATATTCTTTTTGGGGGCATAATCTTCTTTGTTTTTATATTGTTGTTATTTTATATTTGTTCGGGATGCTCAACAATCTATTTACCGTTTTTGTTGCTGCCCATGCGTGACACTAGACCGGCTGCTTTCAGGGTTGCAATGTGTTTTCTCACCAATCGGCAAAGGGATAAATAAAATCAAACTCGTAGTGGAACACACACGAGCGTATAAGCAGATGGTTTTTGCTTCGGTTCAGCCATTCGAACATATGCAATGTCTTGTTTGGCTCTCAACTGCAAAGATACAAACTATATTAGAAATTGATTCATAATGTGAAAAGTATGAAGCATAAATTAACATAAAGTCTGATTATCGTGTCGTTAATGAGGCAATCAATGAGATTGTTCGTGATGTGCTAAATCAACAAATGCATCTCATACTTATTTGTCAAGGTAGTTTTTCATCGAATATATACAAAGTGTATTTTTAGGGTGTTTTGATATGTTGAATACTATTTTTTGCATAACAAAGAGTTTTTTATACACATAAAAAAGTCTGTATACAAATTCTTTCGCTGAAAATTTTATAACTTTGCACCAAAGTTTAATATATTATACTGATATGGCAGATTTAAATAGACTTAAGGTCGTACTTGTAGAACAGAAGAAAACAGGAAAATGGTTGGCTGATCAACTTGGCAAATCAACATGTACTGTTAGCAAATGGTGTAGCAATACTGTTCAGCCAGATCTTAATACTTTGAATAAAATAGCTAGACTCCTTAATATTGATGTCAAGGAACTGTTGAATTCAAATAATTAGGCTGTATGGGAGAAATTGCTTCATACATAAACCGACAGTCACGAAACAATTTACTCTTCACCTCAAAAGAGGTTGAAGGTGTTTGTTATGTCGATATTGGAAGGCAATTGGCAGAAAAGATAGAAACTTTTCTGCAAAAGAAACGTTTGGGTTTGATTGCCGAGGATGCTCTTAAAAAGATACTCAGTCAGGGTTCTTGTAAAAATGAAGAGGTTGGTGAATATCTTGCCATCAAGAATATTGGCATTCTGTTTGAACCTGTGCTTCATCTTGATGTAAAAACGATTCTAAAGAATTGGTCACGTGATCATGTTCTAATCGTAAAACTCGAAGGTGAAATTCAAAATGGGATATTTTATCTATCTCCTAAAGCAACCAAATATTTTGTTAACTTAAATGATATAACTTATAAAATCATACAATAATGAAATACAGTGAACTTATCCAATTTGATCCAATTGACGAGATTATCAAGTTCGACAAGTTGGAAAGCGACGATTATAGAGCAAAGCTCGTCAAGAACTTTGTTTGTTCCAGTGCCTTCGAGGAGCGTATCATTCCACAGATATGCTCAAAGTTGGATTTAGGCGCAGCAACTGAAACTAAAGGTATTCAGATTGTTGGTAACTATGGTACTGGTAAATCTCATCTTATGTCGTTGTTTTCTATTATTGCCGAGAACGCCGACTATCTTGATATGGTGCAAAGCTCTAAGGCAAAGGATTGGCTAAAAACCATTGCAGGTAAGTATCTGGTTTATCGCTTTGAATTAGGCAATACACAAGAACTTTGGGATATTATAACATATCGAATAGACGAGGCTCTTGAGCAATGGGGTGTTGATTACTGTATTTCCGATGACGACTCTCCGGCTTCATATACGGATAAACTTCAAAAAATGATGGCTGCCTTTGAGGAAATATATCCAGAGAAAGGCTTTATGCTTGTCATTGATGAGATGCTGTCTTATCTGAAAGGACGAAGCGAACCTGCCAAATTAAATCGAGACCTTGCTGTATTGCAAGCGCTTGGTCAGATGAGCGACCGCACACATTTCCGCATGGTGTTTGGCGTTCAGGAATTGATTTACCGTTCTCCTGAATTCCAGTTTGCAAAAGATATGCTTGGTCGTGTAAATGAGAGATATGTGGACTTGACAATCCAGAAGGAAGATGTGCAGTTCATAGTACAGCAACGCCTTTTACAGAAGGACGAGCACCAGAAAGCATGGATTCGTCAGCATTTGCAGAAATTCGAAGCGATGTTCCCCCAGATAGGACATAATCTCGACTCATACGTCAATCTTTTCCCCGTGCATCCTACATATTTCGAGAATTTCTCTCTGATACGCATTGGTAAGAGTCAGCGTGAAGTATTAAAAACACTATCCAACAAGTTCAAGACTATCATCGACCAAGAGGTTCCCGACGAAACTCCTGGTCTAATCTGCTATGATTCTTATTGGCAGGATATGATAGGTAATGTGGACTTGAAGGCTGACCCTGATGTCAGCAAGGTCAGTGATATAGTTGAAATTGTTGACCAGAAGATTGAAGATAATTTCACACGTGGCCTCGCTCCTAAGAAAAAGTTGGCTCATCGTATCGTTTCTGCAGCCGCAATCAAAATGCTTCAAGGCGACTTGTCAAAACAGAATGGTGTAACAGCAGATGCTCTTGCTAATGACCTCTGCCATGTTGACATCACCTGCGAGACGTATGACGAACTTGTTGATCTTGTATTTACGAGAATTCTCAAATCCATAGAGGACGCAACTCAGGGACAGTACTTTGAAAAAGGCAATAATGAATACCATCTCCGACTTGAAGGTGGCGTGAACTATGAGAATAAGGTTAAGGTATATGCCGCTTCGATGAGTGACAGTCAGAAAGATGAATATTTTTTCAAGTTCTTGACCGAGATATTCATGCTTGGAGAGCCAGACTATCGTCCGACGTTCAAGATTTGGCCACACGCTATAGAATGGCAGTCGCACAAATGTACTCGTGATGGCTATATATTTATGGGCGACCCCAATAGTCGTTCTACCACACATCCTGAGCAGCACTTCTATATCTACTTTATGCCTATCTTTGATGGAGATAGCGCTAATGTTCAATCGGTAAATGATAGTGTTTACTTCCTTATGGATGGTCTTGACGAAAGTTTCAAGGAGCATGTTTCTTTGTATGGGTCAGCTGTTGCGCTTGAGGGCGATGCTCCAAGCGATGAAAAGCCGAAATACAAGCAACTGCGCGATAAATATTTCAAGGAAGCCCGCAATGCTTTTAATAATCAGTTCTTGCCAAAGACTGTTGTTGAATATATGGGCGAACAGCATCCAATGATTGGAATGCCAGGAGCACAAGCTGATACGCTGATAGACTCTGTTAGCAGCATAACATCATTTATCATGGAAGAACAGTTCTGTGCTGAGAATCCTAACTATCCATCATTCTCTGCTCTTCCTCAGCCTATGACTGCGTCAAACCGTGAGAACCTGCTGCGCTCTGCCCGACAAAAGATTGCCTCGCAGACTACCCAGAATCGTAATGGTGAGGCCATTCTTATGGGACTTGGCTTGTGGGAGGATGGACGTCTTAATACAGAACATTCGCAATATGCTCGAAGCTTAAAACAAAAGTTAGAGGCAAAGGGTGGAAAGGTTCTTAATCGTGATGAGGTGTTGGAAGTGTTCTATCAACCAACAAACGAATACATTTCGTCCGACTTCCACATCGAAGCAGACCTTGAGATGCTTGTTATTGCAACTATGGCACAGCAAGGCGAAGTGGAAATTGTGCTCAATGGAGGCAACAGAATCAACGCAAGCAATATTGCCAACATCAATAGCATTTCAAACCAGGACAACTACACCTTTGTCAATATTTGTCCTCCTAAGGGATTGAATATTGCCCTTATTCGAGAGATTATGCTCGGTATCTTGGGAACAGACCGTACTGCAGAGCTTGACGATCGTGAGAGTAGCGTGTTTGCAGACCTCTGCTCTAAGGCTCAGATGATGGAGAATAAGGTTGTTAGACTTGAGTATGACATAAATGGAGGTTATTTCTTTGCTGGCAATATCGAGATTATCAGCGAGGATAAAGCTCGTTCTCTTATCGGTGAGTTTGACCGATTGAAGGGAATGTGCAACCAGATTCAGCGTTACAATACAAAGGCAAAGATGCGCAATATTGAATGGCCTGTGGATGTTGTTCGCACTACGATGACAGAAACTCGCCGTAAAGTAGATGAACTGTCGGTAATGTTGCGCGAGCTGGAAGATTTCAAGCAGATAGTATCATACCTTCGTACAGCTCAGTCAAACATTCCGGAAGGTGATTTCAAGAAGGAGATAACCGATGCCATAGAGCAAATAGCAACCGTTGTTACACAAAGCAAGGGAGTGCGTGACGCATACAAAAATAGTCTGGATGCATTGCGCAATCGCTATGCAGAATGGTATATAAACGAGTATCTGAAGGCTCATATCAGTACTATTGACGCAAGCAAGTTGCAGAGGGTAGCCAATTGTGACAGCAAACGAGTGTGCGATATAGTCAATGAAGCTTCGTTCATAAACCCGATGCAGTATGAGCTATGGAAGCAGAAATTGTCTAAGCTGAAACCAGCAAACCCTGCTGTTACGAAGCAGGCTATCGTCAATATGCCAACGTCGGTTGACGGCTTTAACCCGACATTGCAGGATGGCATATTGCCAAGCATCAGTGAACTGGAGGATGAGTTGAATGAAATATTTAATGGCTATGAATCGCAATTCCATGATGCTCTTGAAGATCCAACAACTCAGCGAAACAAGGAAATGTTGTCTGATGTAGAGAAGACAACCATTCAGCAGTTTGTTGATGGTGACATCAAGCTGGATGTGCAATATGCTCGTCCTCTCATGGAGATAATAAAAAAACTCCAGCATAGTTTTACAAGAGTAGAAATAAGCAATTCAGACATTGCACAGATATTCTCTCGTCCAATGAATAAGCAACAGGCTCTTGATGCCTTCGCCCAGTTTATCGATGATAAGAGCCGTGGACATCGTCCAGAGGATGTGCGAATTATCGTAAGATTAAACAATTAAATGTTATGACAGAACAGAAAAGTCTCTTCCTCGATACGGATTTTGAGGAAGTTCAAATAACTCCACAGCCCGTCACTTGTCTCGGTATGACGTTTGAAAGTGACGAGGCTCGACGTGCGTATTTTCGTGAGGAATTACGAAAAAGACTACCAGAGTTGCGCAAGATTGAAGGTTTCCCTATTGGAGAGGATGATGACATAATCAACCTCTCCGATCCTCCATATTATACTGCTTGCCCGAACCCGTGGCTCAATGATTTTATTGAACAGTGGGAGAAGGAGAAGGTGCAACTTGCCGAGTGTGGTAAGAGAAATGAGAAATTGAAGGTAATGCAACCTTATGCTGCGGATGTTAGTGAAGGTAAGAATAATCCTGTATATACTGCTCATACCTATCATACCAAAGTTCCTCATCCTGCCATTATGCGCTACATCCTACACTACACCCAACCAGGGGATATTGTGTTTGATGGTTTTGCAGGAACTGGAATGACAGGAGTTGCAGCTGGTGCATGTGGCAATGACAATGACGAAATCGCTTCACGAATTAATGCAGAATGGGTCACTCAATTTGGGCATAAACCAAATTGGGGACTTCGGCATGCTATAATTGGTGACTTGTCTCCTTATGCTTCAAATATTGCATACTTTTACAACAATCCTGTCGATGTTAAACTGTTAAAACATGAGGTTGAGCGTATAAAGAAAGAAATGGAAGAGGAATGCGGTTGGATGTACCGTACTACAAATTCCAAAGGTGTCCCAGTTGGCAAAATTAGTTTTGTTAATTGGAGCGATGTAATGGTTTGTCCTAGTTGTGGCAAAGAATATGTTTTTTGGGATCAAGCCATTGACAAAAATAATAAATGTGTACGTGATGAGTTTTCATGCCCTCATTGTGGTTCCACTCAGACAAAAAAAACAGCAAATATTGCAGTTCAAACTTATTACGATGAAGCACTTAATAAAAGTGTAAAACGTGTTGTACAAAAACCTGTTATTGTTGTGGCAAAAGCGGGTAAAGAAAAGATTCAAAGAGAGCCGAATGAATACGATTTTGAAGTACTTAAAAAAATCGATGATTTAAAATATAGTAATTCATTTCCTGTTTCAGCCCTTCCTGTAGGGGCAGAGACTTTAAGAAATGTCGATAGGGGGATTACTCATTCTCACCATTTCTTCACAAAGCGTAATCTAATAGCTTTAGCTCTATTATCAGCAAAAATTGAGCAATCAAAATATGCTCTACCTTTAAGATTCTTATTCACAGGAATGATAGTATTATCTAGTAATATGAATCGTGTTCGTGTAACTAATTTCTATAATAGAGGCAAAGGGAATCTTTCTGGTACCTTGTATGTTCCGTCTTTATCTGTAGAAACTTCTGTTATTGACCAAATAGAAGAAAGATTTAAAACTATAGAGAAAGCGTGTTCAGTTTTATCTTCAACAAAATCAAACGGACAATATATTGGTTCTGCAGATAACTTGACCTTAAAGAATGATAGTGTTGATTATATTTTTACGGACCCACCATTTGGCGCAAACTTAAATTATTCAGAGCTCAACTCATTGCCTGAACCGTGGCTAAAAGTAGTCACCAACAATACTCATGAGGCTATTGAAAATAAGGCGCAAGGCAAAGATTCATATTTCTATCGTGAGATTATGACAAAATGTTTTGCAGAATATGCACGTGTTTTGAAGCCTGGTAAGTACATGACAGTTGAATTCAGTAATACTTCTGCGGCAGTATGGAACTCTATCCAAACTGCATTGCAAAATGTTGGATTCGTTATAGCGAATGTTGCTGCCTTGGATAAGCAACAGGGGTCTTTTAAGGCTGTAACAACCACAACCGCTGTGAAACAAGATTTGGTTATTACATGTTACAAACCTTCAATTAGTATTATTGATGCTATTAATGCTTCAGCTTTGCCAGAAAAGAATGTGTGGAATTTTATAGATGATTACCTGCAGCATTTGCCTGTACATGTTATTAAAAGCAATACAACTACTGCGGTTGTTGAGAGAAACGCAAAGATTCTGTATGACCGCTTGATAGCCTACTACGTTCAACATGGTTATGCAGTTCCTATTGATGCAATAGAATTCCAGAAAGGCCTTAAAGAACGTTTTATCGAGCGTGATGACATGTACTTTACTGCTTCGCAAGCATTGGAGTATGAAGAAAAACGGGCAAAAAGTGATGGTTTCGTACCTATGGCCCTGTTCATTGGAAGCGAAGCTGATGGTATCGAATGGTTGAAGCGCAAACTGGAGACACCAAAGACATATCAGGAACTCCAGCCTGATTGGATGAAAGACTTAGTAGCTCCAAAGAAAGGTGATGTGCTTCCTGGACTTGACGTTATACTTGAAGAGAACTTTATCAAGGGCGATGATGGCAAATGGAGCAAACCTGACCCAGAGAATGCTTCACACCTTGAGCAACTTCGAGGCAAGCGAATGATGAAGGAGTTTAATATTTATCTCGAAGCAGCCAAGAAACCAAAGGCAAAGCGTATGAAGGATACACGTCTTGAGGTGCTGCGCTATGGCTTCAAGGATTGCTACAAACAAAAGAATTATCAAGACATTGTAACTGTTGGAGAACATATTCCGGAATCACTTCTTATGGAAGATGAAATCCTGCTCCAGTATTACGATATTGCAGTATCACGTATATAATATATGAAATATAAAGGCAAACGTGTAGAAATAATAAGTTCGAAGATGTTGTTCGGAAAGGAAACCGTGTGGATTCACATTCTTGAAGACAACACCTTCGAGCAAGTGTTGCGTTCTGATTTGGAGGAAGAGGTTACCAGCTCAGAAAACAGTAGCATGGCTTATGTGCGCTATATCTCTATTGCAGCACGCATAAAAGAGGAAATGGCGCAGAAGCGTTTGCTTGCTCCATACGAAAGCAGCTTAATACCTCTTCCTCACCAGATTCTTGTGCTGGAGAAGGTGATGCAGGGTGTGCAGACTCGTTTCCTGTTAGCAGATGAGGTGGGTATGGGTAAAACTATAGAAGCCGGATTGGTGCTAAAGGAAAAGAAGTTACGTGGCGAAATAAAGCGCATTCTACTGATTGTTCCAAAATCTTCCATGCTTCAATGGCAGTCGGAACTTAAAGAGCATTTCAAGGAGCAATTTTATATATATGAAAGCGATTTCATTGCAGGAATGGCTAAAACCTTCGCCGGTTTTGATGCAGAAGAAGAACTCAATTTCTGGAAACAGCACAATCAGATTATTGTTTCTCTTGATGCTCTAAAACCAATTACTCAGCATGTTGGATGGAGCCAAGAGAAGATAGATGAATACAACAAATATCGCATAGAGGCAGTTGTTAGTGCAGATTTTGACATGATTGTGATCGATGAAGCTCACCGCATGGGAGGTAGTACATCACAAGTGTCACGCTATCAATTGGCAGAAACCGTCTGTAACGCTGTGCCTAATGTTCTTCTTCTGTCAGCTACACCACATAGAGGAAAGAGTGACCATTTTCGAAGAGTATTGCAGTTGATAGACGCTGATGCTTTTGTTGGTGAGGGAATGCCGTCGATAAAGGATATTGAGCCCTACGTTATGCGTTCAGAGAAACGTTATGCCGTAGATTATGATGGCAAGAAGCTTTTCCAGCCTCGCACAACAGTTAGGTTTGACGTACCTATAGACGCTACTAAGCATAGATTACAAAAGGCTCTTTATGATCATGTAACAGACTATGTTCGATACTGCTTCGGCAGAGCAAAACGTGGAAACCGTAACGCAACAGGTTTGGTGATGGTAATGATGCAGAAATTAGCAAGCAGTAGTACAGCAGCCATTCTTGGAGCCATGAAAACACGTCTTTGGCGATTGCAGAATGCCGAATTTGCCGATGACCTCAATGACTATGATGAAGAAGTTATTGATGACTATAGTGATTTTGACACCAACGACTTCACTGTAGACATGCAGAATGGTTTTGCCAATGAAGAAGAAAAACTTCAGGAACTTATCAATGAAGCTCAATATTGTCTTGACAATGAACAGGACGCTAAAGCAACAGCTCTTATCAAGGCTATCTATGAACAGCAAGATAAGTCGGATGAACCAAACCTCAAAGTCCTTGTCTTTACAGAGTTTCGTCGTACACAAGCTTATTTGCAGGACGTTTTGAACAATGCTGGATTTTCAACAGTATGCATTAACGGAAGCATGGAACTTCAGGAACGGCAGCGTGCACTGGTGAAATTCAAGAATGAAGTCAATGTGATGATTGCAACTGATGCTGCAGGAGAGTCATTGAATATGCAGTTCTGTCATGTTGTGTTCAACTATGACTTGCCATGGAACCCTATGTCAATCGAACAGCGAATAGGTCGTGTGGACCGTATTGGTCAGAAGCACCCAGTAGTAGCATCCAACATGCTTACTGACAATACTGTAGATACAAGAGTCTATGAGATTATTGTCGAGAAACTGGATGCAATTCTGGCAGAACTTGGTATTGATAAGACCAGCGATGTGTTAGATTCAACCATAGATATGAAGAAGGTGAATCACCTTTACTTGCAGTCTTTGCTTGATCCGCGCAGATTTGACTTTACAAGTGATAGTTGGTTATATGACATTAAGAGCAAACTCCGTGAATATCATTCAACCGAAGGAGCGTTACCTTCCTTTGACGAGAATATGATTGTTGCAGAGAGTGCTGGTGAGGTTAAGTATAGTCCACTACCAGTATGGCTTGAAGAGTTGATGAGTTTGTACACCATTAGTGAGAAGGGAAAGATTGATAAAACTTTGAATGGAGTATCTACTTATCAAATACATGGTCAGACTGTTGATGCTGTTTTCGATTCCAACCTTGTAGTAGATAATCCTGGTGCTGAACTGATGACCTTGCAGCATCCAGTTGTCAAACGCATATTGGATGAAATAGATGGCAATAGTCAATCTCTGGTGCCTGTCCTCCTCTCAAAAGAGGGAAATGAAACTGCTGGCTACCTTACTATATGGAAAGTATCGGCAAAGAATGCCTATGAGAGCAAAACAACATATATCGCTCAGTTTATTACCGATACCGGACGAGTATTCGGACCTTACGGGAATGACATATGGAATAGGTTGGTGCAAGAAAAGGATTCTTTTGCATATAATGGAGAAACCGTGTGCAAGATAGATTTAGAGAGCAATACTCTGCTGAATAATAATCTGCATGCAACTTTTCATCGTATGGAATTGGAAATCCAAAACAATCTGCAAGGTATGGTCGAAAGAAAACTTCGTGCTTTGGGCTTCGCAGAGCATAGAATCAACCGTATCGGCATTGCGAATATCCGTAATGCCAAAATGCGTAAATTACAAAAAGAAAAGGAAGACTGGCAGAACGCCTTTGCTAAAGGTAGAAGTGTTGTGCCTGACGTAAAACATATATTGACCGTAAGAATCAATGGATGATTTGATTAAAGCATTAGAACGAAGATTGACAATAGCAAGGACACATCTAACTATTGTGCGCAATCCAGATGGTTTTCTTTTACGCCCTGATGTTCAGCAACGGGTGTTGAAAGAATGCCAGTTATTACTATTGCCTATATCAAGTTCAATAGAATTGCGTGTTCGCTATGAATTGATAGATAAACAGTCCTTAGAAAAGGTATGCTATGTCATGGAAAAACAGTTTGAGGTGTTGCCCGATTTGCTAAATGACGTTCAAGCACTTCCTACCTTTTCACTTGTCAATTTGATGCCAGCATGTAATGAAACAGAATTGCGACAGGCTGCGATGACATTAAGTATGGCATCATATATTTATGATAAACATTATACGTATAATTTAACTACAGAACAGACAAGGCAGGTTATAAATGAAGCAATGATGCTTTATGGCGAAGATTCTACATCCATATCCGAGAAACTTCATGCCATAAAGCTTGAATGGGACAAGGTTGAGACAATTGACGAGATAAGCGAGGTTCTGCTCAAAGCAATCGGACATAATGCTTATTCTGCTATAGAAAATACTATTAATGATTTGAATGCAGACTTCCAGAAGTTTGTTGATGATCGTTATTTTAGTTTGTCAAATACTTCACACGTGAAAAAACCAAAGATGGTGAACAAAGTGTTACCATACTTGGCTTATAAGCATGATCGAACAGATAAGATTGCGTTGATAGTTGTAGATGGTATGACCTATTGGCAATATTTGATCCTTCATAGAGAATTAGAGGAAGCCGGGCTTGCACCACGAAAAGACTGTACGTTTGCTTGGATGCCGACCATAACAAAACTCTCTCGGCAGGCTATATTCAAAGGTGAAATACCAAATCATAACTATGTACAGAGTCCCTCGCATGAAAATGAGTTGTGGACGGAGTTCTGGATGAACTATTATGATAATAGTAAACGAATGAACAAGCATGAAATTGTTTATACACATGGCAGTATACAATTGTCTGATATATGTCCACTTAGACAAGCCTTTGTGGATGTCACTCTTGACGACGTAATGCACCATCTTCCGAGTAATAAGGACTTGTTTGATGTAACTGAAAATTGGGCCAAAGATGCCGCAAAAAGTATTCTAGAATTGCACAAACAAGGATTTACAGTTTACATTACAACTGACCACGGAAATGTATACTCTCATGGTTGGCGTAATTTGCTCTCAGAGGAAAAGACTTTCTTGTATAAAAATGAAAGTAGAGGTAAAAGGCATTTGATGTATCAAGACGATCAAGCTATGTTTAATTTTGTAGGTCTCAATATTGACATTTGCAAGGACTTGTTAGTGCATGACAAATGGATTGTATGGCGCACGGCAAAATGCTTTAGCAATCAAGATATAATCACACATGGTGGTGCTCACTTTCTTGAAGTGGTCATACCCTTTATTACGATAGACAAATAATGGAAAAGACAGTAGGAATAAACCAAAGAATAAGCATCCCAATTATCGAGATGGCAATGAAGGCTTCACTCGATGGATTTTTCACACCCGAATATGCAGCTGATCTTGCAGCTGGAGAATATCAAGGTGAAAACAGAATAAAGAAGGCTCGTAGCATTATCGGGAAATTGACTTTGCGCAATCCTCTTTTCGACTACATAAAAGAACAGAGGCAAGATTATTTCGAGGCTATAAAATATCCTGGGGACAGAGCCCTTGTTTTCAGTGCATTGATTAATGCGACGTATATGTTTGGATATGACGCTATGTGCATTCTTGGTAAGTTGTTTCATGTGCAAGAGAGAGTTTCTAGTCAAGTTATTGTAAATAGGATGTCATCTATTTACGCCTGTAACCGTACTCTCCCCAATGGATTATATTGTATAATGCCGATGTATATAGAGGCCGGACTTTTGAGCCGTCCAGTAACAGGCATATACACTAAGAACGAACTCGATATTAAAACAGAATTTGCTCGAAACATCTACAAGAAATCATTCTTTGTAAACAATCCTATGCTTGATGAAGATTTTTACGAGTGTGATGAAAACTCTTATTTCGAGTTTTGGAAGTAAATTAACGTGAGTTCGACGAATTAGAATAACGTTAATTGTCTATCTACTGTCCTTTGAACTGCAATTGTTGGTTTCTTAGGAAAGAAACAATAAGCAGCCAAAGATCCAAGAGTGTTGACAATGAAGTTATCGAATGATCTGTGTCTGGAATGTTCCACTTGTGCAATATTCTTAAGTTCGTCGTTAATAGTCTCTATGATCGCCCTCTTTCTAAGCAAGAGCCTGTCTGATATTTTCATGATAGAACCCTTCATGTTGCTTTTTAGTTTCGTGATGAGTTGTATTCCATCAACGAAAAGTCGATTGAACAGGTTCTTGCTTATATATCCTTTATCTCCTACAAGCTTGCCGTATATGAAATTCACAAACGCTTTGTATTCTAATGGTTTACGGTCGTCAATATCGCCAGGAGTTATCATGAAGTTAAGCAATTCTCCCTTTTCGTTACATATAAGGTGGAGCTTAAAGCCGAAAAACCATCCCATAGAACATTTGCCTTTTTGTGCGATGCCTTTAAATGTCTTGTGAATATGGATTCTTTGGGTTCTACATACACGAAGAGGTGTGCTGTCTACGAAACTTATTCCGGTACATTTTCCCAAAAGAACCTTCTTTATAAAGATAGTCAACAGAATGGCAATGGTCTTCTGAAGTTCCACAAAACGGTTATATGATACTACATTTGGAAATAAATGTCGAAGATGAACACATACATATTCCTTATAGAAATGTTTCAGGCAACGAAAGCCTGAACTGTGGAAAAGTATAACGATAACCATTATTTCTGCCTTTGACATGGTGAATTCACGATGATATCTACGTTTGGTGTTGCTTTTTATGGTGTATTTTTCCATTTGGGCATCAAAAACTTTGCAGAAGTCATCCGCAATACAGAAAATTTCAGTAACTTTGTCCTCGGTGATCATAGCGATTATTGTTTGTAAAATTTTGATTTTTAGCACATTAAAGTTACAACAATTTTCGCTAATCACCAAATTTTTAGACACTTATATTTCGTCGAACTCACGTTAAATTAATATGTAATATCACTACCGTCTAAAGAAATTTTCCAATAAGATCAACTGACCATCATCGAAGTCATTCTGAAGACATTTTGGTTTAACAAATAGCTCACCTAAAGGTTTCCTTTCAAAGAGGACTTTACCTATGGCAGATGATAATATATAAAGATTTTGATCTATATGATATACTTTCTTAACAATGGCAAGCAGCAGATAGGCACATATGGCAATCCAAATCTGCGAGTAAACTGTATTCTGGCTCGTTCCGTAGAACGACTTGATATGTAATAGCAGTTTAATTCATTTCGAAGAAATTCGTATAACTTATAGAATATAATCTATTTAAATCACGTATAAGATTTTTCTTTGGACAGTAGTGAACATGATTTTGATTAAATTAATATTTATTCTATATGATGCAAACATATCACAACAAACCAAAAAACTGGCAAGACTTTGAATTATTGTGCTACCATTTATGGAGTGCTGTATTCAAATCTAATGTCATTTCCAGAAATGGTCGTCAAGGACAAAATCAGCATGGGGTTGATATTTACGGAACGCTCCCAGATGGCAGTTTTTTTGGTATTCAATGTAAAGGTAAAGATCATTTCAATAATTCGCAGTTAACGAAGACAGAAATCGATGCAGAATTAGCGAAGGTTTTATCATTTCAACCTTCACTGTCTTTGTTCGTTTTTGCAACAACATCTAAACGAGATGCTAAAATTCAAGAATATGTAAGAATAAAGAACCAAGAATACTCGAAAAATCATCATATGCAAGTTGATGTCAAATTTTGGGATTGCATAGAAGAAATGATTGAATTTCACAAAGACGTAAGAGACTGGTATGAAGACATGCATTCTGGTTCATATGCTATTGAGATTAAGGCTATTGTAGAAAACGGACAATTAACCCCCGTTTTTAATCGGGTTAAACGTGATTATAAAGTTCCTACAGGAATTAGCGGAGTGGATTTTTACTTGTTGACGAATCCACCGATACAAGATATATTTCATCAGCAACCTTATAAAAATCATACATGGTGTGAATTTGATATTGAGCTATTAAATGTTGGTGGCTCAGTGTTGGAGAATTATAGTTTGAACCTTCAATTCGAAAAATCTGAAGTTCGTGCAATTAGCAATATGAATGATGAATACACCAATAATTTTTGGGAAATAGAAATCAATAAAATGAAAAGTGAAAGGATGGAGTTATTTCACTTTGAAAAGGATGATTTCTCTCTATTATTTGAGCCAAAAGACACAGTACTTGTTCAAAAAGGCGTAAGAAGTTGTCGAATAGGTATATTCCCCAAGCATACAACTTCTGGGATACATATTAAATGGAAATTACTTGCCCGGAATTTTGACGAAGAAGGTGTATTAACTATTCCCGTTGTTCCTTCATTTATCGATAAATCTGATATAAAATACGTAAGCAAAATTGAGGATGAACATACAGAAAATGTAATAGAAGAAGGTATTGAATACCTAGACGATATGGATAACGAGATGTTTTCGCCATCAACCATTGAAATTTGAGTATTCGATCAATTTTCCTCAAACCGTTTAAGAAAATTCTTACACTGCTGGTCATTAAGAAATATACAAAAGCGACCACCTTCCTGCCTGTATGGGCAACGACACAGAATAAGGTATCCATTTAACGCCTTACTATGCCAGTCGTAACTGTTAGCACAATCCCTACGATAGTAGATTGTTTCAGTTACGATTGGCTTTATTTGTTTTCTTTTGGGTCTGAGCGTATAATCAAAAATATAGTTATGGTGTCGTCTAAATCCCCTTGATACTTCTCTTTGCAGAAGATAATCTGCTCATGGCAAAAGAGATTACTATATCACACCAAAGGACTTTTATCGCAGCTTTGGCTGTGGTTATATCTTTACAAACACCCATTTTCAGGGGTTGAAGATTTAATACATTTAACCTTTGCAAACACTCAAAATCTGCATTTTCGTGCTAAAACGTGTTTTTTTACCATTTTTGAGAGGTCGGCTTTTATCTGAATAAATCTGCCATCGTCAGCTGGCATTGAATGTCATCAGAATAGCCGCCCGGCGCAAGTCCAAAGGAAGTGATCATCGTGATGAGTACCGTTTTCTCGGTGCCTGTTTCTTTATTTTTGCATAAATAACATTAAAAATCATACTTCTTATAAATGATTGGAGGCGATTTTCATCTCTTTTTTGTATTTTTGCTATTCAATGTTGTAGAACGTCAATACAAAAGAAACGGAAAAGATATGGATGAGAATAATGTGCCTGACATGCGTCCGACATTCTAAGAAATTCGGAAAATGGATGATAACGGGAAAGAATATTGGAGCTCACGTGATCTTTGTAATGCGATGGGCTATTCGGGATATTGGAAATTCCAGAATGTAATAGACAAAGCAATCAAAGTTGCCAGTGAAAAAGGTATGGATATAGATGACCATTTCAACCATATGGTTGAAATGGTTAAGCTGGGTAGTGGATCGTTTCGTAAGGTCGAAGCCTTCCATCTATCCCGTATGGCTTGTATGATAATTTCTGAGAATGCTGATTCAAGGAAGCTGTTAGTGAAGCAGGCAAGAGCCTATTTCTCTCAATCCGTATCTACAACAGAACTTATACAGAACTCGCTGGAATCCAACATCTTACTGTATAAGACTGCGCAAGGTGAGACTCGCATTGAAGTGATATTCAACAACGAAACTTTTTGGATGTCACAGAAAAGGATGGCTGCTTTGTTTGGTGTTGATAGAGCAACTATCACTTATCATATTTCTCAGATTTATGAGTCTGGTGAATTGCAAAGAGAGGCAACTTGTAGAAAAATTCAACAAGTTCAACTGGAGGGAGAGCGTGATGTTGAGCGTGCTCCTTTGTTCTACAATCTTGATGTAATCATTGCTGTTGGTTATCGAGTGAACAGCTATCAGGCAACCCAATTCCGTATATGGGCAACTTCTGTATTGAAGGAGTTCATCATTAAGGGTTATGTCTTGGATGATGAACGTCTGAAACAAGGTAAGCACTTATACAAATAACATAGTATACACTTTTTAATATAATACAAAAACGCACGTAAACAGCTCTTTTTGTGCTATTTACGTGCGTGTGAATGTCGTGTGTGCGCGTCTTAAGTATGTGTTAAAGATTGTTGTTACTTGCCCACGCAAAAGTGGGTAAAGATGTTCTGAAGCGTTTCTTGCGGAGTAATACGCTCTTCGCCAGTAATTTCTGCAAGGTAATCTATCACCATTCTTAAGTCTTCAGCAAGTAGGTCGCCGCTTAGTCCAAGGTTCATGGAGTCGATGACACGTTGTAGACTTTCGTCGGCATGCAGCAAAGCGGAGTAATGCCTAACGGATGTTATAACGATGTCGCTCTCGGAGAGTTGAGGGATGTTGGCTGCTTCGACGATGAGCTGCTCGAGTTTGGAGATATTTGTGCCGTACTTAGCACTAATATCGACCGATGAGGTGTTTTGAATGTTGAAGTTTGAATTTTGAATTGTCGGCATCGCTGATGAGGAATTATTCAATGATGAATTGGTGAGATCCATCTTGTTGCGCACGATGATGAGCTTTTTGCCAGCGACGCGTGTCTTGATGTCCTCAATCTCCGAATCAGACGGTTGCTTGTCGATTAGCCAAAGCACAATCTTGGCTTCTTGCATCTTCTGATAAGTGCGCTCTATGCCTATATTTTCAACAACATCATCTGTGTCGCGGATGCCAGCAGTATCGACAAAGCGGAACTGTATGCCATTGATGATGGTGGTATCCTCGATAAAATCTCTTGTTGTGCCGTGTACATCGCTCACAATAGCCTTCTCCTCATGCAGCAAGTGATTGAGGAGTGTACTCTTTCCTACGTTAGTGTTGCCAACTATAGCCACTGGAATGCCGTTCTTCAAGGCGTTGCCAACCTCAAAGGAACGGGCAAGCGAGAGAAGACGCTTATGAATGTCGTTGGCAAGGGTGTAGAGCTCGGAACGGTCGGCAAACTCCAGTTCCTCATGGTCGGAGAAGTCGAGTTCCAATTCCAATAATGATGTAAGCTTAAGCAGATGGGCACGAAGGTCGGCCAACTCGTTGCTGAAGTGGCCCTTGAGCTGACTCATAGCCATATCGTGAGTAGCCTTGTTGGTAGAACTGATAAGGTCGGCTACAGCCTCTGCTTGCGAGAGATCCATCTTGCCATTGAGGAAAGCACGCTGGGTAAACTCGCCTGGTCCGGCAGGAGAGCAACCATTCTCGGTTAGCAACAGCATAACTTGCTGAAGCACATAGGCAGAACCGTGACATGAAATCTCTACAGAGTTCTCTCCGGTATACGAATGAGGCGCGCGGAATATGGATACCAGCACCTCGTCGACAACATCGTTATTGGCGTTGACAATATTGCCAAAGGCAAGAGTGTAAGCCTTACGTTCGGACAAAGAAAGAGTTGAGCCGACAGGACGGAAAATCCTATCGGCTATATTAATGGCCATGGGGCCAGAGATTCGAATAATGCCAATAGCACCACCAGGGGCGGTAGCGATGGCGCAAATGGTATTGTTGTTGAGCATTTAGATATAATTTCTTAACTGAGCTTTCGCAAGTTCAGAGAATTAAGTACTTTCGCTTGCAAAGCTTCATTTCTTAATTACGTTAGTTTTTAAAACTGTGAATTGGAGCCGGTATGCGTCCACCACGGTCTACGAATGGCTGGCATGAGAAGGTGTTGACAGGCATGATGGGAGCATAACCCAAGAGTCCGCCAAAGTCTACCTTGTCGCCAACCTTCTTGCCAATAGCAGGAATGACGCGCACGGCTGTGGTCTTCTGATTAATCATACCGATGGCTGCCTCGTCGGCAATGATACCGGCAATTGTTGTGGATGGAGTATCGCCGGGGATGGCTATCATGTCGAGACCTACCGAGCAGACGCATGTCATAGCCTCCAGTTTCTCGATGGTAAGAGCACCTGCCTCTACTGCATCAATCATGCCCTGATCCTCGCTTACGGGGATAAACGCACCACTAAGACCTCCTACATACGAGGAAGCCATGATGCCTCCCTTCTTAACCTGATCGTTAAGCAAGGCAAGGGCTGCCGTTGTACCAGGAGCACCAGGATGCTCGAGACCTATCTCGCGAAGAATGTCGGCAACAGAATCGCCTACTGCTGGAGTTGGAGCAAGCGAGAGGTCGATAATGCCGAATGGAATGCCAAGTCGACGAGATGCCTCTTTGGCTACAAGCTGGCCAACACGTGTTATCTTGAAGGCGGTGCGCTTGATAGTCTCGCAGAGTACCTCAAAGCTCTCGCCACGAACTTGCTCAAGTGCATACTTAACAACACCCGGACCGCTTACACCCACGCTTATGACAGCATCGGGTTCGCTTACGCCATGGAAGGCACCAGCCATAAAGGGATTGTCGTCGGGAGCGTTGCACAAGACAACAAGCTTGGCACAACCGATGGACATACGCTCCTTGGTCTCCTCAGCAGTCTGACGCACAATGTCGCCCATAAGACGCACGGCATCCATATTGATACCAGTCTTTGTAGAACCGATATTAACCGAGCTACAAATAAGGTCGGTCTCGGCAAGCGCCTTAGGAATAGAGCGTATCATAAGTTCATCACTATGAGTCATTCCCTTGGAAACGATAGCCGAATAACCACCAAGAAAGTTCACGCCTACAGTCTTGGCTGCACGGTCGAGAGTGCGTGCAAGCTCCACATAGTCGTCGGATGTCTTGCAGGCATTACCACCCACAAGAGCAATAGGAGTAATGGCGATGCGCTTGTTGACGATAGGCACACCTAACTCCTTAGAAATCTGCTCGCCTGTGCTTACAAGATTCTTGGCAAGGCGTGTAATCTTGTTGTATATATTATTGCATAGGGTAGGGAGAGAGTCGCTAACGCAATCCATAAGGCTGATGCCCATAGTGATGGTGCGCACGTCGAAGTTCTCCTTCTCTATCATCTTGTTGGTTTCGATAACCTCGTTGATATTAATCATGACGTATTAGTTTGTGTGATTAGATTCTATGCATTACATCAAATATCTCCTCGCGCTGGCACTTAACCTGCACGCCTACGCTCTCGCCAAGCTTTGTAAGTTCATCGGATGCCTGAACGAAAGGCTTCTCCATTTTTGTCATGTCGACAATCATCATCATGTTGAAATACTCCTGTACGATGGTCTGCGATATGTCGAGGATGTTGACGTTGTTGTCGGCAAGATAGGTACACACTTTAGCAATGATACCCTTGGTGTCCTTGCCTACTACAGTAATGATAGTTCTGTTCATAATTAAAGCAAATTTATTTTTATTCCTGGAAATATTGTATTAGGGGTTGTGTTTTCTTACATCTGCATATCCACAACGTCGTGCCTTTCTCTAAGACACTATATATGGATATTGTATGGAGTGGTAGGAGGCTGAGCGCCTCCTACTTGTTGGGTATTACCTCCTTGATGTATCCGTGGCGATAAGCATAGAGCAAGCGTTCAAGATCCTTGATTTGCTTGCCCAGCTCATGACCTATATCGGTATCGGCAACACGCATACGATGAGCCGACATCTCTACTATCTGTGTAGTAGACTTGATGTCGTTACATTTCTGTATGGCGTCCAAAGTGGATGTGAATGGCTCGTGTTGTACAAGCACAAATCCACGGCTGTGATAGACAAGGGTGTAGCCGGCAATACCAGTTTCCTTATGATAAGCCTGCGAGAAACCGCCGTCTATAACCATAAGCTTGCCGTTGGCCTTGATAGGATTCTCGCCATTGCATACATGCACAGGCACATGGCCGTTGATGATGTGACGGTTGGCGCCCGTAACCTCGAAGGCATCCATAATGTTGTCTACAATCTGCTCGTTGTCGCGCAGCTTGAAGTAGTTGCCTTTCTCCTCGTTGTGCGTAGCCTTGTCGGCTATAAAGTAGCGCTCGAACGTAGCCATCTTCGACTTGTCGAACAACGGGCTGTCTGGTCCGCACCACAGGTAGAGGAAGAAGTCGGTAGCATACTTGCGTTCTTCCTCGGAAGAGTCGGTCTGGAAAGGTGTGCGTATAAGCATACCTATATTGTATAGCAACTCCTTGCCCGAGCACTTTATGCCAGGAGCAATTTCCACCTCCTTAAGCGAACCGTCGGCATTAAGAGGGATGGATGCATGGAATAGCAGGTTGTTGTTGAAGATGGCATACATGCAACCATGTCGCAGAATCATATTGATGTGCTTGTGCAGCTTCTCGGATACCTGGAACGAGTGGTTAAGCTTCTCCATCAGTTGCTTTTCCTCGGGCGTAAGTCGGTCGGGATGGTTGGGGTCGATGGTAGGGAAGGAGTTGCTCTTAAGCGGATACTCCTTGCCATCAAGAGTGATAGTGCCCTTATCGTAGTCGATATTGTGGAACAACAGACGGTTCTTCATCTTCCAGCTTGGGTTGCGCTTTATGATGGCAGCCTCTTCCTTAAACTGTATGATTGTAATGGCCTTGTGCATAAGAGCTGTAAGTCGACTTGTCTTCTGGTCGATGCGAGCCGAGTCGGCAGATGCAATCTTAGGCTGGAACTCCTCGCAAGGATCGTCGCCATATATTTCCATGGCAAAGGTTGCGAGAGGTACAAGGTTGATGCCATAGCCTTCCTCAAGTGTAGTAAGGTTGGCATAACGAAGCGACAAGCGTATAACATTACATTGGCAAGCGCGGTTGCCAGCCAAAGCTCCCATCCACAGGATATCGTGGTTGCCCCATTGTATGTCCCATGAATGATATTGCGATAGCGTGTCCATGATAATATGTGCACCTGGTCCGCGGTCGTAGATGTCGCCAAGTATATGCAGCTGGTCGATAGACAGGCGCTGGATGACATTGGATATGGCTATGATGAAATCGTCGGCACGACCAGTAGTAATAATAGTGTCGATGATGACGTTAACGTAATCGGTTTTGTTGGCATCGTCGGTACGCTCGTGCAGAAGTTCCTGGATGATGTACGAGAAATCCTTAGGCAATGCCTTGCGCACCTTAGAGTGGGTATACTTGCTCGAAACAAGGCGGCATACAGACACCAGTTGATGGATGGTGATGTGGTACCAGTCGTCTATGTTTGACTCCGAAGCCTTGATAAGCTCGAGCTTTTGGTCGGGGTAATAGATAAGTGTGCAAAGTTCCTTAAGGTCGGCTTCGCGCATGGTGTTGCCGAATAGCTCGTAAACCTTGCGTTGGATGTTTCCCGAAGCATTCTTCAGGATATGCTGAAAAGCCTCATACTCGCCATGCACGTCGGCAAGAAAATGCTCGGTACCCTTAGGCAAGTTCAGAATTGCCTGTAAGTTGATAATCTCGGTACTTGCTTCCGGGATATTGGGGAATGACTGTGCAAGCAGCTGCAAGTATTTCAAGTCGAGAGCAGAAATTTTAATATTGTTTGCCATAAATAGACTATTTCATTAATGTTGTTGTATAGTTACGTTCTCCATTCGTTCCACCTCCTTACCCTCAAGGCTTGCTAATGGCATAAAGCCTTCGGTAAGGTTTGCCTTGTTTCTTAATAGCGACATTGTGTGAGCGGCAAATTTAGACAGTTTCATTTTCTCCAATGTAGTTCTCATTAGATCCTCGTCGTAGTTGGTTTGGGTCATAGTCTCTGCTGTCTCCGTGAGGTAAGCATACGGGATGTTCTGCATCTTGTAGCGCTTGCGTATATATAGGATACGCGCGCATACATTATTAATACATTTGTCGTCGCTCCCCATATGCTCGATATACTGGTCGATATCGCGTTTGATTCTTGTCTCGTTTTCTTGAATTTCGGAATCATACAGATTGCATATCGCCTCGCTCATCAGCTGAACAGTAGTGAGCGAGGTGACATAAGGATTCTTAATCTGTAGGGTGTATGTATTTTTTGCAATTTGTTTGATTAATGATTCTTCGGCTGTTCCGCAAACGTGCACAACAGTCTTCAACTTGCTGATACGCTTTAGAGCATGGCGTGTGGACATGTCTTTGGTAGGATAGCCCTCTGCATCAATAAGCGGGGCAAGGCCCTCAACACATGTGAACACAACAGGCACACCAATGCTGCGATACTTCTCAACACAACTGGCATTATGGGCATTCCACATGCCAAACACATGCACAATGTCGGGATTTGAGTCCACAACATCCACATTGTCACGAGTTTTTAGTTCATGACAAATCAACTCATACATTTTAAGATTGATGCAATCCAAATGTTGGTTAAATGGTATGATGTACTTTACCCTCATGTCAGAGTTTGTGCGTTGAAAAATCTCTCTTGTCTGATTTTGCGTATCTTATGTTTGTAGCCAACGAGTGCCATACGATGTACAGCTCGAAGAACACGGTTTTCCAGCATGCTATGTGCTCGCCAAACTGGCGGTAAACCTTTACGGCTGCCATAGAGCGTAGCACCAAGGTAAGTATAAGCGCCAGGGACGCCACAGCAAGCACAATCCAGTTTTGCAGAATTGAAGCTGCCACAATAGCAAGCACCAGCACGATGTAGTTGAGATGCATCATCGTCATGTCTACATTATACAGAGCCCTAATGCCAAACGAGCGTTCGAGATACTTGCGCACGTTGGCATAACAGATGTTGCGGTCGTGCCATGCCTTGGGTGTAGGCTTCTCTTCGCGTATCCATGCGTCCTCGTCTATTGCTATACGAGCAGAATCAGTACGTGCATACTTGTTTACAATAAAGTCGTACTCGCCATTAACAAGATGTAGGTTGCCGCGATAGCCATCGTCTTTGATAAACTCCGACTTACGGAACGCTATGTTTACGCCATTGGCGCGATAGGCGATGGAACGCTGGGCACATCTAAGCAAGTAGCAGTCGTTGCGCAATCGGTCGAAACGATAGTAGGATTTTGTTTCCTCATCGTAGTTACTGTATCCTATAACCAGATTGGCGTCGATGTCCATATGGCTTGCCATAGATTTAAGCCAGGTGTCTGACACGGGATGGCAATTAGAGTCGAGAAGTAGAACCCAGTCGTAATGTGCCGCCTTTACACCAAGGGCCACGGCCAGCTTCTTCTTGCTCATGAACAAAGAGCGCGGAGGAATGTATGTGGCGTAAAGATGCTTGTTCTGCGAAAACTGCTTAACAACAGTCTCCACATTCAAGTCGCCTTGTTCGCCTACAACCACCACCTCGTAAGCAGCGGGATAGTCTTGTGTAAGTAGCAACGGCAGATGTGCGTCAAGTGCCTGTGCATTGTTGTTGGCAAGCACAAGAACCGTAACGTTGGGCAAGTGTTGCTCATCAACAAGTCGCGGGTCGGCTTCTCCCTCATTCTGTATCTTGCGTACAAAAGGATTGGCAAAGAGCGACGTGGCTGTGAGCAACACTATTATTAAACACGCTATTATTGATAAATTATCAATTATCATATTTTATTTGAAATCTTCAGAAATATAGCCTTTAGGCAATGGTCGGCAGTTGTACGAACTTGCCATTATCTCGCCATAGGCACCAGCAGAGCGTATCGCAATCAAGTCACCACGATGACATTTGTTAAGGTCAATGGCCTTGGCAAACACATCGCTCGACTCGCAGATAGGACCTACCACGTCGTAAGTCTCGGCAGGCTCATTGCTGCTGATGTTCTGTATCTTGTGCAACGCCTGGTAGAGAGCAGGACGTATCAAGTCGGTCATGCCTGCATCCACGATGGCAAACTGCTTGTATGTGCCTTGCTTTACGTAGAGTAGGCGAGTGATGAGCGATCCGCATTGTGCCACAACGGCACGTCCAAGTTCGAAGTGTACCTGCTGTCCATCGCGTAGGCGCAGATGTGTAGCATATGTCTTGAAGTACGACTTGAAGTCGGGTATTAGCTCGCGGTCGGGATTGTCGTAGCTTACACCTAATCCGCCACCCACGTTGATATTGTCAACATAGATGTTGTTCTGAGCCAACTGGGCTTGCAGCTCGTTGATGCGGTTGCAAAGAGCCTTAAAGTCGCCCATGTCGAGAATTTGCGATCCGATGTGGAAGTGTAGCCCCACAACCTTTATGCTGTCCAATGTCTTGGCATGCTCAATAACCGGAACCATGTCCTGCATAGCAATGCCAAACTTGTTCTCGGCCAGACCGGTTGTGATGTTTGCATGGGTGTGGGCACCTATATTGGGATTGATGCGGAAAGCCACTCTTGCCACCTTGCCTGCCTCCTTAGCCAGAGAGGCTATTACGTCAAGCTCGGCGGTCGACTCGACATTAAAGCATAGGATGTCGTTCTCTATTCCCAACTTAATCTCCCAGTCGCTCTTGCCAACACCCGCGTAGACAATACCGTCGGAAGGGAAACCAGCCTCAAGGGCTGCCTTTATCTCTCCGCCGCTAACACAATCGGCTCCCAGTTCATGCTGACTGATTATACGAAGAACCTTCGGATTGGCATTGGCTTTAACAGCATAATGCACATGAAAGTTAGGATACTTGCCACTTTCTTCTTGTATAGTCTTTAATGTCTTACGCAACAGCTGCGTGTCGTAATAATAAAATGGGGTTTGAACTGTGTTAAACTTATCTACTGAAAACATCTTTTGCAAATTTTTAGGTGCGACATATACTTACGCTACTACTTACTTCTTGTTGTTGAACAGCACGTCCGACAAGCTTTGAAGAGCCTTCTTCTTATCCGATTCCTTAATGAGGAACGAGATGTTGTAGTTGCTGCCGCCATACGAGATCATACGTACCGGTATGGTCTTCATAGCGTCAAGCACCAAGGTCTCGAAGCCCAGGTTGCTCCAGTCGAGATCGCCTACAACGCAGACGATGCACATGTCAGAGTCAACTGTAACTGTGCCATACTTCTTAAGCTCATCCACAATCTCGTTAAGGTGAGATGTGTTGTCGATACTCATCGAAACGCCCACCTCGCTTGTAGTAATCATGTCGATAGGAGTCTGATAGCACTCGAATATCTCGAACACCTTGCGCAGGAACCCTGTGGCAAAGAGCATGCGGCTCGACTTGATCTTGATGGCTGTGATGTTGTCCTTGGCGGCTACGGCCTTGATTTTGCCCTTAAGCAGAACGTTGTCGATAATTGTGCCTTCGGCCTTAGGGTCCAATGTGTTCTTAAGGCGAACTGGGATGCCTGCAAACTTGGCTGGCTGAACACATGTAGGATGCAGAATCTTGGCACCAAAGTAGGCAAGCTCGGCAGCCTCCTCGAAGTTGAGCTGGCGAATAGCCTCAGTCTTATCCACAACACGTGGGTCGTTGTTGTGCATTCCGTCGATGTCGGTCCAAATCTGAATCTCCTCAGCTGGCAGAGCTGCACCAATAAGCGATGCTGTAAAGTCGCTACCGCCACGCAGCAGATTGTCTACCTCGCCATAGGCGTTGCGGCAGATAAAGCCCTGTGTGATGTATACCTGATAGCCCTCGTTCTCCTTCATAATGGCCGTCAGCTTCTCCTTGATATACTGCGAGTCGGGCTCGGCATTCTTGTCTGTGCGCATAAAGTCGAAAGCCGACAACAGGCAAACCTTCACGCCTTGCTCCTCAAGATAGTTGGCCACCATGTTTGTGCTCATTATCTCGCCCTGAGCCACGATGTTCTTCTCCTCAAAGCTTGTGAAGAGGTCCTTGGTGAAAGAGCGGAGATAGTTGAACTCCGTAGCCAGGAACTCGCGTGTGCGCTGCTTGTATTCGTCTGTAGAATAAAGCTCCTCCACATGCTCCATGTACTTTCTCTCGAGATTGTTGATTACGTCGTTGGCGCCATCCGAATTCTTCTTGTAGAGATAGTTTGAAATCTCAACGAGTGAGTTGGTTGTGCCTGACATTGCTGAAAGAACAACAAACACTTGTTCGCCTGACTCTGAAACCATTGAGGCAACAGATTTCATGCGCTCTGCGGTACCTACTGAGGTACCACCAAACTTCATTACTTTCATAATATTATTATTTTTTTATTTTTTCAGTTCAAATAATGTTATTCTATTGGTCAGCATACTCCTTGGTGACATCCGTCAGAGTGTGCTCCTTGCATTTGTACACACGTCCAGGGAACTTGTCAATCATGCCAAGGTTGTGTGTTGATATAACCACCGAAGTGCCCGAATGGCTTATCTCGTAAAGCAAGCCCACAATCTTCTCGGCTGTATCGGGGTCGAGATTGCCGGTTGGCTCGTCTGCAATAATTATCTTGGGTTGGTTTAGCAAGGCGCGCGCTATGGCTATACGTTGCTGTTCGCCTCCAGACAGCTCGTGTGGAAGGCGGTTGCTCTTGTCTTGCATGCCTACAGCCTCGAGCACCTTGAGTATGCGCTCGTCAATCTCCTTCTGCGATTTCCATCCTGTAGCCTTAAGCACAAACTGGAGGTTCTGCTTAACGCTACGGTCGTGCAGAAGCTGGAAGTCCTGGAAGATGATACCCATCTCTCTACGAAGTGCAGGTATGTCCTTGCGCTTTAGTGTAAGGAGGTTTCGCTCAAGCACCTCGGCTTTCTCGGCATCAGCCTTGTCGAAGTCAACCTCGCAATAGATCGACTTCAGCAACGACGATTTGCCCGATCCTACCTTGCCTATAACATAAACAAACTGTTCCTCGTCCACATGAAAGTCGACATTCTGAAGAATAGCCTCGTCGGTCTGGTATATATTAGCTTTTTGATAATCTATTAGCATAAATGATAATTAATGTTTGTGCCAGTTGGGGTCGTGGCGCACCTGCAGCTCTTGGGCTATATTTTCAATGCGCAGACCTTTGCTTGTCAATAATACTATAAGATGATAGAACATGTCGGATGCCTCGTATATGAGGCGTTCGTTGGTTCCGTTTGTTGCTTCGATAACAGCTTCAAGTGCCTCTTCGCCAACCTTTTGGGCCATTCGGTTCAAACCATCCTTAAAGAGAGATGTAGTATACGAGCCCTCGGGCATCTCCTCGTGGCGCTTGTTGATGAAGTCTTGCAGCTCGGTAAGGAACAGCAAGGGATTGGCCTCGTTCTTCTCGCCCCAACATGTGTCTGTGCCAAGATGACAAGCCGGACCCTCCGGATTGACTCTAACTAATAGGGTGTCGTTGTCGCAATCGCTCTTTATACTTACCAAGTTCAAGAAGTTGCCCGATGTCTCGCCCTTTGTCCAAAGGCATTGGCGGCTTCGGCTCCAGAATGTCACCTTGCCAGTCTTTATGGTTTGTTCGTATGCCTCCTGGTTCATATAGCCCAGCATCAGCACATTGTTGGTTATGCTGTCTTGAATTATGGCAGGTACAAGTCCGCCTTGTTTCTCAAAATCTATCTCCATAAGCATTTATATAAAATAGTTTAAACCGTTTATATTCTTACCTTTACGCCTTTTTGTTTAAGATATTCCTTAAGCTTGGGTATCTTTATCTCGCCAAAATGGAACACGCTTGCAGCCAGGGCTGCATCGGCCTTGCCCTTGGCAAATGCGTCGTAGAAGTGGTCCATGCATCCGGCTCCGCCACTTGCTATAACCGGAATCTTAACCTTCTCGGCAAGCATGGCCAATGCGTCGTTGGCAAAGCCTTGCTTCACGCCATCGTGGTTCATGCTGGTAAAGAGAATCTCTCCGGCACCACGGTCGGCCACCTCGGTAGCCCAGTCGAGCAACTTAAGGTCTGTGCGCTCGCGTCCACCCTTTACATAGCAATACCATTGGCCGTCGGCCTCCATTCGTGCGTCTATCGCGCACACGCACACTTGCGATCCAAAACTGGCAGATATCTTATCTATCAGATTAGGGGTGCGTATGGCAGCCGAGTTGATACTTACCTTGTCGGCTCCTGCAAACAGCAGTCGCTCCACATCCTCAAAGGCGTTTATGCCGCCACCTACCGTAAATGGAATGTTGATGACCTGAGCCACCTTGCCCACCATATCGGTAAATGTCTTGCGTCCATCTGCGCTTGCGGTAATGTCGAGAAACACCAGTTCGTCGGCACCTTGGTTGCTGTATTGTCTGGCAAGCTCTACGGGGTTGCCGGCGTTGCGAAGGTTTACAAAGTTTACTCCCTTTACCGTAGCGCCATCCTTTACATCCAGACACGGAATTATTCGTTTAGCCAATCCCATAGAGCAAATGTCTTATTTTGTTAATATCTATAAGGCCCTCGTAGTAGGCCTTGCCAAACACCACGGCGGGTATTCCGGCCTGGTCCAGACTCAATATGTCGTCGGCCGACGATACGCCTCCGCTTGCTATCAGATACAGGTCGGGGAATCGTTCCATCAGTTGCTTGTACAGCTCGATTGACGTGCCTCCCAAGGCTCCGTCCTTGGCTATGTCTGTGCAAAGCACCTTGCTGATGCCCTTCTTGCGATAGTGGTCAATAAATCCGAAGACGTCGCAGTTGGTATTGTCTATCCATCCGTTGATGGCAATATTCTTGTCGCGCACGTCGGCACCAAGTATTATTCGGTCGGCTCCGTAACGCTTAATCCAAGCTTCAAAGGTTTGAGGGTCGGTATAGGATATGCTTCCAACGGTTGCCATCTTGGCACCATTGTCGAACACCTTGTCCATGTCCTCCAGAGTCTTAATGCCGCCTCCAAAGTCGATGCTCAGGCTGGTTGCCTGGCTTACGGCACGCAGCACATCGGCATTAACCACATGTTTCGACTTTGCTCCGTCCAGGTCTACCATGTGCAGCCTTTTAAACCCCATGCTGGCAAACTCCTGTGCTATGGCCACGGGGTTGGCGTTGTACACTTTCTTTTGTGAGTAGTCGCCCTTTGTAAGCCTTACACATTCGCCATTTATTATGTCGATTGCCGGTATCAAATCAATCATACGCACATAATTTTTATATTAACCACTATAACTTCAAGAAGTTCTCCAATAATATCTCACCAACTCTTCCGCTTTTCTCGGGGTGAAACTGGGTGGCGTAGAAGTTGTCCTTGTGCAGAGCCGCGCTAAAGGGCTGGATGTAGTCGGCCTGTGCTATGGTATAATCGCATACCGGCACATAGAAGCTGTGCACGAAGTAGACAAAGTCTTTCTGTGTGATACCGTGGAATAGGGGAGTACTGAGGTTGTTAATCTCGTTCCATCCCATAGCCGGAATCTTGTCTGAAGGTTTGCCTGGCTTGAATTTCATCACGTCTACTGGGAATATGCCCAGACAGTCGGTATCATCCTCCTCAGAATGTCGGCAAAGCAGTTGCTGGCCTATGCAGATGCCCAAAACGGGTTGTTGCAAACTACGAACAAGGCTGTCGAGTCCATGCTCCTTTAGATACTTCATCGTTGGTCCTGCGGCTCCCTGACCAGGGAATACAACCTTGTCGGCACTTTGTAGTTCTTCTGCTGAGTCGGTCAGGATAGGATTGCACCCGATACGCTCAAGCGCATTAACCACCGAACATATATTTCCAGCATTATATTTCAATATCGCTACCTTCATCGGCCCTGTGTTTTCGTTATATTAATATTATTGTCACGCAACATCTGCATTTTTATAGCAGAAAACATGCAAACTCTTACAAATCGTTGGCAAAGTTACAAATTTTCTTTTAAAACGCTTGTAATTTGTCAACATTTAATGGATTTATAATGTTATATCAGTATAATTATGCACGTTGTATATATTTATTGTCGAACTTTCTCAAGTTCGTGGCCTCTGTTGCTTCTTTAGTTTGCCTTTAGCTCCTCAAGTTCTTCCGAAAGCAGGGTCCATCGTTCCTCTTCCTCGTCCATGCGTTGCTTTATGGCTGTGTATTCGTTCACAACAGTCATGTCGGAAGCTCCCTCGGGCGTGCACAGTATGGCGTCGAGCTCCTTCAGGCGGTCTTCCATAGCGCTAATCTTCTTCTCCGACTCCTCCACCAACTTCTCGGCTTTTCTTATCTTCTTCTGCTGCTCCTTATGTTCGGCATAACTTAGCTTGGCGGGTTGGCTGCCGTCTGTGGATGTCTCGGCAGAGTCGGCCTTCTTCTTGTTGTCGTCGGCATTGGTCTTGGCAAAGACGGTTGTGGCGTTCAAGTCGTTAAGACTCTCCATGTTGTGCGAGCGCAGATAGTCGTATATGCCTCCAAGATGTTCCTTTACCTTGCCTCCGCCAAACTCGTACACCTTCGACACCAGTCCGTCGAGAAACTCGCGGTCGTGGCTTACGATTATAGCCGTTCCGTCGAATGCCAGAATGGCCTCCTTAAGCACCTCCTTCGACTGTATGTCCAGGTGGTTGGTAGGCTCGTCGAGGATAAGCAGGTTTACGGGTTCAAGCAGCAAGCGTATCATGGCCAGTCGGCTGCGCTCGCCACCCGACAACACCTTCACCTTCTTGTCTATAGCCTCGCCTCCAAACATAAACGAGCCCAGGATGTTCTTTATCCTCAGTCTGATGTCGCCCTTTGCCACGTTGTCGATGGTCTCGAATACGGTCAGTTCGCCGTCGAGCAGCTGGGCCTGGTTCTGCGCAAAATAGCCTATCTGCACGTTATGGCCCACCTTAAGGTTGCCGTCGAAGGGAATCTCGCCCATGATACACTTAACAAGCGTAGACTTACCCTCGCCGTTCTTGCCCACAAACGCCACCTTTTCACCACGCTTTATCGTTAGGTTGACATCAGCGAAAACGTTGTGTGTGCCGTATGTCTTGCCCAAGTCCTGGCAGATAACGGGGTAGTCGCCCGATCGCAGGCATGGCGGAAATTTAAGGTGCATGGACGAGTTGTCAATCTCGTCTACCTCTATCGGCACAATCTTCTCAAGCTGCTTTATTCGGCTTTGCACCTGAACAGCCTTTGTGGGTTTGTAGCGGAAGCGCTCGATAAAGTCCTTAATATCGGCTATTTCCTTCTGCTGGTTCTCGTAGGCGCGCATCTGCTGCTCGTGGCGCTCAAGCCGAAGCTTGACGTATTCGTCGTACTTCACCTTATAGTCGTTAATCTGTCCGCACGAAATCTCAATCGTTCGGTTTGTCACATTATTTATAAAGGCGCGATCGTGACTTACCAGTATCAAGGCCTTGGCACTTTGCTGTAAGAAACGCTCCAGCCATCCTATACTCTCGATGTCCAGGTGGTTGGTGGGCTCGTCAAGCAGCAGCACATCGGGATGCCTAAGTAGAATCTTAGCCAACTCTATACGCATGCGCCATCCGCCCGAAAACTCGCTTGTAGGACGGTCGAAGTCGTTGTGTGTGAAACCCAGACCTACAAGCGTGCGCTCAATCTCAGCCTCGTAGTTGTCGCCACCAAGCATCAGGAAGCGGTCGTGCTCCTGGGTAAACAACTCAACCAGCTCGGTATAGCTCTCCGACTCGTAGTCGGTACGTTCGGTCAACTGTCGGTTCAGTTCGTCTATGCGCTCCTTTAGCTTGATAGTATCAGAGAAAGCCTTGCGCGCCTCTTCCTTTACAGTAGTGTTGTCTTGCAGGACCATTACCTGTGGAAGATAGCCAACCGTAGCGTTAGTTGGAACAGACACGTGTCCCTCGGTTGGGCTTTGCAAGCCGCAAATTATCTTCAACATCGTAGACTTTCCGGCTCCATTCTTGCCCACAAGGGCTATGCGGTCGCGGTCGTTAACAACAAAGCTGACATTGCGGAATAGCGGTTTTGCGCTAAATTCCACCGTCAAATTCTCTATACTTATCATCTCTTATTTTATAACTTGCTGATTGTTAGTTGATTATTGATAATAAAATTTCTTTCGGGTACGCTTTTCGAGTCAGTCTTGGCTGTTCTACAGCAGACTGTCAAGCTGTACTAACCATTTGTAGCCAACCTTTTTCATCGGTATGCAGAACATCTGCTCGCCAACGATAGTGCCCTTCTTGCCAACCGAGTCGCTCCTGAGAAAGTTCTTAACCGTAATGTTTGCGGTAGCCTTGTCGTCGTCGTACGAGAAATCCTCTATGGTACATACAGCCGAGTCGGGTTGCGAGTTAAGCAAATCCAAATCAGCCTGGTTGATATTTGCCGCCCTATACTTTATCCATTTCAGCGAGCCGTCTGTACAATAGGCGGCAGCTTGCTTATAGCGCAGATTGAAGTAGTGCTGAGCAAACGTCTTGACGCGCTCCTCGGCAGCATTCTCGTCCTTGCTTGTGCATGCCGAAAATAGCATAGCCAGCATACATACAGCCCATACCGCTATTATTGATGATTTCTTTCTGTTCATTATCTATTTTTTCTTTTGTAGGACTAGTTGACTTACCCGCCCATTTAAATATGCAAAATTAATTAAAAACATTGATAAATCCAAAGAATAATGAGTAACTTTGCATAAACTTTGAAAGGAATAAAAATAATATATGGCAAGACAAAACAATTTTAAATCGTATGGCCCTCAGTCTGGCGACAGCAAACAGCTTGTTGTGGCATCGGGTACAGAAGCTCCATTGCTCGAATATCTGCTAAACAACGTTAAGGAGAGCCGCAACAAGATAAAGGCTACGCTTCAGGGACGCGGCATCAAGGTCAACGGTAAGGTTGTAACTCAGTTCGACCTCGCCCTTAATCCCGGCGACAAGGTATCTATCAGCCGACACAAGAGCAGCAACACATTCAAGAGCCAATACGCCAAAGTGGTGTACGAGGACCGCTGGATTGTGGTAGTAGAGAAGAACATAGGCATACTTTCGATGGCTGCCGGACACTCATCGCTTAATCTGAAGACGTTGCTCGACGACTATTTCCACAAGTCGCGACAGAAGTGCCGCGCACATGTTGTGCATCGTCTCGACCGCGACACAAGCGGACTGATGATTTATGCCAAGGACATCGACACAGAGCAGATTCTGGAGCACAACTGGCATCAGATAGTGTACGACCGCCGATATGTGGCTGTGGTGAGCGGAGAGATGGAGAACGACAACGGAACCATTGCCAACTGGCTTAAGGACAACAAGGCTTACATCACCTACTCGTCACCCGTGGACAATGGCGGCAAGTATGCCGTAACGCATTATCATGTACTCAACCGCACTACCGAGCACTCGCTTGTGGAGTATCGCTTGGAGACTGGCCGCAAGAACCAGATTCGTGTCCATTCTGCCGACATGGGACATCCCGTGTGTGGCGATGTAAAATACGGCAACGGCGACGACCCTATCCATCGTCTATGTCTACACGCCTACATGCTTTGCTTCACACATCCCGTAACGGGCGAGCGCATGGAGTTTGCCACGCCAATTCCTACATCGTTCCGCAGCTTGTTTAAGTAATTGAGCTTTCGCAAGTTCTTCTTCGACTATCCGCTTGGGCTATTTCGATTATATTCGTGGCGCCTTTCGATTATATTCGTGGCACCTTTCGATTATTCTCGTGAGCTTGTGCGAATAGTCGGTTGAAGACTGTTGGATGGCTTGCTTGAATATTATATTGAGATGCAGCTTATCTTTTACAAAGGTAATACATTCGAAAAATAGCAATCATACGAAACAATACGTTTCGTGCGATTTCCAAATTTGCTCAAGAAACCTTTATTTTGCGCCACTTGCATGCGTGCCAAGGATAGTTTAAAGCATAGCCTCTCGAGGCAGATGCATAGATTTTGCACTTGCGAGAGTTTCAAAAGCACGCTTTTGAAGCCTTTTCCGAGGTTTCATATCGCCTAATTAGAGGTTTTACTGAGGTTTTATGTAACATTTGGGACACCTATTAATAAGCTAAGTCGTTGGTTATCAGCCTTTAAGAGGGAAGTTGATGTTAACTAGCGTTACAGTTACAGTTGTTACAGTTTTATTTTCAAGGGTTACAGCTTTCCCCATTTATATATATAACTATTTGATTATTAATTAGTTATAAAGTCTTTAATAAGGGGTTTGTAACATCATTACCCTTTTTGTAAAAACTGTAACAACTGTAACTGTAACGCCAAGAGCCTTCAGCCCACCTTATGGAGAACCTTTTGGTTCATCCAGAATATGGAGTGATTCAATTATGAACCTATAAGTAGCGGAGGTCTCCGGCCTCCGCAGCACCAAGTCGAATACAAATCATCATTACTAATAATACAAGAGTTTGTATCATTGATTGCTGTGGAGGCCGGAGACCTCCGCTACAATATAAAACTTGTTACATTATACCCCCATTTATCTGCTCAAATGCCTCGTTTGTCGGCAGATTTCGTTAAAAAACTGCTCCTAAAAGATGGAGATAAAAGTGCACAAGTAGACTGTAAAGGCAGGATTTGCAATAGAAACGAGTGTTTAAAACATGTCGTTTGAGGCCTGTAAGAGGAAAAATTGATGAATAATGTGGCATTATACTTGCTTGGCTTATTGCTAACAAAAGCTTGAAGAATGACGTAAGTAGCTGATAATAAACCAATAACAAGCCTTGGAGATAAAGACATGAATAAGCCAAGCGTTTCAGTTTCAGTTGTTTCAGTTGTTTTTAAGGGGGTGTCAAATTTCGTTTCTTCTATATAACCTATTGATTATTAATTAGTTATAAATGTTTAATAAGAGGGTTTGATACATAACTGACCCTTTGAAACGCAACTGAAACTGAAACAACTGAAACGCCTGATTGTTATAAGGTTCATTTGATATTTGGAGTGATACAACTGGAGTTTATCGTGGAGGTTGGCGTCTTGATGTTCGTATAATGGACGTATAATTATACTTGTAGTTCTTTTGTATGTAGTTCCCACAGAATGCACAGACCACACTCTAAGTTTGCAGAAGAAAGCAATTAGGCTAAATAATCAAGGTAAAACTA
>ERZ1034952.396-NODE-396-length-41017-cov-14.821713_pt1 | contig 41017 bp, 38 predicted proteins | sample MGYA00520625_ERZ1034952 | MGnify/ENA primary metagenome ERZ1034952 (study PRJEB33766, sample SAMN09781773) | gut metagenome | biome: gut microbiome | host: Homo sapiens | place: Madagascar | study: EMG produced TPA metagenomics assembly of the PRJNA485056 data... | reverse complement strand
ACGAGGTCTGCGAAGCAGGAAGCCCATTGGCTTTAGACAATGGGTAGTTCACGAATAGGAGCTGATTCAAACATGGAAACACAACATATCATCCACAATTTCGAACCAATCTACAATGAACATTCCAAAATCCTGATGCTCGGAACCATGCCGTCTCCGAAATCCCGTGAAGTCGGCTTCTACTACGGCCATCCAAGAAACAGATTCTGGAAAGTTGTATCGGATGTCTGTGGAGAAGCGTATCCGGAGACAAGAGAAGATAAGATTACATTTGCATTAAGAAATGGTATTGCAGTATGGGATGTGTTGGCGGGATGTGATATTAAAGGAGCAGATGACAGCAGTATCCGCAATCCACAGCCGAATGATATGAGCAGGATACTTGAATGTGCTGATATCAAAGCAATCTTTACGACGGGAACGAAAGCGTTCCAATTATATAAGAAGTTCTGTTATCCGAAGACTGGGATTATGGCAATCGGGTTACCATCCACCAGTCCGGCAAACTGCAGAACATCGTATGAGCAGCTCTATGAAGCATATTTTGAAATCAGAAAATATCTGGAATAAGGTGTCAGATATTTTCTGATTTCAAAGCAAGAGAGGATATAGTATAATGGACAATCTGGTGTTTAGTTTAAATGCAACAGTTCCCATTTTCCTAATGATGGTATTGGGACTGTTTTTCAATAAGATCGGGTGGATGGACGAAGAGTTTGCTAATAAGATGAACAAATTCGTCTTCCGGATACCACTGCCGGTATTATTATTCGGCGATCTGGCGGTCGTAGATATCAAGGAAGCGTGGGATACGAAATTCGTAATTTTCTGTTTTATTATTACATTGATCAGTATCACGATCGCAATTGGAATCTCCTGCCTGTTGAAAGACAGGAGCATCCAGGGAGAATTTATCCAGGCGGCTTACCGGAGCAGTGCGGCGCTTTTGGGAATCGCATTTATCCAGAATATCTATGGTAATTCCGGACAGGCACCACTTATGATCATAGGAAGTGTACCACTTTATAATATTATGGCGGTGGTTGTGCTGTCGTTTTTCAAACCGGGACAAAATGGTATGGATAAAGCACTGCTCAAAAAAACATTGACCGGTATCATTACGAATCCGATCATCATCGGTATTGCAGCAGGTCTGTTATGGTCAGCGCTGAAACTTCCGCTGCCTGTGATCTTACATAAGGCGGTCAGCAGTATCGGCGGCGTAGCAACACCGATGGGACTGATGGCAATGGGAGCAACCTTTGATATTAAGAAAGCGTTTGGCAAGATCAAACCGACCGTGATCGCCGCATTTATCAAATTAGTGGGATTTGTCGCAGTGTTCATGCCGCTTGCAGTTGTAATCGGATTCCGAAGAGAGAAACTAATTGCAATCTTAGTCATGCTTGGCTCGGCAACGACAGTCAGCAGTTTTGTCATGGCAAAAAATATGGGACATGAGGGAGTACTGTCTTCCAGTGTAGTGATGCTGACGACCATGTGCAGCGCATTTACCCTGACGGGATGGCTTTTCATCATGAAATGTTTCGGCCTGGTGTAACTCCTTAAGAGTTTCTGAAAAATCCCTAAAATCCTTGACAAATGGGGATTCGATGGCTATCATATTCAGTAGTTTATACGTAAAGGCATTGATGAAGAGGAGTACACGTAAGTTCGTCCATACCAGAGAGAGTGATCCATCGGCTGAGAGACACTTAAGGAATACGAGACGTAGGAAGGTAGCTTCGGAGCCGGATGAGTGAACCTGAGACATATGATAAGACGGTAGTAGTTCATCCCGGAGTCGTTCCCGTTAAAGAATAAGATGAGATATATGGGGAAGAGTTTTCTTGTATAATGAAGGTGGTACCGCGACTACAATCGCCCTTTACGTAATGTAAAGGGTTTTTTCATGTAATAAAAAAATGTGAAAAAAGTGTGAAATGAGGAGGAAACTATGAGCGAAAACCTGGAAAAGACTTACAATCCCAAAGCGATTGAAGCAAAGTTATATGAAAAATGGTGTGATAACAAATATTTCCACGCCGAAGTTGACAGAAGTAAGAAACCATTTACCACAGTAATGCCGCCACCGAACATTACAGGTAAGCTTCACATGGGACATGCCCTTGATAATACACTGCAGGATATTCTGATCCGTTATAAGAGAATGCAGGGATACAATGCACTCTGGATTCCGGGAACAGACCATGCAGCTATCTCGACAGAAGTTAAGGTTACAAACCAGTTAAAAGAAGAAGGAATTGACAAGAAAGAATTAGGAAGAGAGAAATTCCTGGAAAGAACATGGCAGTGGAAAGAAGAATATGCCGGAACGATCGAGGGACAGCTTAAAAAATTAGGTGTATCCTGCGACTGGGACAGAGAGCGTTTTACAATGGACGAAGGATGTTCCAAGGCGGTAGAAGAAGTATTCATCAAATTGTATAACGAAGGATATATTTACAAAGGTTCCAGAATCATCAACTGGTGTCCGGTATGTAAGACTTCTCTTTCTGATGCAGAGGTTGAACATGAGGAGCAGGACGGATTCTTCTGGCATATCAAGTATCCAATCGTTGGAACAGACGACTATCTGGAGATTGCAACGACACGTCCGGAGACATTGCTTGGAGATACTGCGATCGCAGTTCATCCGGATGATGAAAGATACAAAGACATCGTAGGAAAGATGTGTAAACTGCCTCTGACAGACAGAGAAATCCCAATCGTTGCCGATTACTATGTAGACAAAGAGTTCGGAACAGGTGCGGTTAAGATCACACCGGCACATGACCCGAACGACTTCGAAGTTGGAAAACGCCACAACCTGCCAGAGATTAACATCATGAACGATGATGCAACGATCAACGAGCAGTACGGTGGAAAATACGCCGGAATGGACCGCTACGAAGCAAGAAAAGCGATGGTAGCTGATCTGGAAGAGCAGGGATACCTGGTAAAAGTGGTTCCACATTCACATAATGTAGGAATACATGACCGCTGCCATACAACCGTAGAGCCAATGATCAAGCAGCAGTGGTTCGTTAAGATGGAAGACCTTGCAAAACCAGCGATTGAAGCGATCAAGAACGGCGACTTAAGATTCGTTCCGGAACGTTTCAATAAGATCTACCTGCACTGGCTTGAGAATATCCGTGACTGGTGTATTTCCCGTCAGATCTGGTGGGGACACAGAATTCCGGCTTATTACTGCGACGAGTGTGGTGAAGTAGTAGTTGGACACGGCGCACCGGAGAAATGCCCGAAATGCGGATGCACACATTTTACACAGGATGAAGATACACTGGATACATGGTTCAGTTCAGCACTGTGGCCATTCTCAACACTCGGATGGCCGGATAAGACAGAGGATCTGGATTACTTCTATCCGACAGATGTTCTGGTAACAGGCTATGATATTATCTTCTTCTGGGTAATCCGTATGGTATTCTCAGGATATGCACATACTGGAAAAGCACCGTTCCATACAGTATTTATTCATGGTCTGGTCCGCGACTCACAGGGACGCAAGATGAGTAAATCCCTTGGAAATGGTATCGATCCGTTGGAGATCATCGATCAGTATGGTGCAGATGCACTTCGTATGACATTAATGACAGGTAATGCACCTGGTAATGATATGCGTTTCTATAATGAACGTGTAGAAGCAAGCCGCAACTTTGCAAATAAAGTATGGAATGCTTCCAGATTTATCATGATGAATCTGGGCGATAAAGAACTGAAAAAACCGGCTGACTTTACTGTCCGTCCGGCTGACAGATGGATCATGTCCAAGTGCAACAACCTTGTAAAAGATGTAACAGAAAATATGGACAAGTTCGAACTTGGTATCGCACTTTCCAAGATATACGACTTCTTGTGGGATGAATTCTGTGACTGGTACATCGAGATTGCAAAATACCGTATTTATCATGCAGAGGAAGATCCACAGGGGGCAAACGATGCATTATGGACATTAAAAGAAGTATTGAAAAAATCATTGAAACTGCTTCATCCATATATGCCATTCGTTACAGAAGAAATATACAGCAAATTGGTACCGGAAGAAGAGTCACTGATGATGTCTGACTGGCCGGTATATGAAAAAGACTGGAATTTCCCAATTGCAGAGAACATTGTAGATCACTACAAAGAGATCATCCGCGGTATCCGTAACGTACGTGCAGAGATGAATGTTCCAAATTCAAGAAAAGCAACTGCTTATGTTGTATGTGAAGAGGAACAGCTCGGATCAGGACTTGCAATGTTAAGCAATGCAGCTCAGAATATGGCAGCATTGAACAAACTGGTACTTCAGAAGACGACAGAAGGCATTGCAGAAGATGCAGTATCTATCGTAGTTCCGGACGCAACGGTATATCTTCCACTGGAAGAGCTGATCGACTTTGAACAGGAGATCGAACGTCTGACGAAAGAAGAGGAAAGACTGACAAAAGAGATCGCACGTTCAAACGGAATGCTGAACAACGAAAAATTTGTAAGTAAAGCACCGGCCGCAAAGGTTCAGGAAGAAAGAGAAAAACTGGAAACTTATCAGCAGATGATGGCTCAGGTAAAAGAAAGGCTGGAAGGATTAAAAGCAAAACAGTCTTAAGAGAAGAAAGTTATAAATATTAAAACCTATAGACAACCATATATTTCCGCAGTTATCAGTAACAGGATAGCTGCGGATTAGATATCAAAGGGGATTATATGAAAAAATTTCAGTTAAAGAAACCGGATATCAAGGGTAAAATCCGCAAAATAAAAAATTTGAAGAAAGAGGATGTCATTGCATACTGGAAAGGCAGACATGAACGACGCGAGAGAATACTGGAAGCAAGACGTAACAGTGCATTTGCAAAGAAGATGCAGCCGGTCTATGCATTCATGAACCGATTCTCTTTGATATTTCATGCACTGCTTGCGTGCATCATTAACTTTACAATAGAAGCAATTTCCAGACATTCGCTCGTTGCTGCCTGGAACTATATGACAGGAACACCGTTGGTATTTTTGTACAATACGTTTATGATCTTCGTAACCTTTTCTATTGTATATCTGTTCAAGCGAAGAATATTTGTCCGTATCATTATCAGCGCATTGTGGATTATCCTCGGAATTGCCAACGGATATATTCTGCTAAAGAGGGTCACACCGTTTAATGCACAGGATCTTAAGATCGCGGGAGACGGAATCGCGCTGATCAATAACTATTGTAATGGCTTTGAAGTCGTTGTGATCGCTATCGGAGCAGCTGCGCTTGTGGTCTGGCTGGTCTCGATGTGGAGACGCGGCGGACAGTATACAGGAAAGGTACACCACGTAGCATCGCTGCTGGGAATTGTTGTGTGCTGCATACTTTACACATTTGTCACGAATGCAGCAATAGACAAAAGAGTAGTATCTACGTATTTTGGAAATATTGCATTTGCCTATGAAGATTACGGTCTTCCATATTGTTTTTCGGCGAGTCTGTTCAATACCGGAATCAGTGAGCCAAACGGGTACACAAAGAAAAAAATGGCAAAAATCAATAAAAACGGAGAGCTGAATAAGAGCACGACAAGCCGTTCTTCCGATGAACTTCCGAATATTATTGTAGTACAGCTGGAGTCATATTTTGATGTGGCAAATGCAGAGTTCTTTACTACATCTGAAGATGCGTGTCCAAACCTGCATAATTTATACCAGAATTATTCATCCGGATATTTCAAGGTGCCGTCGGTGGGAGCCGGTACGGCAAATACAGAGTTTGAAGTACTGACAGGAATGAATCTCCGTTACTTCGGACCGGGAGAATATCCATATAAGACATACTCGAAGAAACATCCGACAGAGAGTGCTGCAACCGCACTTGCCGCACTTGGATACGGGACACATGCATTGCACGATAATACAGGTAACTTCTATAGCCGTGCCAATGTCTTTAACAATATGGGATTTGATACATTTACCAGTAAGGAGTTCATGAATGTCCTTCAGACGACAGAGAACGGCTGGGCGAAGGATGAGATCCTGACACAGCATATCATGGAAGCCATGGATACATCAGATCAGGAAGACTTTGTATTCACTGTCAGTGTTCAGGGACATGGAAACTATCCGGAGACGCAGTTGATCGAAAATCCAAAGATCAAGGTTGAAGGAATTGAAGATGAAGCACTAAAAAATAAATGGGAATATTATGTGAATCAGGTCTATGAGATGGATCAGTTTGTTGGTGATCTGATCAAGGCAGTGGAAGCAAGAAAGGAACCGTCTGTAGTTGTATTTTATGGGGATCATCTTCCAACCATGGGACTGAAAGCAGAAGACTTAAAGAGCCGTTATTTATATAATACAAATTATGTGATCTGGGACAATGTCGGACTTCAGAAACAGGACAAGAATATTCCTGCTTACCAGCTGATGTCAGAGATCCTGAACAGACTGGATATTCATTCCGGTACAGTGTTCAATTACCATCAGCAGAGAAAAGGAACGAAGAATTATCTTTCAGACCTGGAACTTTTGCAGTATGATATCCTGTATGGAAAGCAGTACGTTTATAACAATCATCCTCCGATCTCGGAAGGGCATATGGTAATGGGAATCCGTGATGTGTCATTGAGCAGTATTGTTCCGCAGCTTAGCAGCGGATATAGTTTGTACGGCGAGAACTTTACAAAATACAGCCGCGTATATGTGAATGGAGAAAAGCAGAAGAGCAGTTTCCTGAATAATACACGTATTAATCTATCAGAGACAGAATTGCAAGACGGAGATGTAATACAGGTCGGACAGGTTGGTTCCAGTGATACAATCTTCCGGATGTCCGATAAATATATTTATCAGAACGGACAGCTTGTAAAACAGGAAGGTACAGCAACCGATAAGAACAAATCTTGGGTGGATCAGGAATATGATGTTAAATAAAAAAGAACCAGAAGTGTTCACATATGAAGAGGCAGCCGCATATATCGAAGAAATTCCGAAATTTACAAAAAAACATACGCTGGAGCACACAAAATTATTTTTAAAAAGATTAGGAAATCCGGCAGTGGACAGGAAAATCATCCACGTTGCCGGAACCAATGGAAAAGGGTCTGTATGTGCATACTTACAGGCCATACTTATGGCAGAGGGGAAGAGAACCGGGTTCTTTACATCCCCTCATCTTGTATCTGTAAATGAAAGGATACGGATGGATAATGTACAGATAGATAATAAGACATTTCTTGAAGTATTCCGCAAGGTTTTAAAAACAGTCCGCCGGATGGAGGAAGATGGAATCGAACATCCGTCTTATTTTGAATTTTTATTCGGAATGGGGATGACTGCATTTGCAGAAACAGATGTAGAATATATTATCCTGGAGACCGGACTGGGCGGAAGACTGGATGCAACAAATGCGGTTGAGAAGCCGGCACTGTCCATCATTACGTCTATCAGTCTGGATCATACGGCGATTCTTGGTGATACGATCAGGAAGATCGCCGTTGAAAAAGCCGGAATCATTAAGCCAAAAGTTCCGGTATTCTTTGACGGAAGTAATAAAGAAGCGGCAGAAGTAATCCGGACAAAGGGAGAAGAACTGGGCGTATATTGTAGAGAAGTCACGAATCATGCGTATGAAATCCGGGAAGTTCACCGGAAATATATTGCATTTTCCAGACGGAGTGCGTATGATAAAGATGTTATCTTTCAGGTGCCGATGTGCGGATGCTATCAGGCGATGAATGCAGAACTTGCACTGGAAGCGTCGGAATATCTGCTTGCGGGAGAAGAGATACATATGGACCGGTGGAAACAGGTACTTGCACAGCTTCACTGGGAAGGACGTATGGAACGGATCGGAGCACATATCACGGTAGACGGTGCGCATAATCCGGGTGCAATGCAGGCGTTTGTAGAAAGCGTAAAGGCACTGGATGAGTCTGAGCGCGGTGAGATGATATTATTATTTTCCGCAGTATCGGATAAGAAGTACGATGAGATGATAGAATGCCTGTGCGGGAATCTGGATGTGAAAGCATATATCGTCACACAGATCGAAGACGAGAGAGGTGTTCCGGTTGAGGAACTTGCAGATATCTTCCGCCGGTATACAGACAGACCGGTGTACTGTAAAGAACGATTGGAAGATGCCGTCGGAACGGCACTGGATAAACGGGGGGAGTCAGGAGAGATATACTGTCTTGGTTCATTATACCTTGTAGGGATGATAAAAAAGTTACTGGCAGGAGGTGCCATAGATGCTTGATTTTGAAGAAGAATTAAAGAAATTCCAGCCTAGTCTGGAAGTAGAGGAACTGGGAGATGCGATTTACCAGGATGATCTGACAGATATGACAGATCTTTTAAGAGAAGTGATCGAACAGACGAAGCAGGACGATCCACAGTAAACTGCGGCAAAGAAAAGCGGTTACAGTTCACAGGGAAGAATTCCGGAATGGAAAGTCTCAGCGCTGTATGAGCAGTAACGGAAATATAGAGGGAAGTATATGGATTATACAACAAAATTGGCGTATCAGTCGAACTACTGGTATAATGACGGGCTTAAAAGAGCGAACATCCGGGATCTGACCGGAGCAATCACATCGCTGAAAAAGAGTTTACAATATAACAGAGATAACATCGCATCGAGAAATCTTTTGGGACTTGTCTATTACGGAAGAGGTGATGTGGTAGAAGCACTGACGGAATGGGTGTTAAGCAAGAATCTCCAGCCGAAAGAGAACATTGCCAATTATTATATTATAAAGATAAAAGAGAAAAAAGACGAGTTGGATCAGATCAATCAGGCGATCAAAAGATACAATCAGGCACTGGATTACTGTTATCAGCGCTGTGAGGATCTGGCTGTACTCCAGCTTAAGAAAGCAATTGAGATGCATCCGACATATGTGAAAGCATATCAGCTTCTGGCACTGCTTTACATTATGGATGAACAGTATTCTGAGGCGAGAAAGAATATCCGGATCGCACACAAGCTGGACAAGACAGATGATATCACCATGCGTTATATGCATGAACTGAATCAGGTGCGGAAGTCAAGGAATGTGCGCCTGGTCGATGATAAAGATACAGGAAAGAAGAAAAAAAGAAGACAGACGGTAACTTATAATATCGGAAATGAAACGATCATCCAGCCTGTCGCATCCGGTCTTAAGGATAATGTCGGATTGCACACAATGATAAATATTGCAATTGGTGTAGCTGTCGGAGTTGCGCTTATGGCTTTCCTGGTCATGCCGGCAGTATCTGCATCCAGACAGAGCAAGGTGAACAAGCAGACGGTGAAGTTCAGTGATCAGATTGCGACGCAGAAGTCACAGATCAGTGCACTGAAAAAAGAACTGGAAACATACCGTACAGATACCAAAGCTGCAGAGGAACAGAAACAGACTGCGGAGGTAACAAAGTCAAGTTATGAGTCACTGATGACGGTTGTATCGCATTATTCAACCGGAGATATGAGTAATTCTGCGCTGGCAGAAGAACTGCTGAAGATTAATGCAGGTACACTTGGCACATCCGGAAAAGAAGAATATGACAGTCTGACAGAGAAGATTTATCCAAAAGTCTGTGAAAGCCTGTATGCAACATCCCAGAAGAATTATCAAGTGGCAAATTATGATACGGCGGTAACAAATCTGGAGCAGGTGGTACAGATGGATGAGGGATACCAGGACGGAGAGGCCATGCTTTTGCTTGCGCAGTCTTATGAAAAACAGGGTGAGCAGGATAAGGCGAATGCGTATTATCAGAAGATCATAGAAGAGCATGAGGGAACACAGGCTGCGACCGATGCACAGGAAGCACTTGATACGCAGAATGCACAGAAGAGTAAGAAGAATAATAACTAGGATATGGATTGTCCTGGTATAGAAATGGCAGAAATACAAAAAGAGAAGGATATACACGTAAGAGGTGTATGTCCTTTTTTGGTTTATGCACTATGCAAAATAATAGAAAGATGTAAATGGGGAGTTATAACATGAAGTATCAGGTACAGGAGAATTATCTGACTATATTTTTACCGGGGGAACTGGATCATCACAATGCGGAAGAGATAAGAAAGGAATCCGATCATCTGATTGAACATAATCATATCCGGTATGTGATCTTTGATTTTGCAGATACGAAATTCTGTGATAGTTCGGGAATCGGAGTAATCATGGGACGTTACCGTAAAATCTATATGCTGGGCGGAGAAGTCTGTGCGGTACATACCAGCGAACGGATCCGTAAGATCCTGACTATGTCAGGGGTAACAAAAATCATGCAGATATATGAGGAGGAGAAATAAAATGGAAAATACCAATGAAATGCAGATTATTTTTGACAGTTATTCCTCGAATGAATCATTTGCCAGAGTTGCCGTTGCAGCATTTATGACATCACTGAATCCGACAGTTGAGGAAGTTGCAGATGTAAAAACGGCTGTGTCGGAGGCTGTGACGAATGCGGTGATTCATGGCTATGAATGCCGGGTGGAGAAGATATTCCTCCGATGTACAACCTGTGAAGACACATTGGAGATAGAAGTGGAAGACCATGGAAAAGGAATCGAAGATGTGACAAAAGCGATGGAGCCGTTATTTACCACCAGGCCGGAGCTTGACCGGTCAGGAATGGGATTTTCTTTTATGACAGCATTCATGGATCAGGTTGAAGTGAGTTCCGAACCGGGAAAAGGAACTATTGTGAAAATGAAAAAGACAATTGGAAAAGGACGAAAGATATGGACCACACAATCGCTTTAATTCAGAAATCTCACGAAGGGGATGACGAAGCAAGAGCACAGATTGTGGAGGAAAATACGGGACTGGTCTGGTGTATCGTAAGACGCTTTGCAGGGCGCGGAACAGAAATGGAAGACCTGTTCCAGATCGGAACGATCGGACTGCTGAAAGCAATTGACAAGTTCGATCTTAGTTTTGAAGTGAAATTCTCAACTTATGCAGTTCCGCTGATCAGCGGTGAAATCAAGCGGTTCCTGAGAGATGACGGAATGATCAAGGTCAGCCGTTCACTGAAAGAACTGTCATACAAAGCGTATCAGACGCAGGAAAGGCTCGGAAAAGAGCTGGGAAGAGAGCCGTCGGTTGCAGAGATCGCAGAAGATTTAAAGGTCGCACCGGAAGAACTGACGATGGCAATGGATGCATGTACGGATGTGGAATCACTGCACAGACCTGTCTGTAAAAAAGAAGGACAGGAAATGTCATTGATGGAGAAAGTCGGTCAGGCTGATGCGTCAGAAGAAAGAGTTGTAGACCATCTGCTATTGAAAGAACTGCTGAAAAATCTGGATAAGGACGAGAGAAAGCTGATCTATCTACGATATTTTTCGGAAAAGACACAGACACAGGTAGGAAAAGAACTTGGAATTTCACAGGTTCAGGTATCCAGAATGGAAAAGAAGATATTAAAAAATTTAAGAGAGAAGTTATAACAGGCACGTCAGGGATCGATTCTATGTATGGAATCCATGCATAGAATTGTCAGAATCCGGCATACTAACTCATGAGATCCGGTAAAAGAAAGCATGGGAAGAAAGGGTGAGAATGTTGGAAGAAGGCAGAAAGAAGATCAGGATGTGCCTGATCTTTGTTATTACAGCAGCAGTGATCATAGGATTTATTTATTATTTTCATGATGTAAAAGGCAGTCACGGAGTAAATGAAGGAACGTTGGTAAAGAAGACGGTATACTATCAGGATGAAAAAACGGAGGTGAAGAAAGATGGCAGGGAAGGCAGGCACTGTATATATAAAGGCAGACCGGAATGTTGAGGTGGCAAAGACATCCGTGATGATCGGTGATGTGCTGAAGATAGAGTGTACAGACCCGGCAATGCTTGCCAGGATCCGGAGCATTCATCTGCTGACCTTTCATCATCCGGATGATAAGAGACAGCGTAGAACAGTGGTATCACTTCTGAAAGTGATACAGAAGATCCATGAGATCTATCCGGATGCAGCAGTAGAAAATATCGGAGAAACGGATTTTATCGTGACGTATGAGGAGCAGGATGGAAAAGGCGGGATCATCCATGGCGTTAAGATTGTGGCTGTAGTACTGATCAGTTTCTTTGGTGCAGCATTTTCAACAATGGCATTCAATAATGATGTAGGTGTGACCAGAATGTTTGGACAGGTATATGAACTTTTAACTGGTACAAAGTCAGATGGATTTACAATCCTGGAGTTCACATACTGTATTGGTATTGTGATAGGAATTCTGACATTCTTCAATCATTTCGGAAAAAAACGATTGTCTGTAGATCCGACACCGATGGAGGTGGAGATGCGTCTTTACGAGAATGATATACAGACAACGCTGGTAGAGACATATTCCAGAAAGGAGAAAGAACTGGATGTTGGCGAAAAACATATGTCTGGCACTACTGGGATTTAGTGCAGGGATTACGGCGGCAGGCGGACTTTTTTCTTTTATCATAGGCCTGGGTGTGATATCGGACTTTGCCGACCGGACACATACAGGAGAACAGGTTATGTTATATGAAGATGCGGTTGCAGCCGGAGGAAGCCTGGGCGCCGTTATTTCTGTGTATCATCCGGCGGTTCCGTTCGCAGGCTGTCTGCTTCCGGTTATGGGACTGTTCGGAGGAATCTTTGTGGGCTGCTGGGCAATGGCTTTGACGGAAATGCTGGATCTGTTTCCGATCTTTATCAGGAGAATCCGTATGGTAAGAGGGATTGCAGCGGTGATGATTGGAATCGCATTTGGAAAAGGTCTGGGCGCATTATTGTTTTTCTGGAAGAGGTGGTGATGATATGGAGAAGAAAAAACAACAACAGTCATATGAAAATTATGTCAGGCAGAAAACACCGGTGCATAATCTGCCGGTAAATATGGCGAAAGCATTCGTTACAGGCGGTGCCATCTGTGTGATCGGGCAAGGCATTCTGAATATCTGCGAGAAAGCGGGACTGGGCAGGGATATGAGTGGAAGCTGGTGTTCGATGCTTCTGGTGCTTCTGAGTGCAGTGCTTACCGGATGCAATCTGTATCCGCAGATCGCAAAGTGGGGCGGTGCAGGAGCGCTGGTACCGATTACGGGATTTGCCAATTCAGTGGCAGCACCGGCGATTGAATACAAGAAAGAAGGACAGGTTATAGGAATCGGGTGCAAGATATTTACCATTGCCGGACCGGTGATCCTGTATGGGATATTTACAAGCTGGCTGCTTGGACTGTTCTATTGGCTGCTAAAAGTGGCAGGAGTTGCAGGATAATCTGTATGGAAATATAGCAGGAGGATATAAGAATATGATAAAAGGAAAGCAGAGTATAGCATTTAAGGCATCTCCGTATATTGAGGAAAGTGCATCTGTCGTCGGTAAGAAAGAGGGGGAAGGACCACTTGGCAGCAGGTTTGATATGGTGGGTCTGGATGATATGTTCGGGGAGGACACCTGGGAAAAAGCGGAAAGCAGTATGCAGAAAGAAGCCTGTCAGCTGGCACTTGGTAAAGCACATCTGACAGCAGGAGCCATTCGGTATCTGTTCGGAGGCGATCTGCTAAGGCAGGGAGTGGCAACATCACTTGGAGTTGAACAGCTGCAGATACCGATGTTTGGTCTGTACGGTGCATGTTCAACGTCAGGGGAAGCACTCGCCCTGGCATCGATGTGTGTGGCGGCAGGATACGGAGAGCGGATGCTCGTAGTGACATCCAGCCATTTCGGAAGTGCAGAAAAGGAATTCCGTTTTCCGCTCAGTTATGCGAATCAGAGACCGCTGTCTGCACAATGGACGGTGACCGGAAGTGGAGCATTTATTGTTGGAAAGAATAGGAGTCATGTGAGGATCACCGGAGTGACGGTCGGTAAGATTGTGGATTATGGCTTGAAGGATTCGCAGAATATGGGCGCATGTATGGCTCCGGCAGCCTGCGATACGATCATCCAGAATCTGAAAGATTTTGAAAGAAAAGAAGAAGATTATGACCGGATCATTACCGGAGATCTCGGATATGTGGGACAGAGTATATTATTTGATCTTATGCGGGAAAAAGAATACGATATCAAAGAAAGACATATGGATTGTGGGATGACAATATTTGATCAGAGCAGGCAGGATACCCATGCGGGAGGAAGTGGCTGCGGATGTGCTGCGGCAACGTTATCGGCGTATATCCTGCCTGCCATTGCAAGCGGTGAGTGGAAGAGGGTACTGTTCGTTCCGACAGGAGCACTGATGTCGACGGTCAGTTACAATGAGGGAGCAAGTGTTCCGGGAATTGCACATGGAATCGTGCTGGAACACTGTTAGACAAAAACATACAGGGAGGAAACATAATATGGATTATATCAATGCATTCTGGGTGGGAGGTTTGATCTGTGCACTGACACAGATATTGCTGGACCGGACAAAGCTGATGCCGGGAAGGATTATGGTGCTTTTGGTGTGCAGCGGCTCTGTATTAGGAGCACTGAAGATATATCCGGTGATTCAGGAATATGCAGGAGCCGGTGCCAGCGTACCATTATTGGGATTCGGTAATCTTTTGTGGAAAGGTGTCAAAGAAGCTGTAGATAAAGAAGGATTCATCGGGATATTTATGGGCGGATTTAAGGCAAGTGCCGTTGGAATATCTGCAGCACTTATCTTTGGCTATCTGGCATCGCTTGTCTTTGAGCCGAAGATGAAGAAATAATGTTCAAAGGTAGTTCATGTATTATAAAAAAACTCCCGCAGAAGCTGTCAGAGTGGCAGTCCCGGCGGGAGTATTCATACTGAAATATGCAAGAGAAACTGCCGGTGGCAGATCCTCTGCATTGCTACCTGATCAGATGATCGAGAAAACGGCAAGGAGGTCGTTATCTCTGAATACAGGGGAATTAAGCAAGTTCTTCACCTGTGATCATCTTGTAGCACTGAAGATATTTGTCAATTGTTTTCTGGACAATATCATCCGGAAGGTTCCAGTCATTATCCGGGTGAGAAGTCAGCCAGTCACGTGCAAACTGTTTGTCGAATGACGGCTGTCCGTGTCCCGGTTCATAACCTTCTACAGGCCAGAAACGAGAGCTGTCCGGTGTCAGCATCTCATCACCGATAACCATATTACCATTTTCATCAAGACCAAATTCGAATTTGGTATCTGCGATAATGATACCACGGCTTAATGCATAGTCTGCACATTTTTTATAGAGAGCGATCGTACAGTCACGAAGCTTGGCTGCATATTCTTCGCCTTTACCAGGGAAATATTTCTCAAGGTGGGCAATGCTCTGCTCGTAAGAAATATTTTCATCATGATCTCCGATCTCAGCTTTTGTGGATGGTGTATAGATTGGCTCTGGAAGCTTATCCGATTCTTTTAATCCTTCCGGAAGTTTGATGCCGCATACAGTACCATTCTCCTGATAACTCTTCCATCCGCTTCCTGTGATGTAACCACGTACGATACATTCGATTGGAAGCATCTCAAGCTTTTTGCACATCATGCTGTTACCGTCATATTCTGGTTTCTGGAAGAATTCAGGCATATCTTTCACATCAGTAGAGATCATGTGGTTTGGAAGAATGTCTTTTGTCAGGTCGAACCAGAATTTAGACATCTGCGTCAGAACAGTTCCTTTCTTGGAAACAATATTCTTAAGAATTACGTCAAAACAACTGATACGATCAGTGGCAACCATAATCAGGCTGTCTCCGTTATCATAAATTTCACGGACTTTACCTTCTTTTATTGGTTTCATAACAATACCTCGCTTATTTATTATTTTTTTTAATATGTCCTCACTAATAGTCAAACAGATTTTTCAGGAAAAAACAATAGTAAATTGCAAAATTATGAAAAAAAGTACAAAATATAAATTATGATGTATAATAAGAATATCGTAAAAAAGAATACTGATAAGTAATGGTAATAGTGACTGATAACGACAGATAATAAGGAAAGAAATTATGAAACATATTACAATTGGAATCCTGGCTCACGTAGATGCCGGGAAAACAACATTATCGGAATGTATGCTTTACTTAAGTGGGCAGATCAGAAAACTTGGACGGGTAGATCATAAAGATGCATTTTTAGATACATACGAGCTGGAACGGGAAAGAGGAATCACGATCTTTTCCAAGCAGGCAGAATTAAAGATGGGAAATCTGGGGATAACGCTCCTGGATACACCGGGGCATGTGGATTTCTCTGCAGAAATGGAACGTACCTTACAGGTACTGGATTATGCGATTCTGGTGATCAATGGTGCCGATGGGGTGCAGGGACACACGCGTACGCTTTGGAGACTGCTCAAAAGATATCAGATACCGACGTTCATATTCATCAATAAGATGGATCAGGTGGGAACGGATAAGGCAAAGGTACTGGCAGATCTGCAGAACAGACTGGATGAAGGGTGTATCGATTTTTCGGAGATAACGGAAGAAACGTATGACAGTCTTGCCATGTGTGATGAGAAAGCGATGGAAGAGTATCTGGAGTCAGAGAAAATAGAAGAGGATACAATTGCTGAGATAATCGGTAACAGGAAAGTATATCCGTGTTATTTTGGTTCGGCGCTGAAGATGGAAGGCGTACAGGAATTCATGGATGGGATGACTGGTTACATAGAGAAAAATCAGCAGAGAAAAACAGATCCGGCATCCGGTAAAAGTGACATGAAAGGAAAAAGCACAGGTTTTTTTGGCGCAAAAGCCTATAAGATTTCCAGGGATGCAGCAGGGAACCGCCTGACACATCTGAAAGTAACATCCGGAAGACTGAAAGTGAAAGATATCCTAAAAGGGGATATGCGGAAGAACGGTCACTCAGGTGAAACAGAGGGGGCCGATCATAACTGGGAAGAAAAGGTCAATCAGATCCGCATTTATTCCGGTGAAAAATATGAGATGGTACAGGAAGCGAAAAGCGGCATGGTATGTGCAGTAACCGGATTGAATTATACTTATCCAGGTGAAGGCCTTGGCATAGAATGCGATTCCGAAGCACCGGCACTGGAGCCTGTCTTAAGCTACAAGATTGAACTCCCGGAGGGGTGTGACGTCCACAAAATGCTCGGAAATTTACGTATACTCGAAGAAGAGGACCCAATGCTTAAGATCGTATGGAATGAAGAACTGGGAGAGATTCATGCAAAACTTATGGGAGCAGTCCAGATCGAGATATTAAAAAGTCTGATCAAAGACAGGTTTGGTGTAGATGTGGAATTCGATACGGGAAATATCGTATATAAAGAGACCATCCAGAATACAGTGGAAGGTGTGGGGCATTTCGAACCGCTCCGGCATTATGCGGAAGTACATCTGAAGATGGAACCGGGAGAAAGAGGCAGCGGTATTGTGATCGGAACGGATTGTAGTGAGGATATGTTAGACAAGAACTGGCAGCGTCTGATCCTTACCCATCTTCTGGAAAAAGAACACAGGGGTGTGCTGACAGGTTCTGTGATCACGGATATGAAGATCACACTGACGGCAGGACGGGCACATCTGAAACATACCGAAGGCGGGGATTTCCGGCAGGCAACCTACCGTGCGGTGCGCCAAGGACTGATGCAGGCCGAAAGTATGCTGCTGGAACCGTATTATGATTTTCAGCTGGAAATTCCATCGGGAATGATCGGACGGGCACTTACAGATATTCAGCGGATGAATGGGGAGACCGGTACACCGCAGACAGAAGGAGAGATGACGACGATCGAGGGATATGCACCGGTTAAAGGTATGCGGGATTATCAGATGGAAGTGAATTCCTATACAAGAGGACAGGGACATCTGACCTGTACGTTCCGCGGCTATGAACCTTGCCGGAACGCAGAGGCAGTGATCGAAGAGATTGGTTATGATCCGGAGCGCGATATCGAGAATCCTACAGGATCCGTCTTCTGTTCCCATGGTGCAGGATTTAACGTTCCATGGAATCAAGTGCCAGAGTACATGCATTTGGAGAATCAGCTTGAAAAAGAACGGGCATTAGAAGAAGCAAAGAGGCAGTCCGAGCAGGCAGCAAGACAGGTACCGAGAGCGGCCAGAACACCGGGAGTCTATTCTAAAGCAGCAGAAAAAGAACTGGAAGAAATCTTTATCCGCACATATGGAAAAGTAGAAAGAAAAGGTGGACTGACACCAAAAACTTACGAAAGTGAGTATGCGAAAAAGCAGCGCAAAAAAGAAGAGGCTATGCAGGAATACCTGCTGGTTGACGGATACAATGTTATTTTCGCATGGGAAGAGCTGAAAGAACTGGCAAAAGTCAGCATCGAGGCTGCCAGAGACAAACTGATGGATATCCTGTGTAATTATCAGGGATATAAGAAATGTGTCCTGATTCTGGTATTTGACGCATACAAGGTAGAAGGCTATGCACTGGAGATCCAGAAGTATCATAATATCCATGTCGTATATACCAAAGAAGCCGAAACTGCCGATCAGTACATTGAAAAGGTCGTTCATCATATCGGAAGAAAGTATCATGTGACGGTCGTGACTTCCGATGGGGTAGAGCAGGTAATCACGATGGGGCAGGGTGGAACCCGTATTTCTTCCAGAGATTTCTTAGAAGAGATTGAATATACAAAGAAATTGATTGAAGAAGATAATGAAAAACAACGGGTCAGTGACAGGAACTATCTGTTTGACCATGCGGATGATGAATTTGTGAAGAAAATGGAAAAAATCAGGCTTGGAAGAGAAAGTGAATAAGGATAAGTAAAAAATAAGCACATAGAAAAATCTTAAAGATCCGATTTTTCTGTGTGCTTTGTATTGTTATCCGGTAAAAGCGGGGATTTGATGAAAGTATACATATATAGAAATAATATATAAATGATGAAAACATATCAATAAACACAATTAGACAGATAGATTATTTATTGGTAAAATAATATTTAATGATAGCATGCAAGTCATGAATGAAGGGGGAATATATGAAAAAGAAAAATGATTGGATAAAAAAGGGAACCCTGATTATAGTTTTACTGGTATGTATTGCCTCATATTTATGGGTACCGGAGATACATAAGACAATGAACCAGATATTTAAGATGTTTGCAAGCGGAGACTTTACAGTTGTAAGAGATTTTGTTGCGTCATATGGGGTATATGCGGCACTGATGTCTTTCTTGTTGATGATTTTTCAGTCAATCGCAGCACCGCTTCCGGCATTTTTAATTACATTTGCCAATGCCAGCCTGTTTGGATGGTGGAAAGGTGCGATCCTTTCATGGAGCAGTGCAATGGCGGGAGCAGCAGTATGCTTTTATATTGCAAAAATATTAGGACGTGACGTGGCGGAAAAATTAACAAGTAAAACAGGTCTTGAACAAATTGATACATTTTTTGAACGTTATGGAAAGAATACGATTTTAATCTGTCGTCTTCTTCCGTTTGTATCATTTGACATTGTTAGTTATGCGGCAGGCCTTACTTCGATGTCATTTGTTTCATTCTTTGTTGCTACGGGAATCGGACAGTTACCGGCAACCATCGTCTATTCTTATGTGGGCGGTATGCTGACTGGCGGAGCGAAACTTCTTGTAACAGCACTATTGATTTTGTTTTCTCTTTCGGCATTAATTTTTATGCTGAGAAAGATATATATGGACAGACAGTCCGGAAAATAAAAAAAAGGGAGGAAAAAGAATATGGAAACATATTACAATCCGGAGGATCTTGCAAAGTTTGGGACAATCGGGGAAAAAGCATCAGAGTTGGCAGAAAAATTCTTTGCTTATTACAATGCGGTATTCGAAGAGGGTGCGCTGACTGCAAGAGAGAAATCATTGATTGCACTTGCAGTGGCACATACCGTACAGTGCCCATATTGTATTGATGCTTACACGAACGACTGCCTGGATAAAGGTGTCAGCGAAGAACAGATGACAGAGGCGGTACATGTGGCAGCAGCGATCCGTGGCGGAGCAAGTCTTGTACACGGGGTACAGATGAAAAATATTGTAAAGAAACTGGAGTTTTAATTAAAAAAGAAGAAAAGAGGAAAAATAAGATGAAAAAGAAAATTGTGACATTATTACTGGTAGCTGCAATGACAGGAACAATGGTTGTTGGATGTGGATCCAAGGCTGATGATAAGACATCCGATACGAAGACAGAACAGACGGATGATAAAAAGGATACAGAGGAAAAGAAAGAACTGGCAGATGATGAATACCAGTATGTATCCGCGGCAGATACAGTAAGTGCAGACGGAGTTCACGTGTTAGATGTAAGAGAATGGGAAAATTATTCCAAAGGAAGAGTTGCAAATTCAGAGTGGTGCCCAATCTTCCCATTGGAGGATGATTCCCTGGTAGATGAGATGACAACTTATGCCAAAGATCATCTGAATGACGGAAAAGATATCTATCTTATCTGCAACAGTGGAAAACGTGGAGCTGAAAAAGCAACAGGTGTATTAAGAGATGCAGGAATTGAACCGACATCCATCTATACAGTAGAAGGTGGAGCAGAAGCACTTGGTAAAGAAAATGGGGCATTGACTACAGACCGTACAGAAGAAAACATCGACTGGAAATATGTGGCAGGAAAGGATGCCGTTGACAAGGTAGGAGATAAAGATGTACAATTTTTAGATGTCCGTGATGATGATACCTATAAAGCAGGTCATCTGAAAGGAACACTTCAGTGCAGCCTGAAGGAATTTGATACACCGGAAGCACAGACAGAGATGTACAATCTTGCAAAAGACAAGATGGACAAGGATGAGCCTGTATATATTCTCTGCTACAGTGGTAATAAATGTGCAAAAACAGCAATTTCAGTAATGAAAGATGCAGGATTTGATACAGATAATTTGTTTATCATTGAGAATGGAGCAAAAGACGGTGATGTATCCGCAGCTTTTGTAACAGAGTAAAGATAGGTGTTCGAAAGAATCTGTTATGGTTTACAAATGATGATGGAACAGGCTGGAGAGCAACCGTACCATTTCTTGTACTTTATGAAAATGGATATGATAACATTTCTGTGTATGATGGTGGATGGTATGAGTGGCTAATGCATGATGACTATCCGGTACAGGTTGGTGATCCGGCAAGTGATGAGTGTGTTCACACAACAGTTGGAGAACTTCCTACAGGAAAAGCAGCAAAATAAAACAAAGCAGAGAGTGTAGAGAATTTCTGCGAAAATATAATACAAAGATTAGGGGCGCTGTCACTGGATATCAGTGACAGCGTTTGGTAGTATTAAGGAGTAAAATGAAAAAAAATCATTTATATATTTTTAGATTTATTAACTATAGCGTTTTTGATCGGAGGATATGCGTTCCAATATTTTACAAGAAAAAAACTGGGGATGCTCCGGTGGGTGAATTATCAGAATATACAGCTTCAGAAGAACCCTGTTTATGATATAGTAAAATATATTACAGTTGCTGCTGCTGTTGTACTTATCGTATTAAGTATTGTGGGATATAGGAAGAAAAAAGAATTGTTGGGAAAGATAGATTTTGTAATGATTGTGATCATGCAGATATTAGGAATTGTTTATTTGGGAATTACGATGTTGAAATCTGTAGAATCGTTTCCGGCATATTACTTTTTAATGCCGCTTCTTGGGGCAGCGACACTGATGCAGATTATCAGAAATGGAATTGCAGTGGGGACAAAAAAGAATGAAAAATAAAAAACTGTGGATATTTATCGGAATGATCGTTCTGATTTTGATATTAAATCACATATTTGGCTGGTCTTCTTATCTGGGAAATACAGAGAATCTGAAATTCCTGGAAAATATGGTACAGGAAAATTTAGTGTTGGCGATTGGCATCTATACCATACTTACCATCATAAGCTGTGTGGTACTTGCACTTCCGGGGGTGACATTTGCAATCGTTGCAGGTCTGGTATTTGGACCGGTACTTGGAACCATCTGTTGCTCCGTAGCGACTACACTTGGGGCTATGGTAGCATTTGTTGTAGGAAGATTTTTCTTACAGGACATTATTAAGCCGATGGCGATGAAGAACAAATATTTAAAAAAATGGTTATTTGATGAGTCTGGAAATAATGAAGTATTTATTCTGATGATCACAAGACTGGTTCCATTATTTCCGTATAATCTGCAGAATTTTGCTTATGGTGTGACAGATATTAAGTTTTCAACATATTCCATTTGTTCTTTGATCTTCATGCTTCCGGGAACAGCTATGTATACGGTTGGAATGGCAGGACTTGCAGACAAAGAGAACCGTATTCTTTATATCGGGATAGCAATTGTTCTGGCTGGGATTGTAATAGGGCTTGGTGCGTTCCTTAAGAAGCATTATGTGCAGGAGGAAAAAAATGAAGGATAACAATACAGTAGAAGCGTGTACCCATTGTCACGTCTGCCAGAATCAGTGTGAATTTTTGAAAAAGTACGGAATAGATATCGGAGATACAGAGAAGTTAAAAGAGCTTTCTTATCATTGTTTCCTGTGTGGAAAGTGCACAGAGGTATGCCCCGAGAATATTGATGGAAGAGAGTATATTCTAAATCTCCGGAGAGAAAAAGTAGAAAAATCCGGTGGAACTTTGGAAGAAAAAGGATATGGGATGCTGTTAAAAGAAAAAAAAGATTATATATATCGGAATTACAGACATGCACAAGGGGAAAGTATTCTGTTTCCGGGATGTAATTTTCCTTCTTTTTATCCAAAGACGACCAAGAGGCTGGTAAATGAACTGAAAAAATATGGTATAGGAGTGGCATATGACTGCTGTGGAAAGCCGATTGTAGAACTTGGCATGAAAGAGGATGAAAAAAGGATTATAAGTCAGATACAATCAGAATTGCATAAAAGAAAAATCAAAGAAGTAATCATGCTTTGTCCGAACTGCTATGCATATTTAAAACCAAGAATGGAAGAAGTAAAGGTTGTAAGCATTTATGAAAAGCTTGAGGAATTCGGAATCGGAAAGAAGAATCTGCTTCCGGCAAAGGTGTTCCTTCCATGTCCTGACAGGGAAAAGAAAGAACTGTTAGGAGAGATAGAGCAATACATAGAAGGAAAGCTGACTCCAATCGAAGAGGTACAGTGTTGTGGCTTAGGTGGCTGTGCCCCTGTAAAAGAACCAGAACTTGCAAAAAATATGGGAGCAGCGTTAAAAAACAGTGGCGGGCAGAAGATTTACAGCTATTGTGCGTCCTGTGCAGGCAATCTAAATCGGAACGGATGTAAGAATGTCACTCATATTTTGACAGAAATATTAGAAACAGATGAAAAAGCCGATACAGGGAAATCGATGTTGAATAGGATGAAAACAAAATTTATATAAGGGGATAACGACGGAAATGAAATGGGCAGTGATCGTATTTACCAGAGTTCCCATTCCGGGACAGACAAAGACAAGAATGATGCCATATTTTTCGCCGGAAGAATGTGCAAAACTTCATGAAAATTTTCTGAAAGATATTGCACAGGAATGCGAAAAAGTAAATGCTGACATATTCGTATGCTACACACCGGAAAAAGGGAAAGCATATCTGGAAAAATTATTCAGGAAAGCAAAAGAATATATTTCCCAGACAGGGGAAGGTCTGGGAGAAAGGATGTATCAGGCAATCGAATATGTACTGGAAAAAGGGTATGATTCCTGTGTATTAATAGGAACGGATATACCGGAACTGAAATGTTCGGATTTGGAGTATGCGTTCAGGCTTTTGGATGTAAATGATGTAGTCTTTGGTCCCACCGTAGACGAAGGGTATTATCTGGTCGGAATGAAAAGACCGGTATGTGAAGTGTTTGAAAAGAAGACATATGGAACAGGAAATGTACTGAAGCAGACCGTGCAGCCATTACAGGAAATGGGACTGACAATCGGATATGTAAGAAGATTGCAGGATATGGATGACAGAGATGATATTACGGCGTATCGGAGCCGGATGAGGAGGCAGAAGTTACTTCAGAACACACATACTGGACGTTACCTGCTAAAAAAACAGAAGATTTCTATCATTGTGCCGATCTATAATGAAGAGACAACGATAGAGAAACTGCAGGAGCAATTAGAAAACTTACAGGGAAAGTGTGAGATCATTCTAGTCGATGGTGGGAGTACAGACGCAACATTGTCGATGATCAGACCGGGATTTAAAGTACTGCATTCGGAAAAAGGCAGGGCGAACCAGATGAATCTTGGCGCAAAAGAAAGTACCGGAGATATTCTTTTCTTTCTTCATAGTGACAGTGAACTTCCGAAAAGACCGTTGGAAGAAATCAAAGCAGTGATAAAAGATCATGAAGCAGGATGCTTTGGCATTGCATTTCATTCCAGACAGTTTTTTATGTGGACATGCAGAGTTATTTCAAATCATAGGATAAAAGACAGAAAAGTGATGTTTGGAGATCAGGGGATTTTTATCACAAGAGAACTGTTCTTCAAAGCGGGGATGTTTCCGGCTCTTCCGATTATGGAAGATTACCAGTTTTCGCTTACGTTAAAGGAAATGGGAGTAAAGCTTGGCATTGCTAGGCACAGAATCTATACGTCAGACCGGAGATTCCCTAAAAAGGTGATTCCGCAGTTAAAAGTGATGTGGAAGATGAACCGGCTAAGAAAAATGTACCGGGATGGTGTGCCGATAGAGACGATATCGAAGTTATATAAAGATGTAAGATAAAATGTCAGGAAACAATATAGCCAATAGGGGATCGGGATTATGGAACGTATAAAAGGATTAAATGAATATGTGAAAAATGAAAAGTATAGGAAAGCATTAAATCTTCCGAATGAACAGGAAGAAGAATATACAATGCTTGCACAGGGAGAGTATAATGTTAATTACAGCTTCACGCATCCAAAGACAGGGAAAAAACTTCTGTTACGTGTCAATTGTGGGAGTCAGATGCATCTGGAAAATCAGATTGGGTATGAATGTCATGCACTGCAATTGCTGGAAGCATCGGGAAGAACGCCAAAAGTGCTTTATGTAGATGGGAGCAGGAAATTTTTAGATCACGGAGTACTGGTAATGGAATATCTGCCGGGAAAAGCATTAGACTATCATACGGATTTAAAATATGCGGCAGAGTGTCTGGCTGATATACATAGTGTCAGAATACCGGAATCAGAATCGGGTTTGATTCGGCCAGAGAATCCACTGACCGCAATATTGGAAGAGTGCGAAGAGATGGTGAAGATATATATGGATTCACCGCTTGGAAAAGACAGGATGAAAAGGAAAATCCGAGATTTGCTTGATAAGGCATGGAAAAAGGCAAAAGAATTCCATATGGAAGATTCACCGTATCAATGCTGCATTAATACAGAACTGAATTCCACGAATTTCTTGATTGGAGGAGAAGGAAAGTCGAACTATCTCATTGATTGGGAAAAGCCGTTATTTGGAGATCCGGCACAGGATCTGGGACATTTCCTTGCACCGACAACGACGTTTTGGAAAACGGATGTGATATTGAGGGAAGAAGAGATAGGAAATTTTCTGAATGAATATCTGAAATGTGTGGGGGCGCGTTTTGATATAACGGGATTAAAAGAACGAACGAAAGTATTTATGGAGATTACATGCTTAAGAGGAATCACCTGGTGCGCAATGGCATGGGTGCAGTATCAGCAGCCGGATAAACTGATTATAAATGAATCTACATATCGGAAGCTGGAGGATTATCTGAGTGATGGATTTTTAGAAAAAATAGAAATGTTTTTGGAACAATAACGTAAGTGTGAGTAAGGAGAAAAGAGATGGAAAAAGAAAGAATTGCAGAACTTTTTATGAAAGGAATTGACTGTTCTCAGGTTGTAGCAGGGGCATTTGCAGAAGAACTGGGGATCACACAGGAAGAAGCATATAAGATGGCTGCAGGATTTGGCGGCGGAATGGGAATCGGCGAGACTTGCGGTGCAGTAGTCGGTGCAATGATCGTTTTGGGAATGAAATATGGACATTTTGACACAGAACACATGGAACAGAAAGAGATTATGAATGCAAAAAGAGCAGAATTTCTGGAAAAATTCGGAAAAAAATATGCTTCGTGCAGTTGCAAAGGATTATTAAAGCATGATATTGCGGATCCGGAAGATATGCAGAAGATACTGGCTGAAGGTCTTTTGTTTGATTTCTGCCCGGAAGTAGTGAAAGATACGATCGAGATACTGAAAGAGGTTATGTAATGGATGATATCATTAAGGATTTTCATGATTTGACAGAGATCCCGCCATTCCAGCAGATGATATCGGATAAGAAGTATATGGATACAGAAGAATATTTGGATGTATTGCAGATGAATATTGGACGAAAATGCAATCTGATCTGCAAACATTGTCATGTGAATGCGGGTCCCGCGCGGACAGAAGAGATGTCAAGAGAGGTGATGGATGCCTGCCTTACTTTTGCAAAAGAGCAGAAGATTGTAACAATAGATATTACCGGAGGAGCACCGGAGATGAACCCGCATCTGGAATATCTGATAGAAGAAAGCAGTAAAATTTGCGGGCATGTCATAGTAAGAACAAATTTGGTCATTCTTCTTGAAAAAGAATATGAACATCTCATGGAAGTGTATGCAAGAAACAAAGTAGAAGTGGTATGTTCCCTTCCTTATTATCGTGCACCGGAGATGGATAAAGTACGCGGTGCAGGAGCGTTTGATAAAGCAATCAAAGTGATTCGGCGTCTGAATGCAATGGGATATGGGCGCAATCCGGAACTCGTACTGAATATGGTCTATAATCCGGCAGGAGCTTTCTTTCCGCCTGATCAGGAAGCAATGGAAAAAGAATATAAGCAGAAACTATTGCAGGATTTCGGAATTGAATTCAATAGTCTTTACACTTTGTATAATAATCCGATGGGAAGATTCGGAGCGTTCTTAAGAAAATCAGGGAATCTGAATCGTTATATGAAGAAATTATTTGATGCATTCAATGCAGATACAGTGGAAGCTTTGATGTGCAGGACACAACTTTCAGTAGATTATGACGGACAGCTGTATGACTGCGATTTTAACCTAGCTGCGGGAATGCCTGTGAACGGCGGACAGACTATATTTGATGTGACTGGAGAGCCATATCAGGTGAGAAAAATCCGGATGGATAAGCATTGTTATGCATGTACAGCAGGGGCAGGTTCCAGCTGAGGAGGCGCAATGAGTTAGGCAGGCTGCCTGACAAATAGCGCTGGAAGAAGCGAGTATGTTATGTTACACTAATGCAGTAAGAACAATAATTATGCATGACAATGTAAGAATATACAAAAAGGAGAACAAACGATGCCAGTTTTTGATTTTAACGCAACACCGGACGAGAAGAAACCAGCGGAATGTACATATACGGTAATCCGCTCTAATGAAAATGAAGCAACTATAGAAAAACCAATGATGATTCTGGATAATAAGCAATGTAAATGGGAACATCATTCCTGCGGCGTATTTACCAATCCGATCAAGAGGACATCATTCGAATTTCAGCAGGAAGACGGAACCGTAAGTGCAGACATCTTAAAGATCGATGCAAGATTTGTAAGTCTGTTAAAATGGCTCGGAGAGAATCATATTAATGTGCGTCTCTCAGGAGAGAATACAGAAGAAGGATATGCAGTATACAAGATCCGCGAGATTGCATTTGGCGGCGGTACAAAGTTATCTGCAGAAGATGGATTCCTGCAATTTATGATCGAGCGTCTTCTGGCAAGTAATGCACCGGCAGAAGAGGAGAATGATGAAGATGAAGACGAAGCAGGAGATGATATGAAGCTTACCAGTCTTCAGAGTATCACAGACTTCATGAACTGTGCGGGAAGAACCCTTCCGGATAATATCCGCCTTTGGGCAAGACGTAATCTTGCCGTAGCACGTTCTCATGAAGTATCACCGGAAGAAAGACGTCATGCACAGAGAGCGCTTTCTATTATGATGAATGTACAGTGGAAGAGCAATTATTTTGAAGCGATCGATCCGGATGAAGCGCGCAGAATTCTTGATGAAGAACTTTACGGAATGGAGCGCGTAAAGCAGAGAATCATCGAGACCATAATCCAGATCAACCGTACACATACATTGCCGGCATATGGACTTCTGTTAGTGGGACCGGCAGGAACCGGTAAATCACAGATTGCCTATGCGGTGGCACGTATCCTGAAGCTTCCATGGACGACTCTGGATATGAGTTCGATCAATGATCCTGAGCAGCTGACAGGAAGTTCTCGTATCTATGCCAATGCAAAGACAGGTATCATCATGGATGCATTTGCCATGGCAGGAGAATCAAATCTGGTATTCATCATTAATGAGCTGGATAAAGCAGCATCCGGAAAAGGAAATGGCAATCCGGCCGATGTACTTCTGACATTACTGGATAATCTTGGATTTACAGATAACTATATCGAGTGTATGATTCCGACCGTAGGAGTATACCCGATTGCGACTGCGAATGACAAGTCTCAGATCAGTGCACCGCTGATGTCACGATTTGCCGTGATCGATATCCCTGATTACACACCGGAAGAGAAGAAAGTGATCTTCTCCAAATTCGCACTTCCGAAGGTATTAAAGAGAATGAGCCTTAAGGAAGACGAGTGTATCATGAGCGAGGAAGGATTGGATGAATTGATCAAGTTATATTCTAATACATCCGGAATCCGTGATCTGGAGCAGGCGGCTGAACACATTGCGGCGAATGCCCTGTATCAGATTGAGGTAGATCATGTGAAATCTGTTACATTTGATGCAGAAATGGTAAGAAATCTGTTAAGATAATGAAAACTGCAAGAACAACATTTTTTACAAGAGATAAAAATTTTTATAAGACATTTTTCCGGTTGATGCTGGTTGTGGCACTTCAGAATCTGGTGGCTTACAGTGTGAATATGCTTGATAATATCATGCTTGGAAGTTACAGTCAGAACGCATTGTCCGGTGCGGCAACGGTGAACCAGATATTCTTTATTGTGAACCAGCTGGCATTGTCTATTGGAAATGCACTGGTAGCAATCTGTTCTCAGTACTGGGGAAAGCAGGAGACTGAGGAAATCCGGAAGCTGACAGGAGCAGCACTGGCACTCAGTATTCTGATCGCAGCAGTGGTCGTGACAGCCTGTACGTGCATGCCGGAGCGGCTCCTGGGAATATTTACGACGTCACCTGAGATTATTGCGGAAGGAAAGGCATATCTGGGACTCCTGAAGTGGACATTTTTACTTTTCATGATAAGTAATCTGCTGATTGCTATGCTTAGAAGTGTAGAGGTAGTGAAGATTTCATTTGTCATATCAGTAGTGTCATTGATCACAAACGGTTGTATCAATTACACATTGATTTTTGGACATTTTGGATTTCCGGAGATGGGGATCAAGGGAGCAGCAGAGGGAACGTTAACTGCAAGAATGCTGGAACTATTGATCATTGTGGTGTATGTGTGGAAGATAGATACGAAAGTCCGGTTATTTGACGTCAATTTGATCACAATCATATTTGCACCGGAGAATAGAAAGATATGGAGGGCATTCTTAAAAGTTGCATTTCCAATCATGTGCTCGGGGATGATCTGGGCAATCTCGGTACCGATGCAGACGGCAATTCTCGGACATTTGTCTGCAGATGCAATTGCTGCAAATTCTGTATCCAGCACATTTTTCCAGTATCTGAAGGTGATCGTAATCGCCATATCATCTGCATCTGCAGTTGTGATCGGGAAAGATATCGGAGAGGGAGATATTGAAAGAGTAAAATCTGATGGAAGAACGCTTTCTGTGATTGATCTTCTGATCGGTGTAGTGCTTGCTTCTTTGTTATTTGTATTGAGAGGACCTCTGTTATCCATGTATAAACTGACAGATACGGCAGCAGTGCTTGCAGATCATTTCATTATGATCATGAGCATAGTTATGGTAGGAATGTCATATCAGATGCCGGTATCGGTAGGTGTCATTCAAGGTGGGGGAGATACAAAGTTCTCCATGTATATGAATCTGATCTCTACATGGGGGATCGTGATGCCGTTGTCATTTTTGGCGGCATTCGTGTGGGAACTTCCGGTGGAACTGGTCGTGGCTGCAGTGCAGTCGGATCAGTTGTTCAAAGGAATTCCGGTATTTTTACGATTTAGGAGCTATAAGTGGATTCACAAATTAACATAAAAAGAAGTATGGAATGGAAAGAATTTGAAACAACATTTTCGGTAAAATTAAATCAACAGCAAAAAGAAGCAGTACAGAGCACCAAAGGGCCGGTACTGCTTCTTGCCGTACCCGGATCAGGAAAGACCACGGTACTGGTGACACGTCTTGGTTATATGATCTACTGTAGGAATATTCCTCCGGAGAGCATACTTACGGTTACATATACGGTGGCAGCGACAAAAGATATGTCCGAAAGATTTGCAGTCCGTTTTGGCGAGGATATGGCAAAGAGACTGGAATTTAGGACGATCAACGGAATCTGTGCGAGGATTATCCAGTATTACGGAAGACGGATTGGAAAGACACCATTCGAACTGGTGAAGGATGAAAAGACAACGACAGGGATGCTGATCAGAATCTGTCAGGATCATGGCATGGGATATCCGACGGAGAGTGATCTTAAGAATGTAAGAACGTTGATCACATATATAAAAAATATGATGCTGACCGAAGAAGAACTTCAGAAGTTAGAAGAAGAGTCGGATATCCGGATTGCAGGAATCTACCGTGAATACTGTAGTCAGATGCGTGCGCAGAATCTTATGGATTATGATGATCAGATGTTGTATGCATATAAGATGCTGAGAATAGATCCTGGACTTCTGGCGTATTTTCAGAAATTGTATCCGTATATCTGTGTAGATGAAGCACAGGATACATCAAAAATCCAGCATGCGATCATTGCTTTGCTGGTGACAGAATCGGGAAATCTGTTTATGGTCGGAGATGAGGATCAGAGTATCTATGGATTCCGGGCGGCTTATCCGGAAGCGTTGTTGTCGTTCGAAAAGAATCATAAAGGTGCAAAGGTACTTCTGATGGAAGAAAATTTCCGATCGAATGCAAAGATTGTGGAGGCAGCGAATAAATTCATCCAGAAAAATACGCTTCGTCATGAAAAACATATGAAGCCTGCAAGAGAGGCAGGGACGGATATCAGAGAAATTTCTTTAAAATCCAGAAAGGCAGAGTATGTATATCTGATGAGGGTAGCACAGGAATGTATGACCCGGGAAAGCAGCCTGCAAAAGAACGGTATGGATGCACGGAAAGCGGAGACGGCGGTTCTATACCGGGATAACGAGTGTGCTATTCCGTTGATAGATCTTTTGGAGAGGAAGAATATTCCGTACAGGATGCGGAATGCAGAGCTGTCTTTTTTCACACACCGTACGGTTCTGGATGTAGAGAATATCATACGGTTTGCAATGAATCCGAAAGATACTGACAGATTCATGCAGATATATTACAGATTGAAATTGTTCTTCCGTAAGGAAGATGCTTTAAGATATGTTAACTTGAGCAAGGAGAAAGATATGGCGGTTCTGGATGCGGTACTTAAGTATGATAATCTGGAAAAGTATCAGGAGGATAATATCCGTAATCTGAGACGGCAGATGGAACGCATCTTAAAGATGACAGGGGATGAGGCGGTTGATCAGATACTGACATATATGGGTTATCAGGATTATCTGAAGAAAATGGGCATGAATGCAAATAAATTAGAGATTGTCAAGATGATTGGAAGCAGGGTAGACTCTCCGGAAAAATTACTGGAACGTCTGGAAGAGCTTAGAAAGATCATCCGGGAAAAGAAGACGGAAAGCGACTGTCCATTTATTCTGTCTACCATGCATGCGAGTAAAGGACTGGAATATGATACCGTCTATCTTCTGGATGTTATGGATGGGATACTGCCGGAAAAAGTTCTGGTAAATCCGCGGACGGCATCGAAAGAAGAACTTGAAACTTACGAGGAAGAAAGAAGACTTTTCTATGTAGGTGTGACCAGGGCAAAGAATCAGCTGAATGTATTTACGACGAATAAGCCGTCTAAATTCTGCAGTGAGCTGCTGGGAAAGAGGAATCTGAGAGAGAATCGGCAAAAAGAATATGCAGGAATAAAGAAATGGGGAGATTATAGTCCGGCGGAAACATATGGCATAAAGGAAAATGGAATGTATCATGGCTCTCAGAAGCAACCGGGAAAAAGCTATCAGGAACTCGCAGATGCACTTGGAGAAGGCATGATTGTAAAGCATAAGAAATTCGGTGAGGGTGTCGTGGTAGACATGGAGGGTGATCACATCCGGATACAGTTTGGAGACAATGTAAAGAACATGGATCTGAAGGTTCTGGCAAGACTTGGAATGCTGGAAATATAGGAAAATGTCAATCCGAAAATACAGCGATACAATCTGAGAAAATTGTATAAGAATAAAAATGACCAATAGTCAAAAACTGTATTGACTGTTGGTCTTTTTTGATGTATATTGCAATTAGGTACAAAAAAATGACCAATAGTCATAAAGGAGGGGCGGTTATGAATATGGTTGCATTTGGCAAAAAGGTAGTAAAGTTCAGAATCCCGATATTGATCATCAGTATCTTACTCCTGATTCCGGCAGGGCTTGGATATGTGAATACAAGAGTCAATTATGATGTGCTGACGTATTTGCCGGAAGATATAGAGACGATGCAAGGGCAGGATATTCTGGTAAAAGACTTCGGAACCGGTGCATTTTCCATGTTTATTGTGGATGGAATGGAAGATAAAGAGGTGTCGGCCCTGAAAGCAAAGATTGAGAACGTGGAACATGTTCAGAAAGTTTTATGGTATGATTCGCTGGCAGATATCAGTATGCCAAAGAGCATGATCCCAAAGGATGTCTATGAGGTGTTCAATTCTGATACAGGAACGATGATGGCGATTTTTTTTGACGAGGGTACTTCATCTGACGGAACGATGGATGCCATTGGGGAGATCCGTAAACTGGCAGGAAAACAGTGCTTTTTAAGTGGTATGTCAGCAATTGTTACGGATACGAAGAATCTGGCTGAGAAGGAGACACCGTTATATGTACTGATCGCAGTCGTATTGGCAGTGATCGTATTAGGTCTTACGATGGATTCCTATTTTATTCCTTTACTTTTTATGCTGAGTATCGGAATGGCAATCGTGTATAATCTGGGAAGCAACTACTTCTTTGGAGAGATCTCGTATATTACGAAGGCACTGGCAGCAGTACTTCAGCTCGGAGTGACACTGGATTATTCGATCTTTCTGATGCACAGCTATGAAGAACAGCAGGTCCGTTATAACGGTGATAAAGAACGGGCAATGGCACATGCGATATCGCAGACATTCTCATCTGTAATCGGGAGCTCGGTTACGACAGTGGCAGGATTTATTGCCCTGTGTTTTATGACATTTACACTGGGTATGGATATCGGTGTAGTTATGGTAAAAGGTGTCATCCTCGGAGTGATTGCCTGTGTGACAATCCTGCCATCTATGATCCTGTGCTGTGACAAATGGATCATGAAGACGATGCATAAGCCTTTCCTTCCGGATATTGGAAAGATATCAGATAAAGTTACGAAGCGGTATATGATCTATGTGATCATTTTCCTTGTACTTTTATTCCCTGCAATCTATGGAAATAACCATACAGCCGTATATTACAATCTGGATGAGACACTGCCAAAAGACCTTCCAAGTATTATTGCAAATGAGAAGCTGAAAAAAGATTATGACATGAATACGACGCATATGATTCTTGTGGACAGTTCCGTAGAATCGGCAGATATTGCAAAAATGATTGATAAGATGGATGATGTCGATGGCGTTAAATGGGCACTTGGACTGGATGCACTGATCGGACCGGCAATTCCGCAGGACATGATCCCGAATTCTGTAACAGATATGTTGAAGAATGATAAGTATCAACTGCTATTGGTCAATTCTGAGTATAAGGTTGCATCGGATGAACTGAATGCCCAGATCAAAGATCTGAATAAAATATTACATAAATATGACAAAGGTGGTATGCTGATCGGTGAGGGCCCGTTGACAGCAGATCTGATCGATATTACAGATACGGATTTCAAGACAGTCAGTATGGTATCGATCGGTATCATTTTCGTGATCATATTGATATTATTTAAATCCATTTCGCTTCCGATTATTCTGGTTGGTGTTATTGAATTTGCCATCTTTGTAAATATGGGAATTCCGTATTATACAGGAACGAAACTGCCATTCGTCGCATCGATTGTCATCGGCACGATCCAGCTTGGATCAACGGTGGATTATGCGATCCTTATGACAACGAGATATAAGAGAGAACGCAATCACGGAGCGGAGAAATACGATGCGATCACTACCGCACACCGTGCATCAGCGCAGTCGATCATGGTAAGTGCGCTGAGTTTCTTTGCAGCAACAATCGGTGTCGGATTATATTCAAATATTGATATGATCAGCTCGTTGTGTATATTGATGGCGAGAGGTGCAATCATCAGTATGATCGTAGTCATCTTTGTATTACCGTCGATGTTCATGGTATTTGATAAGGTGATTGTGAAGACAAGTAAGGGATTCTTACCTGTGAAATAAAACATATAAGGATTGATTTATATAACCAGAATAAAAGCAAGCCCCGGATTTTTGTGGGGCTTGCTTTTACTCGATAATTTTCCCGTCGATACTTATCGTTACCACCTGCCAAGGAATGAATTTTCCGCTATTCTGAAGTGCTTTTTTTGCTGCCATCTCAAGACCGCCGCAGCATGGAACTTCCATTCTTACAATTGTCACACTTTGAATATTGTTATTTTGGATTATCGCAGTTAGTTTTTCACTGTAATCTACCTGATCTAATTTTGGACAGCCGATTAATGTTACTTTATTTCGGATAAAATCCTGATGAAAGCTTGCGTAAGCATAAGCAGTACAATCGGCTGCGATTAAAAGCTTTGCATCGTTAAAATATGGTGCACTGACTGGAGCCAGTTTAATCTGTACCGGCCAGTTCTGAAGTTTTGATACTGAATCTGTAGCTGAAGATGGTTCTTCAGACTTTGGTGTTTCTGTTCGTTGGATCTGCATGATTCTAGATCCCGGACAACCGGTGTGAGGAGGCATTGCCTGTTTTTGAACGGCGTTTTTTTTCTGTGCTTCTTTCACGGCTTCTTCATCATATGCAGGTGCTTCTCTTTCCTCAAATGAAATGGCACCGGTAGGACATTCCGGGAGACAATCACCAAGTCCGTCACAGAAATGTTCTCTTACTAATTCTGCTTTTCCGTTAATGATGTCAATGGCTCCTTCATGACAGGCAGTTGCACAGGCACCGCATCCATTACACTTTTCTTTATCAATTCGAATAATTTTTCTTATCATTTTTATCCTCCGTCAATAGTATTTAACTTTTGTTTCTGCCAGAATTATAGTATGATAAATACAACTTGTATGTTTGATTTCCAACAGGAGGGAAGATTTTGAAAAAATATTTACCGGTTCTAAGAAACAGTTCATTTTTTAAAGGTCTTACGGATGAAGAGATATTATCTATCTTGCATTGTGTAGAGGCAACAGCAGTTTCAAAAGAGAGGGATTCCTATATTTTCAGAGCTGCAGATTCTACAGAAGTAATGGGGCTTGTGGTGTCAGGTTGTGTTCTTGTTATTCAGGAAGACCTGTGGGGACATCGAAATATTTTATCAAAATGCCATGCCGGCGATTTCTTTGGAGAACCGTATGCAGCAAGCCCGGGGGCTGTTCTGAATATCAGTGTGGTAGCAGATGAGGACTGTGAGATTCTCTTACTGAATATCCAGAGGCTGTTGGTCACTTGTCCAACTGCATGCGAGCATCATCAGAAGCTGATCCGCAATCTGGTCAGTGTTCTGGCAAATAAGATACTGATCTTGAACGATAAGATCACACATGTTGGCAAGCGAACGACAAGAGATAAACTATTGTCATATCTGTCAGCCGAATCCATCAGACATTCATCTTTGTCCTTTGACATTCCTTTTGACCGACAGCAGCTGGCAGATTATCTTTGTATTGATCGAGCAGCAATGTCTACAGAAATATCAAAGTTACAAAAAGAAGGCTTTATAAAAACAAATCGAAATCATTTTGAATTGACTGTTTCTAAGAATGTGGATTCAAGAATGAAGGGAAGAGCAATATATTAACATCATAAATCAATTTGACAATATGATGTTTTGTGGTATAATTTTCATGCTGTGAAAACAGCCGACAGTTCATTTGTACCTTCCTGTCGAAAAATAAAACCGGGGCTAATCATGAGGATTTCAGGCTCTGCGTGCGAAGATACACGCAGAGCTTTTTGTATATTAGATATGGATTTTCTGATATATAAAAACTGCTCCATTTAGGATGCATAGCTCTTAACAGGTACATACATTTCACATACAGGAGAGTTGAAATATGTATTATTTACAAACAAAAGCCAGTTTTGATGCAGCACATTTTCTCTGGAAATATGAGGGGAAATGTAGAAATATCCACGGACATCGTTGGAATGTTGTTGCAAAAATCAAGAGTCAGGAGTTGGAACGAGAAGGACAGACACGAGGAATGGTAGTGGATTTTGGTAATCTGAAAAACGACCTGAAAGTATTTTGTGATTACTTTGACCATAGTCTGATTTACGAGACAGGATCTCTGAAAGCAGAAACGGTAGCTGCACTTCAGAAGGAAGAGTTTCATTTGGAAGAAGTCTCATTTCGTCCTACAGCAGAAAATTTCGCATATTATTTCTACAAAAAATTGACGGATTCAGGGTACGGAGTTCATTGTGTGGAAGTATATGAGACGCCTAATAATTGTGCAGTTTATGAGGAAGAGTAGATGAAGGTAGCAGAAAAATTTACCAGTATTAATGGGGAAGGCACGCGCGCAGGAGAACTTGCAGTATTTCTTCGTTTTAAAGGGTGTAACCTGCGATGCAGTTATTGTGATACTCTGTGGGCTAATGAACCTGAGTGCCCATATAACGAGGAAACCCCAGAAGAAATATTAAATTATGTTCTTGGAACTGGAATTCATAATGTGACACTGACAGGAGGAGAACCGCTGCTGCAAAAAGACATCAGGAATTTAATCCATCTTCTTTTACAAGCGGGGCTGCAAGTTGAAGTTGAGACGAATGGAGCAGTCGCTTTGGCAGCATTTTGTGAAGAACGTCCGGTATTTACAATGGACTATAAGTTACCATCAAGCGGGTGCGAAGAACATATGATAACAGAGAACATGAAACTGCTTGAAAAGAATGATACTGTAAAATTTGTATCTGGCAGTCAGGAAGATTTATTGAAAGCATTGGAATTGATTCGGACTTACGATCTGACAAATAGATGTCATGTTTATCTTAGCCCTGTTTTTGGAGCAATAGAACCGATGCAAATAGTAGAATTTATGTTGAAACATCGGTTGAATGGTGTACGGTTGCAGATACAGATGCATAAAGTAATCTGGGATCCCGATGAACGGGGAGTATAAATAGTGAGAGGTGATAGAGATGAAAGCATTAGTTCTTTTTAGTGGAGGAATTGATTCAACAACGGCATTGGGACTGGCAATCAAAAAGTATGGGAAAGACCAGGTCATTGCTCTTTCGGTTTCCTATGGACAAAAGCATGATAAAGAGATTAAAGCTGCAATAGCAGTTGCCCAATATTATGGCGTGGAGCATTTGTTCCTGGATTTAAGTAAGATATTTCAATATAGTAACTGTTCACTGCTTCAACAGTCTACAGAAGACATTCCGGAGGAGAGTTACGCAGAACAGATTTCAAAAACAAATGGCGATAAACCAGTAAGCACATATGTACCGTTCCGAAACGGATTATTTCTTTCTTCGGCGGCAAGTATTGCACTGAGCAAAGACTGCGAAGTAATTTATTATGGAGCTCATGCAGATGATTCTGCAGGTTTTGCATATCCGGATTGCTCATCGGTATTCAATCAGGCTATGAATGAAGCAATATGGGAAGGTTCCGGACATCAGCTTAAAATAGAAGCACCTTTTGTTAATGTATCCAAAGCCGAAGTGGTAAGGATTGGATTAGAACTGGGAGTTCCTTACGAGTTGACCTGGTCCTGTTACGAAGGTGGAGAGAAGCCTTGCGGAAAATGTGGAACATGCATTGATCGTGCAGCGGCATTTCAGGCAAATCATATGGAAGATCCGGCGTTGAGATAGAGGAGAAAGAGATGAGAGAAAAAGAAAATTTAACACTATTGGGAAATCAGCAAACAGAGTACAGTATGGATTATAATCCATCCGTATTAGAGGCATTTCAGAATAAACATCCTGAAAATGATTATTTTGTCAAGTTTAACTGCCCTGAATTTACAAGCCTGTGTCCGATTACCGGACAGCCGGACTTTGCAACGATCACGATTTCGTATGTTCCGGATGAACGGCTTGTGGAGAGCAAATCCTTAAAATTATATTTGTTCTCATTTAGAAATCATGGAGATTTTCACGAAGATGTGATCAATATAATTATGAAAGATCTGGTCAAGCTTCTTGAACCGAAATATATAGAAGTCTGGGGAAAATTCCTTCCGAGAGGAGGATTGTCCATTGATCCGTATTGCAATTACGGAAAGCCGGGTACAGATTGGGAGAAGGTTGCCTGGAATCGCATGAGTAATCATGATATGTTTCCGGAGAGGGTTGATAATCGGTGAGAGTTGTTATAAGAAAGGAACATAGGTTTTGCAACAGAAGAATCTGATCATAAAGCCGATGCAGGATTTTTGAATCCTGTATCGGCTTCGGAGATTCCATAGAGATTTAAAGAAATTTATTTGTTATAATTCATCAGCGTTTTGATGTCTTCTTCCGGCGTGGTGATAGGTGCTATACCGTAATTTTCTACCAGAAAATTCAAAATATTAGGAGACAAAAATGCCGGAAGAGAAGGACCAAGACGAATGTTCTTGATACCCAGGTGTAAAAGTGTTAACAGGATGCAGACGGCCTTCTGTTCGTACCAGGAGAGAACGAAGGAAAGCGGAAGTTCATTTACGGAGCATCCAAATGCATCTGCAAGTGCTACAGCAACCTGAATCGCACCATAAGCATCATTACACTGCCCCATATCCATTAGTCGTGGCAGACCACCGATTTCTCCAAGATCGAGATCGTTGAAACGGAATTTTCCGCATGCCAGAGTAAGGACAATACTGTCAGAAGGTGTCTGTTTTACAAATTCTGTGTAATAGTTTCGTCCAGGTTTAGCACCATCACAGCCGGCAACCAGAAAGAAATGACGGATTGCACCTGATTTTACTGCTTCAATTACAGTGTTTGCATGGGACAGGATGGCTGCATGACCAAAACCGGTTGTCACTTTTGTACCGCCATTGATGCCGGTGAGTACCTGATCTTCCTTGTAACCACCAAGTTCCAGCGCTTTTTCAATAACCGGCGTAAAATCTTTCTTCTCATCAATATGAACAGCACCGGGGAAGGCAACCATTTCTGTTGTAAATACTCTGTCAGCATAACTGCTTTTTGGCGGCATCAGACAGTTGGTGGTGTAGAGAATCGGAGCTGGAAGATGATCAAACTCTTTTTGCTGATTCTGCCATGCGGTTCCAAAATTCCCTTTTAAGTGTGAGAATTTTTTTAAGAGTGGATAGGCATGGGCAGGGAGCATTTCACCATGAGTATAGATGTTGATTCCTTTTCCCTTTGTCTGTTCAAGTAAAAGCTGCAGGTCTTTCAAATCATGTCCGGTTACAACAATAAATGGTCCCTTTTCTATTGTAAGTGTAACATTGGTTGGTTCTGGTGTCCCATAGGTTTCTGTATTTGCCTTATCAAGAAGTGCCATACACTTCAGGTTGATTTCTCCTACTTTTAGTACTGTAGGAAGCAGTGCATCTGCACTTTCTTCATAACCAATCTTAAATAATGCTTCACAGAAGAAGCGATTCACTTCAGTATCTTCATAATTCAGAACATTTGCATGATAGGCATAGGCAGCCATTCCACGAATTCCGAAAAGAATAAGAGATTTCAAAGAGCGTATATCTTCATTGGCATTCCACAGCTGTTGCATATCGTATTCGCCTGTTTTACCGCAAGGTGACTGACCTTTGCTGCAGTCAGGAACCAGTCTTTCTTTTTCAGCTCGGACTTTTTGTATCATGTTTTCAATTGAGGCATCGTCAAAATTTACATTTGTAACTGTGGTAAACAGTCCTTCAATTATGACCTGTCCGGTTCTTTTGGAAATAGCTGTTGTACTATCGACAGCTCTTGCAAGACCAATCAAGGCACCTGTCAGTTCATCCTGTAATCTGGCTGTATCTGCCTTTTTTCCACAGACACCGGCATTTCCTGTACATCCGGCGCATCCGACGGTCTGCTCACACTGAAAGCAAAACATTTTCTTATCCATTATTATATTCTCCTTTTTTATTCTATAATTTTTCCATCAATACTTATCGTTATAACCTGCCATGGTAAGAATTTTCCACTATCCTGAAGCGCCTTTTTTGCTGCCATTTCCAGACCACCACAGCAAGGAACTTCCATTCTTACAATTGTTACACTTTGAATGTTGTTATTTTGAATAATTGCAGTCAATTTCTCACTATAATCTACCTGATCTAATTTAGGACAGCCGATTAATGTTACCTTATTCCGAATAAAATCCTGATGAAAGCTTGCATATGCATAAGCAGTACAATCGGCTGCGATTAATAGTTTTGCGCCGTTAAAATATGGTGCACTTACAGGTGCCAGTTTAATCTGTACTGGCCAGTTCTGAAGTTTTGATAGCTGCTCTACGCTTGGAGTTGATTTTATGGTTTCAGGTGTTTCGGATCGCTGAATCTGCATACTTCTAGAACCAGGACAGCCGGTGTGTGTAGACATTGCCTGATTTTTGGCAAATACTTTTTTCTGCGCTTCTTTTACGGCTTCTTCATCATATGCAGGAGCCTCTCTTTCTTCAAAAGAAATGGCACCTGTAGGACATTCCGGGAGACAATCGCCAAGCCCGTCACAGAAATGTTCTCTTACCAATTCTGCTTTTCCGTTAATGATGT
>ERZ1034952.395-NODE-395-length-41081-cov-6.118193_pt1 | contig 41081 bp, 31 predicted proteins | sample MGYA00520625_ERZ1034952 | MGnify/ENA primary metagenome ERZ1034952 (study PRJEB33766, sample SAMN09781773) | gut metagenome | biome: gut microbiome | host: Homo sapiens | place: Madagascar | study: EMG produced TPA metagenomics assembly of the PRJNA485056 data set... | reverse complement strand
AGGTCTCGCCGTTGAGCTGGCCGGAAACCGTCAGGTTGGTGGGCTTGCCGAAGAAATCCTTGCTGAAATCCACCTTGCCGTCTTCGGTTTTGGGAACGTTGTTCAGGTCAAGCGTGGTCACCTGGAACATTTCTCCGGCACCCTCGCAGTCGGAGCCGGTAATCAGGGGCGTATGGACATACACAAAGTCCCGCTCCTGGAAGAACTTATGGATGGCATAGGCAGCCAGGCTGCGCACGCGGAACACCGCCTGGAACAGGTTGGTGCGGGGGCGCAGATGGGGCATGGTACGCAGAAATTCTACGCTGTGGCGCTTCTTCTGCATGGGGTAGTCGCCGGTGGACTGACCTTCCACTACCACGCTGGCAGCCTGAATCTCAAAGGGCTGGGGGGCATCGGGGGTCAGCAGCAGCTTGCCGGTGATAATCAGGGCAGCACCGATATTGACCTTGGCAATCTCCTGGAAATTCTCCATGGCATCGGTGTACACCACCTGAACGGGGGTGAAATAAGTGCCGTCATTCAGCGAAATGAAGCCGAACTGCTTGCTCTTGCGGTTTGCACGAACCCAGCCGCCCACGGTAATCTCTTTGTCTGCATAGGCGCTTGTGTTCTTAAAAAGCTCTCTGACAGAAATTAAATCCATTATAGAGTCCCTCTCTTGCTTGAAAATTTACCTTAGTATACACTAGTTCGTGGAAATTTACAATGGGCAAACAAGGATTTTATTGAAATTATCAAAAAAATCTCCTATGATGGTGTAACCAATCTGATTATTTTACGCCTTGATAGGTGTAAGGACCTTACATCCGTGAGAAAAACAGGAGGTGACGATCATGGAAGATACGCAAATCATTGATTTGTTCTTCTCCCGTGACCAGCAGGCAATTCAGCAAACCGAGAAAAAATATGGGCGTCTGTGCTATCACATTGCCTGGAATATTCTTTCCAGCCGGGAGGATGCCGAGGAAAGCGTCAGCGATACATATTTATCCGCTTGGAACAGCATCCCGCCCACAAGGCCGGCGTTTTTGGCAGCATTTCTGGCGAAAATCACCCGCCACATTTCCCTGGACCGCTGGCGGAAAAATGCCGCAGGCAAGCGGGGCGGAGGAGAGACGGCAGTTGCCTTGGAGGAGCTGGAGGAATGTATTTCCGGCGGCAGCGACCCGGAGGCGCAGCTTCGCGCCAAGGAGCTGTGGGGGGCGCTGAACCGGTTCCTGGATGGGCTGCCCCAGCGGGAGCGGGTATTGTTTGTTTCTCGCTACTGGTATCTGCGGTCGGTAAAGCAGATGGCGGAGGAAACGGGACTGAGCGAAAGCAGCGTCAAGACGCAGCTGTTCCGCACCCGGGAAAAACTGCGCCGGTTTTTAGACAAGGAGGGTTTGCTATGAAAACCATGGATCTCCTGGATTCCTTTGAAAACATTCGGAATGAATATATTATGGAGGCACAAGATATGAAGAAGCATTATGTGAGAAAATCCCCTGCCAGCCGGGTGAAGTTTATGCTCCTGGCAGCAATCATTGCGGTATCCCTGCTGCTGGTGACGGCCTTTGCAGCCATGAACTATCTGGGGATGCAGGAAATCACCCAGGGTACCACCTATGAAGTCCCCTCTGAGGCATCACCATACATCGAAACCCAAAGCGCCCAGGCGACCACCACGGAGGATTGGAGCTGCACCATGCTGGAAAGCCTGTTTGACAGCGCCAGCTTTACCATCAGTGTCGGCATTTCCGGCGGCGACAAATATGTTGTCGTTCCCGAATATTGCAGCGCCGGTGACGATGTAAGCGAAATCGGTCTGCCCAGCGGTCAGACCCTGGGGGACTATGCCGCCCAGCAGGGCAAGACCCTATTGTATGTTGGTGCCGGAATCCAAGACCGGGACAAGCTGGGCATCCCAACGACAGCCCAGTTTTACAAGAGTCAATCTGACAGCGAAATGACCATTGTGGAAACCGGGCAGAAAAGCACCGACGTGTCTGTGACGGAGGGAACTTGCAGTGTTAGTGCCTGGGTTGACGGGCAAAAGGATGTTACCCGGGTGGAACTTCCCTTCACCGTAAAGGAGGCTGCCGGAGATGTGCTGGTCTACAAGGCGGAGGGAGATAACGAGGTGGCAGGCATCCGCACCAATTCCTTCCGGGTCTACCAGTCCCCGGCGGGCAACTCCATTGTGTTTGACCAGGAATTACCTGAGGTATTCTCTGATGACCTTAAGAGAATGGACATTGATGGGATTACCTATGCCGAGGGTGGCTGGCTCGACGACGGAAACGGCGGCTATGAATGCAGATGGTCCAAAGTGCAGGGCAACTTTGGCGATACCCTGACGCTGCGTTTTATCAATTGGGACAATGAGGTTATGGGCACTGTCCAGTTCCGCTTGCAGAAATAACCGGCGTACCGCAAAAAATTGGGGCTGCCCCATGGACAGCCCCAACTCCGGCAGCAGAGCCGCCGAACAAATTTATTCTATCACGCCTAATTATTTAAGTCAACTTTTGAAATGCGAAAAACAAGAAATTCTGCCTAATGCACGAAAAGACATAACATTCTTTATGAAGTATTGCGGCTTGCATCCGAAAGCACCCGGTAGTATAATAATGGCACAAAGAGATGATAAAAGAAATAGCCCCGTAGGAAACTGGGCAACAAAGGCGGCCTTGGTTGGCATCAATCCTCCGATGAAATAAAAGAATCACAGGTTCGTAAAAGAGAGTGAATTGTGAGCGGAGGCAATTCTGGGAACAAAGCGCCGTCAGCATCTCGGAGAAAGCGAGGTTCCAATGTTGCTGGATACAAAAAGCGAGCGATAGCCCTCAACGTAAGGTTTGCGTTGAGGGCTATTGCTTGTCTTATTGGAAGCTGGAAAGGAAAACGTCCCAGCTGCTGCCTAACAGCTCCTCGCTGATCCCGTCTTCCAGGGTGAACCACTTGAAGCTGGCGGTAAAGCCCTGCCGATCGGCTTGATAGTCACGCATGACGGAGGCGTACTGCTCAGCGCTGACCTGGATAAAGCTGTCGCCGCTGGGAATGGCGTACTCGTGCTCCTCCTGCCCTTCGTCAATCCAATGGTCATAGCTGTTGGCAAGGGTGGTGCAGCTTACCACACCGTCTTGCAGCCGCAGCGCCACAATGGACTGATAGTGCTCTGCCGCACCGTTGCGGGTGTCGTTGGTAAAGAGATAGTCGTAGCAGCCGGAGTCTGCATCATAGGCGGCGGGGGTGGATTCTATGGTGATTTCCGGCAAATCGCCGTCCTGCTTGCAGGGGGTCATGCACTCGTGGATGTCGCTGTAGTCTGCACTGACTTCATGCACTGTGCCATAGGTATAAATGCCTGTGCCCTGGGTGGAAGCAGCCCAGATTTCCAGCCGTCCGTTTCGATCCATATCGGTTACGGCGTAATAATAGGTCTCGGCTGCCTCACCGGAGGGAACGGTCCACAGGTCTGCCTGGCGCACCAGCAGCTTGATTTGCTCCTGGGGGGTGGAAGGATCCGGCAATGTGGGCGCTTCCGTCTCAGTCACATGGGAGGGCTTGCTGCTGCATCCCGATAAAAGCAGCAGGGCGAGCAGGGTGCAAAGAATGCGTTTCTTTTTCATAGAGAACCTCCTTAAATGGGAACTATACAGCGGGCGTGGAAGCACACCGGGCTGTGGGCAGAGGAAAAACTTTCTCTGTGTTTTTCGATTCTATCATATCCGGTTTTTCACGTCAAGAACTTCTGCGCCGCGGTGCGGGCAAATCAACCAGGAAACCGGAGGGTGTGCAGCACGACAATTGCATGAGTAAACAATTTGTAAGTGATGATAGCGCAGCTCATATGCCCACGCCCTGTAGGGGAGGCTCTTAGCCTCCCGAAGCTGACGCAACTGGGCGGTTCGTTGAATGTTGAGCGGCTGCGCCGCAGCGGGCGGCTTCGAGCCGCCCTTACCCGGTGCGGTGGAAACCGGGGGCTGGCGGGTCGCCAAATTGGCGACCCCTACGTCGCTCATTCTATTGACAATGTGTTCGCACATTTGTAACTCGTGCAATCGTCCTGGTGTGTGCAGTAAAATGCTTGACTTGAATGAAAAAAAGTTGTAGACTAGGAGCGCTTGCGTCATGCTGCTTTCGCAATGTGACAGGCGGTGCTTCCGGCGTTGCGTGGAAGCGGTGCTGTGAATTTGCGGTATCCTGCATGGGTGGCCGATTGCGGGTGTATGTCCTGGGGGATATGCGGTGCAGCCGGTTTGCTGTGCGTTACCCGAAGGATGCCGGGGGAGGAGAGAATTGGTTGCATCAAAGTGGAAAGAAAAAAAGTGCCCTTGGCGTTGCCTTGGTGCTTTTTAATATCATTATGATGATTATAGCGGTCGTTTCCTCTGCGGCCTTCTCGGTTCGCGTCCGCACAGAGCGGCAGGATGCGAAAATATCGGAATTTGTCTCTACCATCGAGTCAATGAAAAAACTGTCCCAGACGTATTTGGACGGTGAGCGGGGATATGTGCGCAACTGGGCTTCTTATATTTCGGAGCAGGGAATGACCTTAGAGGGGGCCTTGCAGTTCCTCCGTTCCATCAATACAGACCTTACGCGGTATGTCCATATTGTGGATATGGAAACGTTCCGCGCCTATTCCTCCTTCTATGCGCCAGGACAGGAGGAAATTGATACCTACGCCAGATTTTCCAGAGCCAGCACGGATTATGAAAAAGGCCTGATTCGCACCATGCAGAGTTTCTTTGATGGCACGGACGAGGGCTTTAATGTGGTCGGTATGTATCGCACGGAGGAATCGATGTCCAATGCCGTCAGTGTGGGCACCCGCGTGACCATTCAAACGGATACAGGGGCAACGGACTTTTTACTGCTGCGGGTCATCCCGGTGGCAGTGCTGAGAAGCTCCTGGGTGTTCCCCGTGGAGTATCCATCGGCGGAGGTCGGCGTAATCAACCATAACGGCGACTATGTGATTCAGTCCACCTCTATGAAATCCCGTACCTTTGTGGACTATATCCGCGCCTATAATTTCCAGGATGATTACAACAAAATGTACACCCTGCTGGAAGAAATCAAGCAGAACGATTCCGCCATTCTCCGCTATAAAAACTTCCGGGGGGAAGACTGCCTGTGGTACTATTCTTCCTTCAGCGACAACTCCGATCTTCGGATTTTGGGCGTTGTGGCAGAGGATGATTTGAAAACATCTTTTTACTGGACGATTGTGCTGCTTATCAGCGGAACACTGCTGCTTTTGATGGCTGTTGACGGCCTGCATCTTTTCGCCATCAACCGGCGGCTGAAAAAGGCGGCAGAGCAGGCGGAGCAGGCAAGCCTTGCAAAAACCCAATTCCTCTCTGCCATGTCCCACGACATCCGAACACCCATGAACATTGTGCAGGGAATGACCTCCATTGCGCTGCACAATGTAAATGACCCCCAGTATGCAGCCCAGTGTCTCGAAAAATCCATGAAGGCCGAGCGGCAACTGCTGACCCTTATCAACGACGTGCTGGATATTTCCAAAATTGAAAGCGGAAAGCTGGTGCTCAACCCCACCGATTTTTCCTTAGAGGAAATGGTCGGCAGTATGGTTGAAGTGCTGATGCCTGCCATGCAGGAAAAGGACATCCTGTTTTCTTTGGAGATGGGGAGACTTCCCCATCGCTTTATTCATACCGATCAGATGCGCTTGAACCAGGTTTATTCCAATCTCCTGTCCAATGCCATTAAGTATACCAATGCGGGCGGAAAAATCTCCATGGAGCTTCACCAGGAGCCTGTTCCCCAGCAGCCGGAGAAAACACGGCTGATGTGCCGGATTCAGGATAACGGCATCGGCATGACCCCAGAGTATCAGCAGGTGATGTACGATTCCTTCTCCCGGGCAGTGGATACCCAGGTCAACCGCACCCAGGGCACGGGGCTGGGACTGGCCATCGTCAAGCAGGTGGTGGATGCCTTGGGCGGCTCTATCCAGTGCAAGAGCGCCCCCGGAGCGGGAACAACCTTCCTGGTGTCGCTGGATGTCCTGATTGTGGAAGAAGACAGCGCAGACAGCCCCCTCCGTGATGATTCCCCCAAGCAGCTTCGCGGAATGAAGCTGCTGGCAGCAGAGGACAATGACCTGAACTGGGAGATACTCAGTGCAATTCTGGAGGAATACGGCATCCTGTGCCAGCGTGTTTCCAACGGCCAGGAGTGTGTCAGGCTGTTTTCAACCGCGCCTGCGGGCACGTTTGATGGTATCCTGATGGATGTTCATATGCCGGTGATGGATGGCCTGGAGGCAACAAAGGCAATCCGCGCCCTTCCCGATTCTGCGCTGCGCCGGATTCCCATCATTGCCATGACGGCGGATGCCTTCGCTGAGGATGTTCAAAAATGCATGGAATGCGGGATGAACGGCCATGTGGCAAAGCCAGTGGATGTCAATAAGCTATTGGTCTTGCTCAAGCAAATCAAACGAAACGAATTATGATACCGGTTTTCTGCCGGAACACCCGTCATTCCGGGACGTTGCTGCGGCGCTGTGCTGGCTGCGGTGAAGCGCCCAAGAGTCGAAAAATAGTATAAACACACATCCACCAACCCTCTTTCGGAATCGGTGGATGTGTGTTTTCTTTATTGGTTGAGAAGTGTCAGCAGCATATCCGGCGTGTCCGCAATGGCGGCTGCGCCAACGTTTGCCATGTCCTCCACCGTCCCGTAGCCCCAGGCAACGCCGATGGTGGGAATCCCGTGGGCGGCTGCACCGGTGACATCAAAGGCGGTGTCGCCCACCATCACGGTGTTGCCCGCTGTTTCTTCATTTTCCAGCAGAAAGGCAATTACCTCGCTTTTGCTGGTGCGGGATTGGTCAAGAGATGCGCCGCAGATGCCGTCAAAGTATTTTGCCAGGTCAAAGTATTCCAGTACCTCAATGGCAGTCACCTCCGGCTTGGAGGTGGCAACATACAGCCGATGCCCCTGGGCTTTCAGCGCTTCCAGCAGCTCCCGGATGCCGGGATAGGGGCGGTTTTCATATTTCCCAATGGGGACATATCGGCTGCGGAAGATTTCAACGGCTTCTGCCGCCCGGTCGGCGGGAACGCCGTGCCGGATAAAGGAATCTGCCAGCGGCGGCCCCACAAACACCCGCATTTCTTCCCGGGAGGGGACGGGAAGCCCAAACCGTTCCAGGGTCATTTGGGCGCAGTTGATGATGCCTTCCCCGGAATCGGTTAAAGTGCCGTCCAGGTCAAATAAAACCGTTTTCATGTGCGTGTTCCTCTCAGTGTTTTTCTCCATCATACCACAGGGAAGCGAAAATTGCAACCGACACAGACTGGGTTTTGAGGGCAGCTGCAACCGCGGGAATTTTTGAGCCGCCGGAGAAAAAATAGTAGAATTGTTCATGTCTGTGTGATATACTGCAAACAGCAGGCAGGATGCAATGGCATTACTGCGGAGCGCTATTCTCAGACAGAACACGGAAGGAGTGCATGGACGATGGCAAAGTTGGAAAGAACCGTTGACCACTGGCAGATGGACTGCCTGATGCAGCAGTTGGAGGAAAAGATTCTAAGCAACAGCCTTTCAGCAAATCTGGAGGCAGGCAGCGATTTTGAGGACGGAGATGCCCGGTGCAGTGTCCGGGTGTTTGAGCGATACAGCATGATGGGCGGCAACCGCTTGAGCCTGAATGTGACCATGTTCCAGCAGGGGGACAGCCCCATTCGTCTTTCGATGATTACAGCCGGCGGCAGCCAGGCGGTATTCTTCAAGGTGAATACCTTTGGCGAGGAAGCATTTCTGACGGATGTAACAAACCTGCTAAACGGAATCCTGGGAGAATAATAGGATGTATTTTGGCTGGTTCAGGTCAGCCTGTGGGCTTTGACCGGGATGAGTGCCCCCGGTCAAATGGGGTCATATACAATTATACCGCCCGATGATGGTCGTCACCGGGCGGATTTATAATGTATGGTTAAACTAAACCAGCAGCACATCGGTAATCAGCATCAGGCAGAAGCCAATCAGCAGGGAATAGGTTGCCGCCCGCTCATTTCCGTGGTCGTGGGTCTCTGGAATCATTTCATCGCTGATGACAAACAGCATGGTGCCTCCGGCAAAGGCGAGAAAGAACGGCAGCACCATGGCGGATAGGGTTACGGCATAATAGCCAACGAATGTGCCGATGATTTCAATAATGCCGGTGGCAGCGCCGCACAAAAAGGTCTTTCTGGGAGAAATACCCGCAGCCAGCATGGGGGTAACGGTTACCAGTCCTTCCGGGACGTTTTGCAGGGCAATCCCGCTGCAAATCAAAAAGGCGGCCTTGAGATCCCCGGAGCCAAGGCTGACCCCGGCAGCCAGCCCCTCCGGGAAATTATGAATGGCCATGGCGGCAATAAATAAAATCAGCCGGTCAGACCGTAGGTGGTGGGCGCTTAAATCATCCTCCCAGCCAATGAGCTTGTGGATGTGGGGAACCAGTCGGTCCACCAGACTGATGCACCCGGCACCGGCAAAAATACCGCAAATGGTGACAATCAGCCCGCCGTGTTCCTCATAGGAGATAGCAGGCAGAATCAGCCCCAGAATGGCGGCTGACAACATCACCCCAGCGGCAAAGGCCAGGACAATGTCACTGAATCGGTGAGAGAGCTTCCGGCAGGGAAAACCCATTGCGGTTCCCACAATGGTTGCGCCGCCCACGCTCAGAGCAGTAAAAAGACACAGCAGCATGGAATACTTCCTTTCCGGTAATGCTTTGCCATTCTATGGCGTACCGGCGGGAAGGGTTCTTCTTTTGCTGATTTCCAATAAAAATCGCTCCACCTTTTTTGGGTGGAGCGAAATAGTTACTTGTGAGCGAACAGTTTATGTACCGGCACCTGGGAGACAATCACACCGGCAAAAACCAGGGTGCAGCCGGTAAGCTCAGAGGGGGTCATGGTATTGTGCAGAATCAGCCAGCCGCCCAGAGCGGCAAACACCGATTCCAGGCTCATAATCAGGGAGGCAGCAGTGGGGTCCAGCCGCTTCTGACCAATAATCTGCATACTGTAGGCTACGCCCATGGAGAAGATACCGGCAAAGCACAGCGGCAGCCAGCAGTCAATGATGGTCTGTAGTCCCACAGTTTCCCGGTTCAGGAAGATGCACGGAACGGAAAGAAGGGAAACCACCAGCGACTGCACGCAGTTGAGCCGCAGCCCGTCCAAATCCGGCGCAAACCGGTCAATCAGCAGAATCTGAACGGCAAAGGCCAGGGCGCACCCGGTCAGCAGAATGTCGCCGATGTTAATGCTGCCCATGTCGGTGAAACTGAGCAGATAAAGCCCCACCAGTGCCAGCAGCACGCTGACCACAGCGTTGATTCCCGGCTTGCGGTGGACAAAAATTCCGAGCACGGGAACCAGCACAATATACATGGCGGTCAAAAAGCCCGCCTTGCCGGGAGCGGTGTACACCAATCCCACCTGCTGAAGACTGGTGGCCGCAAAAAGGGCAGCGCCGCAGATGATGCCGGAAATCCAAAGCTTTTTGTTCTTCCATTTTTGCAGGGAAGCCCGCATCCCGATTTTCCAGTCAAAGAAAAATGTAACCAGAAACAGAAAAATAACACCCAGCATACACCGGATGGCCTGAAAGGTAAATGGACCGATGGTTTCCATGCCCACGCTTTGGGCAATGAATGCCATGCCCCAGATAAATGTTCCAAGCAATAGTGCAAGCGTTCCTTGCATACGTTCTTTCATTTTTCATCACCGAGGAGTAATCTACCATAAAGCGGCGCATTTTGCAACATTTGATTTTTCCTCTGGAATATGATACAGTGAATGAAACAAAAAGGATGGGGGATTATCATGGAAAAACTGTTTATTCCGACACTGCATACCTTTGCAATGAATAATATTTTCACCGGCTCGCTGGGACTGTTCCGGTTCCGCGCCGCGCCGGACATCATCATGGCAACGCCCAAAGAGGTGGATTTTGAAAAAAGCAGCATCCATGTGGAATACTGGCATGGCCTTTATTGCTACGAAAAAAGCACCATGGAAGGGGAGAAGACCTTCCCCCTCAGCCCGGAGGGACGGGAAGATATGATTGCCTGGCTGGAAGAAAAAATTGAGGCATTGCCGTGAGCTTTTTGCGCGGAGAACGCCTGAGACTGCACCCATGAAAAGGATTTTTGCGGTTAAGCACGGCCACTCCGCTACCGGGCACACCTTCTTGCAGAGAAAAAACGCGCAGGTCGAAAAACGCGCCTGCTTTCTGTGCAATCTGCTAAATTTCTCCAATCTCTTGCAATTGCCATACAAACGTATTACAATGGTCACATCGGGAGGCATCACCATGGAAAAACCGATTTTGCGAATAACCCCAAAAAAATATTCCGGCGAAACCACCATTGTTTCCATGCGGATGTCAAAGGAAATGCTCAGGGACATTGATTCCGTGGCGGCTCTGGTTGGGCGCACCCGCAATGAGATTATGGCCATGAGCCTGGAATTTGCTTTGGAACATATGGAGATAGCCATGAAAGAAAGAGAGGACACCAAAAATGGCAGTGATTAAGTGCAAGATGTGCGGCGGCGACCTGGTGATAGAGCCGGGTGCTACCGTGGCAGAGTGCGAATACTGCGGCACCAAGCAGACCATCCCCAATCAGGATGACGAGAAAAAGCTGACCCTCTTTGCCCGTGCCAACCGGCTGCGCATGGGCTGTGAGTTTGATAAAGCGGCGGGAATTTACGAGTCCATCGTCGCCGATTTCCCCCAGGAGGCGGAGGCCTACTGGGGTTTAGTGCTGTGCAAGTACGGCATCGAGTATGTGGACGACCCTGCTACCGGCAAGAAAATTCCCACCTGCCACCGTTCCAGCTTTGAAAGCATCATGGAGGACAGCGACTTTGAGCAAGCTCTGGAAAATGCGGACGTGGTCGCCCGCAAGATCTACCGGGACGAGGCAAAGCAGATTGAAGAAATCCGCAAGGGCATCATCGAGGTTTCCGGCAAGGAGGAGCCTTATGACATTTTCATCTGCTATAAGGAGACGGACGAGAACGGTCAGCGCACGGTGGACAGCGTCATTGCCCAGGATGTTTACGATGCCCTGACGGAAAAGGGCTATCGTGTCTTCTTCTCCCGCATTACATTGGAAGACAAGCTGGGGCAGGAATACGAGCCTTATATCTTTGCCGCTTTGAACTCCGCCAAAATCATGCTGGCCTTCGGCACGGATTATGAATACTATAATGCCGTGTGGGTCAAAAACGAGTGGAGCCGCTATCTCAAGCTCATGGCAAGGGACAAAACCAAGCACCTGATTCCCTGCTACAAGGGCATCGATGCCTATGATATGCCTAAGGAGTTTGCCAAGCTCCAGGCTCAGGACATGGGCAAGGTGGGTGCCATGCAGGATTTACTGCGGGGCATCGAGAAGCTTCTGCCCAGAATCGACCCCAGCGCCCCGGTGCAGCAGGTGGTTCAGCAGGTAGTGGCTTCCGCTGATAACCGCCAGAGTGCCCAGCTTGACCGAGGCTATATGGCGTTGGAAGATGGGGATTGGAAAAAGGCGGACGGCTTCTTTGAAGAAGCACTGAACCTGGATGCCCACAGCGCCCCGGCATACATCGGCAAAACATTGGCACAGGAGCAGTGCCGGAATCTCCATGCCTTGATGCTGAAAAGATTGGCAGAGTGCCAGAATGTAAAAGCAGAAAATAAAACCATCCAGCCGGAGGAATCCCAGCTTTCCCATATCAAGGAAGCAGTGCAGAAATACAGCATTCCGGGGTATTTTGAGCCGCCCAAGGTCAAAGCACTGTACGAGTATGATTTTTCTTATCCTTCCTATGTTTCCGGCAGAGAAAGACAGCTGGAAGACCAGAAACAATGGTGGGATAGCCACAGGTTTTTGTCCCGTGCAGAGCAGTTCGCCACGGGCGATACTGCAAGGCAGTTGCAGACGGAAAAGAAATGGCTCATAGATGCCCTCGCACATCAAGTCAGAGAGGCTGAGAAAGCGGAACAGGAAGCAATTCAAACCCTTCTCCAGAATTACGAGCAGTTTTTGCCGGAAGCCGATGCAAAAGTTGAGCAAGAAAGCCAAAATTGGGAAAAGGAAAGGGAAAATGAATACCAGGAGTGGTATCCCAAGGCACAAACCGAACATAACACATATTTACTGAAACAGTTAGCCTCTCGATTTGAAAGGATGGGGGACTATCAGGACAGCAGGGCTATGGCTGATTTCTGCCGGAATCGGGTCAAAGAGGAAGAAGCAGCGGAGAAGGAAGAGCAGGAGCGGCAGTCCAGACTTTATGCGCAGAGGCAGAAACGGGCGGCAAGAAGAAAGAAAGTCATACGGATTACGCTGGTTGTGCTTCTCTTGCTGGCGATTGCAGGGTATTTCCTTGCAACGAAAGTGATTGTTCCTGCTTTACAGCATCAACAGGCGAGAAATTACTTAAATGCCGGTGATTACGACACGGGATATGCTATGCTGGAAGATTTGGGAAAGCACGATGAAGTTATCCAGGATAAATATGACCGTGGTATATCTTTTTTGGAGACAAAGGACTATGCAGAAGGCTATAAGCTTCTGATTGAAGCTGGAAGAAATGACATTGTCCTGCAAAGTAAGTATGAGCGGGGCATGGAATTTCTGAATGGGGGATATTATGATACTGCCTATCAGCTGTTATCCGAATCCGGGCATGAGGATATAGTGGCGCAGAGCAAGTATGAGCGTGCTATTGCAATGTTGGAAGAAGATGACTATGATTCTGCTTACCAGCTGTTGGAAGAATCCGGGCATGGAGACGTGGTGGCGCAGAACAAATATGAGCGCGGTATGGCGTTGCTGGATGAAAAAGACTATGACAACGCATATAAATTGCTGGAGGAAGCAGGCAAGAATGACGAAATTAAACAGAGTAAACATGACCGCGCAACAGAATTGATTGAAGCGGGAAAATATGAAGAAGCCTATGAATTGTTGAATGAAATTGGCTTGACGGACGAAATTAACGCAAGCAAATATCAACGAGCAGTGGAATTGTTTGCGGGCAAAAAATACACGGAAGCAATTTCGCTATTGGAGTCCTTGGGTAAATACAAAGATAGTACTGATATGGTTTTGGAATGCAAGTACCAAATTGCCGAGCAATTGCGAAATGATGGTAAACTGCTAGAAGCAGTTAAGGCATTTAATGCAATTGGGTCTTACAAAAACGCCGCTCAAAGATGCACGGAGATATGGAGCGGTATTGTTGAGCGAAAAACCATTGCTGCCGGGACATTTCACACGGTGGGACTGAAATCCGATGGAACGGTAGTTGCTATTGGGAGAAATGAATGTGGTGAATGCGATATTGACGACTGGCAGAACATTATTGATGTCAATGCAGGTTTTGATTTAACAGTAGGGTTGAAATCTGATGGGACAGTAGTTGCCGCTGGGTATAACAAAGACGGTCAGCGTAATGTTAGCGAGTGGCAAAATATTGTTACTATCAGCACGGGCGGATTACATACAGTAGGATTGAAATCTGATGGAACTGTAGTTGCCACAGGATGGAATGGAGAGGGTGAGTGCGATGTCAACGAGTGGACAGATATTGTTGCCATTAGTACAGGATTGGCTGATACTGTAGGCCTGAAAGCTGATGGTACGGTGGTCGCTGTTGGACTGAACACAGACAATCAGTGTGACGTTAGTGAATGGACAGATATTGTGGCCATTGGTGCAGGACGTTGGCATACAGTTGGTTTAAAATCCGATGGTTCAGTGGTCGCAGTGGGAGGCAACAAGTACGGTGCATGTAATGTCGGTGAATGGAAAGATGTTATTGCTATTGTTGCAGGGCAAACCCATACCATCGGCTTGAAGTCTGATGGGACAGTAGTTGCTACCGGGAACAATGATCATGGCCAATGTGATGTTAGCGAATGGCAAAATATCGTAGCCATTAGCGCAGGAGAATACAATACCGTTGGTCTGAAATCTGATGGAACAATTGTTGCCGTAGGGGGGGATAAGTATGGTCAGTGCAATGTAGGAGGCTGGAAAGACATTTTGGTTCCCGTGAACAGGGAGAGGTAACAAAAGGAAATAGCTGCTGTGTTAGATTACTAACCAAAAGAGGAGTGCTTAGCGTAATGAACAAAAGAGAAAAGGCAATTGTGGAAGAGTGGCAACGCAATGTATGGCCTGCGGGAACAAAAGAGATAATGTCAGATAATATTCCAGACTATACGAACGTAGTTAAGCCAAGGACTTCGACGACAACGATTACAGTTACTGCGCCTAGCGAGGAGACTTTTCAACTTGTCGTAAATTATTATGCCTACAAAAAATGTTTTGTTGTGTATAATGCGGCAATCCAAAATTTTCTTCATCCCGGAGATGAATGGAAAATTACCTTTGGAAAAGCAGTAAATGATAGGCTGGCAGGTTCTATTGATGAGAATGCGATTATTCCGGTTTTCAAAGATGTCAGACGGGGTGGAAAAAATTGCGTTGAGCTTGTTTTAATTGTTGGGGTGGATGCGCTTGGTGATTTTTGTAGGGAATACAAAAAATGGATAAGACCAGATGTTAGCTTAATCCCAGAGGGAAAGACACTCTTATATGCGGATGCAGGAGGGGAGATTCAGTATTTGAGAAAGGTGTAGAACGAATATATGGCTGAGACAACATGGATATTCTATTCCAATAAAAGGTATCACGTTACACATGGTTTCGATGATGATTTATGTGATATATATTTTGAGAATCAGGATGTTTTTGAAGTTGACGAAAGAATTGCGGAACCGGTAGCAATGCTTTGTAATAAAGGCTATTTGACAGAGTATAGTTGCAGTGGTCACCCGTTTTCAGATTGTTCATATGAAGTATTTGAAAACGAACAAGATTTTGAATCAACAGAATATGTTGCAAAAAAGCAGGATAGCGATACAAAAGGATTTTATGTTTGCTATTTGAAAGAAAAGCCAAACGACCAGATGTATATTTTGTTCAAAGAACCATATAAATTTGAATTACTGCCAGAAGGATGGGCGTATGAAGGACAACAGAAATTGATGAAAAAAATACACGCAAACGATGCAGTTGATTTCTTTAAGCAATCCATAGTGGCTATAGAAAAGCTTACGGAATGGATTAAGCGCTTGCCAGAAAGAAACAACATGATGACTGAGGAACGATAAACATACAATAAAAATGGGAGAATACATATGCCCAAATTTGTAATCGAATGCCCCGCCTGTGGGCGTTATGCGGAAGCCAAGACCGGCTTCTTTGCACGCAAGAAGATTGACTGCGCCTGTGGCTACACCATCGATGTCCGCACGGACAAGCTCAGCAGCCGCACCTGTCCCCACTGCGGCAACAACGTGGTGTTCGACCAGAGCAAGGGGGAGAATGCCAAGTGCCCCGTGTGCGGGGAGCCCATCAACACCATGGCGGAGCAGGACAAAACCGTTGAATTTTCCTGCGCCCAGTGCGGTGTGCGGCTGCGGACAGCCAGGGGGGCAAGCAGCTATATTTGCCCGGTGTGCGACCATGTCAACGATGTGGCGGAACGGCTGAAATCCGAGGAAATCCAGCGGGACGGCCTTGCCAGCATCATTAAGTACGAGGGCGACAACGAAACCCTGGTGTGGAAGCACCCCATCGAGGATTTTAATCTCGGCTCCCAGCTTATCGTCCATGAAAGCCAGGAGGCCATTTTCTTCCGGGACGGTCAGGCGCTGGATTTGTTCGGCCCCGGCCGCTACACCCTGGAAACCCAGCAGCTGCCCATCCTGGAAAAGCTCTACAAGCTGCCCACCGATACCGAGGGCACCTTCCACAGCGAGGTCTATTTTATCAATCGCACCACCCAGATGGGCATCAAGTGGGGCACGGATTCCAAAGTCCGCCTCTTTGACCCCATGACCGGGATGCACATCGAGCTGGGCGCTTCCGGCGAATTTTCCATCCGGGTTACCAATTCCCGCAAGCTGCTGCTGAAGCTCATCGGCACCACCGGCGAGCTGAAGCAGGATGCCATCCTGGGCGGCAGTGGTAAGGGGCTGTTCCGCAGCCTGGTGATGACCCAGGTGAAAAGCTATCTGGCTGCTGCCATCCGGGAAAACAGCATTAACGTTCTGGAAATTGACGAGCGGCTTTTGGAGCTGTCCGATGCCCTGCGGGAGCGGATTAACAGCCGCCTGGCGGAGTACGGGCTGGAAATGCCGGAGTTCTTCGTCTCCCGGGTGGTCACCCCGGACGATGACCCCAATTTCCGGAAGATGAAGGAGCAGTTCGCCGAGCAATATCTGGGGGTTCGTCAGGAACAGATACGCAAAAATGTAGCGGTTGCCGAGGCGGAGCGGAAAGCGGTGGAAGCCCAGACTGCTGCACAGATGAAAATTATCGGTGCCCAGGGCGATGCAGAGGCATTGAAAATCCAGAAGCAAGCCGAGGCAGAGGCCTATCGGATGCAGGCTGCCGCCGAGGCGGAGGAAATGCGCATGAAGGGCTATACCTACCAGCAGGAAACCGCCCGCAAGGTGGGCTTGGAAGCCATGCAGAACGGCATCACCGGAACCGGCGTTGCCGGCGGCCTGGGTGATATTGCCGGTCTGGGGGTAACGCTGGGTGCCATGGGAAGCGTAATGGGCATGACCAAGGAAGCACTGAATCCCATTATGGAGACGGCGAAGCAGGTAGGACAGACTGTTGGAGCAGCCGAAAGCTCCGGCTGGGACTGCCCGGAATGCGGCACGAAGAACATCCAAAGCAAATTCTGCCCGGAGTGTGGCGCAAAGAAACCGGAACCCAAGCAGGGCTGGACTTGCCCCAACTGCGGAACACAAAATATCCAGAGTAAATTCTGCCCCGAATGCGGCTGCAAGCAGCCCAGCCTCGCCTGGGACTGCCCGGAATGCGGCACAACGGGGATTACATCCAAATTCTGCCCGGAATGCGGCCATAAGAGGGAGGGGTAAGCAATGAAGAAGGATACCATTCGTTTCGGTTTAACCGTGGCCATTCTCCTTGTCCTGTATCTGCTGGTGGTGTTTTTGATCCCCTTTGCCAAGACCCCGGTGTTCTGGTTGAGCTTTGGTTATACCCTGGCGGCGTTTGCGGTGGCAGGGGCGGCATTCTGGATTGCGTTTCTCCGCCATCCCGGCGCAAAGAGCCGGTTTTATGGCTTCCCCATTGCAAAAATCGGGGCTGTGTATTGGCTGGTGCAGTTGATTGCTGGTCTGCTTGCCATGGCTCTGGGCAGCTGGATTCCGGTGTGGCTGGCCGTGCTGGTGTATACGGTGGCGTTGGGCGCGGCGGCCATTGGCCTGATTGCCGCAGACGCAGTGGCGGACGAAATCCACGCCCAGGATGACAAGCTCAAGAAGAACGTGACCGTCATGCGCACATTGCGGTCCCAGGTGAGCCAGCTGGATTGCACCGACCCGGAGGCCGCCGCTGCGGTGAAGAAGTTCGCCGAGGAGCTGCGCTATTCCGACCCTGTCAGCAGCCCCGCCTTGGAGGAGGCCGAGCGCGACCTTTCCGCCGCCGTGGCAAACCTGCAGTCCGCCGTCATGGATAATGATACCCCCGCCATCAAGCAGCTCTGCCGCACTGCCTCCCGGCTTCTGACCGAGCGTAACCGCCTTTGCAAGCTGAATAAGTAACCCAAACTCTTTTAGCGAGTGTCCTTCCGGGGCAGATGATTGCCCCGGATAAGGGACACTCGCCTTTTGTGTGCAGCAGCTGCCGGGGAAAATTTCCCCCTTGATAACGGGCTGCGGCTGTTTTATAATTGGGGAAAACGGAGGCGTGCCGGAGGTGAGCAGATGTTCCGTATTGCAATCGTAGAGGACAGCAGCGACGATGCGCAATTCCTCATAAAAATGCTGAACCAATATGCGCTGGAAAATCAGGTGGAATTTACCACGGACTACTATCCGGCTGCCGAGGATTTTTTGAAAAAATACGAGTATCAGTACGACATGGTATTTCTGGACATCCGTCTGCCGGGCATCAGCGGCATGAAAGCGGCGCGGCAGCTGCGGGAGCTGGATCAGGGCATTCAGATTGTCTTTCTGACCAGACTTGCTCAGTATGCGGTGGAGGGCTATGAGGTTGACGCGGCGGATTACATCATCAAGCCGCTGAAATACGCAACCCTGAACATCAAATTGCAGCGATTGCTTCCCAAATGCAATCAGAGCAGCGGCGGCATTTTGATTGAAGGGGACGAACAGACTGTTAAAATTCAGGAAAAAGATTTGATTTACATCGAAATATACGACCATCATATCCATTTTGTCACCAAAACCGGAACCATTCCGGCCTATGGAACTCTGAAGGAACTGGAGCCGAAGCTGCCGCCGGATTTCTTCCGCATCAACAACCAGACAATCATCAATCTCCGGTATGTGGTCAACACAAACGGGGCGGATGTGACGGTAAAAGACCGCGCTTTCCCAATTAGTTTCCGCAGACGCAAAGATTTTATTGAGGCGCTGCACAACAGCGGAAAAGCGTTTTAAGGGGTGAAAAAATGCAGGTATTTCAGTTTCTCTTGACAAATTTGGCCAATGCCCTGATGGTGGCCATAGGCTGCCTGATTACGGCAAGATGCTTTGAAAAACGCAGCCACTATTGGTTCCGGGTTGCGTTTTCTGTTCTTATTGTTTCCGCGTGGATGCTTGTCACGCGGAAAATTGAGACCTCCTTTTTTTATGGACAGGTGCTGCTCACCGGAACCGTCCGCTTTGCGGTGATGTTTTTGATGTACGGCCTGTCAGTGGCGTTTTGGTGCAAGGCTTCCTTCTGTCAGGCGCTGTTTGCCATCACGGTGTCCTATTCTTTACAGAACCTTTGCGAGCGTTTGGCCGAGGTGCCGCGGCTCTTTTTCCCGCTGTATCTCTCGCCGCTGGCGGAGCGGTGCCTGATGTGTGTTCTGGCTGGATGTGTGCTGGCGGTATACGCCCGCGGATGCAGGCGGTACACATATGAGCGGTGCTTGGTTGATTTCTCCAAGGCCAGCAACCGGATGATGCTTTTCCTTGGCTTCGGCACTGTTGCCGTTACCGTATGGCTGGATTTAGTGATGCGTATGGGAATTATCAAAAGTGCGGATCGGATGCTTCTGGCGGGGCTGGATGTGATGGCGGCGCTGTACTCCCTGCTGACAGTGATTGTGAGCATGAGCCACCTCCGGGAAACGGATTCCGAGCACCGGGCGGCGGTATCGGCAGAACTGCTGAAAAAGGAGCAGCGCAGATACGAGCAGGACAGGCAGATTCACGAGGCAATCAACGTCAAATGTCATGACATCCGACATCAGATTGCCGCCCTGGGCGACCAGGCCTATAGGGGCGAGCTCAAGAAAATTGAGAAGATGGTGGACATCTATGACACGGAGCTGCACACCCACAATTCCGCCCTGGATGTGATTCTCTCCGGCAAAATGCTGGCCTGCATGAATCAGAAAATCACCTTCACCTGCATGGCAGACGGACGCCGCATTGGCTTTATGGAGGACTGCGACATTTATGCCCTGTTCGGCAATATCCTGGACAACGCCATTGAGGCCGTGGGCAATGTGGAAAGCCCGGATGAAAAGGTGATAACCCTGAATGTTGCCACCCAGGGGGAGCTGCTGCGCATTGAGCAGAGCAATTATTTTTCCGGGAGCCTGGTGTTTGACGACGGCCTGCCCATCACCTCCAAAGAGGACACCGCACATCATGGCTTTGGAACCCGCAGCATCCGAATGCTCACGGAAAAATACCACGGCCATTTCCATATCGGCATCCACGATAATATTTTCAGCCTCTCCATCATCATTCCAATTGCTGAGGCGTAATTTGCAAGCCGGTTTCCTGTCAGGGAGACCGGCTTGGTTTTAATTACGAAAAAGTTCAGATACGGGACGAAGAAGTTAGCGGCTATTCATAACGCCTGTTGTCATTTTGTATAATAAAGCCAACGATTTCAGAAGCAAGTTCATGCGTTTATCGCAAAGCCTGCATCGGAAGCGAATTGTAAAAAGGAGAGATTGCCCCATGAACAAGAAAAGGACGATGAAGTCCGCAATGACCTGGGCGCTGGCTGCTGCACTGACGATGAGTGCGGCTGCCCCTGCCGCTTTCGCGGAGAACAACTCCGGCGTTGGCAAGTATTACACCGAGTTTACCTCCCTCAACGGTGTGCTTGAAGCGGAGGCCGCGCTGAACCGCCAGATTGGTGCAGAAGGCTTTGTCCTGCTGAAAAACATCAATTCCGTTTTGCCCCTGATCGGCGTCCAGAAAATCAGCGTGTTTGGTAAAAACTCTGTCAACCCCGTGTATTCCGGCAGCGGCTCCTCCGGCGGTACGTCCGGCAACACCGTCAGCATCATCGACAGCCTGGAGAGCGCAGGCTTCCATGTGAACCCGGAGCTGGTGGCTTTTTACAACGACGAGGAGGCATCCGGCCCTGTCCGTCCTTCCATGGGCTTTGCCAGCTACAACTACAATTCCTATTTCCCCACCGCTGAAACACCCCAGGACAGCTACACCGATACGGTGAAGTCCTCCTATACCCAGTACGGCGACGCAGCTGTGATTGTGTTCTCCCGTACCGGCGGCGAAGGCACCGACCTGCCCCGCAGCTCCTATGTCTCCGCGGAGGATGAGGGCGGTATTCCCGAGGCTGATAAGGCACGGGTGTACCCCACCTTCTTGGATGTGGAGGACGGAGACTATGAATATTACGGCGGCATGGGTCGTACCTCCGACCCCACCGAGCATTACTTGGAGCTGGATGACAACGAGAAGGCTCTGCTGGAAGAGGTCACCGCCAAGTTTGACAAGGTTATCGTGATTCTCAACTCCTCCAATGTCATGGAGTTGGGCGACAACATTGTTTCCAACGACAAGGTGCAGTCCGTTATCTGGGCGCCCGGCGCAGGTCAGAATGGCTTCAGCGCTCTGGGCCAGATTCTGAACGGTGAGGTCAACCCCTCTGGCCGTACCACCGATACCTTCATGGCGGATTTCACCAAGGACCCCGCCTATCAGAATTTCGCCAATAACAACATCGGCTACTACGCAGACGGCACTGCCGGCAACCAGTATCTGACGGAAGACGGCATGGTTTTCGAGACCAATTTCAGTGACTATCTGGGCATTGAGTCAGTCGAGTACGAGGAAGGCATCTACCTGGGCTACAAGTATTATGAGACCCGCGGCTATACCGACGGCGAGGATTGGTACAACCAGGCGGTGAATTATCCCTTCGGCTATGGCCTGAGCTACACCACCTTCGATTGGCAGGTGGGCGAGCTGAAGATGGACACCGACGCCCTGACCGAGAAGACCAACCTCACTGTGGACGTGACCGTGACCAACACCGGTTCCGTTGCCGGTAAGGACGTTGTGGAGCTCTACTTCTCCGCACCCTACGAAACCGGCAAAACCGAAAAGTCCCACGTTGTCCTGGGCGACTTCGCCAAGACTGAGCTGCTGGAGCCCGGCGCTTCCCAGACGGTTACCCTGACGGTGAACGGCTTTGATATGGCTTCCTTCGATGCTTATGACAAGGACGGCGACGGCCACGTTGGCTATGAGCTGGATGCCGGTACTTACACCCTGTATGTCGGCGAGAATGCCCACGATGCCTGGACGAACGGCGCTGCCCTGACGGTGGAGGGCACCGAGCTGAACATCGACGTTGACCCTGTGACTGGTGCAGATATCGCTCCCCGTTTCACTGACTCCACCGCTGAGATGGAAGGCCATGTCCTGTCCCGTGCAGACTGGGAGGGCACCTTCCCCACCACCCCCGGCGAAGAGGACATGATGCGCGATGACGAGTTCCTGAGCCATTTTGCCATGCCTCTGATTGAGGGCGCAACGGAAAGCAACGCTGTGATTGCCCCCTCCTATGACGAAAATTCCCCCTGGTATGCAGAAACCGCTCCCGCCTTCCAGCCTGCGGACGCTGCTTACACCGCTGAAAATCCCGCACCCATCCAGCTGACCGACATGGTTGGCGTAGGCTATAACGATGCGAAGTGGGATGAGTTCGTTTCCCAGCTGACCGTTGACCAGGCCTATGAAATGATGGCTGCAACTCAGTTCCAGCACAATGCTGTTGACGGACTGGGCGCTCCTGTGGCCGGTCACTCCGATGGCCCCGTTGGCCTGACCGGTGCCTGGGTCGGCGGCGGACGCAGTGTGCTGAAGCCCTTCGCCGGTGAGCACAAGTTCTCCTTCGCCACTGAGACCCTGGTTGGCTGCACCTGGAACAAGGATATTGCAGCCCGTCAGGGCGAGCTGATTGGTGATTACGGCCTGTGGGCCCACATCGTTGGCTGGTATGCTCCTGGTTTGAATATCCACCGCACTCCCTTCTCTGGCCGTAACTTTGAATACTACTCCGAGGATGCAACCCTGTCCGCTGCCATGGCAGCCAATGTGATTGCGGGCGCACGCTCCAAGGGCATGATTACCTTTATGAAGCACTTCGCCCTGAACGACCAGGAGAACAACCGCGATACCGACGGCATCGCCACCTGGGCAGACGAGCAGACCATGCGTGAGAACTATCTGAAGGTCTTTGAGTGGGCCGTGAAGAAGGGCGGCTCCAATGGCGCCATGTCCTCCTTCAACCGCATCGGCTTTACCTGGAGCGGCGCAAGCTATGCGCTGCTGACCGAGCTGCTCCGCGGCGAGTGGGGCTTTGAGGGTGTTGTCATCACCGATGCCCATGCTGCCGGTCAGGGCTGCATGAATGCCAACCAGATGCTTCGTGCCGGCAACGACATGAGCCTGGACAGCCGCGAGGGCAGCATTGCCCGGGTGGTGAACACCGAGGAATCCAACACCGCAACCCAGCTGACCGCCCTGCACAATGCCTGCAAGCACATCCTGTATACCCAGCTCAACAGCGCGGCGATGAACAACGGCTATGCGATGGAGTCCCTGCCCTACAGCGAGACCAGCGTCAATGCAGCCGGTGCGACTGTGAACGTGGAGCCGGGGCAGGAAGTGAATCTGTCCGTGGCAGACGAGAATGATGCCGATGCCCGCTATGTGCTGTTCTATGGCACGCTGCCTGAGGGCTTGACCTTCGATGCGGCAACTGCAACCGTAAGCGGTACCGTGGCCGAGACTGCAAAGGGCGGTGCATACGCCATCAACATCGTAAAGGCGCAGCACGGCATCGACGCTGCTGGCGAAGACTACCTGGTGAATGTTGACCTGGTGGGCGGCTTCGGCGGCTTCCAGGGCGTGACCGTGTTCACCTTCAACGTGCTGGCCGACGGCTTCGTTCCCGAGGTTCAGGCACAGTAAAAAAGTTACCCTGGCTTCGTATCCCATCCGGGAGGCTGCTGCGGCAGCCTCCCGGTTTTACCAAAAGAGAACAGGAGGCCTTTATGCCGAAAAATAAGATAATCCGGCTGGCAGTGGCGGCGGGTGCATTGACCGTCCTGCTGGCAGGCTGCAAGGAAAAAATTCTGCCCTTTGAGGGAAAAACACTGACCGACGGTCAGGTCGGTGCTTCCTATGAGACCAGCATTGCAAACGGCAATACGGACATGTATTATGACCTGGACTATGACAGTGTTCTGCCCAAGGGGCTGCTCCTTTATGATGACGGCGTTATCAAGGGCATCCCAGAGGAAGCGGGAACCTTTGACTTTAAGGCGGTCATGATTGACCGGGATGATAATGAATACTATGCGGACTTTGCGTTCTATGTGGAACCGGGAAAGCTGGAATACACCGGCGTGACGCTGCCGGATGGCACAACGGGCGAGCCCTATCAGCAGGCGCTGGGCACTGCCACAGGAAGCAGCGACATTGTGTATTCTTTGGCGGAGGGAGAGGAACTTCCCAAGGGACTGACCCTGACGGAAGACGGAATCCTCAGCGGCATTCCCGAAGAGGCTGCCGATGGGCTGAGCTTGCGCATTGTGGCCAGCGCTCCCGGATGCAGCCCTATGGAAGCGGAATTTCCGCTGTCCATTGCCCAGGGCGTGCAGGTGGAAGAAGATCTGGGACACATTGAGTTCAGCAAATTCGACCTGCCCGATGCCATTGTGGGTCAGCCCTATTCCGAGAGCGTCCGCTATGCCTACGGCGTGCCCAACATCACCTATTCCTTCCGTTTCTCCGGCGGCAACGGCCTGCCTGCGGGACTGGACAGAGACAAGGACTTGGGTCTGATTGTCGGCACCCCTCTGGATTCCACCGATGGAAAAATCACCTTTAGGGTTACGGCGGAGGCCGAGGGTTACGAGTCCGTCACTGTGAAGGTGACCCTGAACGTGGTTGACCCCTATGTGGCGACGACTCGCTTTGAAACGGAATACGTTAATACAATTCCCAAGCTGACAGGCAACGGCTACAGCGATTCCAAGACTGGCCGCGGCATGATTCAGAACACCCCCATGGCCAGCAACGGACGAATGTTGGGCTATATGAATAAACCCACGGACGTGACCTTTACCATTACGGCGGCGGAGGACACCACGGCGGACATGGTTCTGGGTCTGGGCTCCGAGGTGGGCGATTACACTTATGACCCCACGATGTTTGGCATCATTGTCAACGGGGAGGAGCTGGATTACGGAACCATCGATGTCAAGCAGATTGGCACCAGCGAGTCCACCTTTGAATCCACCCCCTGTGCAGTGGCACCCAAGATTCAGCTGAAGCAGGGCGAGAATACCATCACTTTCAGCATCCGCCAGAGCGACAAGGCCACGGGCACCTTCTCCGCCGTGGGATGTTTGTTCGATTACATGGAGCTGAACAACGCAGCCTGTGAGCTGGGCTGGTATCCCCGCACCGGCAACTTGCAGTAAGGAGGAAGAACATTGAACTCTGCAAAGAAAACACCCATACGGAAACCCTATAAAGCCTTTGTCATCACAACATCCATTGTGCTGGTGCTGATGGTGATTATCAATGTTGTGATTCTGGCGGTGCCTTTGGTGTCCAACACCATGAACACGCTTTTTGGGGAGGAACGCCGGGTGCTGGTATCCGGTGACCCCTCCGATGCCCAACATTACAAAACCGATGAGGGCATCAACACCAAGGCTGATGCCCTGGCATACGCCAATTCCGTCAATGAGAAAATCTGCGAGGAAGGTTTTGTCCTGCTGAAAAATAATAACCGAACCCTGCCGCTTTCCGCCGATGCAAAGGTTAGCGTTTATGGCATGAACAGCGTCAATCTGGTTTATGGCGGTTCCGGTTCTGCGGCAAAGGACGGCTCTGACGGCGTGGATTTGTTCAAGAGCCTGGATAATGCCGGGATTTCCTATAATGGGGAACTGAAAAAATTCTATGAGGGCCAGCAGTCCGCCGGAAAGGGCAGACCCCGCTCCCCGGACATGGGTGATGTTCCCACAGGCTTTGCCACCGGCGAGTTGCCCCAGTCCGCCTACCCCAGCGGCAGTGCAGCGGCCAGCGCAGGCAGCTATACGGATGCCGCCCTGGTGGTCATCTCCCGCATTGGCGGCGAGGGCTATGACCTGCCTGTTACCTCTGTGAAAATCGATGGGCGCAGCGACGAAACCCAGCACTATTTGGAGCTGGACGACAACGAGGCCGCTCTGCTGGAAAACCTGTGTGCTGTGGATTCTCCCTTTGAAAAGGTCATTCTGGTTATAAACTGCGGCACCAGCATGGAGCTTGGCTTCCTGAAAGACGATGCCGCCTACCATGGCAAGCTGAGCGCCGCCCTCTGGGTGGGCACCACCGGCGGAACCGGCATGAACGCACTGGGTAAAATCCTTGTTGGCGAAGTCAACCCCTCCGGGCGGCTGGTGGACACCTATGCGGCGGACTTTACCGCGATTCCTGCTTATATGAACTTCGCCACCAATGTGGGGGAGGGGAACTCCTATCTGATTAACGGTACAGCCCAGAATGCCCATTTTGTAGACTACGAGGAGGGCATTTACGTTGGTTACCGCTACTTTGAAACCCGCGGCGCGGAGGATGAAGTCTGGTATCAGCAAAACGTGGTGTACCCCTTTGGCTACGGCCTGAGCTATACCAACTTTGATTGGGAAATTGAAGACGACAGTCAGATTCGGGGCAAGGATATTGCCGGAAGCGAAACCTACAGCGTGCGGGTGAAGGTGACCAACACTGGTGCGTATGCAGGTAAGGATGTTGTGGAGCTCTACGGCCACGCCCCCTATACGGCGGGCGGCATTGAAAAGAGCGAGGTTGTGCTGGTGGGCTTTGCGAAGACCGGTCTGCTCCAGCCCGGCCAGAGCGAGACAGTGGAGCTTACCTTCAACCCCTATAACCTTGCTTCCTACGACTATAACGGCAAGGTGCTGGAAAACGGCGGTTATGTGCTGGAAAGCGGGGAATACACCCTGTATGTCAGCCGGAACGCCCACGACCGCCAGATGCCGATTCCCTTTAGCGTTGCGTCCAATATCGTGTACAAGGAAGCCGCAGTGGAAGGCTACGAGGTGGAGAACCGCTTTGCTGATGTGAGCAATCACATTGAAACCTATCTCTCCCGCAGTGACTGGGAGGGAACCTTCCCGGCGGCACCAACCGAGGACGACAAGACGGTTGATAACGGTTTTATGGAGCAGTTGACCCTGGAAGCCTATATTGGCAGCGGCAGCAAGCTGGATGCGGATAAGCCCTGGTATGCGGCCAGAAAGCCCCGCCAGAAGCGCAAGGCCCTGAGCTTTGACGATACCGAGTACAAGCTCTATGAGCTCATCGGAAAGGACTATGATGACCCCCTGTGGGATAAACTCCTCAACCAGCTGACCTATGAAGAAATGCGGTACCTCATTGGCACCGGCAATTTCAATACGGCGGCCATGCAGAATATCGACAAGCCAAAGACCACCGACCCGGATGGCCCCGCTGGTTTCACCAACTTCATGACGGTGATTGGCGGCACTGCAACGGTGTATGATACCTGCTTCTATGCCAGCGAGTGCGTGATTGCGGCAACTTGGAATACGGAGCTGGTGGAGAAAATGGGTGTTGCCGTGGGCAACGAGGCCCTCATTGGCAACGAGCGGGGCGATGGCCGCTCCTACAGCGGTTGGTACGGCCCTGCGGTGAACATCCACCGCACGCCCTTCTCTGGCCGTAACTGGGAATATTATTCCGAGGATGGCTTCCTCTCCGGCAAGATGGCGGCAAGTGTCATTACCGGTGCAAAGTCCAAGGGTGTTTACACCTATGTCAAGCACTTCGCTGTGAACGACCAGGAGACAAACCGGGATACCAATGGTCTGATTACCTGGGTGAATGAGCAAGCGCTGCGGGAAATTTACCTCAAGCCCTTCGAGCTGGCTGTGACTGAGGGACACACCAGCGCCATGATGTCTTCCTTTAACCGGATTGGCACTGTTTGGGCAGGCGGCAGCTATGAGCTGCTGACTGATGTGCTCCGCAACGAGTGGGGCTTTGTGGGCATGGTGATTACGGACTACAATACCAACGGCTATATGTACGCCGATCAGATGATTCGCGCTGGCGGCGACCTGAACCTGATTCAGGACAAGCAGCCCTCCGCTTCCGGCGATGCGGTGACGGCCTCCCACCAGACGGCTATCCGGCGGGCGGTGAAGAACATCCTGTATACCGTTGTCAATTCCAACGCTATGAACGGCATGGGCGAGGGCATCATCTATGGCTACGCAATGCCTTATTGGAAGATTGCGCTGTTTGCCTTTGACGCACTGGTGGCAGTTGTTCTTGCCGCCTGGGGCATTGTGACCTTCCGCAAGAAAAAATAAGATTCTCCTTGGCGCGTGAAAACACTTCCCCCGCATACACGGTATGATACCCTGTATGCGGGGGCTTTTTTTGACCTTTTCGCAAAAACAAAATGAGAAACTATTTTCCTTTTCTGCTGAAATCAGTCAAACAGGCAAGGTACGTTTACAATGGAAAAACTTTCATTCACTGTTTGAAATGAATAAAAATATCATAGAAAAATAATGCATATTGAATAGCACCAATCGGGAAACTACTTTCTCTTTTGGCCGTTGACGGAGCAAACAGAGAATGCTATATTGAAGTCATCCAATAAAAAACAGGAGGGACAAATATGAAAAAGCTGATCACTGTTTTGCTTGCTGCAATGCTCCTGGTGTCCATGCTGCCGATGGCGGCTTTGGCAGAGGACGCAGAGCCTGTAACCATGGTGCCTGTGGCTGTCCAGGTGCCCGAGAGCTGGGGCGAACCCAGCCTGTGGGCGTGGGCGGATGACGGAACCAATGCCTTTGCCGCTTGGCCGGGAGAGGAAATGGATATTCTGGCCGAGGGTTGGTACTACACCTATGTGCCGGAATATGTGCAGAATGTCATTGTCAATGCCAACCAGGGCACGGATGATGCGGTGCAGACCGATGCGCTGGCTGTAGAGGCCGGCAAGGAGGTTTGGATTGCCGTTGCCGAAGACCTGAGTGCCACGGTTTCCTACGAAGCCCAGCTGCGGACAGAAATCCCCGAATATGTGGAGCGGTTTGTGGTACACGCCTATGTTCCGCTGTCCTGGAAGACCGCAAATCTCTGGGCCTGGTCCGCACCGGATGGCACCAATGCCTTTGAAAGCTGGCCCGGTAAGGAAATGAAAGAGGGCGAGGACGGCTGGTTCACCGGTAAAGTGCCCACCTGGGTCAACTCCCTGATTGTAAACGGCAATGACGGCAGCGTCCAGACCGAGGATATTTCCATTGAAGGCAAAGAGCTGTGGCTCACCGTATACAAAGACCTTACCTACGATTTGAGCTATGAAGACCCCAACAAAGCGGTGGAGGATGTGACCGTCCATGCCCTGGTTCCTGCCGACTGGGCGGAGCCTTGCTGCTGGGCCTGGTCCGCCCCGGATGGCACCAACGCCTTTGCAAACTGGCCCGGCCAGCCCTTGGAAAAGGATGGCGACTGGTACACCGTTCAGGTGCCCGGCTGGATTAACTCCATCATCATCAATGGCAACGGCGGCACGGTTCAAACGGCAGACCAGTCCGTGGAATCCGGCAAGGAGCTTTGGATTACCGTTCAGGATGCCGAAAATGTCACCGTGACCTACGAAGCGCCCCAGGCGTAAATTGGATTTCTGTTTGCTGGCGGGTACATATGTGTACCCGCTGGCATTGTATCAAGGAGGTGTCATAGAATGAAGCGACTTATGGCAATTGTTCTGTGCCTGTGCTGTCTGCTGGGGTTGGCGGCTTGCGGCGCACAGAGCGGCGATTCCGGCAATGATAAAAAGCTGGTTATCTGGCATGACAAAGAGGAGGCCGTGGTTACGGCAATGCAGGATTATCTGAGGGAAGCTGTGCCGGATTTGGAGATTGTGTTTGAAAAGAAAACCAGCCTGACGGATTCCCTGAAGCTGGTGGGCAATGACCCCAATGCAGCGCCGGATTTGTTTGTGTTTGCCCACGATAAAATTGGTGTGTTTGCGGAGATGGGGATTCTTGCCCCGGTCACGCCCCTGCTGCCGGAGGGCGGTACAGCGGATTTTCTCCCCATGACCGTGGCGGCTGCCAGCTATAAGGGTACGCTTTACCAGCTGCCTTTGTATTTTGAGACACTGCTGTTTATGTACAATCGGCGGTATATGACCGATGAAGATGTCCCTGCCACCACGGAAGAGCTGTACCGGTATATGGAGGAAAATACCGGCAGAGGCCGCTATGGCTTTGTGGAGCAGCACAGCACGGCTTACTATTCTGCTGCCTGGATTCACGGCTTCGGCGGCTCCATCATCGATGATAGCGGCACACCCTTCCCGGACGAGCAGGCCGTCCAGCAGGCACTGCGCTATCATCTGAAATTTGTGGCGCTGATGCCGGGGGAGACGGAGTACAACACCGTAAATACCCTGTTCCTGGAAGGAAAGGCAGATGCAACCATCGGCGGCCCCTGGATGGTTCCCTCTGCTCGGTCGGCGGGCATTGACCTGGGCATCGCCCCCATGCCGACTGTAGACGAAACCGGCCTCCAGCTGGCACCATACTCTGGCGTACAGGGAATCCATGTGCTGAAATATGCGGCGGAAAAGAAGACGGCGGCAGTAAAGGAGCTGCTGGCGGCACTCTCCAAGCCGGAAATCGGCACGGCTCTGGCGCTGGCCAGCGGCTGCGCCCCTGCCAACAGCAAATGCTATGATGACGCGCAGGTCACAGATGACCCGATGGTGCAGGTCATGCGTACCACGGCAGAAATTGCGGTGCCCATGCCCAATATCCCGGAAATGGACGTGATGTGGACGGTGGTAAGCAATCTCCTGACCGATGTAAATCTGTCCGGTAAGGACATCGCTTCCAGTTTTGAAAGTGCCAAAAATCAGGCCATTTCCCTGATTGCGGGAATGAAGTAAGGGGACATCATGAAAAAGAAACAGAGAAAAGAAACCCTGGTTTCTTATGCCTGGTCAGCCCCATCGTTGCTGCTGATTGGGCTGATGGTGATTTTTCCCATTCTTTACACTTTTTACATCAGCCTGACCAACATGAATGTGTATCACTGGTTTGATTTCACGGTGATTGGGCTGGATAACTACGTCCGCGCCCTATTCGTGTTTGACTCCGGCTTTCTGTCGGCTTTGCTGGCAACGATTCTCTGGACGGTCGTGAATATGGTGCTCCAGCTGGTGATTGCCTTTATTCTGGCAAACTTGCTGAACGTGAAGAAGCTGCGTTTGCGGGGGCTATACAAGACCATCCTCATGTTCCCCTGGGCAATGCCGGGGTATGTGGGTATCCTCCTTTGGAAGACCGGTATGTTCAATACGCAATTCGGCCTGCTGAACCAGTGGATGAATAAATTGGGCGTTGCGGCTGTGCGGTGGCTGTCCTCGGATGTTTCCGCGTTCCTTTGCTGCACAGTGGTGAACCTGTGGCTTGCGCTGCCCTTCATGATTATGATTATGGATGGCGCTTTGCAAAGCATCGACAAAAGCTATTATGAAAGCGCCCGCCTGGATGGAGCCGGAGCGTTTGCCCGTGCCAGATACATCACCGTTCCGGCCATGCGTCCGATTATTGCTCCGGCAGTCATCATCACCATTTTCACCACGTTCAAGCAGTTTGATGTGGTGTACCTGCTGACCCAGCAGGCCGGTGCGAAAACCGGATCCGGGTTTCATACGATTCTGACCTATGCCTATGAAAATGCGTTTATCACCAATAATTATGGCTATTCCTCTGCGATTTCCATGATTATTTTCGCACTCTTGCTGATTTTCTCTGCAACGTTCCGGCCAAAGGAGGATGCATGACCATGAAACGAAAATGGCGTGAAACTGCCGGATTGACGGCGCTGAACCTCTTTTTCATGGTGCTGTGCGCCATCACCCTGGTTCCCATCCTCTATGCGTTGAGTGTTTCCTTCAGCGGCTCCAACAGCCTGCTCAGCTCGGATTTTTCCTTTATTCCAAAAAACTTTACGCTTGCCAACTATGCGGAGGTGCTGTTCGGGGAAAACATTGCTGTCTGGTTCCGAAATACCGTGTTCCTGGCAATTGTGACGGTGGGACTTTCTCTGACGGTGGCGGTTCCGGCGGCCTATTGCTTTTCCCGGCGGCGTTTCCCTGGGCGGAAAACCATTTTGCGCTGCCTGGTGCTGCTCAATTCCTTCCCGGCAATCCTCTCTATGTTTGCAATTTATCGTCTTCTGCGCCCCATGGGGCTGGTGAACACCCGGGCGGGACTGATTCTTGTGTATACCGGAACCATGGCAGTATTCAGCCTGTGGAACACCAAGGGATATTTTGACACCATCCCGACGGAAATTGAGGAGGCGGCCCGGATGGACGGCGCAACGGATGTACAGATTGTGCTGCAAATCGTGATGCCGCTGGCAAAGCCCAGCATTGTAACCACCGCTTTGCAGGTGTTGATTTATGTCTGGAACGAGTATATCTACGCCACCACATTCCTTACCGGAGAAGCAAAGTACACCCTGGCGGCGGGGCTTAATGCCTTGCAGGCAACGGAAATGACCGGATCCTGGCCGGTGTTCTCTGCTGCTGCCATCACCGTTTCGCTGCCGGTGCTGATTATTTTCTTCGTTTGCCAGAAATACATGGTTTCCGGCCTGACGGCGGGAGGTGTAAAGGGATGAAATTGGATGCAGTTTTGCATATTCCCATGTCGGAGTATTGCTGCGGATTAGACGAGGAGCACATTCTCTATCGCCTCCGCTGTGCCGCCGGGGATATGAAAAGGGTGACTCTTTTTTATGCAGATACCGCCTGCCGGGTGACCCCTATTTTGTTTACACCGGTTTCCATGGAGCGGATACTGAGCGATGCGTACCACGACTATTGGCAGGTGACGGTAAAGAGCCCCTATCATCGCGTGTACTATTATTTTCTTCTGGATGACGGAAAAGAGACACTGCTCTATTACGGGGATGTGTTTACCAATCATCTGGTGGATGACCGTTCCCAGTATTTTAAGCTTCCCTTTAATCACCGGGCGGATATTGCTTCCGTGCCGGATTGGGTGAAGGATGCAGTGGTCTATAATATCTTCCCGGATAGCTTTGCCTCCCAAAAGTGCGGGATTTCTAAAGAGCCTACCGAGCAGCCCTACGGTGACCAGACCGTCCATGGGAAGCTGGGCGGAACGCTGAATGGCATTGCTGAGAATGTGGACTATCTCAAGGCGTTGGGCATCAACTGCGTCTATCTCAATCCGATTTTCGCGGCAGGGGAATACCACAAGTATGATTTGCTGGATTATTATCATATTGACCCCTGCTTTGGCGGAGATGAAGCCTTCCGAAATCTGGTGAACACCCTCCATGCAAGCGGAATCCGGGTTCTGATTGACGGTGTTTTTAACCACTGTGGCTGGCACTTTTTTGCGTTTGAGGATGTCATTCGGAATCAGGAGCAATCCCGCTACCGGGACTGGTTCTATTCGCTGCATTTTCCGGTCAGCCGGCCGGAAACGCCGGAGGAAATCCCGAGCTACGAATGCTTTGCCTATGAGCGAATGATGCCCAAATTGAACACGGCCAATCCAGAGGTGCAGGAGTATTTCTGCGAGGTTGGAGCGTATTGGGTAAAGGCATTCGGCATTGACGGCTGGCGGTTGGACGTGGCCAGTGAAGTCAACGATGATTTTTGGCGTGCCTTTCGGAAAAGCGTCAAGGCGGCAAATCCCCAGGCACTCTTGATTGGTGAGGTGTGGGAAAGCGCCGGTCACTGGCTGCAAGGGGATATGTTTGATTCCACCATGAATTATGACCTGCGTAAGCACTGCACCCTTTTCTTTGGGGAGGGAAGCATTGACAGCGCTGCCTTTTCCGGGAGAATCACCAATATGCTTATGCGATACAAACGCGCCATGCTTCCCGCTCAGCTGAATTTGCTGGACAGCCACGATGTCAGCCGCTTCCGCTCGGTTTGTGGGAGCGAGGCACGGTTCCGGCTGGCGGTGCTGTTCCAATTCTGCTTTGTGGGGATGCCCACTGTGTTTTACGGTGATGAGCTTGGAGTCCAGGGGATAACCGAAGAAGAATTTCGGGCACCAATGCCCTGGGATGGGGGAGATTTGAGCCTGCTTGGGTTCTATCGCCGGGCGATTGCCATGCGGCAGACCCTTGCCCCCCTGCGCTGCGGCACCTTTCGGATGCTGCGGGCGGAAAAGGGAAGTCAGCTGATCGCCTTTTGCCGTCAGTATGATGGAAAGACCATTACTGTTTGTCTGAATGCAGGGGCGGAACCGGCTACTCTGCCACCTGTGGAGGGCACAGCTTATTGGTCGGAAGGACTGCAAGATAGCACCTTGGATGCCTTTGGATTTGCCGTATTTGCTGATTAGAAAAATTTCCTCAGCCCTTCCCAGGCTGGGGAAATTTGTGGTATACTGTATAAGAAGAGGGGAGGCGGGAAATCATGGCGGTTACAATCAAGGATGTTGCCCAGGCGGCGGGGGTGTCCATTTCCACTGTTTCCAAGGTGCTCAACGGACATTACAGCATTTCAGAAAAGACAGTTCAGAATGTCCGGGCTGTCATGCGGGAGTTGAACTATTATCCCAGCGCCAATGCCCAGAGCTTTGCCAGCGGAGCCAATCATACAGTGGTGCTCCTTGCAAACCTGGGACCCAATATGGCTTTCCAGAACCCTCATATGTTCGAGATTATTGCGGGAATGGAGGAGTCGCTCCGCAAGCGGGGCTATCGGCTGATGCTCCAGGGAACGGACGAAACGGCAGCCTGCGGTATCGCAGAGGAAATCATTTCCCGGCGCAGTGCGGATGCCATTGCCATCCACGTTGGCGTGATGTCTCATCCGCTGGCCGCAGTGCTCACCCGGCGGGCATTTCCTCATATCGTTCTGGGTGCGCCGGACTTCGACAGCCAGGTTTGCTGGATTGACAACAGCAATACCTATTCCGGGACGGTGGCGGCCTCCTATCTGCTGTCCAGGGGCTATCGGCATCTTGCGTTTCTTGGCGGAAAGTCCTATGATTTGGGTTCAGCCCTGCGCTTGCAGGGCTTAAAACAGGGGCTGGCAACCGCCGGCATCCGGCTGGAGGAGCAGTATATCTGGCTGGGGGATTCCACCCGCGCCGATGGATGCCGCATGACCGAGGGGCTGCTGGCACAGCGGCAAAAGCCGGATGCCATTGTTTGCGCCAATAATTATATTGCGCTGGGCTGCATGGATGCCCTTGGAAAGCATCATATCAGCATTCCCGCTGAGATTGGAATCATGGCCTTTGATGACTACCCGTTTTCCCAGATAATGGAGCCGCCCCTTACGGTGGTGGACATCAATGTCCGGGATATGGGCACCCAGGCCGCCAAATTCCTACTGAATATCATCCACCACCCCAACACCCAGATTCAAACCTATATTACAACCTCCAATGTGATTCCCCGCGCTTCCACCAAATAACAGAGCAGGCGCTATGATGTTCCCAACGCTTCATAGAGCCTGCTTTTTACTTCCTTCCAATCCATAATCCGTGGAGGCTTGCCCCTGCAATGTTTGGCTCCTGCGTTGCCTTTAACTGATAATCCAATAGATGTGCGTATTCTTCATCACTCATCGCATCAATGCGTTCGCTGGATAAAAAGGCCAGATGGTCAACTCCGATATTACGTAGACATATCAGATTCAGCGCTTGGCACATTGCGTTTACTTCCTCCGCTGTGGTGCGGAAGAAAATATCTTCATGATTTCCGCTGTCAAATTCGCGGTAGAGTAAATCCATGGGTTTCAGATTGTTAATCATGCCGTTATAGAAGTTGCCCCATTTGTTCAGATATGCAAAGACCAGAATTCCGCCCTTTTTGCAGAGGCGCACGCACTCGCGTATCGCATTCATTCTGTCTTCATAGGAAAACAAATGGTACAGTGCCCCCATGCAAAGCACAACATCAAAGGATTCATCTTCAAAGATGTCCATGTGGCGGGCATCCAGCCAGTGAATTTCTTCCAGCTGCGGTGCGTCCTTCTGCAATTCTTTCATCTGCGCGATATGTTTTTCGGATAAATCTCCTGCAACAACCCTGTGCTGCTTTGCCAGCGCAAAGGCATAGATGCCCGTTCCCGCACAGCAGTCTAAGATTCTGCTGTTTTCCGGGATGACCTCCTGTAAGTATTTCATTGAAATCAGAAACTCTATTTGCGAATGCCTGTTCTTTTTCAGGCGGGAGGATTCATCGCTGGCATTATAGAATGCCGTAATGGTGTCCGCATTTTCAATACGCTCTGCGCGGCATTCTGTCACATTCCCACCTCGCTTGGCCAACTTAACAACAAGGGGATTAAAATAACGAATTGCCTGATTGACATCCTTTGCTTCCATGGGCGTACACCCGTGATATTGCTTGAACGCCTTGGTGAAGCTTTCCGCAGTTTGGTATCCATAGTTGAAAGCTGCATCCAGTACTTTGTGATTGTTCTTCAAGTCAACTGCGGCGCATGATAACCGGCGATAACGGATGTAGTCGCTGATTGTCACGCCGGTAATCATTTTGAATGACCGCTGTAAATCTGCTTCTGATACCGCCACCATGGCTGCAAATTGTTTATAGGATAATTCTTCCGTCAAGTGAGCTTCTATATAATCGATAATCTTTTGAATTTTTATCGGCTCCATCAAAACCGTCCCCCTTTTTATTTTCAATGAGTATAGCATAGGAGAGCGGATTTGTCCTGTCATTTTCCGTCAAAAAATTACGTCCCCTACTCTGCAGGAGTAACCCCTGAGAAGATCACGCTTTGGAAACGGCATGAATATTTGTTGGGTTGTGAACGGCTGCCTCCGACGCACTCAAGGCAGCCAACCTGCGCATTTCTGGGTAATAATAATGAAAAGTGCTCAATCTTCTGAATCCTTCCCTGATTAGCTGGGATAAATCAGTCTCCAATGATAAAGCAGCACAATGCCCAGCACCCCGCCAAAGAGATACACCCAGGGTTCTGCTTTTCCCAAATCCATGGCCTTTTCCCCCGCCTTGGGGAAGACCAGCTTCAAAAGCTTCCAGCACAGATAGCCTAAAAATGCACCCAGGGTGTTCATTATCAAGTCGTCAACATCTGTGGCACGGAAGCAAAACAGCTGACATATTTCGATGGTCAGGGACATAAAAAACCCAAATACAACCATCTTTTTTGCCTGACGGAAGGATTTCCAAATCAGCGGCAGCAGAAAGCCCAGGGGCATGAACATAAAGGCGTTCAGTGTGTAGCCCCACCAGTCCATCGCCGCCAGGGGAATCAGATTGATGGAGTTGTCCAGCCGCCCATAGGCCAGCAAATCCCAAATGGTGCCGATGCCGGCGGTGAGATGTACCGCCATAAAGCCATACAGCATAAAAATCAGCGACCAAACGACATGGAGCGCCCCGTGGGGCTGATTCCGCAGGCCGCCCCGCTTCACAACCATCCATATTAACCCGGGGAGAAAAAAGCAGCCCATTGCATAGAAAACCAAATCCATCGTAATCCCTCAATTCTTTTTTGCTTCCATTATACCGGTGGGGAATTTAAGAAACAAGAACGAAAGACCTTAACATTTCATTAATACCCATAGCTCCATACAAAAACCGTACTCCCAATTGGTGGAAGTACGGTTTGCTCAATAGTGGTATTTTTTCCTTTTTGCAATCAGAAACAGCGTTCCCAGCACCACGGCCATAAATTCCGCCACTACAATGGAAATCCAAACACCGTGGATTCCCCATAGCTGAGGCAGAATCATTACGGCAACGCTTTGGAATACCAGCGTGCGCAGGAAAGAGATGATGGCAGAGGTGATTCCGTCGTTCAGCGCAGTGAAGAAGCCGGAAGCAAAGATTGCAAAGCCCATAAAGCCGAAGGATAGCCCGAAAATTCGGAAACCGGAAACGGTCAGCTCCATCAACTCGATGTCATATCCCACAAACATCTTTGCCAGTGGGTGAGCCAGCAGTTCTGCGGCAACAATCATGCCGATGCCAAACGTCCCAATCAGCACCAGGCTCTTGTGCAGCAGCCCGTGCAGCTCTTGGTGGTTTTGTGCGCCATCGTGGAATCCTACCACCGGAGCTGTTCCGATGGAGTAGCCAATGAACACGGCGGAGAAAATCATGCTCACATACATCATCACGCCATAGGCTGCAATGCCGTTTTCCCCGGCGTATTTCATAAGCTGGAGGTTATACAGCATGGCAACTACGCTCATGGAAATATTACTCATAAACTCTGAGGATCCGTTGATGCAGGCTTTGAAAACGGCCTTGCCGTTATAGTGCGTCTTGCCCAGGTGCAAAGTGCTGCTGTTCTTCCGGGAAAAATACACCAACGGAATCGCGCCGCCAACAGTCTGACTCAGCGCTGTTGCAATGGCTGCGCCGGTCAGCTTCCATTCTTGAGGCAGCAGCGTGACCAGCACCGCATCCATCACCATGTTGGTCACGCCGGAGGAGACGGTGACCCACAGTCCCAGCATGGGCTTTTCGGCGGTAATCATGAAGGACTGGAACAACAGCTGCAAAACGCCGAAGGGAAGCGCTGCCAGAATAATTCTGGAATACAGCACTGCATCGTGGAGCATCTGCCCCTCAGCCCCCAAAGCTTCGGCAACAGGCGGCGCAATAAACATCCCAATGACGGTGAACACAATGCCCAAAGCGGCACAGACATAGACAAACAGAGAAAAATATCGGTTTGCCTTCTCTTTATCGCCCTCACCCAACGTTTTGGCAACCAGGGCGGAGCCGCCGGTGCCGAACATAAAGCCAACGGTTGAGAAAATCATCAGTAATGGCATAATCAGATTGATTGCAGCAAATGCCGTCTTTCCGGCGAAATTTGAGACAAAGAATCCATCCACCACACCGTAGATGGAGGTGAAAATCATCATACCAATGGATGGCAGCGTGAAGCGGAGCAGCCGGCCATAGGTAAAATGGTCGGACAGCTGAATCGATTGTTTCATAAAGCCTCCCTATGAAAATGTAAAAGAATTGGGAGATACCTGCAAGGTATCTCCCAATGTGGCAGAGGATGAGGGATTCGAACCCCCGCAAACGGAGTCAGAGTCCGGTGTGCTACCGTTACACAAATCCTCTATTTGTTACAAGCCTATTATACTCCGTTTCCCTGATTTGTCAACAGCAATTTGCCAGGCATATTCCACAAGAACCGTCCTGAAAACGGAGAAATATTGAAATATCTGACAGGGGCAATTCTCCCTGGGCAGGTGCTGCTGCCCGGGGAAAATCAATCACAGTTAACCTTCCTGAATCACTTTTGCAATGGCGGAGGCGATGACCCGATTGCCAAAGCTGTTGGGGTGAACACCATCGTCAAAATATTCGCCGTGCCCGTCGGTCAGGGCGTACAAGTCAATGCACTCTGCACCGTTTTCTTCTGCGCATTTCTTCACGATGGTTCTTACATCATCCCGGATGGTTTCGTTGATGACATCAAATGCCACAGCATCTGCGCCGTCCACGGGGCAGGTATAGGGCGGGCACATGAGAATCAACCGCTTGACGGAGGGCGCGGCCTTGATTTCCTTTACTCGCTGGTCAAGCTGCGCCTCAAAGCGACCGCGGTTCCAGTTATAAGGCTTGGTGTCGTTGGTGCCCAGCATAAAAATGACAATTTCCGGGTTCAGAGACAACGCAGCCTCCGGGAAGCTCTGCTGTCCTGCTTCCGCCGCATAGTAGGGCTGATCACCCTCGTTTTGCAGCGTTGCGCCGCACACGCCGTAGTTGAGTACCTGATAATTGCCGTTCAGCAGCTTTTCCAGCTTTGCTTCCCAGCAGTCGGTTTTTCGGGTGGCTTTGACGCCGTCACCGAAGGTGATGCTGTCGCCCAGGGCAACAATGATCGGGGCATTACCATGGGGCTGCTCCTTGCTGCTGGATTCCTGCTCGTGTAGTTTTGCTGCCACAATGGCTGCGGCGGTAACCGCAAGAGGCACACCGATTTTTAGGACTGATTTCAAAATGCTCATATTCGGTCTCCTTTTCTTTTTTCTACAGTATACCCGAATTGCTCCATAATTTCAAGCACCTTTGCAAAGGATTTCTTGTCAACGTTCATAGGCGTGGTGAATATTCTTGCAAAAGCGAGAAAATAATGGTATACTTCCCATTACCAGAAGGTTTTCTTCCAATTATTAAAAAGTGGAGCGTGATTCCCATGTCCGATTATCAATTTGACACCAAATGTATCCAGTCCGGCTATCACCCCGGCAATGCAGAGCCTCGCACCCTGCCTATCTACCAGAGTACCACCTATAAGTATGACAACGCAGATACCCTGGGGCAGCTGTTTGACCTGAAAGCCGAGGGGCATATGTATTCCCGTATTTCTAACCCCACTCTGGCGGCGGTGGAGGAAAAGCTGGCGGATCTGGAAGGCGGCGTGGGAGCCATGCTGGTTTCCTCCGGTCAGAGTGCCAACCTGCTGGCGGTGTTCAACATCTGCTCTGCCGGACAGAATCTCGTTGCCATGAACAATGTCTACGGCGGCACCATCAATCTGCTTTCTGTTACCATGGCACGCATGGGCATTGAGGTGCGCTATGCCAACGATCGGATGACCGATGAGCAGGTGGAAGCGCTGTTTGACGAGAATACCCGGCTCTTTTTTGGTGAAACCATCAATAACCCTGCCCTGACGGTGTTTGACATTTCCCGCTATGCGGCCATCGCTCACCGTCATGGCGTTCCACTGGTGGTGGATAATACCTTTGCAACGCCGCTGCTGTGCCGCCCCTTTGAATTTGGCGCAGACATCGTCACCCATTCTACCAGTAAATATATGGATGGCCACGCCAATGTGTTGGGCGGCGTGGTGATTGACAGCGGTAAATTCGATTGGGAAGCCTCCGGCAAATTCCCGGAGCTGACCACGCCGGACGAGAGCTACCACGGTGTTGTGTATACAAAACAGTTCGGCAGAGCTGCCTATGTCACCAAGGCGCGGGTTCAGCTGCTGCGGGACTTTGGCTGCACCATGGCACCCATTGCCGCGTATTTACTGAATCTGGGGCTGGAATCCATGCCCCTGCGGGTGCGCAAGCACAGCGAAAACGCCCTGCAAGTGGCTCGCTTCCTGGAAACCCAGCCCCAGGTGCTGTGGGTGAATTATCCAAAACTGGAATCCAGCCCCAGCCATGCGCTGGCTGAAAAATATCTGCCCCTGGGCGCTTCCGGCGTGGTTTCCTTTGGCGTGAAGGGGGGCAGGGAGGCTGCCATGAAGCTGATGAACAGCCTGCGTTTGGCGCAGATTGTGGTTCACGTAGCAGATGCCCGCACCTGCGTGCTGCATCCAGCCAGCACAACCCACCGCCAGCTCACCGACCAGCAGCTGAAGGATTGCGGCATCGGACCGGAATTTATCCGCTTTTCCGTGGGAATTGAGGATGTAAGCGACATCATTGCGGATTTGCAGCAAGCCTTGGCACAGCTGGACGAATAAAATTAGGAGAAGAATAAATGCCCATTCGTATTCCCAATAATCTTCCGGCCAGAGAGGTGCTGGAAAGCGAAAATATCTTTGTGATGACCGAAGCGCGGGCAGAATCCCAGCAGATTCGCCCTCTGCGCATTGGACTGCTAAACCTGATGCC
>ERZ1034952.394-NODE-394-length-41141-cov-8.880714_pt1 | contig 41141 bp, 36 predicted proteins | sample MGYA00520625_ERZ1034952 | MGnify/ENA primary metagenome ERZ1034952 (study PRJEB33766, sample SAMN09781773) | gut metagenome | biome: gut microbiome | host: Homo sapiens | place: Madagascar | study: EMG produced TPA metagenomics assembly of the PRJNA485056 data set... | reverse complement strand
CTCCTCTGCGGGGGCGGCGGATTGCAGGTAAGCGGCCAGAGCCTGGCCCATATCCGCAGGGTCCTGCCAGCGGTCCTCCTTGGCCGGTGCCAGGGAGCGCAGAATGATGGAGGTCATCTCCTCGTCAGCGTACTGGGGCGCCTCCAGGGGCCGGGCCGGATCGTCCGGCAGCTCCGGCAGCTTCCCGCCGTTGTAGATCCGGTAGAGGATCATGCCCAGAGCGTAGGTGTCCATGGTCAGGTTCAGGGTGGCCATGGGGTCCCGGGCCTCCGGGGCACAGTAGGGGCTCAGGTACTTGTCCGGCATGGATGTGTAGTCCAGAAACTTGGTGGATACAAAGCCCAGGTCGCCGATCTCATAGTGACCGTTTTCGCTCAGCAGGATGTTGGTGGGCTTCAGGTCCACATAAAGCTGACCGGCCCGACGGCAAAGGGACAGGGCACCGCACATATCCAGGCCCAGATTCACGGCCTGCAGATGGGTAATGGCGGTTCTGCGCATGACCTTTTCCAGCGTGCGGGTGTAGCGGCTCACCAGATACACATGGTAGCCCAGGCGGTTTTTCTTCATGGGAGCCACTTGCCACCCTTCAAAGCTGCAGAAGCCCTCCAGCTTTGCCATGCTCTGCAGGAACTCTGCCTCTGCGGCGGCATCGTCGGCGCTCTGGCGGTAATAGTCCAGGGCAGCGGCAGGGTCTTTGTAGGCCCCCGTCAGCAGAAGCGCATCCAGCTGGGTCTGGGATGCGGGCATGGAAAGAATTTTAACGATGTATTTTTGATCGGAACCCTCCTTCATGGCGGGGCAGCAGCACACGCCGGGACGACTGCTCATGGGCGCACCCAGAGCAAAGCCATCCAGAAGGGGGGACACGAGATTGGATTCAGACATTTTTTTCGCCTCCTTGACTCCCATATCATAAAATAAAATAACAAAAAAATCAACAGTTTCCTGCTTGTTTTCTGAAAAGAAAAGTGGTATAATTTGACGATAATAGAGCAAATATATCTTAGGGATGCTTTCTTGGAAGGAAAGACGTCCCGTAAGGAGGCAATTCCATGAACCGGATCACCTGTGAAGTCTGCGGCACTGCCTTTCAGGATACTTCCGCCTGCTGTCCAATCTGCGGATGGCGGCCGGATGGCGGTGCAGAGAAGCCCGCGGTAGACCCTGCGGAGCTGGAGAACTTTGACTTGGACGACCTGACCAAGGAGCTGAATGGCGACAGCAAGAAAAAAGAGCCAAAGCGGGTCTTTGATTTTGATGCGGTCAATCCCCAGAAGAATGCCGCAGTCAGCGATGAGGATGACGACACCGACTATTACGCTTCCGTCCCGGATGAGGAGGAGCCCCAGAAGACCAATGTGGGCCTTGTGGTGGTGCTGGTGATTTTCATCGCCCTGGTGCTGGCAGCCACTGTGTTTTTGGCGGTCAAGTTCCTAATCCCCGGGAAGAAGGCGGATACGAACCAGACCACTGCACCGGTGGTGACAGCGGAGACCGTACAGACCCTTCCCACCGAGGAGGAGACCACCGTTCCCACTGTTCCCTGCACGGGTCTGGCCATGTCCAGCGGCGTGGATACCCTGACTTCCGAGGGGGGAAAATGGCTGCTGCACGTGCTGGTCACCCCCGAGGACACCACCGATACCGTGGAGTACCGGTCCGAGGATGAGAGCGTTGTGACTGTGACTGCCGACGGCTGTATCACTGCCGTGGGCAATGGCACCACCAACGTGGTCATCACCTGCGGCGACCAGACGTTGAAGTGCCCCGTTACCGTGGCCATCGAGGCGCAGACGGAGCCCACCACCGAGGCGACGAAGGCTACCGTGGCCACCGAGGCTGCTACGGAAGCGACCACCGGCAGCACCACCCTGAAGCTGAAAAAGTCCGACATTACCTTCGGCAAGATCGGTGTTTACACCACCCTGGAGTTGGATTGTGACTTGAAGCCCGAGGATGTGAAGTGGCGGACCAGCGACTCCAGCATTGCTATGGTGCGCAACGGTGTTGTCACCGCTATGGGCAAGGGCGTGGCGAAGATCACGGCAACCTACAATGGCGAGAGCGTCAGCTGCGTTGTCCGTGTGAAGTAAAGCGAATATGTAAAAGGGCAGGGACCGTTTTAAAAGCGGCCCCTGCCTTTCCTTACGCAGCGTCCCGGAATGCGGCCTTCCGGAAGAAAAAGGTGATGCACCACAGCCCCGCCAGCCCCACCAGTGTGTAGAGAATGCGGCTGATGAGGCTGCCGCATCCGCCAAACAGCCAGGCTACCAGGTCAAAGCGGAACAGACCCACAAGCCCCCAGTTGATGCAGCCGATGACGGATAGGATCAACGCGATCATGTCCATAAATGCTAATGTCCCTCCTTTTTGAGACTGTTATCAGTCTGCCCCGTTTCCCGGGAAATATCCCGCATTGCTTTTTGCGCCGATTTCCGCTATAATGGAGAAAAACAAGAAAAAGGAGATTTGCGCAATGACGACCCTTTATGAAGGTGCTTTTGCCAAAGTGAACCTGACACTGGATGTGCTGGGCAAGCGGGAGGATGGTTACCATGACCTGCAAAGCGTGATGCAGACCATTTCCATCCGGGATGATGTGGAGATCGACGTGGGCACGGGGAAACCCTGGGTTTTGGAGTGTTCCCGGGAGGATATTCCCTGCAGCCCAGAAAATCTGGCATGGAAGGCTGCGAAGGTTTTCTGCGATTCCCTGAAGATCGATCCCAATGGCCTCGCCATCCGCATTACCAAGCGCATTCCCTCCGGGGCGGGCCTGGGCGGCGGCAGCGCCGATGCGGCGGCGGTCCTGCGGGCACTAAACCGGCACTTCGATTCCCCCCTGTCCATTCTTGCATTGGCAGAGCTGGGTGCCCGGGTGGGCAGCGACGTGCCCTTCTGCGTGGTGGGCGGCACTGCCATGGTAGAGGGCCGGGGCGAGCGGCTGCGGAAGCTCCCAGACATGCCGGAGTGCGTGTTTGTGGTCTGCAAGCCGGAGTTCTCCGTGTCCACCCCGGAGCTCTATCAGAAGCTCGATACCGTTGCTATCCCCCTGCACCCGGACAACCGGGCCATGGAGACGGCCCTGCTTGCCGGGGACCTGAACAAAATCGCGGACAATGTGTACAATGTCTTTGACCCCGTGGTCACAGCGGACCATCTGGAACTGAACTACATCAAGTCCATCTGCAACAGCTATGGCTCCCTGGGCCAGCAGATGACCGGCTCCGGCAGCGCCGTTTTTGCCATCATGCCGAGCTTTGAGTACGGGGCCGTGGTCTGCAACATGCTGAAGGAAAACTATTCTCAGATTTTCCTGGCAAAGCCCGTATAAATTGAAGAAAAACCGTCCAGACTTTCTGTAATATTCTTGTCTGGACGGTGTTCTTTATGATAAAAACCATCAAATGTCTGCTGTTGGCCGCAGTTTGCTTTTTCGCGGGGTCCATGGCTGCCTACAGGCTGACTCTTAGCCGGGAGGTGGTCCGGATCCGTGTGATCGCCGCTTCCGATTCGGACCGGGACCAAGGCCTCAAAATGAAAGTCCGGGATGCGGTGCTCTCCGATTTGGAGGACGTTCCACGGGAGGCGCTGGAAGAGCAGCTTCCGGAATTGCAGACCGTGGCCGAAAGGGCCCTGGAGGCCCATGGCGCGTCCGACCCGGTCCGGGTCACGCTGGGGCGGGAGCCATACCGGCGGACAAAGGAAGATGCGCCGGACCTGCCCTCGGGGACCTATGAAACCCTGTGCCTGACCATTGGTGCGGGGGAAGGGCACAACTGGTGGGGGGTGCTGTATCCCAAGCTGTGCTACGGAGCGCAGAGCTGCCTGGAAACCGGCACAGAGCGCCGGCTGCGCTTCTTCGTCCTGGAAAAGCTGGACGGGGTCAAACAGTGGGTGGAAGAAATTATGGCTCCCCAGAAAGCGGGAGCTGTCAGCATAGCTGACTGAGGGGTTATGCTTGGCCTTTGGCCAAGCATCGCCCCAGGCGAATTGCCGGGACAGCGGATTGACACTCTATTTGCAGCGGAGGCTTTTCGTTCCGAAAAGCCGAGACCCCTCAGGCTCGGCAAATGCCGAGCCCTTTTCAGGGGAGCCTAAAACAGAAAGGAGCCCAAGTATGCTTCGATTGCTTTTGGGGAAGGACTGGAAGGTCCTTCGCAGAAAAATACTCTCCGAGGTCAGCGGAAACGTGGCGGCCCGGCAGGAGGGCACCGTGCTCATCGTGCCGGAGCTCATCAGCCACGAGATGGAGCGGGCTCTCTGCGCAGCCGCCGGGGATACGGCCAGCAGGTATGCGGAGGTCCTGTCCTTCTCCCGGCTTTGCCGGGCCGTTGCGGAGGAGGTGGGCTGCGCCGGTATGCAGTGCCTGGATAACGGCGGCCGGGTGGTGGCTATGGCGGCGGCAGCCCGGCAGCTTTCCAGCCGGCTGAAAGCCTATGCCGCCCTGGAGAGCAAGCCGGAGTTCCTCAAGGAGCTGGTGGATGCGGTGGACGAATTCAAGCGCTGCTGCATCACCCCCGAGGAGCTGAAGACCGCTGCCGCCCGGACTACGGGAAGCCTGGCCCAGAAGCTGGAGGAGCTGGGACTGCTTATGGAGAGCTACGACAGCCTCTGCGCCCAGGGCAGGCGAGACCCCCGGGACCAGATGACCTGGCTGCTGGAGCGGCTGGAGGACTGCGATTACGGCGAAAACCATGTGTTTTACATAGACGGCTTCCCGGATTTTACCCGGCAGAATCTGGCTGTTTTGGAGCACCTGATCTGTACCAGCTCCATGGTCACCGTTGCTTTGAACTGCGATGAGGTAGATTCTTCTCTGCTGGCCTTTGAAAAGCCGGGCAAGACCGCCGGAGAGCTTTACCGTATCGCCAAGCGCCGGGGCGTCCGGGCAGAGGTTTGCTGCCTGGGATCCCCGAATGATGCTCTGGTTCTGACCAGGGAGCGGCTGTTCCAGGGGGCGATTCCGGCCGGGGCTGCCAAGGATGTGCTGCACACCTACCGGGCGGAGAATATCTGGCAGGAGACCATGGCGGCGGCCCTGGAGGCGGCGCGTCTGATCCGGGAGGGCTGCCGGTACCGGGATATCACCCTGGTGGTGACGGATATGGCAAGCTATGCCGGTCCTGCGGAGATGATCTTCCGCCGCATGGGGATCCCTCTGTATCAGGCGGGAACCCAGGATATTCTGCGCCAAAGCGTCATTGCTACCGTGATTGCGGCCCTGGAGGCGGCGGACTCCGATTTTGAGCCCAAGGCCATGCAGCGCTACCTGCGCTCTGCCATGTCGCCCCTGGATGCGGACCGATGCGATAAGCTGGAAAATTATGTCTATCTATGGTCCATCCGGGACAAGCAGTGGCTTGTGCCCTGGACCAAGCACCCGGGTGGCTTCTCCAAGGAGATGGAAAAAAAGCCGCTGACGGCGAAGCAGAAGGCACAGCTGGAGGAGCTCAACGCTCTGCGGCGAGAGGTTGCAGAGCCTTTGGAGCGGCTGCGCAAAAGTCTTTCCGACGGGAAACCCCTGGCGGACCAGGTGAAGGGGCTTTTCCGTTTCCTGGAGGAGCTGCAAATGGAGCATCGCCTGGAGGAACAGGCCCGGGAGCTGGATGCCCGGGGCGCATATCGGCAGACACAGATCATAAACCAGCTCTGGGAAATTCTCGTGTCGGCCCTGGAGCAGATGCATGATGTGCTGGGCCAGACCCGCTGGGAGCCGGAGCAGTTCCGGCGGCTTCTGCGGCTGCTGCTGAGCCAGTATGACGTGGGTACCATTCCGCCGGTGCTGGATGCGGTGCAGATGGGCCCGATTTCCGCCCTGCGGTGCCATGAGGCCGGGCATCTGCTTGTGCTGGGAGCGGGAGAAGGAAGCTTCCCCGGCTATTCCGGCTCCAAGGGCGTGCTGACGGACCAGGAGCGTATGGCTTTGCGAAAGCTGGATGTTCATCTGACAGGCGGCGGAGAAGAGGGCATTCAGGAGGAATTTGCGGAGATCTACGGCGTGCTCTGCGGTGCGGAGCGGTCCGTCCGCGTGTATTGCAGTGACGAGCAGCCCTCCTACCTGTTTTCCCGGCTCAGTGAGCTCTGCGGCGGACCGGAAAAAGCGGATGTGCAGCTGGAATTTGCCATGGCGGGGAAGCGGGAGGCAGGCGCCTGGTTTGCGCAGCAGAGGCTGCCGGAGCTGGCGGAGGCGCTGGGGGCAGGGGAATCCTGCGCCGAGATATTGTCCCGGCAGGACTACCGGCTGGGGGGCCTGCAGCGGTCAACGCTGGAAGGCCTCTATGGCCGGGAGCTTCGGCTGTCTGCCTCCCAGGTGGATACCCAGGCGGAGTGTCGGCTGCTGTATTTCCTGAAATACGGTCTGAAGGCCAAGGAGCGGAAGCCCGCCCAGGTGGATCCGGCGGAGTTCGGCATCTTCGTCCATGCGGTGCTGGAGGATACGGTGCGCTGTGTCCGACGGCAGGGAGGCTTCCATGCCGTTTCGCTGGAGGAGACCCAGTGCATTGCCCGGGAAAGCGCGGAGCGCTACCGGAAGGAGCGGTTCAGCGCGCTGGAATCCGCCCGGGTGCAAACCATGATGACCCGGAATCAGCGGGAGCTTACCATGATCGTGGAGGAGCTGTGGAGAGAGCTTCACGAGGGACAGTTCCAGCCGGTGGGCGAGGAGGTGTCCTTCGGCGAGGATGGAACTCTGCCCTGGATCCAGATCCCCGGGGCAAGCATGAAAGCGGCGCTCCAGGGCAAGATCGACCGGGTGGATGCATGGCAGGGCCCCGGAAGCCCCTATTTCCGGGTGGTGGACTACAAAACCGGCCAAAAGGCGCTGGACCTATGTGATGTGACCCAGGGCGTTGGGCTGCAAATGCTGCTGTATCTGTTCGCTCTGGAACAAAGCGGGGATGCGTTCTTTGGCACCCGGTGCTATCCCGCCGGTGTGGAATATTTCCCGGCCCGGGCACCGTATCTTCCCGTCAAGGGGGATGCGGATGGCTCGGAGCTGCAAAAAAAACGGCACAAGGCATGGCAGCGGTCCGGAATGCTGCTGAACGACGGCAAGATTCTGGAGGCAATGGAGCCCGAGGATGTAAAGAAAAAGGTGTTGCAGGATGCCTTCCGGGCGGACCGGGCGCAGTTGCGGAAGCTGGAAAGCTATGTCTTCGGCCTGCTGACCGACACGGTGAACGACATTGCTTCCGGCGATGTGACCCCCGATCCCTATACACGGGGTACGTCCTTTGATCCCTGTACCTTCTGCCCCTATGGGGCGGTATGCCACCCGGAACAGAATGCCCGGCGGCGGAATTTTGAAAAGATCGACGAAAAGCGTTTCTGGGAAACGGTAGAAACGGCGGAAAAGGAGGGCAAGCACCATGGCTGAGCAATTGACCCCTGCCCAGGCCCTTGCGGTGAAAAACCGGGGCGGGCGGCTGCTGGTCAGCGCTGCTGCCGGTTCCGGCAAGACCAAGGTCCTGGTGGACCGGCTCATGACATATCTGACGGACCCCAACGACCCGGCTCAGCTGGATGAATTCCTGGTCATTACCTATACCCGGGCCGCGGCCGGGGAGCTTCGGGCGAAGATCGCCAAGAAGCTTACGGAGCGTATCGCCCAGGATCCGGAGAACAGTCACCTGCAAAAGCAGCTTCAGCGCCTGTATCTGACCAAAATTTCCACGGTCCATGGCTTTTGCGGGGACCTGCTGCGGGAATATGCCTATCGGCTGAATCTGGATGCGGATTTTCGGGTTGCGGATGAGGATGTGGCCCGGGAGCTGCGGCAGCAGGCCATGGAGGAGATGCTGGAGCGGGCCTACAGTACCCTGCAGACCGACCAGGATTTCTGTGCCTTTACGGACAGCCAGAACCTGGGCCGCAGCGACAAGCAGATGGGGGAGATCATTGAAAAGGTCTATGCCAGCGCCCACTGCCACAAAGACCCTGAGAAATGGCTGGAGAGCTGCCTGGAATCCTCGGAAAGCCTGCCGGAGGACGTGGGGGAAACGGTTTGGGGCAGAGCCCTGATGGAGAGCCTGTTTATCTGGCTGGATAGCTATATTCCCGCTCTGGAGCGCTGCGTCCGGGCGGCGGGGGATATGGAAAAGGTCCGCGCCAATCTGGAAAATCTGTTGGCCGCTGCGAAATATCTCCGAGCGAGCCGGACCTGGGATCAGGTGGCGGCGCGCATCCGGATCAGCTTTGGACGGCTGGATTTCCCAAAAAAGAATGTGGACGAGGATGCGAAGGCGCTCATCAAGCCCGTCCGGGAGGGCTTCAAGACGGAGCTTGGCAATCGGGCCAAGGTTTTTGGCAGGACCTCTGCGGAGATCGCCGGGGATTTTGACCTCTGTGCCCAGGCCCAGCGGGGCCTGGTGAAGCTGGTGCGGCAGTTTTCGGCGGAGTATGAGAAGCTGAAAAAGCAGAGGCATATTCTCGATTTCAGCGATTTGGAGCACCGGACCCTGGACCTGCTGCTGGGTAAGGACCGGTCTGCCCCTACGGCGGTGGCGGTGGAGGTTGGGCGGCGGTTCCGGGAGGTGCTGGTGGACGAATACCAGGACTCCAACGGCGTCCAGGATGCGATTTTTGACAGCCTGACCCGGGAAAAGCAGAATTGCTTCCTGGTGGGCGACGTCAAACAGTCCATCTACCAGTTCCGCCAGGCAGATCCCGGTATTTTTCTGAAAAAGTACGATGCCTATGGTCCCGCCGAGACGGCCCGGCCGGAGCAGGGCCGGAAGGTGCTGCTGAGCCACAATTTCCGGTCCGGTCCGGAAATTGTGGAGGCGGTGAACGATGTCTTCTCCCACTGCATGACGAAGGCTGTGGGGGGGCTCGACTATGGCCCTGCAGAGGCCCTGCAGGAGGGCGTGCCCCGGGAGAAGCTGCCGGACCCTGCTGCAGAGCTGTGGGTCCTCACCGGGGCCCAGGACAGCAGGGCGGGAGAGGCGGCCTTTGTGGCAAAACGCATTCGCCAGATGCTGGAAAGCGGCACGCCTATCCGGGGGGATAAGGGGCTGCGGCCCGTTACGGCGGGGGACATTGTGCTCCTTATGCGCTCCCCCAGCTCCCGGGCAGCGGCATTCCAGCAGGCACTGGAAAAGCAGGGCATTCCCTGCCGCACGGATGCGGGGGTAGATATTCTGGCAAGCCCGGAGATCGCGACCCTGCAAAGCCTTTTGCAGACCGTTTCCAACCCCAGGCAGGATATCCCGCTGCTGGGGTGCCTGGCAAGCCCGCTGTTTGGCTTCACGGCGGAGGACCTGGGGCAAATCCGGGCCGGCTCCCGGGAGGAGCGGTTCTTTGATGCCATGCTGGAAAGCGATAGCCCCAAGGTCAGGGCCTTTTTGGAGCTGCTGGACCGGCTGCGCAGCGTCGCCCGCATGGGGACGCTGACAGAGCTATTGGAGCTGATTTTTGCGGAGACGGACCTGGAAAGCATCTATGGGGCAGGCCCCCAGGGGAGCGCTGCCAAGGAGAATCTGCGCCAGTTCTATTTGTTGGCTGCAAGCTTCGAGCAGGGGCAGCTGTGCACATTGGAGCGGTTCCTGGAGCACCTGGAGCGGTCTGCGGAAAAGGGACTGTCCCGGGCGGCGGCGAAGGACGAAAATGCCGTGACTATTATGAGCATCCACCAGTCCAAGGGCCTGGAATTCCCGGTGGTGTTTTTGGTGGACCTGTCCCACCGGTTCAATATGATCGATGCCGGAGAGCAGCTGCTGTGTCACAAGACCCTGGGTCTGGGGGTCCAGATGGCGGATCCGGAGAAGCGTATCCGCTATCCGTCCTTGGGAAAACTGGCCATTGCGGACAGGATCCGGCAGGAGACGGTCAGTGAAGAGATGCGGGTGCTGTATGTAGCCATGACCCGGCCAAAGGATCGGCTGGTGATGACCTATGCCGTACCCAATGCCAACGGTCCTAAGGCGATTGATGTATTGGCATCTACGCTTTCCATGCGGGGCATGGAGGCACTGTGCCGGGAGGCCCAGTGCATGGGCCACTGGATTTTGCTTGCGGCTCTGGACCGCCCGGAGGCTGGACAGCTGCGGGATCTGGCCCAGATCCATGAGGTCGCCCCTTCTGACGGCTGTCCCTGGACCATCCGTGTGGTTCCGGAGGAAATAGAGGAGCAGACCACTGCCCGGGAAGCTCCCCGGCAGCAGCCCCAGCCTCTGCCGGAGCAGACCATGCAGGCCTTGCGGCAGGCCCTGGCCTTTGCCTATCCCTACCCTCAGGCGGCGGTTGCCCCCTCCAAGCAGACGGCAACTGCCCGGAAGGGCCGGGACAAGGACCAGGAGGCTGCGCAGGATGCCCCGGAGGAGCGCCAGCCCCAGCGGGTCTGGCGGACCCCCGGTTTTCTGGAAAAAACCCGGGACGGGCGGGCCTATGGCAGTGCTATGCACCGGGCCATGCAGTACCTCCACTTTGAGGCCTGCGGAGACAAAAAAAGCGTCCGCCAGGAGATCGACCGGCTGGTAGCCGAGGAATTCCTGACGGAGGAGGAGGGCAAGCTCGTCAATTGCACCCAAATCGCCCGGTTCTTTGAATCGGATATAGGCTGGAAGCTGCGGCTGGGCGGGCAGCTCCTGCGGGAATTCAAGTTCTCCATTCTGGATGACGGCCGCCATTATGGCGCCGGGCTGGAGGGAGAGCAGGTGCTTTTGCAGGGCGTTGTGGACTGCGCCATTGTGGAGGAGGACGGCATTACGGTGCTGGACTTCAAGACGGATCGCGTCACCCCTGATACCCTGCCCCAGGCCGTAGACCGCTACTGCACCCAGGTGCAGACCTATAAGGAGGCCCTGGAGCGTATCTACGAAAAAAAGGTCAAAAAGGCCCTGCTGTACTTTTTCCACCTGGATCAATTTGTGGAGCTTTAGCGCGATTCTTCCCATTGCGCCCCTATCTGCCCGCCCTTTTCGGCCAGATAGGCGTCCTTGAGCCGCTGCAGGTAGGCGAAGGGCTCTTCCGGGGAGATGGGGGCAAAGTGGGTGCGCGGTGCGTCGTGCTTGCTCACCAGGCGGAAGGACAGTTCCCCTTCCCCCAGACGCTTTACAGGCCGCCGGGTGTCCAGACCGAAGGAATCCCCCATGGGCACCAGAACCCCTAAGTCCTCCTGCTTTTCTCCACAGCTTGCAAACAGCCGGAAGGCTGTCTCTCCGGAAAGCGCGCAGCGGCAGCGGAAGACGTAGTATAGCCCCTGCCGCTCTACCAGAACGCGGCCTACAGACCTGTCCCCAAAGAATAATTCCTGTTCCATAAGAGAACACCCCCTGCCGCAAAGCTATGCGGCAGGGGGATTTTCTATGCAATTGTCAGGGCCTTAGCGCAGGGTAGCGCCCAGCTTTTCTTCCAGGGCGGAAAGGACCTTGGCGGTGACGCCCTCGGAGTCGGCGTCGGTCAGGGTCCGGTCATCGGCCCGGAGCTCCAGGGAGAAGGCCATGCTCTTCTTCCCGGAGGGTACGCCCACGCCCCGGTAGATATCGAAGAGCTTCACGTCCCGCAGCAGCTTTCCGGCGGCCTGGGAGATGATGCTCTCGGCCTGGGCCACGGTGACGGCCTCGTCGCACACGATGGCCAGGTCACGGCTGACAGCCGGATACTTGGGCAGGGGCACATAGGTGGGCTCGGGCAGCAGGTGGCAGAGCATTTCGGAGAAATTCAGCTCGGCGCAGTAGATCTCACAGTCCATACCGTAATTCTTGGCAACCAGGGGATGCACCTGGCCCATGACGCCGATGTCCGCGCCGTCCACGCTGAGCTTGGCGCAGCGGCCGGGATGGTAGCTGGGATTGTTCTTCTCGGCGGTGTAGTCCACCTTCTTCAGCCGCAGACCGGCGAAGATGGCTTCCAGCTCGCCCTTCAATGTGAAGAAGGTCTCACCGGAGCCGTAGGTGCCGAACATGAGCATCTTGGGCTCTCTGGGCAGCTTCTCGCCCTCTACGGGCAGATAGACCTTGGCGACTTCATAGAGCTTGGCAGCCTTGTTGTGGTAGGCATTGTTCCGGCTGAGGATCTCCAGCATGGAGGGCAGGGCAATGGTACGCATAATGGAGGTATCCTCGCCCAGAGGATTCTGAATCTTCAGCACATTGCGCAGAGGGCTGTCTGCGGGAATGCGGATCTGGTCAAACACCGTGGGGGAGACGAAGGAATAGGTAATGATCTCGCTGTAGCCCATGGCCCGGCACAGGGTGCCCGCCTTGGCTTCCAGCTTCATCTCCTCGGAATAGCCGCCCTGGGTGGAGATCTTGAAATCGGTGACGGGGATGGCGTTGTAGCCGTAGCTGCGGCCAACCTCCTCGGCGATGTCCGCCATACGAACAAGGTCCGGCCGGAAGGAGGGGACCAGGATATCGTCGCCCTGGACGGGAATTTCCAGCAGGTCCAGATACTTCACCATATCCTCTCTGGGAATATTGGTGCCCAGAAGCTTATTGATCTTCTCCGGCTCCAGCTTGACGGTTCTGGGCTGGGGCACATTGTTGATGACGTCGATCATGCCGTCCAGCACATCGCCGCACTGCAATAGCTCTACCAGCTCACAGGCCCGCTCCACAGCGGGAACGGTCAGCATGGGATCCAGGTGCTTCTCAAATTTGCCGGATGCCTCGGTGCGCATACCCAGGGCCAGAGCGGTCTGGCGGATGGAGGTGCCGTCGAAGTTGGCGGACTCAAAGACCACCATGGTGGTGTCGTCCCGGATTTCGCTGTTCAATCCGCCCATGATACCTGCCAGGCCAATGGGCTTATTCTCATCGGCAATGACCAGCATACCGGGCTTCAAGGCCCGCTGGGTGCCCTCCAGGGTGGTCATGGACTCGCCCTCCCGGGCTTCCCGGACCACGATCTTGCCGGAGGAGACATAGCGGTAGTCAAAGGCGTGCATGGGCTGGCCGTATTCCAGCATGACATAATTGGTAATGTCCACGATGTTGTTGATGGGCCGGACGCCGTTGGCACGCAGACGCTGCCGCATCCACTTGGGGGAGGGGCCGATCTTCACGTTGACGATCATCCGGGAGGTGTAGCGGTTGCACAGATTCTCTGCCTCTACTTCCACATCCAGGTGGTCGAAGATGGAGCCTGCATCAGAGCCGTGGACCGCGGGCTCGTGGTGGCGCATATGCTTGCCAAAGGCGGCGGCAGTCTCCCGGGCCAGACCGATGATGGAGTAGCAGTCAGGGCGGTTGTTGGTGATCTCGAAGTCAACGACGGTGTCGTCATTGCCGATGATCTTGTTGATGTCATCGCCGGGCTTACCTGCGTCTGGCTCCAGAATCCAGATGCCGTCGGCGAAGACGCCGGGCAGATCGTTCTGGGTCAGGCCCAGTTCCGCGAAGGAGCAGAGCATACCGTTGGACACCTCACCCCGGAGTTTGCCCTTGGTGATGTGTACGCCGCCGGGCAGATAAGAGTTGTGCAGGGCGGCGGGGACCAGGTCGCCCTCGTGGACGTTCTGAGCGCCGGTGACGATCTGTACGGGCTCGGCCTGGCCCACGTCCACCTGGCAGATGAACATATGGTCAGAGTTGGGGTGGCGGACGATGGACACGACTTTGCCCACCACCACATTCTTGATTTCCGCATCCATGCGCTCCCAGGTCTCTACCTTCTGGCCGAAGACCGTCAGCGTTTCCACAAATTCCTTATCGGAGACCTCGTGCAGATCCACGAACTCCTCATTGATCCATTTTCTGTTCAGTTTCATTTTCTTTCCCTCCTCAGAACTGGTTCAGGAACCGGACATCGTTGTCGAAGATCAGACGCAGGTCGTTGATCTTCAGCCGGCCCATGGCCATGCGCTCCAGGCCCAGGCCAAAGGCAAAGCCGGAATATTTCTCCGGGTCAATGCCGCAGTTTTCCAGAACCGTGGGGTGGACCATACCGGCACCCAGCAGCTCAATCCAGCCCTCGCCGTGGCAGGTGGAGCAGACCTGACCGTCAATCTCGCCTACGCCGTGGCACTTGTGGCACTGCATATCCATTTCACAGCTGGGCTCGGTGAAGGGGAAGTGGTGGGGACGGAACCGCATCTGGGCATCGTGGCCGTAGATCTTGCGCATGATGCCGATGAGGGCACCCTTCAGGTCGCCCATGGTGATGTTCTCTGCCACCACCAGGCCCTCGATCTGGTGGAACATAGGGGAGTGGGTGGCGTCGGCCTCGTCCTTCCGGAATACCCGGCCGGGAGCCAGAATGCAGATGGGGGGCTTGGTGTTTTCCATGACCCGGATCTGCATGGGGCTGGTCTGGGTCCGCAGCAGCACGGAATCGTCATCGGTGAAATAGAAGGTGTCGGAGCGGTCCCGGGAGGGATGGCCCTCTTCAATGTTCAGCCGGGTGAAGTTGTAGTCCGCCAGCTCCACCTCGGGGCCTTCAACAACCTGGTAGCCCATGCCCACAAAGGTGTCTTTGATCTGCTGGAGCACCTGGTTCATGGGATGCTGATGGCCCACGCAGTAGCTCTCGCCGGGGATGGTTACGTCAATGGCCTCGGCGGAGAGCTTTGCCTCCAGTGCGGCGGCGTGGATAGTGGCCTTGCGCTCTTCTAACTTCTCCTCAATGGCGGAGCGGACGGAGTTGGCCATCTGACCCATGACAGGCCGCTCTTCGGCGCTGAGCTTGCCCATCTGCTTTAAGACGGCGGTGAGCTCGCCCTTTTTGCCCAGCAGCTTCACCCGCAGCTCTTCCAGAGCGGCAGGGGTTTCGGCATCCTCCAAGGCGGTCATGGCCTTGAGGCGGATGCTCTCCAATTGTTCTTTCATAATGCTTCCTCCTAGTAAAGAAAGGTGATTTCGGGTATAAAAAATACCCTCCATCCCACATTCGGGACGAAAGGCAAACCTTCCGCGGTACCACCCGCATTTGCCGGAAACCGGCACACTCTTCGGGCGCAGACACGCCCCAGACGGATAACGGCGTCACCCGACCAACCCTACTTGCGTTTTTTGTGATTTCAGGCGGCGGCTCCTGGGAGAAAGCCCGTTTGCTGCACATACGGAGATCCCACCAGCCCCCGCTCTCTGAAATGCAAACCAACAAAAGGCAGCCCAATCGCAGCTTTTGAATATTACTTTGGTATTATAGCACCGGAATTGCGGTTTTGCAAGTGTTATTTGAAATAAAATGCGGCATTTGAAGGGAGTACGTCAATGGTGCGCATCAGACAAAAGAAAAAGCAGCGAACAGAATGATGCGCGCCATGGCTGCGCGGCCCGGACAAAGCCGAGAGGCATTCCGTTCCCTCATCAACGTAATGCTTTCCTGTAAGTCCGGTGAAGGCGCACACCTCCTTCCCCGTTTTATACTGCTCCATAGTCCCAGTCCTCCGAGGGTAATATAGAGCATTCCCGGAGAACGGTTCAACCCGCATAGAAATCGCCCGGGTCAGCACTCGACCCAGCAGCACAGCCTGTATATATTGTTCGTGATTCATAGAAGAACCCACTGTTGGTAGTAGCGCATCGCGCTCCACAACAGGGGGTGTAAATTTTGCGAGGTAAATTTGCCGCCGCCTGCACACGGCAAGCAGTTTTGCCCCTCGGCGGGTGGGAATGCCAGTTGCTTTTCGGCGGGAAATGGGGTATTATATAAGTACATTTTTGACGAGGAGGAACCGCCCATGGGAATTGAAATTGGGCTTGATGAATATGCCCGTGCGCTGAAGCTGGGGCAGCGGGAGGTTGCAGAGCTGTCCGCCCGGGGGAAGAGCACCAATCCCGCCGTGCTGGACGAGATTCTGCCGGATAACAGTACCAATGTGGTGCAGGATCTGGGCGTACTGGAAATTCCTTCCCAGCAAATCATTGGAACGAAGTCCGCCGGGCGCATCACCGCCTTTTCCCCCAGCTTTCTGCCGCTGCTGAGTCCCCAGTCGGAATTTGCAAACAAGTGGGCAAACCTGTGCGTTGCCCACCTGGGAGAGGTTGGCATCCGGGAGCCCATTATCTGCTATGAATATCTGGGCAGATTCTATGTCCAGGAGGGCAACAAGCGGGTATCCGTGCTGCGCTATTTCGGTGCGCCAAGGATCCCCGCCACGGTGCACCGGATCGTGCCGCCCATGGACGGCACGCCGCGCATTCAGGCCTACTACGAATTCCTGGATTTCTTTAAGGCCAGCAGGCTCTATGCCGTTCAGTTCCGCAGACCCGGTGACTATGCCAAGCTGCTGCAGGCCGTGGGCAAAGAGCCTGGAGAAAGCTGGACGGAGGAGGAGCGGCGGACCTTTAACGCCTACTATTCCTATTTTCGGGATGCCTTTTCCCAGCTGGGTTCCCTGCAGGAGGACGTTCTTCCCGAGGAGGCGCTGCTGCTGTGGCTCCAGCTGTACAGCTACAAGGACCTGGGCCGATTCTCCGTCTCTGAGATCCGGAAAACCCTGACAGCCATGCGCTATGATATGCTCTCCGCCGCCAGTCACGACTCCATCAAGGTCCAAACCACCACAGACACCGGAAAGAGCGGCATTTTCTCCCGACTGGCCACGCCGGTCTATCTGAATGTGGCCTTCGTCCACCAGCTTTCCCCGGCGACCAGCGGCTGGGTGCTGGGCCATGAGCAGGGCAAGGAATATCTTGTGGAAAAGCTGGGCAACAAGCTCACCGTCCGCAGCTATTTCAATGCCGACACCCCAGAGGAGGCCACCCGGCTGCTGGAAGAGGCGGTGAAGGATGGAGCCCAGGTGGTTTTCACCACCGCGCCGCTGCTGCGGGCACCTACGCTGAAGGCCGCCATTGAATATCCCAAGGTTCAATTTCTCAACTGCTCCGTGGACCAGCCCTATTCCAGTGTCCGGTCCTACTATGGCCGGGTCTACGAGGGCAAATTTATTACCGGCGCCATTGCAGGCGCACTGGCCCAAAATAACCGCATCGGCTACATTGCCTCCTATCCCATCTATGGGCAGCTGGCCAATATCAACGCCTTCGCCCTGGGGGCACAGCTGACCAATCCCCGGGCACAGATCGAGCTGCGGTGGTCCTGTGTGGCAGGCAACCCCCAGGCGGATTTCTTTGCCGACGGCATCCGCGTGATCTCCAACCGGGATGCGCCGGGGCAGAACCGGATGTATCTGGATTTTTGCAGCTACGGCACCTATCTGATGGACGACAAGGGGGAGCTGGTCCCCCTGGGCTCTCCGGTGTGGGTATGGGGCAAGTTCTATGAATATGTGCTCAATTCCATATTCTCCGGCACCTGGAAAAACGAAAAAACCGGCTATACTGCCTTGAACTACTGGCTGGGTATGGACAGCGGAGTCATTTCCGTGAACCTGTCGGACCGGCTGCCTACAGGGCTGCGGACCCTGGCCAGGTACTTGCAGATGGGCCTGGCCACCCGAACGGTTGACCCATTTGCCCGGCGGATCACTGCCCAGGACGGCACCGTGAAGAACGACGGAACCCACAGCTTCACCCCGGATGAGCTGCTGCACATGGACTGGCTCTGCGACAATGTGCTGGGCGGGCTTCCGGCAGAGGCGGATATTCTCCCCGTCTCTCAGGCCATGGTCAAGGAGCTGGGCATCTACCGGGACAGCGGGAAGAAGGGCGACACATGAAGATACTCTTTCTCTCCGACGAAGAATGCCCCGCCCTTTGGGACTACTATGTGCCGGGCCGTCTGGCTGACTATCAGCTGATCATATCCTGCGGGGACCTGAAGGCCAGCTATCTGAGCTTTCTGGTGACCATGGCCCGGTGCCCCGTGCTCTATGTCCACGGGAACCACGACACCCGCTACGGCAGCAACCCACCCGAGGGCTGCGACTGCATCGACGGCCGCGTGGTGGAATACAACGGTGTGCGGATTATGGGTCTGGGGGGCTGCCTCAAATACCATCCGGGCGAGCACCAGTACACAGACCGGCAGATGCGGGGCCGCATTCTCAAAATGCGCTGGCCCATCCGCAAGGCAGGGGGCGTTGACATTCTCGTTACCCACGCTCCGGCCGAGGGACTGGGGGACAGTGAGGATGTCGCCCACTGGGGCTTCCCTGCTCTGCGGGCCTTTCTGGACAAATACCGGCCCAGCTACCACGTCCATGGCCACGTCCATATGACCTACGGGCAGGGCATTCCCAGGCTGCAAACCTATAACGAAACCACGATCATCAATGCCTACGAGCGCTACGCTCTGGAGCTTCCGGACCGAGAGGTTCCGGAAAAGGATAAAAACAGGCTGATCTGGATGAACGATCCGCCGGAATATGCACGCTGAACAAAGAAGGAAAAAGCTATGTTTGAAGGTTTTTCCCCGGAAACTATCGATTTTCTCTGGGGCATTCGCATGAATAACAACCGGGACTGGTTCCTGGAGCACAAAAAGCAATATGTAGATACCCTCTATACCCCCATGAAGGAACTGGGCCAGCTGCTCTTTGAGCCCTTTCTGGAAAAGCCGGGCAGCATTTTGAAGGTCTCCCGTATCTATCGGGATGCCCGGCTGCACCATCCGCTGCCCTATAAGGAAAGCCTCTGGTGCTGCATTCGGCAGGATGTGGACTGGTGGGCGGAAAATCCCTGCCTGTTCTTTGAGATCCGGCCGGAGGGCGTCAGCTATGGCTTCACCCTCTGGCGGCCCAAGGTGACTACCATGGATGCCTTCCGCCAGAAAATTGCCGCCGCCCCGGAGCCCTTCCTGGGGCTGCTGCGCAAGACGGAGCAGACCACCGGTATCCCCGTCACAGCGGAGTGCTACAAGCGCCCCAAAGCCGCCCCGAGTCCCGCACTGGAGCCCTATTTCGCCTGGAAGGGGGACATCAGCTGCATTCGAAATGAGGAAGTCAGCGAAGACCTCTTTGGCCCCGCCCTGGGCAACCGGGCTCGAATGCTCACGGAGCAGCTGATTCCGCTGTATGATTATTTCTGCCAGGTGACGGCAGGGTAAAAGAGGCCTTCCCCGTAGGGGAAGGTTGGGAGGAAAAGCTTCCCCTACGGGGGAGCTGGCTCGGCGCAGCCGAGACTGAGGAGGGGCGTAACGGACGGGAGTGCTACGAAGAAAGCAGCTTACCAACCGCTCTCGCATGCAACACCCCTCTTCCACCACCGCCTACGGCGGCGGTCCCCCTTCCCCGCAGGGGAAGGTTTGCGGGAACTGCGATATGCGATATTAGAAAAGGAGAATTCCTATGAAGAAAACAATTTTCAAAGGCATGGCCACGGCCATGGTGACACCGATGACCCCGGAAGGGGTGGATTATGAAGCCCTTGGCCGGTTTATTGACTTCCAGCTGGAAAGCGGCATCAATGCCCTGGTTGCCGTTGGCACCACCGGCGAAAGCGCGACCCTGACCCCTGAGGAGCGGGAAAAGGTCATCGCCTTTACCATTGACCGGGTGGCGGGCCGGGTGCCTGTCATCGCCGGAACCGGAACCAACAATACCCAGCACGCCGTGAACTTCTCCGTCAGTGCCGCCCAAGCCGGGGCCGATTCCCTGCTGGTGGTGACCCCCTACTATAATAAAGCCACCCAGAATGGCCTTATTGCCCACTTCACCACCATTGCGGACAAGGTAGACAAGCCCATCATTCTCTACAACGTCCCCTCCCGCACCGGCTGCAATCTGCTGCCGGCCACGGTGGAAAAACTGGCAGAGCACCCCAACATTGCCGCCATTAAGGAAGCCAGCGGCAACATGAGCCAGGTGGTGGAGCTGTTTGCCCGGTGCGGCGACAAGCTCACCGTCTACTCCGGCGAGGATGGCCTCACTGTGCCCATGCTGGCCATGGGCGGTATGGGCACCATCAGTGTGCTGAGCAATGTGGTACCCAAGCAGGCCGTGGCCATGACCGATGCCTTCTTTGCAGGCCGGGTTCAGGAGGCTGCGGACTGGCAGTGTAGGCTTCTGCCGCTGATCAACGACCTGTTCTGCGAGGTGAACCCCATTCCCGCCAAGGCTGCCGTCAGCGCCATGGGCTATGGCGAGGAGCATATCCGCCTGCCGCTGACCCCCATGGAGCCCGAGAACCGGGCGAAACTCTTTGCGGAAATGCGCAAGCAGGGGGTGAACGTATGAGAGCGGTTGTCTGCGGTGCCAATGGCGCTATGGGACAGCTGATCTGTGCCGCCCTGGGAGAAGCCCCCGTGGGAAAGGTCAGTGTGGATGGGGAAAACGGCGCCTGCAAGCACTTTTCCGAGCTGCCGGACGTGAAGCCTGAAGTGGTCATCGATTTCTCCCACCATAGCGCTGTGGCAGACGTGCTTCGCTACGCCGCGGCACAGAACTGCGCCGCTGTCATCGGTACCACCGGCCATACGGAGGAAGAAAAGCAGCTGATTCATGATGCCGCCAGGATAATCCCCGTGTTTTTCAGCGGCAATATGAGCCTGGGTATTGCGGTGCTGTGCCGCCTGGCTGCCCAGGCCGCCGCAGCCTTTCCGGAGGCGGATATTGAAATCCTGGAAATTCACCACAATCGAAAGGTGGACGCCCCCAGCGGCACCGCCCATATGCTCTTCCGGGCAGTGAAGCAGGTCCGGCCCAACGCCGTGGAGCACTGCGGCCGTTCCGGGGAATGCAAGCGGACAAAGGAGGAAATCGGCATTTCCTCTCTGCGCATGGGCAACGTTGTGGGTGTCCATGAGATCCACATCTGCACCCCCAGCCAGACTCTGACGCTGCGCCACGAGGCCCACAACCGGTCCATGTTCGCCGATGGGGCCGTGGAGGCCGCCCGGTTCGTCCTGGGCAAGCCTGCCGGGCTGTATGATATGGAGTCCCTTCTGGCGGAGGAGCAGGCATGAAGTATTTTTGCATGAACGGAGCCGGGAACAGCTTCGTGGTTCTGGATGCCCGGGGAAAGCGCCTGGATTTTCCGGAGCTTGCCAAAAGCCTGTGTGCCCTGCACCGAGCAGATGGCCTGATCGCCGTTGGAAATTCGGACAAGGCCGATTTCAAAATGATTTTTTACAACGCCGATGGTTCTCTGGGGGAAATGTGCGGCAACGGTGCCCGATGCATCTGCCGGTTTGCCCATGACCAGGGCATTGCAGGGGATACCATGGTTTTTGAGGCAACCGCAGGCCTGGTCCGGGGCTGGCGGGTGGACGAGAGCCAATACCGGGTGGCCCTGAACCTGCCCTCTGTACTGGACCTGCACCGAAAAGACGGCATCGCCTATGTGGAGCTGGGGGCTCCCGGTGTGCCCCACGCCGTCCGGCTGTGGGAAACAGAGGAGGACCTCTTCGCGCACAAGGATGCCCTGCGGGAAGAAATGCGCGCCCTGCGCTTTGACCCGGCCTTCCCCAAGGGGGCCAATGTGAACTATTGTCGGCTGACCGGCCCTGGAGAGGCCCAGGTGCTCACCTTCGAGCGGGGCGTGGAGGACTTCACTCTGGCCTGCGGCACAGGCTGCGGCTCCACCGCCTGCGTCCTGTGGAAAATGGGCTTGCTTCCTGAAAATCGGCTTACCGCCCAGGTCCCCGGCGGCACGCTGCGGGTATGGGTAGAGGGGGGCGAGCAAGTGACACGCCTGCTGCTGGAAGGCCCTACAGAGATCACGGAGGTTTTGGAAGGCTGATGTTTCGCTCAATTTTTCGGCCCTATGGCCTGGTCTGGACCGTTCTGAACACCATTACGGATGTGGTTGGCCTGACGCTGTGCTGGCTGCTGTGCTGCCTGCCGGTGGTCACCCTGTTCCCGGCTACGGCGGCGCTGTATGACGCCGTGGTCCATGGCATTCGCTATCGGGAGGACGGGCCTTACAAGCGCTTTTTCAGGACCTTCCGGGCGGAGTGGAAAAGCGGCATCCTCTCCACCCTGCTTTGGGGCGCGGTGCTGGGCTTTTTCGGCTATCTGCTGGCGGTGCTGCTGACCATGGCCCGGCAGGACAGCGGCTTTAGCCTGTATGCAGGCGTTTACCTGGCAGGAATGCTCCTGCCAATCGGTGCCGCCTGCTGGAGCGCCGCCATCATCTCCCGGTTCACTTTTTCTTTCCTGGCTCTGACGGGCACTGCGGTGCGCTTTGTCATTGCCCATTTTTTCCGTTCCCTGGGGATTGCCGCCTGCACGGTGGCCCTGGCGGTCTTCACCTGGAATTATCCCATCTGGATCTTTGCCGCACCGGCCTGTCTGATGCTGCTGTGGTCCGTGTTTGCCGAGCCTGTCTTCGCAAAATACGGCGCTGCCATCACCCCTGTGACCCCGGACGAGGATTGAGCAGAATACACAATGTCCATGCCGAAAATTTGGCATGGACATTTTTTACGAAAAGACGGTGTAAAATTTGGCGAATAATCATTTGCCATTTTCAATTCCATCTTGTATAATATTCTCGCTGGCGTTGACACAAAAGCCCATCTGCTTTGTCGGGATGTTTTCTGGCAACGCGGAATTCTTCTGCCATCACCCAGCGTTACGGTTTATACGAAAGGAGCATATGCGCTGTGATTCAGAACTTGAATCAGGTGAATTTTCAGGGGTTCGGCACAGTCCTTCCCGAGCGTGCCCAGGCCAATCAGACACCTCCCAAAAATGCGGTCCAGATCAAGCTTCCCCAGCCTGAAGCTGCCGTCTTTCGGACAAAAGCAGATACCCTTTTGAGCTGCTCCGGCAATATGTGCGTTCTCTCCGTCAGCAAGGACGGTCAGGAGTATCAGCACTATTACCTGGACAAGTCTGTCTCCCTGCGGGAGGGACTGCTTTTCTCCCTGAACGTTTATAAAACAGAAGCCACCGTCATCCTGTCTACGGATGTTCAGCCGGAGAAGGTGGGCACGGATGTGGTACGCAGTATGCGTATCGACAGCCAGCTGCGAGTGGCCGGTATCTATACCTTCTTTTATCAGGAGAAGGAGCAGGGCTTCCTGTTCTCCGGGGAATCCCATCCCATGCCGGAATTCACCTATGTGGACCAGGGCAGCCTGCATTCCGTGGCAGACGGCCAGGACTGGCTGCTGCACCAGGGCGACGCCATGATTTATGCCCCGAACCAGTGGCATATGCAGTACGCAGATATCGGTGTTGCCCCACGATTTGTGACCATCTCCTTCGATTTAGAGGGCGGCGATCTGTCCAGCCTCTATGGCCGGAAGCTGGCCGTACCCCAGGAGGCCGTGACGCTCCTGCAGCAGATGCTGCGCACCCAGGAGCGGGTGGACCCCTACTCTACGGATATGCTCATGGCCCAGCTGACCATGCTGCTGCTGGTGCTGCTGCGGGAAGCGCAGGCCCCCTCCGGCGTAAAGCTCCAGGGCACCAACACGGTCCACAGTGAGAACGAGATCATCCGCCACGCCCAGCAGTATATCTCCGCCCATATCCGGGAGAAGCTGTCCGTGCGGCTCATCGCCCAGCAGGTAGACGTAAGCCCCAGCTATCTGACAGTGCTGTTCCAGAAAAATCTGCAGATCTCCCCCGGCGAGTACATCCGCCGCATCAAGCTTCAGGAGAGTAAGCAGATGATTCGGGAGAACAACCTGAACTTCACCGAAATCGCTGCCGCCCTGCAGTATTCCACCGTCCACCACTTCTCCCGCCAGTTCAAAGAAAAATTCGGCATCACACCCACAGAGTACGCACGATCTGTGAGATGATCCAAAGGGACCGTCGGAAAAGGTCCTATATGAGCCAAAACGCAAAGAAGACGCCATTGAGGAACAATGGCACTTTGTTAAGTCAAATCCCCCTTTTATCACAGGTTTTATGTGATAAAAGGGGGATTTTGAAATTTCGACGGCTTCAAAAAAGTACCGTAAGATACAAACCAACAGGTAGAACGATTCCTGCCTGTAGATTGGCCTCTTACGGCGCTTGGCTGCTCAATGATGACACATCACTGCCTTCGTTTGCACAATTTGAGGGCACATTATTCGATTGGTTTATTTCAGCCTGCTTGCCATTATAGAATATGTCCTCGGTTTTTCACGCCCTTACACAATGATTTCCGCTGTGCTTCCACCGCTCGGTTTTTTGGAGACAACGATTTGTCTGTCGATCCGCTCCTTCAGCTCTGCCACATGGGAAATGATCCCAACAAGGCGGTTGCCCTCGGTCAGGCTGGCCAGGGTGTTGTAGGCTTTGTTGAGGGCTTCCGGGTCAAGGGAGCCGAAGCCCTCGTCCACGAAGAGCGTATCCAGGCGGATGCCCGTAGACATCTGCACCTCGTCCGAAAGGCCCAGCGCCAGTGCCAGAGAGGCCAGAAAGGATTCGCCGCCGGAGAGCGTATTGACGCTGCGCTCCGAGGCGTTGATATGGTCAACGATATCCAGCTCCAAACCGGACTGACTTTTATAACCATCCACTGTATCCCGGCGCTTCAGGTCGTACTGCCCGCCGGACATTTTTTGCAGACGGATATTGGCCCGCATCAGAATCTGATCAAAATAAGCCCCCTGAATATAGGTTTCCAGCTTGATTTTCTGCTTCCCGCTGACGTCGCCGTTGGCGGTATCGGACAGGGCCTTCATCCAGGCATATTGCTGCTCCAAATCCGCAAGGGTGGATGCCTGGGCGGCGATATGGTCCCTCGCCCCCGTATTGGCGGTAATGCGATAGCTTACGTTACCTTGTGCATTGCGGAGTTCAGTCTTCCGTAAGGTCAGGGCCTCCTTTTGCTCGTTTAGCGCTTCCGTATCCCATTCCGGCTGGTCGGCAAGCCGCTGGTTTAACTGCGTAATGGCAGATTGAACTACGGTCAGCTCTTTGTCGCAGGCACTGTATTTTTCATTAGCCTCTGCCTGTGCCTGCTTCAGCTTGTCCAGCTGCTCCCGGTCGGCTTCCTGCTGGGCTTTGGCGGCGGCCTTGTCTGGAAATGGCAGCTCACTGCGTAATTCGGCAATCCGCGTCTCCAGCGTGTCAATACTGCCGCTTAGAACCTTGATTTCCGTGTCGGCATCTGTATAATCGTATGCGGCTTCCTGGTATTTCTTTTCTTTGCCTGGAATCTGGGTGTCCAGCTCCTGCTTTCGCTGGATGCTTTTTTCCATTTCAGCAAGTTCTTTTTTCAAGCCGTCAATTTCTTCCTGAAGTGCATTTGCATTTTTCTCAGCGGCGGCAGAGGCCTCCTCCAAGGAGGTGCCAGGAAGCAAATCGGAGACGGTTTTCAGAAGGGCTTCCCTGGCCGTTTCCACGGTGCCGTTCTGCTTGCTTGCTTTTTGGGACGCAAGCTGGGTTTCTTTGTCCGCGTCCTCGTATTTCTTTTTGGCGTGCTTCACATCCGCCTCAGAGGGGGCGTCCTGGGACAGCGCGGCAAGGACCGGATGGTGAATGGAGCCGCAGACAGGGCAGGGTTTTCCTTCCTCCAGATTGCTGGCCATCATTCCGGCCTGCTCCCGGAGAAACGCTGTATTCTTGTCATTGTAAACTTGCAGGAGGCGGCTGGAGGTGGCCAACGCAGCCTGAAAAGCTTGCTGCAGTTCGTTGAGCTTTTCCTGCTCAGCGTTGAAGCTCTTTATTTCGGAAAGCAGCTTTGTGAATTTCTCTTTGCGATCGCTTGCGTTGCCTAGCTGGTTGGAGAGCCGCTCTTTTTGTGCTTCAGCGCTGGACAGCTGCGAATGTTCCTCTTTTAAGCTTTGAATTTCCACATTCAGCTGCGCTTGTAAAGCTTGCGCAGTCTCGCGTTTCCGCATGGCATCTGCAAGGTCCTTTTTTGCTGTTGTCAACTTGGCTTCCAGCGTATTCAGGTCATCGTATTTTGGCAATAGCAGCTCCCACTGAGCAAGTCTGTTGGTCAGCTCCCGCTGCTGGGGTTCCGTGTCCTTGGCGGCGTCCTTTGCGCCCTTGGCTTCCTGGAGCTGGGTGGATAACGCTCTCTCCTGTTCCTGTTTCCCGAAAAGTTCTGTTTTTGCTTTCTGACAGGCTTCGGCCTTGGTCAGCTGCTCTTTTACCGCATCCAGTTCCTTTTCCACAGCGTCCAGGTCGGAATCCAGCTGCTTTTGTGTATCGGCGTCCTCTTTCAAAATTGCTTCCAGCACCTTCTGGAATTCCGCCATAGGCAGCTGTCCCGCCTGTGCTTTTTCCGCATCTGGAGAATATACGGAATCTTCCTTGCAGGTGACACTGCGCATATACTGGCCAATACTGCGGGAAATTTCGTCTTTCTCTCGCCCCACGGCCAGGACGTTTTCCTTCAGCTTGCTTTGCAGAAGGTCATAGAACTTCGTCCGGAAAATATCCCGGAAAATCTTCTGCCGCTCCTCGGTCCCGGCTTGCAGCAGCTTTCGGAAATCCCCCTGAGAGATCATGGCGATTTGGGAGAACTGCGCCCTGGTCAGGCCAATGATGTCCCGAATGGCGGTATTGACCTCCTTCAGCTTGGTAACTACGTTTCCATCCGGATAGATGAGTTCCGCCGTGGCTGCCTGCTTGGTGTTTCCGGTACCCCGGGTTTTGGCACGGGTGTACTCCGGGCTGCGCTTCACTTGATAACTTTTTCCGCCGTAGTCAAAGGTCAGCTCCACATAAGTTGGGGCGTCCGGGGCGGCGTACTTGGAGCGCAGCATGGAGGCATCCCGGCTGTCGCCGCTGGCTTCCCCAAACAGGGCATAGGTGATGGCGTCAAAAATGGTGGTTTTGCCTGCGCCGGTGTCGCCGGTGATCAGATAGAGGCCGCCGGTGCCCAGACGGGAAAAATCCAGCTCTTGTGTGCCGGCGTAAGGGCCAAAGCCGGAAATGGTCAAGCGCAAAGGCCTCATGCGTTTTCCTCCTCAATTTCTTCCATGAGCTTCTGGACATAGGCACGCTGCGTGTCGCTCATGGGCTGATTGTTCTGGGTCTGGTACAGCGCGCCAAATAGCTCCAGGGGGCTTTTGCGCTTGACATCTTCCGCACAGTCTTCCACCTGGTTGGTTCTGGTGCGGGTATTGTCATAGCTGAACTGCATGTAATTGGGATAGATCATACGGAGTTTTCCACTGGCCTCCGGGATGTCCTCTTCGTCGGTGAGAATAATGTGCAAATAATCCTCGGTGTCGGTACCGTCATAATAGGCCTTGTCCGTCAATTCCGCAAAGCTTCCCCGGATCTCCCGCAGATCATGCCTGGGGATCAGCGGTACCAGTTCCAGGTGCAGTTCTCCCTTTTTCCCCAGCTCCACAACGGTGACGCTTTTGTGATGGGCCGCCTCGGAGAAGGAATACTTGAGGGGCGTCCCGCAGTAGCGGATTCGGTTGGAGCCCACATTCTGGGGGCTGTGGATATGGCCCAGCGCCACATAGTCAAAGTCCGCGAAAACGGAGGCATCTACGTTGTCCGTGCCGCCCACGGATACCGTTTCCGACTCGCAGGTTGCGGCACCGGTGACGAACTGGTGCGCAAGGAGTACATTGCGCGTGTCCTTCCGCAGCGGCATATGTTTGATGGCGGCGGCGCAGGCATCCGTGTAGCTTTCGATGGTTTCCTCCGGGAAAAACTGGCGGACATGAATCGGCTTCAGGAAGGGCAGCAGCCAGAAATGTACCTCTCCAATGGCATCCGTCAGGGTGATTGACTGGAGGTCCCCGTCGTAAACCTTCGAAATATGGATACCGCTGCTTTGCATCAGGCGGCCGCCGAAGGCCAGCCGTTCCGGGCTGTCGTGATTGCCGCTGATGATCAGCACCGGGAGGCTGCGTTTGGCCAAACGGTAGAGAAAATCATCAAACAGGGTGACGGCCTCGGCAGAGGGAATGCTTTTGTCATACACATCCCCGGAAATCAGCAGGGCGTCCGGCTGCACAGTATCGATGATCCGGAGAATTTGCGAAAGAATATATTTCTGGTCATCCAGCATGGAGATTTCGTTGACCCGCTTTCCAAGGTGCAGGTCGGACAGGTGAATGAATTTCATGGGAAGCCTCCTCTGTTTCTGCTGCGCGAACGAATTATACGTTTATTGTAGCCCATTCCTCATAGAAAAGCAATCCGTTCCCAGGCCCCAATACCATTGTCCTTCATAATTTCCACAAATGAACTGCGTTCTCTTTCAGCAACCCTGCACTACAACATGCCCCTGACAGGCTCCTGGGATAGGATCACCCTTGGCCCCATTTCACTGGTCATGCAGGACGGAACCAAGATAGAGGCCCATTTCCGATCCTCCGTCTATCGGGGAAACCAGGAAGAATGCCTCTATGTATTCGACCGCCCCATTGCCCCGGAGGATGTGGCCCGTATCGAGTTCCCATAATTCTTTAGAAAATCCCCCTCTGCCGTGCCAAGACGCTGGGCGGCAGAGGGGGATTATTGCGCACTTCTGCTGCCGGACACCCATCAACGTGTCTGGCAGCTTTCTTTGTGTGGGGATTTTTATATCATGGGGATGCTCTCAAATTCCTGATTTGACAGGTCAAAGTAGTACACCGTTCCGTTTTTTACCGGCCTGCCGGTTAGAAACTGAACGCACAGGGAAACCTGCATTGCGGCACACAAGGCGGGGGTGAAGCTGAGCACGCTTTTGCCCCGGAGCACGGTTCCGGGGGGATAAAGCTTTTCGATCAAATCATCCCCCGGCGCACACAGGGCCGCCTGCCCAGACCGGTATGATGGTTGACACCTGCATCCTCAAGGAAGCAGATGACAAGATGCTCAATACCTACACGCTGCTTGCTGTGGATCCTCAGGCACCCTTCACCGATGCCGATGGCAATGCCGTTTCCGATGTGGCGGTGAATACTGCCGGTGCGGATGCATTGATCCAGTGGTTCCTGAGCCAGGAAGCCCTGGATCTGGCGGGGAACTACGGCTTTGAAGAGTATGGGGAATACCTGTTCTATGTGAAGGACGGTGCGCCTGTGTATTCCGGCGAGATTGCCCATGCGACAGAGGAAACCAAGGTCATCCGTCTTTCTACCACCACCTCCGTTAAGGATTCCGGTCTGCTGGGCTATCTGCTGCCTGTGTTTGAGTCTGCCTACGGTTATACGGTGGAGGTTCAGTCCGCCGGTACCGGCAAGGCCATCAGCGCCGCAAAATTCGGCAATGCCGATTTGATTCTGGTTCATGCCAAGAGTCAGGAGGAAGCTTTCGTGGAAGAGGGCTTTGCCCGTGTGGTAGAGGGCTTCCAGTCTGAGCGTATTTCCTTCCTGTATAACTATTTTGTCCTGTGCGGACCTTCTGCCGATCCGGCCGGGGTCAAGGATGCGGATTCCGTTCTGGATGCCTTCGCGGCCATCGCCGATGGGGAATATACCTTTATCTCCCGTGGTGACGGTTCCGGCACCCACTCCAAGGAGCTGTCCCTGTGGCCGGAGGCGCTGGGCATCACCAAGGACCCTGCTTCCTTCGCAAATTATACCAAGTGGTATGTTTCTGCCAATGCAGGCATGGGCGCCTGCCTTGTGATGGCAGAGGAAATGGGTGCCTATATCCTGACGGATAAGGCAACCTTCCTGACCTTTGTTGCCAATGACGGTGTCATGGGCTAAGGGTTGATTTTTTGCAATAAACAGATTAAACTGGATCCCGTGGGGATATTTCCCCACGGGATTTTCAGAAGAAAGGAGGCTGTACCGTGGGGATCGCCTTACAGAAAGCCATTTCGCTGATCATGTCTGCCGATTCAGAGCTGCTGAATATTCTCGGGGTCACGGCACAAATGAGCCTGAAAAGCTCCCTGATTGCCCTGCTTTTGGGCGTGCCTCTGGGGATATGGCTGGGGGATAGCCGATTCCCCGGCAGAGGGGTGCTGCTTGTGCTGAACCGGACGCTGATGGGCATGCCTCCTGTGGTCTGCGGACTGCTGTTTTATATGCTGTTTTCCGGCGTGGGGCCGTTTCGCCATTTGAAGCTGCTGTTTACCGTAAAAATTATGATCCTTGCACAGGTGTTTTTGATCACCCCCATTGTGGTGGGTGCCATGGAAACCTATGTGGCAGGGATCTCTCCGGCAATTCGGGAAACGGCCAGGGGCCTGGGGCTGAAAAGGGGAAAAACCTTTCTGCTTCTGTGCAACGAAAGTCTGTATTCCATAATATCGTCCTATCTTCTGGCTTTTTCCCGCTCCATTGCCGAGGTAGGAGCCGTGTCTATGGTGGGCGGTGCCATTGCCTGGAAAACCAATGTGATGACTACGGCCATCATGCAGTATACCAATCAGGGAAATTTTTCTCTGGGAATCGCGCTGGGAATGATCCTGCTGGCACTGTCGCTGCTGGTCAATATCGTCATATCTCTTCTGCAAAGGAGGCTCAGCCAATGATCATTCCTGGATTTACCAAAACCTACGGCAGAAATCGGGTGCTGAATTTTCCGGGTATGGAGTTCACACCGGGGAAGATTTACGGGGTTCTGGGGGCAAACGGCAGCGGAAAATCAACATTTTCCAAAATTCTTGCTGGGATCGTCCCGGCAGACGAAAAGCTTGCACCTGTTTCGCAGGTAGGGTATCTGCCCCAGAAGCCCTATGGCTTTCGGATGTCGGTGAAGAAGAACCTTCTGCTGGGGGGAGGAACCCTCCAGGATGCCCGGCGGCTTATGGAGGCCCTGTCGCTGACGGAGCTGGAAAATAAACGGGCAGACAGGCTCTCCGGGGGCGAAACGGCCCGGATGGCAATGGCCAGGCTGATGATGAATACCTATGCTCTTGCGATCCTTGACGAGCCCACCGCTGCGATGGATGAGGAAACAACTGTGGCTGCGGAGGAGCTGATCCGGCAATATGTGCAGGATACGGGCTGCGTGCTGCTCCTGATCACCCATTCCCTTCAGCAGGCGAGACGGATTGCCGATCAGGTGCTGTTCTTCCGAAAAGGAGAACTGCTGGAACAAGGCCCTGCCGAAAGGCTGCTGTACCACCCGGAGCGGGAGGAAACCCGAAAATTTCTGGAATTCTACGGAAACTGATACACCATTTAACGCATAGTCGGGTTTCCAGTTATGCTCTACCCTCCAAGCGGGCACGGAGTACGTTTAACCATTCGCCCTTGTATTTGAAATACTGAGGGCCTGCAATGGAGGTGTTGGTGTTCAGCAGGTGCTTTGCCAGTGCGGTGAGGGACCAGGTTTCGTTGCCGAAGCGCACGTGCTTGTCATCGACGACTTCGCATAGGCAGCCATTGTTCTCATTTCCGTCACAGCAGAACGTGATCTGTGCGCCTACGGGGATGCTGCATTTGGAAAACGCAAAGGGGGACAGCCGCTCCTGGTGCTGCTCATCGATTTCCTGAGCCAGGGCCTCGTCCTGCTGCTCGGTGGTGGTGGCTTTCCATTTTTTCAGCCGATGGCTGAAACCGTTGATCTCCGCAATGGCTTCCAGGATCGAATAAGCATCCTCCGGGGTCATGGCATAAAACTCCCGAATCCGCCGCTTGCCGTCCACTTCCTCCGTAGACCGCAGGTCCGGGTTCAGCTTGTCCAGAATGGAGTGGAGCTTTTTATCCGAAAGCACAGAGTCCACCTCATAGGTAGCGTATACCCGAAAAGCAAAGGGTACCGCTGTGCTGCGGTTCAATTCCGCCAGCCGCTGCTTTACATCGGTGGCGTAGCCGATTTTAACGTATTGAGGGAAAGAGGGGTTGGTGAGGATGTAGATGTAGCCGGTCATGGGTATCATTCCTTTCTGCTGCTTTTTAGCAGATTCATTTCATTTCTCAAATTATCCGCCACATCTCGGATATATATTCCGTCTGAATACTGCTTGAGTGCAATTACATAGGTTTTATGGGATAGAGGATACTCCTCTATCATCATTGACCGTGGTGATAAGGGCGAGGAAACCGTGCATTTTCTGAATCAGGTGGATGAAGCCGACCTGCTCAAGCTGATGGACGAGGAGAAAGTTGCAGAGTTCACCAAGCCGGTTGAAGAAACAAAGCCGGAAGTAATTGAAACAGTTCCTGAAATTACAGAACCGGCACCGGAGGAAAAGCCGAAATCTAAGAATATGCTCCCAGCGATTCTTACTCTGATTGTGCTTGCCTGCGGCGGCGGATTCTTCGTATTTAAGAAAGTCAAGGAAAAGAAGAAGGCACAGGAAGCGGCAAAGCCTGATCCGGATGCTGATTATGTGGACGATGACGAGGATTACGGCTATGTAGAGTCTGAGGAATATTCCGATGATGACGATTATTCCGAGGAAGAAGATACCGACGAACCGGTATAAAGCATAGCATAAGAGATTATGGGACAGCTTTCGGGCTGCCCTTACATAGGTGTTTTGTGTATTTGCTTTTTTGATTCACAAGTGGTATAATAAAAGTTCAACAAATTTGAATTTATGGAGGAATAATAGTGAGTTATATTACAATGGAAATATGGACTGGAATATGGATATTAGTGAGATTACTTCCAATGGCACTTATTATTTTTGCAGGTGTTATGATTATCGAAGTGGGTATTGAATTTATCCAGAAGAAGAAAATTGAAGTTAAGATTTTAAATTGGTTATGTCAATTCTTATGGATTCTAATAGTTGTATCAATATTAAAAATTACAGGAATTATTGGTGGTAGTTTTGGAATATCCTCACCACTTGATAGTTATATTAGTTTTAAATTATTTGAGGATGGATTTAATGCGGCAACTATTTTGAATATATGTCTATTCGTTCCATATGGATTTTTGCCAGTATTTATTTTTAAGAATATCCACAAGCATTGGTGGAATGGCGTTATACTTGGAGCAGTATTTTCGATTGGTATAGAATTTTTGCAAACATTTATTGGAAGGTTTGCACAGTTAGATGATGTGATTATGAATACTTGTGGGACTCTCGTTGGATTTTTGATAGGATGCTTGTTACTTCGTATAACCACAAGGAAAAAATAAATTTCAGTTTGTCGCTGAGTTGAACAAAATAGAATATAGAATTTTACATAGCAGTCTTGGACTTCGGTTCGGGGCTGCTTTTATTTTGCGAAAAGAAAGGAGCAGATGTAAATGAAATTAGTTTTGGCTGAAAAGCCCTCGGTTGCGCAGAGCATTGCCAAAGTGTTAGGTGCTGCCAAGCGTGAGGATGGCTACTTATGTTCACCAAGAGAACCATCAAGCCGGAACGCAGAGTGACGAGCGTAGATACGCCGTCCGAAGCGCTGGCAGTGGTTGATTTTGTGTTGCCATTCGGGTACAATGAAGAAAAAGCAATGAAGGGGGAGCAACATGAGCATCACAGTCAATATCTATTATTCCGGCAAAAACGGATCTGCCCGCCAGTTTGCCAGGGAAATGACGGAAAGCGGCACAGTCGCCGCAATCCGAGAAGAACCCGGGAATCTGCAATATGCGTATTTCTATCCCGTGGAGGATGAAGAGACCGTTCTACTCATCGACAGCTGGGAAAACCAGGAGGCCATTGACGCACATCATCACACGCCCATGATGCAGAAGATCATGGAGCTGCGGGAAAAGTTCGATCTGCACATGAAGGTTCTGCGGTTTGTTGCGGAGGATGTGCCGTCGGGGGATGGTGCATTTATACGGGAGTAAAATAGCCCCGGCAGGCGATAAGCTTGCCGGGGTTTGTGCTTCTTTGCAAATTACATTGTAAAACTCCCGCATTCCTTCCCGCTAACCGCAAACGCAAACAGCGTCTCCTTGTAGATGGCGGCAAAGCAACTGGTTTGTGTGTACGCCCCAGCATACTGCTGTTGAATCAGCTTTCGTATTATCATAAAACCAAAGCGTGTCCCGTCGGAATATCTCCGGGAAATGGAGAATAGGGTAGTGCTGAGGTGAAGGTGATGATCGCAAGCGTCTGGCTGCTGCTCAGCGGCCTGTTCTACTCCCTGCAGCTCCACTCCGGCTCCTTTCCCAAACCCCTGACCCCCGAGGAAGAGCGGCATTATCTGGAATTGTCTGCGCAGGGGGACCTGGAGGCAAGAAACATTCTGGTGGAACGAAACCTGCGGCTGGTGGCCCATGTGATGAAAAACAGATGATGCACGGGAAGATTTCCTGTGGCGGACAGATGGAAGCCTGGTGTCTGTGTGTGGAAATCGGACTGCGAAAATTTACTGGAATGCGGTGCTTAACGAATAAAGGACAAGCCCGGCAAGGTTTCGATACTTGCCGGGCTGTGTCTTTGTACGAGGGACATGAAGAAAAAGCGGATGCGGGTTTTGTTGATGCGCAAGGAAGTATTTTGACCGGCAGAATCTTCGTTGCGTTCCACGCAAGATTATGGTATGATAGGGCAAGGAAAGGTGATCCTATGAACGATATTGCAACATTGGAAAATGATGCAGGGTTCAGTGTTTTTTTCTTTAGGAACCGTGTTATCCGGTTCAAAGCGCCCTATTCGCTGGAGCGTTACACTTCCGTAAAAGAGTGGGATAACGGTTACCTTGTGGTTATTGCAAAATATCGCCACAATTCACAACCGGAGGAAGAATATATTGATTTGCTGCCAATTTTGAATGGACTGTATATCAACGGTCAGGAATTTTTGAAACCAATCAAAGGAGTTGCGATAGCCCATGGTTGAGTTCGCCCCATTGCGTTTTCAATCAAAAATCCTCCATGATACCCAAGATGAAGGGAAATTATGGAGGATTTTTTCTTTAAATGTTGTGGGTTGATGCGATTTTGGTTGCGTGTCCCCGATGAGGACAGATTCAACCGCTGGATCAGCGGGCCGCGATTTCCGTAACGATTTTCTGATATACTTCTTCTGTGATCTTATATTTTTTGCGGATCAAAATATATGCGACGGCCAGAGTGAGTATGGGAACCGCAACCATGCCGATCCTTAGAAGAAGGGTTTGCCGGGGCTGCACCTGGGCCGCGAACGCGTTTGCCTTTTCCAGTGCCTGGGCGCTGGTCATGGTCCCTTTGCCGACCTCAATTTCTAGGCCGGAGATGTTCTGGCTGACGGTATAGATGCCGCTGAGAATCAGCACCAAGGCAGAGATGCCCTGATTTACCGCACCGGCCAGTTTGACGGAGAAAGAGCGAATTGCGGAGATCACACTGTCGTGCCGTTCTCCGAAGCGCAGCTCATCATATTCGATGGTGTTGTTGAGCATCACGATAACAGCCAGATTATAGAGCCCCTGAAAGAAGAAAATGACAAAGCCGATGCAGTTCAGCAGAACAACGTTCTTTGGCAGCACATAGCCAAAGCCCATCAGCAGTGCGTATCCAGCGAAAATTGCGGCGATACAGATTTTCAGAAGGGTCATTCGATGCATCCGGCTGGAAATAAACGCGTACAGTGCCTGAGAAACAAGCGTTCCAAGCCCGTACATGACGGTGAACAGGAAAATCAGATTGCCGCTGTCCGCATAGCCAAATTCAAAATAGAAGAAATTTACGCCAAAGATGATCAGAAGGTTGCTCCCAATGTTAAACAGCAGAGAGGCAATGCCGATGGGAACCAGCTGATCATTCCGCATAAAGATGGAGAACATTTTGCCGAGGGTTACTTTCTCTGCGTCATCTCTGCGCGGCGCCTCCCGAACGCCCACCACAACGAGCGTCTGAAACGCGATAAACGCAAGGGCAACAATCAGGGCTGTTACTCGATATGCCTGAATTGCGTTTCCGGCAATCACAGTCGGTACAATGCCCGCAATGGTGAACTGACCGATGCAGATGAATACGCTCATGAGGGTTACCAGCGTGTCCCGCTCCTTGGGGTCGCTGCTCAGGCTAGGCAGCATTCCCCAATAGGCAATGTCGTTCATGGTATAGGTCATGCCCCAGAGCAGGTAGCCTATCGAGAAAAAGGATACAAAGTCCCAGCCCTGCGGACGCAATGTAAAGAGTGCGATAATCACTAGCGCATTCAGCACGGCCCCGGCCAGAATCCACGGTTTGAATTTCCCGCTTTTGAAGTGGGTATTTTCAATGATAATTCCCATTAGGGCATCGTTTATGGCATCCCAGATCAGGCAGATGACGATTGCGGCGGAAATGACTCCGAACTGGGCGACGGTCAACTTCATGGTATATTGGACATAGGTGAGCAGGTACATGCTTACCAGCGCGTAAGCGGCATCGCGGCCGGTAGCGCCGATGCAGTAGCACCATTTTGTCCGCTTGTCAAGGCTGTCTTTTTTCACGCAGATTACCCCCTTATGAGTTTCCAAAATGCTTTTCCTCGATGGCCATTTGCTTCTAAAATCATCGCTTCTGCCAGCCTTGGCGGAAGCATTCCGCCGCTTTGGCAGACAACGCTGTCAATGGTTCCGTTTTCTACGCCCTCCAGCATCATAACGACCTCGGGATCATCGTGGGCAATCCCCCGAAACATGGAATATACAAGGGGCCTGGCTGCTTTCCGGAGGAGCTTTGCTATAGGAGAGGCTTCGGCCAGCTGGAGCAGAGAACTGTATGGTCCGTAATCCCCCTGCCTGCGCTCATCAAAATGGCTGAGCGGCCTTCCATAGAATTCCGCAAACTGCGCCTGGGATACGCTGTGCAAATTCTTTTGAAAATACTCGGAAAGGCGCTCCCGGTCATCCTGCGTGTACGGCGCTCCCACCACATTCAGAACCTGTGCAAGCCGGATGTCCTGAGAAGAAGCTCCCGCAAGCACCCGGTAGTGCCCACTGGGCATCCGGAACTGCTTCCCGTCATAAATGGAGAAACTCCGCTCGTCCAGTTCCAGCGAGATGTGTCTGGTTTCGCCAGGGGCCAGAGTGATCTTTTGGAATCCCTTCAGCTCCTTTTTGGCCCGCAGGTAGTTCGCCGGGGGATTTTCCACATACAGCTCTACAATTTCGGCACCGGCTGTATAACCGGTGTTGGTGACATCCAGAGAGACGCGCAGTTTCCCGCCTGTATATGTCTCGCTGCTCAGTTCCAGATTGGCGTATCGAAAGGTCGTATAGCTCAGACCGTATCCAAAGGGAAAGCGGACAGAAACACCGAAGCTGTCATAATACCGGTATCCGACATAGATACTCTCCCGGTATTCCACGTCATCGCTGCCGGTAGCAAAGAAATTGGAGCAGGGGGTGTCTTCTATCGTGTAGGGCCAGGACTCTGCCAGCTTCCCACTGGGATTTACCTGCCCTGTCAGCAGGTCCGCGCAGGCCTCGCCAACGGCTTCCCCGCAGAGGTACATCTGCAGAATACCCCGGACCTGGTTTTCAAAAGGCATATCATAGGGTGCGCCGCTGAACGACACAAAGACGACATTGGGATTTGCTTTGCAGATTTTGCTCAGCAGGCGCAGTTGATTGGCAGGCATTGCCAGCATTTTCCGGTCATAGCCTTCCCCCTCGTACTGGTCGGTCAGACCGCCGAAAAACAGAACGGTTTTCTGGTTGGAGACGAGTTGCAGCGCCTGGGCCTCCAATTCCGGGTTTTCCTGATCCCGGATGGAATAGCCTGGGGCATAGGAAATGGTAATGCCCAGATCACGAAGCGCATCGATGGCGCTGGGCACGTTTGCGGTATGGATATGGCTGCTCCCGCCGCCTTGAAAGCGCATGTGCTCTGCCAGACTTCCAATGACGGTCACATCCACATTTGGCGGGAGCGGGAGAATCCCGTCATTTTTCAGAAGTACCGCGCTTTCGCAAGCTAACTGCCTTGCGACTTTGTGGGCATCAGAGGTGTCTTTTTTTGCCCTGTGAACGGGTGCGTATTTTTTTACCAGTGCTTCGATTTTTCCGGCGGCCCGGGTAATCTCATCTTCCGAAATTTCCCCCGCCGCGAAAGCTGTTTCCAGCTTCCGGGTGTGGATTCCACAGCTGTCCGGCATTTCCAGGTCCATGCCCGCTTTCACGGACTTGGCTAAATCCGCACAGGCACCCCAATCGGAGATGACCGCCCCTTCAAACCCCCATTCGTCCCGGAGAATGTCTGTCAGAAGATGCCGGTTTTCGCAGGCATAGTATCCGTTCAGACGGTTGTAGGCTGCCATGACGGTTGCGGGCTTTGCTGTTTTTATGACATATTCAAAGGCACTGAGATAGATTTCCCGAAGCGCCCGTTCGTCAATCTGACTGTTGGCGGTCTGACGGTGGGTTTCCTGATTGTTGCCGGCGAAATGCTTCAGGGATACTGCAATGCCCTCTGCCTGCACGGCCTTTACATAGGCGGCAGCCATACGACCGGATAAAAAGGGGTCCTCGCTGAAGTATTCAAAGTTTCTGCCGCAGAGCGGGGAGCGCTTGATGTTGATTCCGGGCCCCAGAAGAACGGAAATATCCTCGTTCCAGGCCTCTCTGGCAACTGATGTTCCCTGCCGCTCCGCCGCTGTTGAGTCCCAGGAGCAGGCAAGGGCGCTGGCGGTCGGATAACAGGTGGATACCAGACTGATATTGTTCTGGCGCTCCTGCTCCTCCTGCTTGCGCAGTCCGTGAGGCCCATCGGACAGATGAATAGACGGCAGACTGGCGGTTTCGTGGGTATGCCACATCCCTTTTCCGGTTAAAAGCGCTATTTTCTCTTCGAGGTTGTTTTGCACCATAGGAATCCCTCCTTTTCGTCTATTGTAGCATTGTGTGGACATGCGATATATCAGATTTATGTTGTAAATATCATATTTATGCAGTATGATAAAGATGAGGTGAAGCGTATGAAGTACAAGGTAGAAATCCTGCCCCAGACACCAAACGCATTGTTCACGCAGAGGGAAAACGGATTGACCCATTCCCCCTTTTCCCTGGAGCTTGCACTCTATACAGCCCTGAAAAATGGAGATGAGGCGTCGATGCGCCTGGCAATGGAGGATTACTTTGCAGCAGGTTTTGTGATCGGGAGAATGTCTGCGGATTCCCTTCGGCAGATGAAATTCTGGGCTGTTTCCGTGATCGCCATTGCAATTCACTATGCCATTCTCGGAGGCCTGGATGAAACGGATGCGTATAACCTCAGCGATGAATACATCCGGCACATTGACGGCCTTTTCACCATTGATGACTGCATGGAATACCTTAGCAGCAGGGCGATCCAACTGGTACGTTCTGTTGCGGAATCCAAGAAGGGACGCACGCTTTCCCCGAAAATAAAAGCGTGTGTCCACTATATCCATATCCATCTGCATGAGAAGCTGACAGTGACAGAATTGGCGAGGCATGTTCAATTGTCTGAGAGCTATTTATCACGCTTATTTCATCGGGAGATGGGACTGTCTGTCAGCGGCTATATTCTGAATCAGAAACTGGATGCATCGCTGTCCATGCTGGATGCGGGTGTTCCCTATGGACAGACTGCCTACAACCTCTCGTTTTGCAGCCAGTCCCATTTCATACAATGCTTCAAGAAGAAATACGGGAAAACGCCTGCTGCATATTTGCGAGAAAAACACGGGACTGTCAACGTTAGGCCTATACGGGCAGCAAGCAGATATCCCAGCGAATCAGACCTCTGAAAACCGGAAATTTCGACTGCTTCAAGAAGTGCTTTTCCGAATATTTGGGGCCAATCGGAACATCTGTGGGGAATGGAGTGATCGTGAAAATGAATCTGAGAGAATATAAACCGTCTGATTGCGCGCAATTGGCAGAGCTTTTCTACCAAACCGTACACAGCGTCAACGCAAAGGATTATACCCAGGAGCAGCGAAACGCATGGGCAACGGGCAAGGTGGACCTGGCACAATGGGATGCCTCTTTCCGGGAGCACAAAACAATTGACGCGGTGGAGAATTCTACCATTGTTGGCTTTGGAGATATGGACAGTTCTGGCTACCTGGACAGGCTCTATGTTCACAAAGACTACCAGCGGCGGGGGATCGCCTCCGCAATCTGCGATGCGCTGGAAGCTTCCGTGCCGGGAAAGCCGATTACAACCCACGCATCCATTACGGCAAAGCCGTTTTTCCTACAGCGGGGCTACCGAATGGTGAAGGAGCAGACAGTTGTGAGGCAGGGGATTGGTTTGACAAATTTTGTGATGGAAAAACGGTAACTGTCGAAAAGCTGTACGCTTCTTCATGCCTTCGTACACACAAAGCACCTCCATTCTATTCGAGACATAAGGAGAGAAAGCGGCATCGCCCCAGAGTACAAGGAAATTTTCAAAAAGGGTATTGACTCTGACGTTGTGTAATGGTTTATACTAACCATACCACGAAAGGAGATGCGGTCAGTGTGGACAGTGAATGAGGTAAGCAAACGCACGGGAGTGAGTATTCGCACCCTGCAATATTATGACAAGATCGGCCTGCTGCATCCGGCGCAGTATACGCAGGCGGGATACCGGCTGTATGACGAAAAGGGCCTGGAACACCTGCAGCAGATTCTGCTCTTCCGGGAACTGGCGTTTTCCTTGAAGGAAATCGAAGCGATCCTGCAAAGTCCGGACTTTGACAGGGAAAAAGCGCTGGACCAGCAGATAGAAATGCTTACCATGAAGAAAGAGCATTTGGAAAACCTGATCACCTTTGCCCGTGGATTAAAACAGGTTGGAGGAAATACCATGGATTTTTCAGCATTTGATACCCAGAAAATGGAGCGGTACGCCGCAGAGGCGAAGAAACAGTGGCAGAATACCAGCGCCTATCAGGCGTTTGCGGAAAAGAGCAAGGGCCGCAACAAAGAAGCGGAGGAAGCTCTTGGTAGAGGCTTGATGATGATTTTCGAGGATTTCGGCAGATGCAAGGATGTGGAACCGGCATCGTCCGATGCCCAGGCGCTTGTGAAGCGGCTGCAGGGGTACATTACGGAAAACTATTATCCCTGCACGAAAGAAATCCTGAATTCCCTTGGGGAAATGTATGCCGCTGGAGGAGAGTTTGCCGAAAACATTGACAAGGCAGGCGGCGAAGGCACGGCGGTGTTTGCCCAGCGGGCGATTGCCATTTATTGCAGGTGAGCGCGGGGAGCGGCTTGTGAAGAAAGTTGCGAAGAAAAGTGGGGCTGTTAAATAACCCTAAAAGGAAATCGCAGACTCTTTCCCGAAATGGAAAGGGTCTGCCTTTTCTTACCCATCAAGGCTGTGGATAACTTTTCTCTCAAAAATGTGTACACCAACCACAACCGGAGAAAATTTGTTTTTCTTCGGCATTCTTTTGAGGATATTCAGCCAGCAGCCTTGGCCGGATTGGACTTTGCTAATTTGCTCAAATGGTACTTGTGCAGGTTAAAACCGCAGCTTATCAGGGCAATCTCCCAAATTACCTTGTTTATGCCCCTTCTTCGGAACCGTTCGTATCCTCGGTTTGCCTTTATTTCACCATAAGTCCCTTCGGATTGTATGGAGCGGTTCACTCGGAGCAACGCACCATGAATACTGTTCAGGTTGTCGAGAACCTCCTTGTGAATGGACGTCAGTTCATAGTTCAGCCGAATGATCCGGTCAAATCTGCTTTTGTGACATTTAG
>ERZ1034952.389-NODE-389-length-41499-cov-80.306751_pt1 | contig 41499 bp, 57 predicted proteins | sample MGYA00520625_ERZ1034952 | MGnify/ENA primary metagenome ERZ1034952 (study PRJEB33766, sample SAMN09781773) | gut metagenome | biome: gut microbiome | host: Homo sapiens | place: Madagascar | study: EMG produced TPA metagenomics assembly of the PRJNA485056 data... | reverse complement strand
CCGGTTTTAATACGCGCATACACTCGCGGAATCCGTCATGCAGCATTTCGCGCCAGTTCTCTCCGAGCTGCCCGTACTTCTTCCGCATCCACGCATTCTCACCGACGCGGCGCAAATGCGGCGGGTCGAACACGACGAGTGAAAATGTATTGTCCGGGAAGGGCAAGTCCGTGAAGTCGCACTGGATATCAGGGTGGATGATGCACTTGCGCTCGGAATCGTGGTTGGTGCTCGACCAGACCGCAGAACACTCTTCATCGCGGACGTCACAATAGACCGCGGCCGGATGCTGCTTGTTGAACCAAATCGTTCTGCTCCCGCAGGTCACGTCAAGGATTTTCTTTGTCATCATGCGTCCTCCCTAATGTCTCCGCCCCATTGCTCCGCCATGGCTCTGGCGATGCCGGGAAAAGTCTTTGCGCGGTTTTTTGCTCTATCTGCGGTAAACATACCTTTGTGCTGTTCCCCATGCTTATGGCTGTAGCTGCCGCTTGGACACCATGTTGCTGCCGGCTCAACAATATTGGTCGGCTCCAACGGTGGTAAATTTCTCAACCATAAGCACGTTCTTTTAGTGTACGGATGTCCAAATTGATATGGCTGGATAATTTGCGAGTATTCCGGCATTACAAAAAGTTTGCTCGGTACAGGATTCTCAACCGCCACAAACGGTATATCGGCACGATAAAACTCCATGAAAAAGTCACGTGCCTTTATTCCGAGCATTACCCTGTCAGCTTGCAGTTGATGCCCTTTCCACAAGTGCCGCGCCCCTGCATTGCTGAGGTATGTACATGGCGGGTGCGCGATCAGCAAATCCCATTTGCCGACGTCATGCGTCTCCCCGTCCATTGTGGTCACTTGCCCCCCATCGATGGCCTTGAGCGCATCGCCAAGGATATGCCACTCCGGGTGTCCGCCGGACGGTTCCTGGATGTCACAGGAATATGCCTCATGTCCCAATGCGCGGAACGCCTTGCAGACTTCCTGCGATTCCTCGCAGGCAACTAAAACCTTCATCGTCTCCCCTCGCATTCCCCAAACAGTTCACGGAACGTCAGGCCCGTTAAGTCTTCCAGCGCCAGCAGCTTTTGGATGGTCGGCTCGATATCGCCCTTGACATATCGGCTGATGACCGACGCGCTGATTCCCGTTGCGGCGGCGAGCGTCGTCTGGTTGTAATTCGTCGATTCCAGAAACGCTTTCAGCCCCGGATATGGGCAGCGCTCCCACGGCGTTTTGCTCATAACAAATCGGCTCATATCACTCGCCCCCTAACAGCGTTTCAATCGGGACGTTCAGTGCTTCGGCGATGTAAAGATACGTCGATACCGCGCCGTATCGTCCTCCTCGCTCAATGCAGGATATCGTGCTGTCCGCTATTCCGGCCCTTTCTGCGAGGGCCTCCTGATTCAGCCCGCGCATCTGCCGCCACGCCTTGACGCGCTCGCCGATGCGCTGCTCGGTCGGAATAGGCCCCTTCGGCGCTCTGTCCTCGCTCAGAAAGTCGATCACCCGGATGCCCACGGCCTCACAGATGCGCTCGCAAAGCGGGATGGTCGGCATAATGCGCCCATACTCATAATTCGCAAGCTGCCCCTGCACAAGGCCGCACATGGCGGCAAACTGCGATTGGCTCATGCCCTTCGCCTTTCTCAAATTGCGGATGCGCTCCGCAGTGTCTTTTGCATTCATCTTTTCGCTCCCTTATTTTCTCCTGCGGCGTGCGGCGCGATAATCGTTCCTCTCGATGTAATACGCCTTCAACGCCTCGTTCCGTTCTTTGCATTTGGCTTTGTCCTCCGCGTAGTGTGGGCAATGGTCTTGACAGCCGGGATAGCGTGTCGGCGGAAGACAGGATTGGCAGTGCTCAAATACTCCCATAGTTCGCTCCCTTACCTGCTCATATCTCGCGGATGGTGATGTTGAACTTGTCCTGCATCAGCTTCTTTTTCAGCAGGTAGTCCTTTGTTTTCGCGCCTTTCGCGTCCTCCACCTCGCGCAGCCAGTGCACAACGCCGTTGCAGTCCGGCTCTGTCGCCCGCTCATAGGTAAAATCCGCACGGTAGACCATCGGCTTGATGCGCTCGCCCTCGATGGTCGTGTAGCCCTCCACGAGCGTAAAATTTGCTTGCAGGCGCAGGTCGCGTATCTTGCCCATCGCTCGCAGTACCTTCAGCTCGCCGAACCGTGCCGCCTCGCGCTCGGAATCGAACTTGATGCCGTCCATCACGACCTTGCGGTTCCCGTACTTGCTCTTTTTCGGACGCTGCGCGCCCGCCAGCTTATCGAGTACCTGCTTCTGCGCCGCAGGTCCCAGCCGCGCGAGGTCAGCCGACGTCAGTGCCATCGTCGGCCTCCCGTAAATCGCCCTGAGACGCGCTCTGCGCGTTTTCATCCTCCTGGGGTGTAATTTCACGTTTTTCGTCTTCCGAGCGCTCCTGCGTGCTCTCAGGGGCATTTGCGGTAGTTTCCTTCCTGCTGTCCGCAGGGTCATCTCGCAAACCGACAGCAATGTGCATCACGTTCTTCTCATCGACGCGCTGGTGGATCTCGTACTTCCCGAGCAGCGGATTTACCTTCGGCCTTTCAAGGCGCAGCGCCTTCATGCGCGGGATATCTTCGCCCGTGTCGGGATCCTTCACCGCCTCGCCGTAGGCAAGCGCGATCTGAATGATCCACGCATCGAACGCCGCGCGCAACTGGTTCAGTCCTTCCACGTCCTTACGCAGCTTCGCATTGGCTTCCATCAGCTCGCCGACCTTCTTCTGGTATCTGCCAAGCTCGTGCTCGAGTTTCTTCACTTTGTCTCTGTTTCTTTCGCTCATCGGTTTTCCGTCCTTTCGTAGTGCAGCGTCAGTGCCCGGGCAATGGGGCAGCGCCGCCATTCTTCGCTGGCGCAGTAGCGCCGCGTGTATTCGTCCAGCTCTTCTTTCGGCAGTTTGACTTGTGCGCCCTCGCAGTTGAGATAGTCGCGGTAATCCCGCGAATAATACGGGCACTTGAAAATGCCCCCGCGATACCCGCTCATGGCGCGCCTCCCGCCATTTGAGCTTTCGCCTCATCCCACGTCATCCCGTGTTCCCGCGCATAGCGGGAGACGCTTTCCCGTTCCTCTTCCAGCGCTGCCAGTGCCTCAAGATGCGGCTTCATCCATGCGACGCTTGTCTTCGCCTTTGCTGCGCCCCACAGCGTCGTATTGGGGTCCTGCGGCATACAGGCGATGATCTCCGCGGGGTCTGGGTACATCCGGCTTTTCCGGCTGTGCTCGATCACCGCTTCCCTGACCTTTGCGTAGGGGTACGGTTCCAGCGCCAGCGAATAAGCCAGAAAAATATTTTCATTGGCGCTCGCGCGCCTGTTGGCAGGGGCTGACGTAAAAAACGCATCCAGCATTCCCGCCAGCTTCGTCATTTCATCTTTCGTCATGCGCGTCCTCCTGTTCTAACGGAAGTCTAACAATAGCGCGCTCGATAGAAGCAGAGAGTATATATTTCTTTTATCTACCCGTAGAAGTAGAGAGTATAATATATACTTGTTACTGTTACTGTTATTGTGGGGGTCGGAATTTCCGTGGAATTTCCACGCTCTATTCGGTCGGAATGTCCGCATCTTATTCCGTGGAATTTCCGTGGAATTTCCGTGGAAATAATCACGCTTTTCTCGCGGAATCCTTCCGCGCTTTTTCCGTGGATCTTCCGTTGCGTTCATACCACCCGTGCAGCACATATCCGCCATCTTCTGCAATGTCGAGAATGCCGGAGCCGGTCATCGCCTCGATGAGCGTCGAGGGCTTTTTGCTCCACCGCATAATGCCCGCGAGCTCATCATCCGGCACGAAGCCTATGTAGCCGTCCTCGTTGCCGCTCATCTTGACCCACGCATACAGCCTGCACAGTTTCCCGACCGTCGTGTCGAGGTCCAGCCCCAGCAGACCCGCGAGCTTCATCACCTTCGGCGATGTATGGATGCAGCAGTCTACGCTGAACCACGACAGCGCGCCTCGTATCGATCTCATGTGCTCCCTCCTTCATCCGGGGCAGGGAGCATCACTGCTCCGCCGCCCCGTCCTCGTTCTCCACGACCTCGCCAGTCTCTTCATCAACGGTATAGTCGGCGGTGATGGCTTCCTCTTCCTGTGCATCCGCGGCGATCACGTCGGCAAGCTGCTTGCCCGCGTCGCGCGTCTGGTAGTCGATGGACATAACGCCCCACTTGCCGATCAAGATGCGGTAGACCGTCTTGCGCGCCATAGCGTCCCAATCGTCGCGCCAACCCTTCCCCTGATATTCGCCCTTGCGGAATTTCTTCTCATGGGCGGTGATGGCCTTGACGCTCATATAAACGGTCTTTTCAGCCCCGTTGATGAGCCGGTAATATCCGACGTAGCCGATGACCGGAAGCGCCTCGCGCGCGTCTTCATCCTCGACGAAATCAATGTCAACCTCTTCGGTCAGGCGGTTGTAGCGCTTCAATTCGCCCTCGCGCACATCCACGACGTTGATGGTCTTGTATGCGCCCGTGCGAAGCGCGAGCTGGTGCATACCTTTCCATCCGAGGATGAATGTCGCCTCCATCTTCTTCGCGCCGAGGTCTTTCTTGTAATTCTTGAACGGCACGATGTAGGCGTAGCCCAAGCTCTGGTCGATAGGGAGGTCAAACATCGCCGCTTTCAGCGAGGATTGAATGACTGTCATCGGGGATTCGTAAAAGGCCTGCTGCAAGTTCTTGTCCGCGTTGACCATCGAAACGATGGATGAAATGAACTGCGGCGCGCGCTTGCCAAGCAGCTCGTCAAAGCGCTTGCGCATCCCATCGCGGTCGAGCATATCGTTGAGCAGCGCCACGACCGATGTTTGCTTCTGCTGCGGCGCTTTCTGCATCGCCTGCGCGTTCTGAATCAATCCTTCCTTCATCTTTCCTTTTCCTCCTTCACCGCAAATTTGCGGAAATTTGTCGTTTTGTAGTAACTGCTCAAGTCCATTTCTGGGTGGTCTTTTGCAAATGCCTTTGCGTCGAACGTCTGGCGGCTCTGCGCCTTCCAGTCGACCGTGTAGCGCCCGCAGTAGCCGCGCTCATTGTCACCGAGGTCAGACATGAGCTGCTGCTTGATGCTGTCCGCGCTCTTCTCGATGGCCTGCTTGCGGCTCATCAGGTATTGATACTGCTCGACAAGTCTCTCGCGCCCGAACAGCTCGACATCCCCGCCGCCGCCTTCGTAAAGGCGCGTGATGGTCTCCGTCGTGCTGTCCGTGCCGTCCAGCGGGGGAGGACTGTCCGCCTCTACATAATCGTGCCAGAAGTCCGCTGCACAGCGTTTCAGCGCTGCAATCTCGTCGGGGCTGACATACACGCTGCTCTCGCACCATCCGGGAACATAGTCATCGGGGACGGTCGTGATCTGGTAGCAGTAAAATCCCTTGCCCAGCACCAGCGCCGCCAGAAACCAGCGTTCCCAGCCCGTCACGGCGAGATATGTCACGCACTGCGCGTAATAGCTCTCGGGAAATTCGCCAACTGCATAGCGCTTCATGTTCAGCGCATTCGCGGTCTTGCATTCAAGGCCCGCGTGCCAACCAGCCGGTAACACCATACGGTCAATGTTCGCATGTAGGCACGGAGCCTCATCGTTACGCAGGATGTAGTTCACCTTGCGGACACGCAACCCTGTTTTTATCTCGAATCGAGTTGCGACGTAGCCCTCGAGGTCTCTCCCGATTCGCATCGCCTCGTTTTCCGGCTCTTCGCCGATCCTGCCGGTCTTTTCCGCCCACACGGTGTAGGGCGAGCGGTATTTATTCAGCCCCAGCACCGCGCCCATGTCGCTGCCGCCGAGGCTCTTCTTGCGCTCTTTAAGCCACTCCTCGCGGCTCATCCCGCGCGTCGATATCTTCTGCATCTTCATCTTTCGTTACCTCGATGTCTTCCGCCCCGCAAAAGGGGCAGCATAGTATCGTTTGCGTCTCTACGCCGCGCTCCCCGTCAAGGTTCTCGCGCCTGCGCAGGACGTCGGGCTCGTCAAAGGTCAGCCCGCACCATTCGCAGCGGTACATCACATCATCGCCGAGACCGCGATGAGCACCGCCGCCAGCAGCAGGCAGATACCGGCAAAAAGCATTGCCTCGTCCGCCTTGCGCTGCTCGCGCGTCCGTCTGTCGTGCTTTCTCATCGCTTGCACCCCCTGTCGAGGTACGGCAGCAGGTCATACAGCACCTTGCAAACCGCGCACGCGCCGATGACGGCGAGGCTCGTCGCAAAGTCGCAGCCGTTCAGCGCGATCACCGCAGCGGCGATGCCGCCGAAAAACAATGTGTCGATCATGCCTCCACCTCGCGTTCCGCGATCCACTCGTTCACCAGCCGCGTGAAAATCTGGAAGATCCTGCGCTTTCCCTCGATGCAAACGCCGAAGGGGTACGCGCCCTGCTGGATGCCGTCTGCCAGTGATTCGTTCGAGATGCGCAGACCGTGATCTCTCAGATACGCCGCGCACTCGTTTAAGTCCATCGTCTGAATCGTCTTCATCTTTGCTCCTCCTCACTCTTTCGGGATCAGCCGCGTCACCGGCACGTTCAGGTGTTTTGCAATGAGCACGACGGTATCGACCTTCGGGCTTCTCCCCGCTTTCCACTTCGTCACATTGCTTTTGCTCATTCCGAGCGCCACGCATACGGCGCTCGGCGTCGTGTGCTTCTTCTTGCACACTTCTTTCAGCAGTTCAAAGAACAAGTCATTCCCTCCATTCAAATAGTTTGAATTAGAGAACCTTTTGTGATAGAATGAAGCTGCACGTGCGGAAAGGGGTGATGCCCATGCAGGCCACTTCGGCTATCGCAGGCTTCATGCCTAATTTCCTGTGTTCCCGGTAACTGAACGGACAGCGGTGCGGACAGCGCACCCGTTTCTCATACGAAGCCGTTCAACCGCGCCGAGGGGTGCTCGCCTGCACCCGCAACGCGGCGGAAACAAAGTGTGACGAGATACGGTGGGAAGGCGACCCGCCGCATTCTCAACCGCGCGTTTGCCTCACCCTATCACAAAAGGCTCTTGACAGTTCCCCAAAAAGTACTATAATGAAAGTACCACCAAACATTGATTAGTACTTAATGGGGTATCGCCATGTTTAGATAATAGCACCCAGCGGGGTACTTTTCAAGAAGTTTTTTACCCAGTGGGGTACATTTGTATCCTTACACAATTTTAGAGGGGCTATTATGTCTAATCTGTACGAGAACATTAAAGAACTATGTGATGAGAAAGGCGTAAAGCCCGGGAAAATGTGCACGGAAGCAAACGTCAGCAAGGGGCTTATTACCGATTTAAAGATGGGGCGGAAGAAGACGGTCCACGTTGAGACTGCCCAAAAGATCGCGGACTACTTCGGCGTGACCGTCGACCGCGTGCTCGGCGCAGAAAAAGAGACCGCCGCCCCGAAGGGCGTCGGCCTTTCCCCTATGGAATCTCAGTTGATGGAATATGTCTGCGCGCTTACGGATGACCAGAAGAGGATGCTTCTTGTGCAGTTGAAGTCGCTAAAAGATCAAGAATGATCTGTTTGTGATCTTCGTTGAGGCTTCGAAATACTCGCAAAATTTCGTTGTCAATGGCGTTCATCTATGTATCCTCCGTTCAAGTTATTTCACCTATTATCTCTCATAAATCAACCATTTTCACCACGAGGGCGTGCTTTCATGGGGATGTATAACGACCCGGAATATTTTGAAAAGCGCGCGCGATATCAGCGCCGCGTAATAAAGAAGATCGTAAACCTGTTTCTTTCGATTTTTCATGTAAAATAGGGGGGATTCAATGAAGCTTATCCGCGGGATACTCGATATTATCGCAGTCTTGGGATGTTATGTGCTTCTCTCAACTTTATTTCATTTTATTTCTGATTTAATCGCCGCGAAAAAAACAGGGATTCGTCCAAAGTTATCAAATTATATCAACATTCATTCAAGGTCAGATGTCAGTCTATTTTTTGTCGCATTGCTCGGTGTCGTATATGCCCTTTCGTTTTTGCTCTTCGCAAAGCCAGAGATAGGGGCATTTCTGGAAAAGCTTTCTTATGAGACCGATTATGAGGCTACGCTCTCCTCGGAATACACCTCGTTTTATTGCATTGCTACCGTCCGAAGAGATGACGATGGATATTTTATAACAAAGCTGCTTATGCCTTACGGCCACGAAGTAGAAGTTGATGATTTGGACGGATATTCCCCCAAGCATAATATTTCGGAGATTTATCTCGGGACAGACGACCGTTACGACTGTCAAGTCTCTTTGGGAGTCCCCGCAACCCAAGATTCCTATACTAGAATCAATCAGTACGCTGTTTCGAATTATGGTGTTTATTGTGCAAGTAAAGGATCCGATAAGTACCATTCGTTGCATTGCCCTCATGTAAAAAATATATCAAAAGAAAACCTTGTTTATTTTAATGTGGCCAGAGAAGCGGAAATATTGGGTTTTTATGCTTGCAAGACCTGCAAGCCGTATTCATAAGGTTGAAAAGCCCTCGCCGCCTCTGCAACACCGGCGAGGGCTTTTCAGCAGCAGCGGGGAGCGGTCGCCGCTGCTTGCTTTGACCTTATCGCGCTTTACCTTGCCACTTCAATACCAAAACTTTGCAACACGACGGCATTCGACCGCGTTCGACAGGCTAACTTTCGGTACCCAAGTAGTCGGAAACCGGAAAAGTTAAGGTGATGTAAATGAACATTCAAGAGCTGTGCAGAATCCGTAAAGAAGAACTGAAGCTGACCTACCACGACATTTCCGTCGCTTCCGGCGTGCCGCTGTCCACCGTGCAGAACTTCTTTTCGAAGCTGTCGAAAGCACCGTCGATCTACACCGTCGCTCCCATCTGCAAGGTGCTCGGCATTTCGCTTGACGAAGTGTTCGGGATTTCCGAACACTTGACACCGACCGAGGAAACATTGCAAGCGCGAAACGATGAGCTGGAACGCCATGTGGACGCAAAGGCCGATACCATCGAGATCATGCGGCGCGGCGTCCGTATCCGCAACGGCGTGATTTTAATTTTGTTCGTCGCGGTGTTGCTGCTGGCTGCATGGTGCGTGTATATCGATCTGCACTGCGTTGACTATGGATTTTGGAGGGGCTGACATGGGAAACTGCATCAAATGTAAAGCAGCGCTGCCGGATGGCGCGCTGTTTTGTCCTATGTGCGGGAAAAAGCAAGTGCCGGAAAAACGAAAGGCTCTAAAGCGCGCCAACGGTACCGGAACAGTATATAAGCTGCAAGGCCGCAGAACCCGCCCGTGGGTCGCTGCAAAGAATAAGGTCATCATCGGATATTACCCGAAGAAAACCGACGCGCTGGAAGCGCTGGAACGGCTCTCCGGCAAGCCGCTGGACGAGCGCTACAATATGACCTTTTCCGAGGTATTTGAGGCGTGGAAAGCGGAGCACTACCGTGAGATCGGTTCAAGCGGGGTAGAATCTTATGACCGCGCATTTGATGTCTTTGCCCCGCTGCATAACAAAAAATTTCGTGATCTGCGCGCAGCAGATTTCCAAGCGGTTATTGACCAGCATATGAGCAAGTCCCACTCCACCGTTTCAAAGTACAAGCAGCTCGCAACGCAGATGTCAAACTGGGCCATGCGGGAAGAGATTTGCGTAACAAATTTTGCGCAGTACATCAAACTCCCCGAAAACGTGAAAAAGGAAAAAGAGATTTTCACTGAGGACGATATTGAAAAGCTGGAAGCCAACGGCAGTGACACCGCGAAGATCGTGCTCATGCTTCTCTCGACCGGCATGCGCATTGGCGAGTTATTTTCCCTGCCCGTCGCATCTTATCACGAGACCTACGTGATCGGCGGTGAGAAAACGGAAGCGGGGCGCAACCGCGTGATCCCGATTCGGAACGAGGGCAAGCCTTACTTTGCGTATTTTGCGGCAAAAGCGACCGGCCCGCTGCTGCTCTCCGGCTATGAGGGACAGCATTCCCCCGAGAATTACCGGAAGCGCGATTATTATCCTCTGTTGTCCCGCCTCGGGATAGAAAAAAAGACCCCCCATGCCACGCGCCACACTTACGCCACGCGCGCGGTAAAGGAAGGCCTGCCACCGGAAATTCTTCAAAAAGTCCTCGGTCATGCGGATTATTCCACCACTGCGAACATTTACACCCACATTGACCCTGATACGATCGTAAACGCAGTCACGAACACGTTACTAACAAAGCCAGAATTAGACAAAAAGAAAAAGCCTTGAAACCGTTGGGTTTCAAGGCTTTTTTTGGTGGAGACTGCTGGACTCGAACCAGTGACCTCCTGCGTGTGAAATAGCTACAAACGAGCATTTCGCGGAATTATGTTGTAATAATTTGGAATATATCGGCATAAATGCGACAATACAAGATTTAACGCATCGCTATCCCACAAATATTCCGCGTTGGTTACTAACAAATCGCTAACACGCTTTACTCGCGAAACATCCCTTGCATCGTTCGAACTTCGGCAGCTCTCTCGATCTGCTTCCCATGCAGATAGTCGTAGAGGCCTTTCATGCCCTCGGGCAGCTCGCCCTTCTCCTGCTTGTACTTCTGGATGACGCCAGCGACCTCGGCGTGGAGCATCGTCATGTGGTGCATCTCTTCGCCGGAAAGCTCGTAAAACGTCTTCGCAAGGGCCGGGCATTCGTCCTTGTACTCAAGGGCGCATTTCGCGTACTTCTTCGCGTCCTCGATCTCCTCGTCGACCATCGCCGACAGTTTTTCAATGAGCTTCATGCCGCACCTCACAGTTTTTCTACCGTGACCGCAAGGTTATTGACGACCGATGCCACGCCGTCAAGCACCAGCGACAGCAGAGAGCCGTCACAGCCGCAGGCGTTACGCACGATAGCCGTAATATTGAGGTTTGCCACGCCGTTCGCTGCGACCGTCTGAGCTGCCGTCGCACCGATGATGGCGACGCCGTCCTTCTGCGCGGTCAGGCTGACCGTACCGGCAGCCGTGGGCGCGACTGTCGCGCTGACATTGACAAGGTAATAGCCCTGCCCGCACAGTGTAATCGCGTTGCCGTCCTGACGGATGTTGCAGCCATAGCGGCGCGTCGTCGAGCCGACCGGCACGATGCCGCCGACCGGCACGGTGGGATTGCTGACGTTGGTCGTGTAAATTGCAGATTTACTCATATTTTTACCCTCCTAAAAAAATTAAAAAGCGGAGCAGCTGTTGCCGCCCCGCTTGCCTCGCCGAATAGGGCGTCAGATGTTGCCGTTGCCGCAGCCGCAGCCACAGAACGGGGAGTTGCCCGCGCTGTAGGTGTAGCCGCTGGGATAGCGCACGACACCGCACATCTGCTCGCGCAGATAGAGCTGGTTGTTGGCCTGCTCAAGCTGTGCGATGCGGCCTTCGAGCTGGCTCTTTTCGAGCGCTGCGAATTTAGCGTCGATGTTGGCATTGATGGCATCAAGGCCGCGCTGCGTGGTGCAGCAGCAGTCTGCCATCTGGCGCTGGATGTCGTTGCCGGTCTGCATGATGGTCATGTTCGTGCCGTTCTGCGCGAGCGCGACCTCCTTACCCAGCTGACCGATGCCGCCCTGCATCTCGTAGCCGAGATTGCAGATGCCGTTTCCGATGTTGGTCAGGCGGTCGTTCAGCTGGCCGAACTGCTGGCCGAAGAGAATCTCCTGCTGCGACGCAGCAGTAGCATACTGGCCAAACTCGCCCTGGCGGTTCCAGCCGTTGCCGCCAAAACCGAACATGAAGAGGAAGAGCACGACAATGAGGAACCAACCGGAACCCCAGCCGTTCTCATCGTTCGCACCGCGGGTGACCGCGGCGATATCGCTGAGAGACATACCACTATCCATGTGTCAAAACTCCTTCCTGAAAAAATTTTATAAATAAACCGTGTCGACCCGGCTTATTTCAGAAATTGCACGAACTCCTTTGCCTGCTCTTGGAGCTGCTGGAACTGAGCCTGAGACATCTGCCCAGACTGCAAAAGGCGCTCGATCTCCTGCTGCGCTTTCTGAGGCGTCATGCCTGCAGCGAATTTGCGGAATTCGCCGATCATCGCGAGTGGATTATTCGGTCTTGCCGCCCTTTGGCTTCCCATCAGGCTTTCCAGCAACGGATTGTTCATTGACGATTCCCTCCAATCTGGTCAGGCGCTCTTCGATGCTCGTGAGGCTTGCTGCGCTCTGCGTGGGCTTTGGCTCGTAAGGCGTCATCAGATACGGTGTCTTCGACTTGTACCCTGCGTCGTCCGTTTTGACGTACCATCCGATCAGCACATCCGACCGCGAGATATCCATCGCGATCATTTCACTGCGCGGTGCCATCCTGAGCGCGTCCACGCCGTTTTCTCCGTTCACGCGGGTAATTTGACCCGCAAAGCCTTGCATCGCTCCTGCGCCGTTCTGTGGGCTTGCGGGGGCATATCCTGAATAGGGGTTATACCCCATCTGATAAGGGTTGCCGAAATATCCCATGCGCGCACCTCCTTTTGTTGCTTTCATCGTACAAAAAAACGGGCGCTCAAAAGCGTCCGTAAAGTGTATGAAAAGTGCGTCGAAACCTGTCGAACGATTCCCCTTGCCTTTTCGCGTGAAACATGATATTTTAATTTTGCAGGTCATTCCCGGCCTGCTTTCCACAAAAGAAACGACCTCACCGTTTATTCGGTGGGGCCGTTTCTTTTTTCATAGACTTCTGATGCAATTTTCTGGTATGCGCGCCGGCGGTATTTTTTCACTGCGTCAACAGACAGGCTTCGCTCCATTGCCACCTGCACGCAGCTTTTCTGCCGCACGTCGCATTCAATGATACACGCTGCCTCCGACGGCGGCAGCTCGAAGGATAAAACGTATGCCACGGCTCGCTTCGGAGCCATCGCGGATAATCCCGCGCGAATCTGCTTGTGCTGACTGTCCATGTCCCTTTCTGGGACGTTGCAGAGCGCTTTCGCGTGGCTTTCGCCGTCCGCTCCTTCCTTACTTTTTCGATCGCTCCAAATCCGGTTTACTTCATTGTCGCGAGTTTTCGGATCAAGTCGCCGCCGTATTTGTAAGCGGCGAGATAGTCCATCGTTCGCTCTTCGAGTCCCGCGCGCTTCTTGAGCATTTCGCGGTAACTCGCCTCATACTTCGGGCGATATGCGCCTACCACAAACGACTTCGACCGCTTCTTGCGGTACACGCCGTCTCCGTTGGACTGACTGCCCGCCGTGCCGCTCGAGGTGTTCCCCTCGATGGCGGTCACGTACTGCCCACTTACACTCTCGCAAATGCCTGTATGGTCGGTCTTAGACTTCGTATTCGGAAAGTCATAGATGAGCACGTCGCCCGGCTGATAGCCGGACGTGACCCATTGGCCGTGGGCCTTGGCGTAGTTCATCAGCTCGCCGCAGCTCGCGGTCTTCCCGCCGTCGTAAAAGAGCTGCCTGTCCGCCTGCTGGAAGCACCACCACACAAACTGCATACACCAGTACACGCCGTCTACGCCGTATGCTTTGCCGTATTTTTGCTTATTGCCGGGTTGCTCCACCGTTCCAATCTCTTTGACGGCGATGGCGAGGATATCTTCTGCTCTCGCCATGCCTTACGCCACCTTTTCTGCGCCGTAGAGCTGGCTGTGCAGCTCAAGCACCGCCGCTTCAATGGCCGCGTCCAGCTCGTCCTCGTCTAAAATAATGCCACGCTGCTCGAGGTAGTCGAGCACCCACTGCTTTTTCTTGTCACCGTCTGCCGCGGTGTAGATCTGTTCCGCCGCCGCGACCGCGATCTTGACCCACTTGAGCGCTTCCGTCACCTTGTTGTCGCCGTAGCGCTGCTTGAGATAGGGGATCAGAATTACCGTGATGCACAGGAAGACCAGCTCGATAAGCGCTTTGAAAATATCAGTCATATCAAATGTCATTGTTGTTCTCCTTTCGTTTCCGTCCAACGATAATTTCTACCAGCGTCAAGAGCCCAGTAAAGGCTTCGATGATGCCGCCCGTACCCAGCAGGTACGGGAAGATGTTGTCCCACTGCCACCCCTTGATGCTGTAAAAGATGACCGTGTAGATCACAAAAGCGGCGATGAAAATGCCAACGATAATCAAAATGATGTTCCTCGTTCGCAATTTCGATGCCCTTTTGATGAGGTGCTTCATGCCACACCCCCCGAGATCAGCCACGCGATAAACGCCCCCGCAAGCACGGCAAGAGCCTTGTCGACCAGACTGTCCCACCGTTTCCCCGCCTTGCCCGTGATGGCTTTCACGTCCTCTTTGATCTCTTTGACGTCGCCCTCGACGGTCTCCTGCTTGGTCGCCAGCACTTCGACCGACGTTGCCAGCCTGTCAAGCGCCGTTTGGTGCTCCTGCAACTCGTTGATTCGGTGGGTATTGCTCTTGCATCGGCTTTCGATCAACGCGATCGCCGCGTCATCGTAGTGCTTTGCATTGTCCATTTTTCACGCCCCCTTATTTTTATGGTGTTCTCCATTGAGCCTATCATGCCGCCTCCGCAAATTCACCACGGGGCAAAAGAACCTGTCGGCCACCCGACAGGTCCTTTTTCTTTACGCCGCTTTCTTCCGTGCGATTGCAAGCTGCTCGTCCACCCGCGCGCGGTTCCAATGGCGAATCTTCTTCGGCACGTCCAGATATTCGTACATCGCCGTGCGCTGCTGCTCGTTAAGCCCCGAGCGGAACAGCATTTCCATGATCTGCAAGCCCTTGCTGTAGTCGATGCTGTCGCCGTTCTTGTCTTTCAGCATTTCGCACTCGCTCGCCGCAGCCTTGCAGGCCGCGAACACGCCCGGGTCGATGCGGTACTGCTTCTGCGCCTCCTGCGCGTTTTGGATCCATTTCGTTGTGATCTCATACTGCCCGCCGGAGTTGTCCTTCAGTGCCATCGCCTCAGCGTAGCTCTCGACGTAGCCGAGCGCCTTGTCCTTGCCCTCGTCAGAGAGCCGGGAGAATGCACCGCTGCTTGTCGCCTTGTCGGCCTGCGTGCGGTAGGTATCGCCCTTCTGCGTTTCATACTTGCTGTATGCGCCCGCATTCAGGTCTGCCGCGCTGAACTTCTCCTCGCCCTCGCCGCTGTCGTAGGCATACTTCCCGCGGATGCCCAGCAGGTCGAGCGACTTCTGTGGCAGCGAATAGTTTGCCTCGCTCTCGGTTTCCTTCTTGTAGCGGGTCTTTAGGCTGCTCTGGATGCTCTCGCCGTCAAGGCCCATCTGCTCCATCAGGTCACGGCGCACGTGCTCATAGGTTGCGTAATCGCCTTGCTCGAGCGCATCGTAGAGGATGCCGATAAACCGGCTCTTGTTGCTGCTGTTCTCGAGGTTGTAGCTGAACTTCTCCACCTCGTACTGGAAGCCGAGGCTCCCGCTCGCCTGCGCAACGGTGCGCAGCGTTGCCATAAGATCGCGCTTAATGTTGGCGACTGGCAGTCCGAACATCTTGCTTGCCGCCGCGATGAGGCCGAGCGTAGCCTCCTTGCGCGTCTTCTTGCCGCTTCCATCAATGCTCTTGACGAACGTGCCCGCCGCATCAAGCAGATCGGCGAAGACCTCCATGTCGGGGCGGGAAACGTCGTAGCCCTGCGCAAGGGATAAAATATCCTTTGCAAACGGAGCCTGCGCCACAATGTTCATGTTGCTGCCGACGTTGCCGTTCAGCACGACGTTGCCGATCAGCTCAAGTGCGTTCTTCTCGTCTCCCTCCACGCCCGTAAAGGCCGAAAGAAATTTCTCCCAGTAATCCTTGTCGCGGTCATCGTCGCGCAGACCGTCGACGATGCTCTGCGCCAGCGCATTCACGACGTTCGTAACCACAAGTGCCGTCGCCGCGCGTCCGAGCGTCTTGAGAGCCTTGCTGCGCTTCGCCGGGTTTTCCTCATAGCGGAACGCATCATAGCTGCGCATCAGCACGTTCAGGCTCATAATCGGCTCGCCCATAAAGGCCGTCGCCTGCTGCGAAAGCGTGCTCTTGCCGCGCATGATATTGCTGCGCTGCAAGATTCCGTCAACGACCTGCGTCTGATCGATCATATCGGAGAACACGTCGTTGACCGCGCTGTAAAATTCGTTGCTGCCCGCGCGGATATCAGGCTTCTCACGCTTCACCTGCCACTCGCAGGCATTCCACAGCTTCCCCCACGTCACGGCGTCCGCCTTGCCCGCTGCCGCGCCAGCGAGGTCGTTTAGCTTGTTCGTCACGCCCTCTTTGCCGTAGAAGCGCTCTTTCAGCGTGTACGGTGACGAGATATCAAAACTGCCGACGTCCTTGCGCATTGCGATTGGGGAATGCTCAAGCGCTTTCTCCCAGCCGCTTCCCTTCGTCACGCCGCCGGTCATGCCCTTTGCCATGTCCTTCGGGTCAAGCACCGCCGCCGCGCGGAAGAATGCCGTCGGCTGCTGGATGACAACGCGGATGTTCGCGCCGACCGCAGCGCCCTTGAATTTGCCGACGAATTTGCCCATTGCGCCCGTGATCGGTTCAAAATCCTTGACACCGATGCCGTTCTGGATATCGCCCATGAGCTTCGTCCAGTACTGTTGCGCGCCCTCGCCGCCCTTTTCATTGAGCAATCCCTTGACGCTCACGCCGGTCTTATTGCCCGCGTCGTTGCGGTACTGGAAGTTGAAGAACCGGTTCGCGTCCTCCATCGGCGCGAGCCATGCTGCGTAGTCGATCATATCAGACGCATGGTCGGCAAACGTATCAAAGACGCTGCGCAGCTCCACGGCGTTGTTCGCGTTCGGCGTCACCTGTTGCGCCATGCCGATGTTTTTGATAGACCGCACATTGCCGCTGTCCCTCTCGAGGTTGCTGTGCAGCGCTTCCTTTGCCGACTTGATGGGCCAGTAATTTTTCTCGGTGAATTTGCGGTAGCCGTAGGCCTGCATACTGGCGTCGTTGCCGTACTTGGCAAGCGTCGTTGCGGTCAACTCCTGCAAGCCGTCCGCCACGCGCTTCTGCTCGTCCGTTAGCTTGCCCGTGATGCGCTCGATATCGCCATCGGTCAAAAAGACCTGCTGCGTGCCGCGCCGCACCCTCGTCCTGCCGGTCTCCGCGCTCTTGATCTCCGGCTGGTATACACCGCCGCCAAGCAGATGTCCGAGCGCCTGCTTGCGCTTGCTCAGAAGGTACAGTTCCATGATCTGCGGCGTCGTCAGCGTCAGCTTGCCGCCGTTGGCGACGGTGATGTCGTGCGTCTCCGCCTCCCACTTGCCGATGGCGCTGCCGCGCGCATCGCGCAGCGCGCCTTTCAGGTCGCCGCGGATAGCCTTGCCCGCAACGTCCTTGAAGCCAGCCTCTCCCAGCTCGTCGCCGAGCACCTTCTGCGTCTTCTCGGCGATGTCGCGCGCCATGACTTCCTGTTGATCCTGCGCATTGCGCAGCATCCGGTAGATGCTCTTGCCCGTCTCGCCGTAGTGCGCGAAGAAGGTGTACGGCGTTTCCAAGCTGATCGTCGTATTGCCGCCAAGCTTCTTCCGCCGCGTGCTCACGTCGGTCTTGAAGGCGTCCGCCATCTGCTTTGTGGTCTCGAATTTGCTCTTTGAGAGCACCTTGCCCGCCGTCGAGACGGATTTCTCCACCGCGCGGATGGTCTTCCACATCGTCCCGAGCTCTTCCCGCGTCAGCTCGGAAAGCCGCTTATCCTTCATTCCGATAACCTGTCCAAGCAGACCGTCCTTGCCGTCTGTACCAAACAGCGACGGGTCGATGACCATATCGCCGCCATCCGCCTCTTTACCGGAAAGAATATCCGCATACTGATCTCGGAGTGCTTCGAATGCCTGCGTGCGCTGTGTCGGCGTGCCGCTGCCGTCATAGACGCGCTTGCCGCTCTCGTCCACGGTGTAGGCGCTTTCCTGATTGATGCTGTTCAGCACAGCCGCCACCGCCGAGCGCATATTCTCGGGGATGTGCTTCGTGTCCGTCGGGCGCAGCAGCTTCTTCGACAGGCCTTTCGCGTGCCGCGTGATCTTCGCACGCAGCTCACGGCGCTTCTGCCCCTCGCGGCGCGTTGCATCTTTCTCGCGGTAACGGTTTTTCAGCGCGTCCAGCTTTTCCGCCTGCTGCGTGCGCGCCTTCTGCAAGGCCTCCTGCGTATGCCGCAGCCGCACCGCGTCCGTGCGTCCCTGCGCCATCTGGCCGGCGAGCCTTGCATCCGCCGCAGCCTTGCGCCCCGCCGCCTTTGCCGCATCCAGCTTTTCCGCCTGCACATCGGCGAAGGTCTTCTTTGCCTGCGGCAGGTCGAAGAACCGCTCCATGATATCGTTGGAAATGGCACTGACCGCCTGACCCATGTAGCCCTCAAACGGGTTATACTCGCCCACGTTGTAGAGCTCGTTCGCGACCTCGGCGATGCGGCTGATCTGGTCGCTCACGTTGTTCTCGCGCGTCTCGCTGAAAAACTCAGGGTAACTCTCCGCCAGCTCGGAATAGACCTGATCGACGTTCGTGTGCTCGCCCTTACCAAGATTCACCTTGCCAAAAAGCCCGCGTCGGAAGTCCGCATAGTCCGTGACGCCAGCCGCGTCCTCGGCAGAGAGCGTGATCTTCGTATCCTTGAGGTACTTGCGCAGCTCGCTATACTCTCGGTAGACCTCATCATCCTTCGCAATAGCGCTTTCTGCGATGCGCTGGGCAATAGTGTCCGAGCGGCTTCTCGCTTCGGTGTAGGTGAGCTCGCCGGTCTCATCTCCGCCGCGCGCGATGTAGTCGTAGAGGTTTGCGAGGTCGCCCGCGATCTCACCGCTGTCGATCTCCGCGCCGTAGTCCTTCACAAGCTTCTTTGCCGCCTGCTGGACGCTCCTGCTGTCGGTGCGCACACCTTCGCTGCGGCGCGTCTGCCCCTTCCAGTAGTCCACGCGCTCGCGCAAGGTCTCGTTCTCACGCTTGAGCGCCGCGAGCTCCTGCGCGTTCTCCGTACCCTTGAGGGATAGGAACTGCGCAAGGCTCGATACCTGCGGTGTCGTGCCGTCTTCAAAGTAGGCCTTGATATCAGCGAGCACCTTGTTAGCGTGCGTGCCGCGCGGATATTCCGCGCTCGAAACCGTCTGCCCGTCAGGCGTATCGAGGTCGAGAATGACCTCACCGCGATTGTGGCTGATAAAATCGGAAAGGGAATCAAGCTGATTCTTCGTCGGCATGACAGAAAGGTTGATACCGCCGCTTTCCGGTGAAATGCGGATATTGCCCTCGCTCATAAACTGAACCATGCTGCCGCTGTAATCGTCGCCGCCGTAGTCATCGCCCAGCGCATCGCGGATATCTCGATGGTCAACCGTGCGATATCCGCCAGGGCCGCCTTCGTGCCTGCCGGAGAAGTCGAGCTTTTTGCCGTTCGTCAGGATGTAGCCAGTCTCCGACCATTTATAAGTGTGTCCGAAATACTCGTCCGCGTCCTTGCGGTGCTGCTTCTTCTCTTCGTCGGTATACTCTTTCAGCGAATAGCGCTTCTTGACATTTTCGCCGTTTTGGGGTACACTATGCCTATCAGTTTCCCCCACCTTTAACGCGGTACCGTTATCTGCGGAATCCGCTACGGGGGAGGCTGATATTTTTTTGTTCTCATTAAGCTGGATGGAGTAAACAAATTCCCCGTCCGGCTTTTTTCTTACGTTCGCCAGCAGATCATACACCTGACCGTCAATCTGCACGGTCTTGACAAAATACTCCCAGCCGGTAACGCCCTTATGCGCCACTGAGGTTTTCCCCTGTTCAGAACTGCTTCCACTATGCTTTGCATTCTCTACAAGCTCAAAAATATTGCCGTCTGCGCCGGTATTGATCTTGGCTTTCCATCCCTTCGGCGAGGACTTCTTATCCCCGTATACATTCTTGAGCACATCGGATTCGTCAAACTTTGCATAATAGGTATTGCTGCCGTCGCTGAATTTGGCCGTGCGCCCCGCGTATTCGTTGCGCATGATATCCATAAAGGCTTCTTTTCGCTCCTTGTAGGACATCTTCTTGACGTCCTCACCGGTCTCGTAGACCTCGATGCCGTCCTTATTCTTGCCCTTTAAGTCAAAGCGCACGCCGCCCTCACCGGCGGCATTTTTGCTGCTTCTCGCCGCCGCCTCGAACGCCTGCTGCAAAAGCCCTTCCGCCGTCTGCGCCTGCTTCTTGGCCTTGCCCGTCAGCTTACCCACGATCTCGCGGATGGCGTCGCGCAGCTTTTCAAGCAGCGTGCGGTCTTCGCTGTGCCTGCGGATAAACTCATTCAGCACGTCCGTGTTGGCGATCATCTCGCCCGCGTAGTTGGCCGCGGCCTCGTCCAGCGCTTCATCCATGCTGGTCTCAACGCCCATGCGGTTATACTGTTCGTGCAGAATGTTCGCTGCCTCGGCGACGTCGGGGTCTTCCATGATGGCGTTGCGGAACGCCGTGTACTGCTCGGGCGCGAGCTCCTGCACGCGGTGTGTCCACTCATGGCCGACGACCTGCATCACGGGGTCCTGTGCGTCCTTTGCAATGCGAATTTCGTTCCCCTCGATCACGCCGTTAGCCGTGCCGCCGCGCACCTCGTCCGCCATGCGCACGCGCACGCCAAGCGCCTTTGCAACGGTGTTGATCTCGTCTGCCGTCGCGTTGTCCATTTCACGTGAAACGTAATCGTCATAGACAAGGCCGCTGCCGCCGTCGCTCTCCTGCGCGAAAGTCTTCTTGCGTGCCTCGGCCTTCGCGTCGTTCTGCCCCGCGATATAGCCCGCGTAAGCCGTCTCATTCGTCGGGTTCGGGTTCGCCTTGCCCTCTACGCCCGCGTTGTAGGCGGGCAGGAAGTCCGCGACGTGCTGTGCTGTGTCTTTGCCTTCCTGATACGAGCCGCGCATCGCCTTGCGCCCGTTCTCGCCGAGAGAGTTGTCAAAGCGCGCAAGTGATTGAAGCGCCGCATTCGCGCCAACTTGTCCGCCACCAAGAACACCGCCGACCACTGCGCCGCCGAGAAATTCCTCTGCGGATGTACGCGGGTTCAAAATGGCGTTTTTATCCCTCATTGATGCGAGAGGATTGCCTTTCTTGTAGGCGACGTTCTGCGTCGCTCTTTCAAGAATGCCCTGCACAACCTCCTCTTTGCCTTCTTCAAAGGCTGATTCAAGCCATGCTTTCCACGCAGCGGAACCGTGCTTCAACTGTTCGGGAAGCGTCTGAATACCGCCGCCAACTTCAACGGCAGCGTTCATCAGGCCGTTTCCTGTGGCATAAAGTGCGGCCTTCGTGCGAGCGGTGTTGTTATCCACTCCGGCCTTTTCCATGTCATCAAGCGCCTGCTCGTAACTGGAACCTACGACTTGCGAGAACGAAAGCCAATACTGGGGGTCTTCTCCCATCGCAAATACGCTGTTTCGGATCGTGTTTGCAATGCTCGGGGCCATTTCCGTTGCAGCGGTCTTCGCAAGCGTCGCTGGCGTCGCCCCGAGGCTCGCGCCTGAGGTAAGCACCGCTGCGACCGCCTGCGGGACCGCCGCAACAGTCGATGCGCCGTATTTATCAAAAGTCGCTGCCACCTTGCCGCCGCGCTCGATGTTCGCCGCATATTTGTTTTCTATCTCTTGCCCTTCATTACGAATGCGGCGCTGCAATTTATTTGCAATGCCGGAATCCGACAAATCGCCGAGCTGCTGGCCGGAAATTAACTCAAACGGGGAGAGTGCAACATCTTCTGCAAGCGCGAGCGTGTCGGCAATGCCCTGTGCGGCTTGGTTGATGCCCTTCATAGTTGCTCCGGCAATACCCTCGCCGACGGAATACTTCTGCCGTTTTCCTGGCGTTCTGCTCCCCGAAAATGTTGCTTTGCCAAGCTTGCTTTGGTTCTTCGGCATCACGACATTCTGCTGCGTCACTGGCGTCGTCTTCACCGGGCTCGTGCGATATACTGTAGGTGGAGAAGAGACCGGGGCGCTCGCGCTCCCGGTCTGCATCAATTTCCCGCGCTGCCCCTGCGCAACAGTGGTCGCAATTGGCTGCTCGGTCTTTAATTTCTTCTCTTCGTTATTGGCATTCAGTGCTACCAGCTTTCCCATATCAGCCCTCCGTGTAAGTCAGCCCGTATTCGTTCAGCATCTTCTGCACGCGCGCCTTCTGCTCGTCGCTCAGCTTATCCCAGAAAGAATCAATACCTCCGACAGCATAATCGGTACGCCCCTGCGCGAGCATTGTGCGCAGACTGCTCATAGCCGCATTGAAATTGCTCGAATTATAGCCTTCGCTTGAACTTCCACCGTTCTGACCTTCCAGCCAGTTTTCATAGTCGGAATAGAGCCCGCTCGAAGATGTAAAGCCGTACTTCTGGTAGTTAGCCTTCTGCGCAAGCCAGCTTTTTGGGTTCCCGCTCGCCTGTGCCGCAGCAAACAGGCCTTCGTAGTCCATCGCTCCGCCGGTAGCTCCGCTACGTGCCCCGCCACCGGAAGAACGGCGAGAACTACCGCCGCTTGCCTTCCCCGCCGCTGCCTGCGCGGCCTGCTGCAATTTATACTGCCATTCCGCATTATAGCGCGCGTCCTCGATGGCGTCGCGTTCCTTCTGGTAGTCATAGTTGAGCTTGTCCTGCTGCTTCTGATACGCCAGCGCATCCGCCGTCTGCTGGTCGCCCACCTGATCGCGTGCGAGCTGATAGAGGTAATTGCGGTCAGCCAGCCAGCGGTTGTAGTTGTTGTCCTCAAGGCCGATGAGCGTATTCAGGTCGGCGCGGTCAGCATTCAAGCCGTCCTGGTACATGCTATAGGCAAGCTGTTGTAGCTCGGGGATCTTGTCCGTCATCTGGCTCATCTGGTAGTCGCTCGCCTGTTGGCTCGCTGCCACCGCCGCCGTGGACGGCATCCCGCCCGTCATCACTGCCGCCTTGCCGAGCACGTCCTCTGCGCTGCGGTCCGCCTCGCGCGTGTACTGCTTGCGATACTGCTGATAGAGCGGGTCGCTCGCCGCGTCGTAGGAAAACGGCGTGCGATTCAGCAGCGCGTCGAGTTTTGCGCTGATCTGTCCGCTCTGATCGTAGTTGTATTTGCTGTCGCCCAGCTTATCGAGCCAGCTCGTGTCAGCCTTTGCAGGGCTCGCGCCCGTGCCAAGTTTGATGTACTCGCTGCCGTCCACGCCGCCGGAATAGTCGTACTTCGCGCGGATTTTCTCCGCCGCGTCGTGCGCCGCCTGCTGGCCCGCCTTGTCTCCCTCGGCATATGCCTTATTGTAAGCCTCGGTATACTGCCGGATGAGATCAAGGTCGCCCGAATCGTTGATGAGCGTCAGGTCTGTATTCTTGTGTTTGAAATTATCTGCCATTGTCCCCTCACTTTCTGCCGCCCGTCACGTATTCGTACTCGAGCGCATAGAGCCGGTATTCTCCTGTGGCTTTGATTTTTAATCTAAAGTGGTCGCAGCGGCGGATCGGGCAGTTAAGCGTGAAAACGTCTCTCTCCTGCGCCCCGCAGCGGTCGACCTCTTCCCACGCACCGCCGTCGAACTTGACAAGGAACACGACCGTTGCGCCCTTCTCGCATTCCAGCCGCGCCCGCACGCGCTGCACGTGCTTCGCGTCGAATGAGCCACCGTCATAGTCGGCAAACTCCGCTTCGCTGCTGACAGCGCCCTCGCGCGTTGCCCCGGTCGGGATATCCGCCGGATTTCCCAGCAGCACGCACCCGCCGTCTACTAAGGCCATGATACCGCCCGAATAGGCCATTTGCACCACGGCAAGCGTATCTTCCTTATGCCACACGCCGTTCTCGCTGCTGTAGCAGTACAACGCCGCCTTTCCATCCTCTTTCAGGCTCACGTAGTAATTAAGGCCGTCACTTCCTCCCACCGCGTCAGAGAGACGCACATCATCACCCAGCGTGCGGGAGATGCAACGCGGCATGCCGCCGCTGTACGCCATGATACCGACCTTTGAGAGGTAGTAGAGCGTTTCGCCCGCCACGGCGAGGCTCTTGCGGCTGCCCTTCATCACGCCGAGCACCGCACTCGACATGAGCTGGAAGTTTGTCGGGATCGTGCCGTACATCTTGAAGATTTTGTCTTCTTTGAAAAAGCACGGGTAGCCAAGGTAGCTCACGCACGCCGTAAACGCTCCCGCCGTGCCGCTCTCCACGCTGAACGCGTCCGTAGATAGCCCGTCAAACACATTCCAGTTGTACGGATCGCCGAGCTTTGAAGCAAAGATGCTGTCGCCCTTGCATCCCCATACGCGGTTTTCGTTCGTGCAGACAAAGTCTATATCGGGAACGCTGCGCTTGAGCGTGACTGTTCCGGGCTCCGTGATGCTTTCCTGCCCATCGGGCAGGCGGAAGGTGTTTTCATAAAAGCGCAGCGTCTTTTTGTCCTCGCTGATCTCGCGGATGATGGGCGTGCGGTTGTTGTAGGTCTCCTTTGTGCAGCCCGAGATCGTCACGGCGTCGCCCACGTTGAACGGGAACGCCGCGCCGGTCGTCGTGATGCTGTTTGCCGCCGCCTTTTCGTCGGCATACGTGCCATTCCCGAATTTCAGCCCCGCCGCGGCGTAGCTCGCCTCCATCGGCTTGATCGTGCCGTCCTTTTCGCACACGATCTTATCAGGGAAGATGAGCACGCGCTCGCCCAGTGCACAGAAAGTCTTTTCGCTATCTGCGACCGTCGTCTTCTCTTCGCCGTTGATGTAGAGCTTCGTTCCGTATACCTCGTAGAGCTTGCCCGCACTGAAAATGCCGTTTGCCGTCCCCATATCCTTGCGTACGGTATAGCGCCGTGCACGAGGAGCAAGAAGCGGGAAGTATCGCGCCGACAGGTTTTTCATGTCGTAGAGCTCGCCGCCCGCCGCACCGAACGTGTGGTTGATGCCTCCGAATTTCTCCTGCTGCACGCGCCGGTTCGTATATGCCGTGATCTCAGGCAGTCTCATCGGTTCCCTCGCTTTCTTTCTTCTCCGGGGCTTCCGTGCCGTCGCAGATCATTGCGATATTGCGAAGCGACTGGCGCACCGCTGCCACCACATCGACGGCATCACCGTTGACGTTCAAAATGCCGATCAGGCGCATCGCGTGCGCCGCTTCCTGCTTGATCTTTTCATTCATGCTCTTTACCTCCAAAATTATCCACCTCGTTTCCATACTGTTCCACCCATGCAGATCCACGGGATGCCCTTGTGCCAATAATTGGCATAGAGCCACACGATACCTCGGTTGTAGCCCGTGCCGTTGGGCGATAACCATACGCGTCCGCTCGTGTCCTCCGTCCATACGGCATACAGCGTGTGCGTTGGGCCGGGGGAGTAGTTATAGCCGTAAACACTGATCGTTGCGCCCGCCGGGTAAATGGTCCCGGTCGTGCCGTTCAGGGTCCATCCGCCAAAAATGTAACCGGGCCTTGTCGGCGTGGTGTACGGGATGACAAAATCTACATACGGATCGACATTCTGCTTCGACCCGCTCTGCGTTGCCGGAGCGCCCGTGCCACCATTGGCGTTATAAGCGAGCTGTGCGTAGTATGTTTGCGCCGTGGTGATCTCTAATCTCACATAGACATTAGATGCGCCTGCAAAGCGCGTCCAGTCCAGCTGGCACCGATAGCCGTCGCTGACGGTCGGCGTCTGGTAAGATGTTTGCCCGTCCGCGTTGACCACCCAGCGCGAGAAGACGCTTGCGAAGTTGTTGAACTCCGCCTCGGTGTTAAACGTCGGCTGGATGTTGACGCTGAAGCTGTCGATATAGCCGTCATAGCACGGTGAGCTTTCCCCCGCAGGAGAAACGCGGTCCATATAAACGTTGCCATTCAGCAGCAATATCTGCGAATAGCTGCTGTCAACGGGGCCGTATACTCTCAGGCGATAGCTCATATCAGCTCACCAACTGGATATATAACTGCCCAGCTACGCCCGCTCCGCTCGGCTCAGACGGGCCGAAGCTTGGCGTGGCCAGACACAGCGCCGCTGAACCTAATTGCACAAAGCCGTTCTGGATAGTGATATCGCCGCCTGTACCGGCCTGCAAAAAGATGTTGCCCGCAGGCTGGATCTTGATACCGCCCCATGTGGTCGTCATGCCAAGGCCCGTGCTTGTGGTCGTGTCCGCCAGCGTAAAGCCGCCGATGGTGTTGTTATTATTATCGATCAGCGCGATGGTATTTCCGCGCAGCGCGCCCGCCGTCAACGTGCCGTCGATGTTGACTGCCTTGACGTGCAGGTCGATGGTCCCTGTGCTCGCGATCTGCACGCCGTTTTTGTTCAGCGCAAAGACTGTGCCGTTGCTGCCGCTCGTTGCCGCCAACGTGATCTGGTTCAGGTTCTGGTCAATAAGCGTCTGCGCCGCCGTGCCGTCGATTTTTCCTCTCACCGTCGCTCGCAGGCCGTTCACATCCGCCGTCAGGTTCGTCACGCTGCCGTCAAGGCTCGAAATACTCGCCGAAAGGCCCTGCGCCGTCGCTTGCAGCTGCGTGATATTCCCCTCGGCGTCGCCGATGCGTCCCGCAAGTCCCTTCGCCGTGATGGACAGCTCGTTCACGTTCTTGTCCGTATCCTCGATCTTGGCGTAGATCGGCTCGGAAATATTCTTGATAAACTCGCTCAGTGCATTCTGATTGATGTTGCTCCCGTCCAGATTGAAGAGCGTATACCGAAGCTGTTCCAGAAGCACGAAAAGGTAGTCATAGACCCCGTTGATCTGCTCCTGCGTGTCTTTGCCTTCGCCGTTTGGGAAGGTCGTCTCCACCAGCTGAAATGTCGTCGGCACTTGTCATCACACCTTCCAGTTGCCCTTGCTCTCTTTTCGGTTCTCGCGCCGCCACCACGCCAAAGCATCGGCCACCGCCTCGTTGGCAATGGCGTGGTCATTGGCATAGAGCGCGCTGTCCTGATTGTAGGCGTCGAGCTGCGCTGCCAGATACAGGTGGTAACACTCGTTGTGCCCGTCCGGCAGCAGCAATTCCATGTCCTCGACGCTCGCAGTGTCATCCTCCACGCTCACCTTGAGAACGGGGGCTTCCGCCCCCATCATCTCGGCGATTCGGTGCTCAAGCACCATGAGAATTTCCGCCTTGCGCGGCGTGCTCAATTTGTTAGGCCGCAGCGCGTCCGCGTCACGGATAGCTTTCAGCATTTTCATACATTAGACCTCCGTGAAATACTGCCCCACCAGCTCATGCGGCAAATACTGCAAGACGATCTTCCCGCCCGCGGTCTCGCCGATACGCTCGCACTTGTACGTCTTGCCGTCCTCGCTGTCGAGGTAATACTTGCCGTACTCGTATTCCATGCCGCGCTCCGCGGTAACAGGTTCGCTGACTGCGCGCGCCTCGCTTTCTACCACCCCGTACATCTCAAGGATGGGCGCAACTCTCTCGTTGCGTAGGATTTTCTTCTGCTGGCCCTGCGCAAACGGGTCTCCGGGAATAAGGCAACACCGGCAGTCGGTGATTTTGCTTCCTGGTCCAAGCTCCAATGTGGCCGTCATAACACCGTTGTTCGCTGAAACACTAAAAGATGTGGTTCCGTACCCAAAGGTTACTGTTGTCCCGTCGGCATTGTATTGGACGCCGATAATGTCCTTGTACACGGATGACGTATCGCCTGCGGCGGTGTATTTGAAAAGGCACACAACTGTCGCTGCCCCTCCCGAAAAAGGAATATTGAAAGTTTTGCTTGGTATTTGTGGCATTTTAATTCCTCCTTAGTTTACCGGGCTGTACCATGTTACTCCTCCACTAGACACATCAATCGCCTGGATCGCAGAAACAAATCCCGACGGATAGACCAGCGGCGCCGACGTGTCGCCCTTCGCGCGGATAGCGTCGGCGACCGCCGTCAGGTCAGCCGTGTTTGTCAGGTATTCCGCCATCAGAAGCTCCCTCCATTCGCGTTTGCGATCTCTACAGCCGTCCATGCCCCATTTACTACTCGCAGGAATTTTCCATTATCGGCTGTTGTAACGGTGGGCACTTCGTGAACCGTGATAGCTCCGGTTTTACCATTTACACTTGTTACGGGGTACGGTGGCGGATTGTTCGCGCTGTACTGCTTGACGTTGGCCACATTGCCAAGGCCGACGTCTCCCTTTGCAAGGCTCACCGCCCCTGTCTTGCTGTTGACACTTGTGACCGGTGCACTCTGCAAAGCGCTGTCAGCCTTGCCCAAACTCGTCTGCACGTCTCTTGCAAGGTCGGATTTTGCGACCGTACTCTTAAAGGCCAGACTGCCGAGGTCTGCAAACCACTTGGTAATTTTCCCGAACAGCACAGAAAGCTTTTCTCCCGTCGCAATGTTGACGCGGGTGCTCGCCGCAGTAAACGCCGCCGTGACGTTGCTGCCGTCGCCGGTCTTGCCCAGCTTACCGGAAATGTCGACCTTCTTCGCCGCTTCTGCCGCGATCTCGTTGACGTCGGTAGGTGTGAAGTAGTCCGTGCCCTTGACCGGCGTTTTGCCATCTGCACCAGCTGGACCAGTCTCTCCCTGTGGCCCCCTTGGCCCCTCTGGTCCGGTATCTCCCTTCGCGCCGTCAGTGCCGGCAGGCCCCCGTGCGCCCGTGTCGCCCTTCGGGCCCTTGAGGTTCACGGTCTGCGGATTCGCCTTGCCGCCGTCGTTCGTCCACGACAGGTCGCCGTCGTCGCTCATGCTCGGCGTGAACGTCACGCCGTCACGTCCGTTTGTCCCGTCCTTACCCGGCGCACCGTCTGCGCCGTCTTTCCCAGGCAGGCCGTCCGCGCCCTTTGCGCCGTCCTTGCCGGGGGCTCCATCCGCCCCGGCAGGGCCTTGAGGGCCAGTCTCGCCGGGATCGCCTTTCGGGCCCTGCGGACCCTCGGGCCCCGTGTCGCCTTTCGCGCCCTGCAAGGGGCCGTTGTTGACGAACTCGCCGGTAATGCCGTCGAAAATGTAGATGTCGTAGGGCTCTGCCGTGCCCACGCCGTAGGCATCGCCTGCCGCTGCGGTCGCTTTCTGCGCGGCGTCGAGCGCAGCCTTCGTGCCGTAGTAGCCCAGCACCTTGAAGCCGCTGCCGGTCTCCCCCTTGGGGCCAGCGGGGCCCGTCTCACCTTGCGGGCCGGTCTGCCCCTGCGGGCCCTGTTCGCCCTGCAGGCCGCGCGGGCCTTCGGGTCCGGTCGGACCGGTCGGACCGGTGTCACCTTTCTCTCCTTGGGGGCCGGTATCGCCTTTGTCGCCTTTCAGCGCGGCAAGCTGTTCCGCCGTAAAGTCGGAATAGGTAAAGGCATCGCCCTTGTCTCCCTTTGCACCCTGCGGGCCAGTGGGGCCGGTCTCGCCTTGAATCCCCTGCTCCCCCTGCGGGCCGCGCGCGCCGGTCTCACCTTTGGGGCCCTGCGGCCCCGTCGCGCCGGTTGCGCCGGTCTCGCCTTTTGGGCCCTGTGCGCCGGTTGCGCCCGTGTCTCCTTTGGGGCCGGTTGCACCGGTTTCGCCCTTGGGCCCCTGCTCGCCGGTATCGCCCTTTGGGCCGACTTCGCCCTGCGGGCCGGTCGCGGCAACGCCCGTGTCGGCAAAAGCGCCCGCCGTGGCGTCCCACTTGAACCAGTTTCCCGTGGTCTCGTCGACGTAGGGCATCTTGGAAACCGCCGTCTCCGCATCCGCCGCCGCCTGCAAAACCTCGTCGACCCAGCTTTGGTAGGCCGGAGGCGGTGCCTCGCCGCTGTCTTCCAGCGTTTCGCGCACGCGCGTCTTATAGATCTGGCTCTTCACAATGGTATCGCCCACGGTATATCGCAGCTCTGCCGCGCCCTCACCGGCCACCGCCGTATCAACGCTCGATACCCGCCACACGAGCGCGCCGTCCTCTTCCGTCACCGCCACGGGATACGGCTGCGCATCGCCGTTTCGCTGCACGATCAGGCTCGCCACGCCCTCGCCATAGCCCTCGCGCCACTTCCCCAGCACGTCAAAGACGACCTTACGCGCCTGGTTCTCTCCCCTGCGCCCGAGCTTGATCTCTTCGAGCGCGTAGGCATTTTCAATAACCATGTTGTCACCTCTCTTATGGAAAACGGCGCAGCAAGAGCGACTTTTCGTCCCTTGCTGCGCCGTGTCGCAACTCATTTTTCGTGTCTCGCGGTCGTATTCACTTATGCGTTGTGGGCCTTCGCGCTCTCAACGTAGTCGCTGCTCATCGTCTGGATGAGATTCGCGGTCGAGGCATCCTGCCTCATCTGGTTCTGGATGGCCCACAGGAACTTTCTCTTGACCTGCACGGTCACGCCGCGCTGGATCAGGCAGCTTTCGCCGTTCACGCACACCAGCAGGTCATCCTTGTACTTGCCGCTGTCCTTGAACAGGCGGACGCTGACGTACTCCTCGCCCGCGCGATCGGCGTTCACAGCCGCAACAGCGTTCTTTGCTTCGCTCATCGGTCTTTCCTCCGTTTCAGTGGTGGGGGCGGCGTTCACAGCCGCCCCCTTGGTGGTTAGGTCAGCGGGGTCTCATCGAACGTAGAAGTCGTTTCCACGCGGATCATATACGCCTCGACCAGACGTTCGGCGACCTTGGTTGCCTTCCAGCCGACGGTTGCACGCTGGTTCAGCGGGTCAGCCGTACCGGCAGAGCCGAGCGGCTTGACGATGTGCTCAAGACCGCCGCCGGTCAGCTCGGTCGTGCCGTAAGCCTCCGCGCCCATGATGAGGGTGGAGTAGACGTTGCGGCCCTTCGCACCGGCTTCGCCCGGATAGATGGCGGTCGACGCCGTCGGGGTGGCAGCAGGCGCTTCTTTCAGCGTGATCGTCGCGCTGCCAGCAGCCGCAGCCGAGGCGCTTTCGATCTCAAGGAGCGCACCGCCGATGACGACTTCACGGCCAGCCAGCTTTGCGGCGTCGGCAGTGGTGATGGTCTCGTTGACGGTCAGCACTTTGCCGGATGCGCTCTTAACGGTCAGGTCACGCGCGCCCTCGGTCAGGTCATCCGCGTGGAACACCTTCGCTTCGGTCGTCTCGATGAAGCGGACGCCCGCGATCTTGCCGATCTCGTCGTCATAGATGTTGCTGGTGTCCTTGTACTCGTGCGGGCGCTTCCAGTCGGGGTCATCCTGAATGTCATAGGAGCAATCAGGGTGAATGATGGCCCAATAGGAGCCCTCATAGCGCGGGGCGTTCATGGTTTTCAGGAAGCGAACCGCCTTGCGGACGGCACGCACCGTGAAATAGTGGTTACCCGTGGTCTCGCCGCCAACGAGCAGATGGCGGCCCGTCACCTGGCCTTCGCCGTACTGGACGTTGGAACCGCCGTTGATGACCTCGCGGGTGATGGTGTCGAGTGTGCGACCCGCCTGAGAGCCGAGCAGCACCGTGGCTTCCTGAAGGTTGTTGTCAATGGCGGTCAGGTCGAGGATATCGGAGATCTCGACGAAGTCGCCGTACTGGTCGACCTGCGCGGTCAGCGTGGTCATGGACAGCTTGCGTCCCTTGGGCGTCACGCCTTCGGTGATGGGCGTGAGCGCCTTGGGCAGCGGATCATACTTGCGGAACTCGATCTCCTTGCCCTTGCCCTTGGGGATGTTGCGCTTCTGTGCGAAGCGGTCATGCACCAGCTCGGGCTCGGCGTTGTCGATCAGGGTGTCGCAGTAGTAGGTCTTCATCTCGCCCGAGAGACCGTCGTCGGTCGTCACGTTCGTCTGACCCTCAAACAGGTTCAGAATGACGGGCAGAATGAAAATGTCTTTGAACTTCTTCATAGAGTTTTGTCTCCCTTCTTGCAGTCGGTAAATTTAGGCGGGCATCAGAATACGATGCGCTCGCCGCGCCGAACGCGCCTTGCGATCTCTGCGCGGTCGGCCTTCGTGAATTTGCTCGGGTCACTCTTGACAATGACCCCCGGCTGGGAAGTGGTTCCATTCTCGTTTGGGCGCATTCCTTTCGCGCGGACGTTGTCCATCACGCGCTTTTCCATCTCCGCCGCAGCTTTCGCCGCGACCTCCGCTTTGATATCAGCGAGAAACGTAGATTCATAAGCGTCCTTGACAGAAAAATGATTTTCAAGCAGATGCAAAAATCTCGGGCTATGCTCCATCGCCGCCTTAAAATTGAAATTCGGGTATTCTCCCGGATTATCCGGCGTGCCGATCATTTCTGCTGCTTGGCGCATCCAATCGTTGTATTTGTATTCGCCAGCTTCTTTTGCAAGTCTGCTCTCTTCGCGCTTTTTGAGCGCCTCATTTTCCTGCTGCATGCGTACATACTCGCGGTACTGCTCCACGCTCATGCCCATACTCTCCGCTTCCGCGTTGTAGAGCACGCTGTTAAGCGCCGCATCTTCCTCAAAAGCCGCGCGAAGCTTACTCATATCGCCGTCCGACACGCCATAATGGCGCATCAGTGTGTCGATAATAGGCTGCGAATCGGCGATTTTCTGGTCTTTGGCCTTCTCTTCGCCAAATCTGCGGTTGATGATGCGCTGCGTCTCTGCGGTATAGACGTCCTTGTACTTGCCGTTTACGAGGTCAAGGAACTCCTTTTTCAGGTCTCCCTCGCCGTCTTTCGCAGCCCCGGCGTCGTGCTGCTGCATCTTCGCGCCCTCGCCCTTTGGCTCACCAGAAGAGGTCCCTGTATCGTCAGGTGTCTCCTGCTTGCCGAACACGACGTTGGCGTATTCGCCCGTTTTGCCCTTCCGGGTGGGAGAAGAGCTTGCCTTCGTGGTATCGCCCTGTGCGCTTGCGCCTCCCTCAGCGCCGCCCGATGCACCGGCAGCGGCTCCCGCAGCGGCAGCGCCGCCGTCAAAGAGGCTCAGGATCACGCGAAGCGTGGTTTTGAGGTTCATGGTATCCCTCCTGCTTGTCAAATCGCGGACATTCGGCCCTCCGTGTAGGCTGTGCGGCAATAGCGCCCCTCTGCCCGCAGGGACGGGGAGCGCGGCGGTAAAGATGAAGAAAACCCGCCGTCTCTCCCGTATGGAAGACGTTCTGTGCGCCTCCCTGCGAGCGTATGAATAGGAGGAAGCTACACCGCACGCTTAAAGCGTACCATGCAGCTTCCTCCGTCTCACCACGGGGCGAGAAAAATTTTTTAATTTTCTATGAAACTGACCGTAATGGCATCTGGCCTCGTGTCCTCGAGCTGCTTCAGCCCGATGCACGCGGCGATGAATGCCGCCTCGATGCGCTCATCGCCGCCGCAATGGACAAGGAATCGCGGCGCATCGTCGTCGATCTCAAAGCTGTAGACCTCGCAGTCGCCCTCGGCCTCCATGTTCTTCACGTAGCCGCCGAAGGCATACATCACGCCCGTGATGTAATTGCAGCACGCCGCATCGGCGGAATGCCCCTCGCACAGGATCATATACCGCCCGATGTCGTGCTCGATATGCACCTGCGTCATGGCCTGCGCCTCACATTCCCGGCATCGCCGCGCTGCTGCCCGCGTCCATGTTGGGCTTGCTGCGCTCAGCGAGCTGCTGCATGTAAGGCGTCTGCGCGCCCTGCGCGTCGGCGTTGCGGCTTTCCGTCCCGCCGCTGCTCCCGCTCTTGCGCGTCGAGCCGCCGCCTTGCAGGCCGCCCGTCATCCCAAGCCCCATGTCCTGACCCGTCAGCTGCTGGATGACCGCGAGCGCCTTCTGAAGCTGCTGCCCCTGCTGCTGCACGACGTTGTAGAGCGTCGCGCCCTCGTTGACCTGGCTCTTGATCTTGTCGATTCCTTCGAAGTCCATCATGTCGAGTGCGATCATGCTTTCCTGCGCCCTGTCTGGGGAGAAGAATCCAAGCGAATACAGCTCTTTCGCCCGCTCGTTCTGTTCTGCGCGGGAGAATGGATTCTTCTTCTGCGCCTTGATCTTGATGTCAAAGACCGGTCTGCGGAACAGGTCATTTCCGAGGCTGTCCACGCCCGTCACCTGATCGCCAAGCTCGTTCACGCCGATCTGCGCATACTCATAAGGCATTTCGTTTGTGATGCGGAAAGTGCGCGCTGCGTCGTAGAACTGCCGCATGCGCTCGATGCACAGCTTCACGATCTTCGCCTGCGCGCGGTAGCACGCCGAGATCATATCGCGGCTCGCCTTGTTGCCCGCTTCCTGCAATGCAGAAATAGCCGCCGCAGCCGTAGCCCCGCTGGACGTGCCGCCGTTGGACACGTCACGGTTTGAGCTCGTTTCCTTCATCTCGTCGATCTTCATCTGCACGATATTCGCGTAGATGGAATCGAGCGGGCGCGTCGTTACCTCGCGGAGCCTGCTCTCATCGATCTGGCCGGACACGTGGATGATCGGCTTGCGCCAATCAAGAAACTCTTCTTCGTTGATGTTCAGGCTCTCACTCGCGAAATACCGGCGCTTGCTGCCCATCATCGACGTTTCGAGGATGTTTCCCCATAGTTTGTCGATGTAGAGCTGTGGATCCTTTGCAATGGCCGTGTAGCCAAAGCCCGCGGGCGTGCCTTTCTCGGGAAACAGCACGTCGAACACGAACGGATATTCGCCGTCTTCGTAGAAGCCGCCCTCCGCATATTCGGGGTCGTTCTCGCTGGCGTAAATGATGTGCTCCTCGTCGATGAACTTTACGTAGTGCAGCACCGTGCGCCCGTCGGCGGTCCTCTTGCGGTAATACCAGTCGATCACAGCGACCTTGTTGCTCGTGTCTACCGTGTCGTCGTACTCGTATTTTGCCGTTTCAATGCTGCTGCCGCTGAGTTTGTCCGCAAACTGCGGGTATTCGTCCTCGATAATGTCACGATCGACGAGTGCCACCGTGAACACGTTGCGGCTCTTCTGGATGTCTTCAACACCAGGCTCCCAGAAGATATTCAGCGGGTCAATGCCCTCGATGGCGATGTCGCCGAGCCCGTTGTCCTTCTCCTTGTCCCAGAACACGCCGTAGATCGCCACGCCGTGCTTGAGCTTTTCCCACCACTCGAAGCTGTACGTGCTGTCAAACTCGTTGTACTCCATGATGACCGGCAGCACGGACGAAAGCGTCTTTGCGCTTTCCTCGTCGCTCTGCTCACGCGGCAGGCACACGGGCTCGGGGTAGTTGTCCATCGCGTCGGCGTGCTTATTCATAATCGAATTGAACAGCCATGCACTCGCAGGCTCGGGCGATTCTCCCGCATCTTTTGTCCCGCGGCGAATGTCCTCCCAGTGCCTCAGCTTCCACCAGCGTTCCTCGCTGATGATGCGATTCTCGAAGTTGCTCTTGCCCTGCTTATACTTTTGAAGCGTTTCTACGGCGTCGCCGATCTCCTTGCTGCCGATGGCCGCGCCACTGCTCATCGCCGCGTCGCTGTCGCGGAATGCACCCACGAGCGGGGCCTCTGCCTTTGCATCCAGCATCGCAGCAGCGCCAGCCGCGTCGGCCTGCTGCTGCGTCTGCGGGAAATTTCTCATTCCTGCCATGTCTTCCCCTCCTGTCAATTGTGTTGAAACCACGCATATCTGTCGTAGCTCGGCGTATTGATGTCCAGCGGGTCGTACAAGACCAGCTTCGGCGGCTTATTTACCCGCGCCGCAATGGGATTCTCCATGCACACATAGCGTGTCATGTCGTAGATATGATCCTCCTGCTCGGTGTTCACATCTTCGACATCCTTTTCGTCGTATACGAGGTTCGGCACCGTGCGGATGAAATTCTTGCACGTGTCGAAGATATACAGCATCGGCACGCCGTGTTCGTCGAACGCGAATCGGTTGTGCAGCTGCATCTTGCCGTCGATGCGGGCGTTGTCACCCTTCTCGAAGTAGACGCGCTCGCGCTCAAAAAGAGAACCGATGCTCTCCGTGCCCTGTGTTCCCCAAATGGCGGGGTCGCCCACGCGGAAGATGTGCCGCCCCTTGAGATTCGGGTCTTCTGCCTCAATACGCTTCATTTCGCGGGCTACCGCCGTCGGCTCCATCTTCACGCCCTCGTTCGGCGTGCCCGTGCAGCCATAATACTCTCGGATGTGGTAGAGCCTGCGGTCATGGTCGACCGCAAACCAGCCGATGGCAAACGGCCTTGAATAGCCCCAGTCCATTGCGCACCAGATCGGCCACTCCTTCGGCACCTGAAACGGCGCGATGACGTGCGTATTGATGCGGTCGCGGTAGTGTTCGCTGTCATTGCGCCACTCGGTAAACACCTGCCCGGAGAATGTGTCCCAATCTCCGTAGAGCAGCGCATTCTTCTCTGCCTCCGGCATCGACGCAAGGCGCGTCAGATAACTTTCGTCGTTGGCGAGTAGGATTTTGTTGTCGAACACCGTGCTCGGGACGAAGATGCGGCTCTTCCATCGCGTTTCCTCGTGCCCGTCAGGGAATCGAATGTTGAACTGCTCCCAAATCGTCTGCATCGGCGGCGCTGCCGTGATGAATCGTTCCTTGACCCATCCGTGCCCCACGCCGCCGGGGTTCGCCTGCGCCCGCTGATAGCATCGCGTCCCCGGCCCGTTCGGACGGTTGCGCGAAAACATGTAGCTGTACTCCTCCCACAGAAATTGCGTCAGCTCGTCAAAGTCGATGAAGTCATAGCGTTTGCCCTGATAATTCGTGCGGTCTTTCGTGTGCTGCATCGAGCCGAAATAGATTTTCGCGCCGCTTTTGAACTGCCAGTAGTGCTTGCTGTCGTTGTACTTCGCGCCCGGGAAGATGCGCGGATACAGCTCAAGCGATCGGTCTATGATCTCCGAGAGCTGCGGGAACGTCTTGCGCAGGATCAGCCCGCGGTAGTATGGGATATGCACCTGCCGCGTCGCTTCCATCAGCGCGCAGTCGGTCTTCCCGCCACCGGCAGCGCCCCCGTACAGCGCCTCGTCTTCCCATCGGCTCATCAAGATTGCCTGCTTCGGCTGCGGCGTCCAGATGACGTTCTTCTTAGCCATCCGGCCCACCAACTACCGGCGGAGGCGGCGTCGGCAGCACCGCGGGCAGCTCCGCAATACCGGTCTCCTCTTCTTCGTCCCCCTGTTTTGCATCGTACAGCCCGAGGTGCTTACAGAGCATATCAAGCGCCCTTACCTTGTCGCACATCTTCACTTCGCGCTCTACGGCATTAACAATCACGATCTCCCCATCGTCATTCATTTCTTTGCGCGGGACGTATTTCACTTTGACGCCAGCAATCACTTTTAGGTCATCCGGGCTTGCATCAGGCAGCACCTGCGCAGTTTCTGGGTCAATCAGATCGGTTGCATTGACAAAGGCTATGCGAGCCAATTCCTGCAACACGCGGTCCTGCGTAATTCCAGTCCTGCGGCTGCGTTCTGCCTTTGCGCGCGCTATCGCGCGTTGAACTTGAGTTTTCTTAAGCAGTTGTGCCCCTATTGAAGCAGCATTTTTAACAGAATAACCAGCCCGTATAGCGGCCTGCGTAGCATTCAAATCGATCATGTATTCCTCGACGAAACGCTGCTGCTTCTCGTTCAACTCCGCCATGCCGCCACCGCCTTTCTTTTTTATGCTGCAAGCCCCCCGTCCTCGGCCTTATCGCGCAGCATTCTTATCCCCGCTCGGGAAACCGAGCTTCCTATTTCCGACGGTAACACGACATCTTTTATTTCTCACCACGGGCACGGAAACTTTCTCTTCCCTTTCTCCGCTCTCCTCTGTATAGTTACATACACACAACATAGATACATACTGCGTATAGCACTCTCTCTCCCTATCCCCCCTATAATCCCCCCTTCCCCTCTCTCCCGCAGCAAAAAGAGGCAGGGCTTTCGCTCTGCCTCTTTCGTTATACCTCGCCGTTTTTTTCCCGTTTCTTGCGATTCCTGCGGGCCTCTTCCTCATTGCGGAACCCGCAGCGCTTGCACTCGCTGATCTCTGTTTTCGGGTCATAGTCCACGTCCGGGGCTCCACAGACGGGGCATACGCCATAGGCCCCTAACGGCCCGATAGGATCGCGCATCATGCCTTGCACCCCATCTTTCTCTTCACCCACGCCCACAGGTTGCGCCACGGATGGGATTCCGCATAGTCAGCGCGCCTACACTCAAAAGCGGCTCTATCCACCATTTTAGTTATGTAATTCCGCAGCGTGTTCTTTTCAGCGACAGAACGCGTCAACTCTGCGTTCGCCCGCCCAAGCGCCGCCTCAGTATCGGCGAGCTTATTTCGCAGCACATCCGCTTCCGCTTTCAGATTCGCGATCACGTTCTCGCGGGTGATGGCCTCGCCGTTCATCTGGCTGATCTGCTCGGTCAGGGCGGCGTTTACCCGCCTTAATTCCTGCACTTCCGTCTGCGTTTCCTCCACCATCTTTGCCATCTGGTCTTTGGTGTACTTCTTCACATTGATGCTCATAATTTGGCTCCTTTCATTCTCAGCTGGTCTTCTCGCCCCCGGTCGTTCGTGATGCTCACGACCTTTACGTCTCCGTATCGCTCAATATCCATGGCGATACGCTCCTTGATGCCCTGCGCATCAGCGGCGGGGACGTTGGCTTTAATCGTGATCGTCAGCATTTGCGCCCTCCTTCGACTCGCCGTAGCTGCAAAAATCGTCTTGCTGCATCGGCTTCCCACTTAACGTGCAAAGAGCCTCGCCTGATGACACCGCAAAGCTATTGATATATGCATGCTCGCAGTCCTTGCACCGCGTCACCGGCACAACGTCAGCGGCGGGGATATTTTCTAAAGCATCAATAATCTCATCCCAAGCGTCATACTTCTCCCTGTCTGAGCCATAAACATAACTTCTGCCATATCGTCCGACAGGGCATAATTCTTTTTGCTTTTCTTCAATTATCGCAATCGCCGCTTCTTGCTTAATGTATTTATCCATTGGCTTATACTCCCTCGTGGCAATATCCGTTTTCGTCCGTGTCCTTTTCCCAATAGGTGCAGTGCAGGACATTTCCGATTACCACTGATTGATAGCAGTCCTTACAGCGTACCACCTCTACCACATCGGCTGCGGGACGATTCAAAAGAAACCGCTTTAGCGCGTCCACGGAAATGGTCTTATCCCCGACCATGAGCCTCTCGCGCCGTTCTATCTCCCGAAGCGTTGCTTCCAGCTCAATGTATTCGGGCATTGTCCATCGCCTCCACATAGCACCAACTCTGCGGCGCGCGCTTGATGTCATACGGTTCTGCGCCAAATCTTGTATTACGCAGGCCGGTAAACTCACGCAGCTCGCGAGGCGCATCGTAAATGCGCAGATCGGTAATGTGCCAGCCGTAGCCCGTTTGTGCGTGCAGATAGTCGTGCATGTCTTTGAGACCAAGGCAGGACTGCTGCGCAATGAAATTCGCCGTCGGCTGGTCTTCGTTCTTGACGTAGTAGCTGCCGCCGCGTACTTTGGGCTCAAGCTCATAAATACGGTCGCAGGTAAATTCGCCGATGACCTTACCGTTCCCAAGCGGGCAGTTCAATGATTTCATCGAGCCGGTTTCCAGATAGTCGCGCATAAGCCGTTCCTGAGAAATCGGAATATTTAAGTCCTGCCCCCCGATGGTGCAGTAGATATAGCACTTAAACGGCGTGTTCATCTTCGGGCGCGTCTTGCGCGCTTCAATCGTCTTATTGCCGTTGACGATCTTCTCGCACCACTTCGGGCGGATACTCAGCATAATAGCCTTACTCATCCTTCATCGCCTCCAATGCTTTCTCCGCCTCCTCGCGGGTGAGGAACCGGAATGAATGTCCGCCGGTTGTTTTTCGATTCCCTTTGCAAACGGCAGAAACTTTTGTATCGTGTACCCCTACGCTTTTAGCTGCTTCTTTCACGCTATGGAAGATTGCCCCATCATCTCGAATTACAGGCTTTTCCCACTTGTATGGCTCCATGTCAACTTGGATTTCGCGTTTTATTCTCATCCATACCGCTGATTCGCTGATTCCGATGCGCCTACTTGCTTCAGCCAGAGTTACCATTTCTCCGTTACACTCAACCATTACGTTTGACCGCTTATTTGACTGTTGCTCTGCCATAGTAGCCCATCTGCAATTCTCGGGTTCATATCCCCTATTGACATCTATCCTGTCGATAGTCAGCCCTTTTTCGTACCCGTTCAAAACTCCCCATTCAAAAAACGAACCAGGGTTTGAAAGCCACTCTTCGCAAATTCCGATTCCTCTCGCGCCGTAATTCTTATATTCAGAGTTTTTCGGATTGTAGCATCGCTGCTTCATCCCGTTATATTTGCGAGCAGATGTACCGTCCTTCCGCGTCTGCTCGCGCAAATTCGGCACAGCGTTCCGGCGTCAGCCCCGTGTCCTCGTAGGCGCGCAGGTCTTCCCGGTCCCTCAAATAATCCCGAATGAGCTGTTGCACCACGAACCGCTGCGTCATCGGCCACGCCGCGATCTGCTCTTGCAGCTTTTTCAATGCTTCGTCCGAAACCATCACTCCACCTCCTGCATCCAGAACTCGCGGCGGCAGACGAAGCATTTCCTGTTGATGTCTATACATTCGCCTTCATCCGTCCTATGTGAATAAACAATTAGGGTGGGGCATACGTCCAACACGCCGGTATTATCTATCTTCGCCTCTGGATACTGCTCCAAAAACACGCTCTGCCGCGTCTTGCGCGGGTGCTCCTTCGCCCACTGCTCGACGGTGGCGATGACGCTCTTGCGTTCTTCATCGGACGTAATGTCGCTGATGGCACAGAGCCCTTTTACAAACGGGCATCCATCGCAATTCTTGTAGCTGTTGCACAGTCTTTTGCGTTCTTTCAAAAATTCTAACGCTTCCATCTTTTACCTCCTAAAACTTGAAGCTCTCTCTGAGCTTCTTGCCATTGATATCCGCCGTAAAGTAGCGGTGCGCCTCGTTGATGTAGACGACGCGCCCGTGCGCAGTCGTCTCTTTCGTGGTCACGCTCATAATCCCATTGCTACCTTCAAATGCGGCAGGCTTCCAGCTAAATGGTTCTCCGATGTACATAGTCAAGCCTCCTCACAAATATCCACGATGTGGTCGCACAGGGCCGCCGGGATGATCGCCTTCTCCCTGCTGTTTTTCAGCCCCTGCGTTCCCGTCCTCGCCCCTCGCGGCGCGGCCACATGACACGGGTCTCCCTTGCGGCACATTGGCTTGAATTTCGGGTCTGGGTGGTTCGTCCAGATATCGGTCGGCTTCTGCCTCGTATCGCCGTACTGGCAATATGTCACCGTGTATCGCGGCAGCCCCTCCATCCACGTCATTTTGCGCAGCCCGCCGCGCGGGTTCTCAATGAACCAGTATTTGGGGCTGAGTGCCATGATAAGCCGCAGCACGTGTTGGTCGACTGCATCGCAGAACTTTGCATACTCGCTGATTGGATCCAAATTCCCGGTCACGGGGTCTTTACGGCGGTGATGTGATATCGCCGCGATGGAAAACGTCGCGCAGTCCGGGCTGGCCCAGATAACGTCCGGGCGTCCAAAGCGTTCCAAGATATCCTGCGCTGTGACGGTCATGATATCTGCGTACCAATCGATATGGTCAAAATCCTTATCCCACTCGATGGAATACACCTCGTGTCCGCGCCGCTCAAACGCCTTGCCCACGCTCCGCGTTCCGGCAAATAGTTCCAGTACCTTCATGCGTCCGCCTCCAGCTTCATAAAGCAGCCCCAAAAGGTCTGTGATTTTTTACCGCTATGATGCCCAAAAAGAGGTCGTTCTCCGATTGCCGCCCAAACATCTGCGGCGGGGATTTGCGTTTCTGCCCACT
>ERZ1034952.388-NODE-388-length-41630-cov-80.400673_pt1 | contig 41630 bp, 64 predicted proteins | sample MGYA00520625_ERZ1034952 | MGnify/ENA primary metagenome ERZ1034952 (study PRJEB33766, sample SAMN09781773) | gut metagenome | biome: gut microbiome | host: Homo sapiens | place: Madagascar | study: EMG produced TPA metagenomics assembly of the PRJNA485056 data... | reverse complement strand
CCGCGAACCCTGATATCTACCGCGAGTTTATCGGCAGTCACGCGCCGGATGCGGCAAGCGTAGAGGACGAGGTGGCAGCGCTGGGAGCGGACGCGGTTGCTGAAAAGTCCATGACTATTTTCCCGCGACTGGACGACGGCACGCCGTTTTTGTACGACTACCAGATCAAGGGCTTTTTCAAGGACACCTGCGGTGGCCTCCGCAAGGTCAAGGATTCGTCCAGCAGCAAAATCAAGGCTTACAAGAAGGAAATCGACAAGCTGATTTTCCCCGAGCCGCGCACCATTCCAATTCTCTTTGACGGCGAGATCAAGGAGTGCCAGCGCCCGCTGAGAGCGCAAACGGCGCAGGGCGAGCGCGTCAGCCTTGCAATGAGCGAGGAAATTCCCGCCGGGGCAACGTGCGAGTTTACGGTGGTATGCCTGTGCGACGACCATATCGACGTTGTGCGCGACTGGCTGGACTATGGGCGCTTCTCCGGCATTGGTCAGTGGCGAAACAGCGGCAAGGGCCGATTCCGCTGGGAGGAAATCGAGTAACGCAACGGAGTCGCAAGGATGGGCCCGGCATTGCGATGGTAAAGCTTAGCTTGGTAATGTGTTGCAGTGGAAGGGACCTGCGTAGCAATGACGAGACCGGCACCGCAAAGGATACGTGAGGCGCGGAACCGAACAGCAACGGAATCGCTCAGATTCGCCGTGAGCAGCAATGGAATCGCTTAGTGATGCTACGGTGATGCTTGGAATTGCGATGATACGCAATGGCTATGAAATGATTTGCACGGAATAGCGAAAGCGACGGATTTGAAGAGAGATGCATTGAGCGGCAGCGGAAGAGAAATGCAAAGAACCGCAGAGAAATGCAGAGGAATAGTTCAGTGAAGTAATGCGGCGGAGTTGCGACGTTTCGCTGCGAACCGATTTGTAATGCAAAGAAAAGGCCCCGCCCAATGTTGCAGCATCGAGCGGGGCGGGTGGGACAAATCTTACCACAAGATATTGTGTCCGTGCTTATTGTAGCACGGAAGAAAGGAAAAGGCAATGAGAAAAAAGCCAGAGTACAAGATCATATGGGTCACGCCGCCTGACCCCGTAAAGCTGGGGACGATCATGGGCGAGATTTACGCGCGCGGCAGAGGGCTTGAGTTTGTCGGCCTTGTGCCGAACGGAAAGGATAGCGGAGGTGCGAAATGAGCGTGTTTGCATGGGCGCTGACGTATATCGGCGCGGCTACGGTGAGTTATCTGTTTATGCGGCTGCTGGATAAACTGGACAGGCCGGGGAAGTAAATAACGGGAGGGAAAGACGATGCGGGACGTGCTGAAAGCGGCGGGGCGACCGGTATATGGAGGAGGACGAGGAATGAGCATCATTGTCCTTCCGGAGACCCTTGAAGCATGGAAAGAAGAGCGGAAGTACGGCATCGGCGCATCCGACGCCGGGGCCATGCTGGGGATGAGCAACTGGAAAAGCAATGAAGAGCTTTGGCTGGAAAAAACCGGGCTCCGGGAGCCGGAGGATATTTCCGGGAAGCCATTCGTCCAGTATGGGCATGACGCGGAGCCGCACCTGCGGGCGCTGTTCTCCTTGGACCATCCTGAGATGGAGGTTACATACGACAGCCCATACAAGATCATCCGCAACAGTGAGTACCCGTTCATCTTCTGCACCCCGGACGGAGAGCTGACGGAGCGGGAGACGGGCCGCCATGGCGGGATGGAGATCAAGACAACGGAGATCAAGAACCCCGGGCAGTGGGACCATTGGAATGGCCGCATCCCGGACCAGTATTACTGCCAAGTCATCTGGCAGATGATCGCCGCCGGATGGGAATTTGTATGGCTGCTGGCGCAGATCAAGTGGACCGACCGGGAGGGGAATCACCGGAAGGACACCAGGGAGTATCTGATCGAGCGGGAAGAGGTTTTGGACGATATCCAAAGCACCAAGGCGGAGGGAATCAGATTTTGGCGTTCTGTGGAAGCAAAAAAGCGCCCAAACCTGAAGCTCCCGGAGATTTAACGAGAAAAGGAGAAAAGACCATGGAATTTATCATGAGCACGGATTTGACCACCGCACTGCCGAAGGAAATCGGCTTCAACTTTGAGGAGCTGAAGGCGGAGCTGGCTGAGAAGCTGGACTATTACAACAACCTGGTGGTCACGGAGGACACCATCAAGGAGGGCAAGGCCGAAAAGGCCAAACTGAACAAACTGCGGGAGGCCGTGGAGTCCAAGCGCAAGGAGATCAAGAAGGAGTGCATGGCGCCCTACACCGATTTTGAGGCCAAGGTCAAGGAGCTGGTGGCCATGATCGACGCCCCGGTGGCCGCCATCGACGGGCAGCTAAAGGTTTTCGAGGAACAGCGCCGGGAGGAGAAGCGGAAGGCCATTGAAACTGTTTACGACGAGATTGTGCCGGACGAGATCAAAGCCATCATGCCTTTGGATCGTATTTTTGACCAGCGATGGCTGAATACCACATTCAAGATTGAGGCCGTGGGCGAGGCCATCGGAAACCTGGCGGATAAGATCGACGACGATCTGACCGTGCTGGACACCATCGAACCGGAGTTTTCCACCGCCGTCCGGGCAAAGTACATGGAGACGCTGGACATCGGCGCAGCGTTGCGCCACAAGAAGGCCCTTCAGGATGCCGCAGAGGCCGCCAAAAAGCGGGAGGCATCCATGGCAGTGGATAACGAAAAAATTGTGGAGCAGCCCCGGGTTCAGGAAAAGCTGTACCTGCTGCGGCTGGAATTCCATCTGACACAACCACAGGCAACGGCGCTGAAGCAGTTCCTTTCCAGCAACGGCATCCAATACACGAAGATTTGAGGAGGAGAATACCATGGCATTGAATAACAGCATTGCAGCGACGAAAAAGACAGCCAACGACAAGGTTGTGGATTTTAAGTGCGGTGAGGAGGTCGTCAGGCTCTCCCCGAATATCATCCGGAAGTATCTGGTGAACGGAAACGGCGCCGTGACGGACCAGGAGATCGTGATGTTCCTGAACCTCTGCCGGTTCCAGCATTTGAACCCGTTCCTGCGGGATGCTTACCTGATTAAGTACGGGAACAGCCCGGCCACCATTGTGGTGGGCAAGGATGCCATCACGAAGCGGGCCATGCGGAACCCCGCATTTTGCGGGCAGCAGGCGGGAGTGGTGGTTCTGAACACAGAAACCGGAGTCATGGAGAACCGGTTCGGCGCCATCGTCTTGAAAGGCGAGGAGCTGGTGGGCGGCTGGGCCAAGGTTTTCGTCCGCGGATACCAGGTGCCCATCGAGATTTCTGTAGCATTTGAAGAATACGTCGGTCTGAAGAAAACCGGAGAGGTCAACGAACAGTGGACCAAGAAACCGGCCACCATGATCCGCAAGGTGGCGTTGGTCCAGGCCTTGCGTGAGGCCTTCCCCGAGGACTTGGACGGCATGTATGACCCCACGGAGATGAATATTGACGTGAGCGATCTGGCGTCCGCTCCGGTGGACATGGATGCTCCGCAGCAGGCAATCGAACCCAGAGCGGAAGATTTCGCATCCTCAGCGCCGGAGGCTCCGCAGCCGACGGAAGAGCCGGAGGGCTTTTAAGCCATGAAGGCCGTTTTTGAGCGGGCCAAGGTGATCGTGGATGGAGAGGACACCTATCTCTGCCTCTCCATCCCCCGCCGGGACGCCGCCAAGTTCGTCGGAGAAATGAAACCGCGGAAGTACGCCGTGGAGATCAAGGAATACCGTAAAAAGCGGAGTCTGGACGCCAATGCATACGCTTGGACGCTGATTGGAAAGCTGGCGGCGGTGCTGAGCACTAAGGAAGCACCAGTCACGCCGGACAACGTTTACCGGGACTGCATCCGGGACGTGGGCGACAACTACGACGTGATCCCGGTGAAAGAGGACCGGATTGAGTACTGGAACCGTATTTGGTGTGCCGGGCACATCGGGCGCTTTACGGAGGACCTGGGGCCATGCCGCTCTATCCCCGGATATCACAATATTCGGACATATATGGGGTCCAGCGACTACGATACCGCCCAGATGAGCCGACTGATCGAGATCATCATCCAAGAATGCGAGGCGCAGGGCATCGAGACCATGACACCGCGAGAGCTGGATGCCCTCGTTAGCCGGTGGGGAGAGGTTAGCGTATGAACGACAAAAGATGCTTTTTGTGTGGACGAAATGACCCTGGCGACCAGCTGGAGCGGCACCACATTTTCGGCGGCGCAAATCGAAAGAAAAGCGATAAGTACGGCCTTGTGGTGTACCTGTGCGGCAACCGATGCCACAGGAATGGGCGCGGCGCGGTACATAAGAACGGAGACCAAATGCGGCGTCTGCGTCGGTACGGGCAGCTCAAGGCAATGGAGGAGCAGCGCTGGACGGAGGAGGACTTCCGGCGGGAGTTCGGAAAAAGCTATTTATGAGAGGAGATAAGAAATGCTGAACAAGATTTTTATCATGGGTCGGCTGACCCGCGATCCGGAGCTGCGCAGGACACAGAACGGTACAGCCGTCACCAGCTTTACACTGGCGGTAGACCGGGACTTTAAGAATGCGGACGGCACAAAGGACACGGATTTTATCGACGTGGTGGCATGGCGCACCACCGCCGAGTTTGTGGCCAAGTATTTCTCCAAGGGGCGCATGGCCGTGGTGGAGGGCCGCTTGCAACTGCGGGACTGGACGGACAAGGACGGCAACAAGCGCCGGAACGCCGAGGTGCTGGCGGACAACATCTACTTTGGCGATGCCAAGAAGGACGTGGACAGCGGCGCCAAGAAATACGCGGGCGGACAGTTCGTGGAGGTGGACGAGGACTTCGACACGGACGACGATATGCCGTTTTGATAGAAGGTAGAGCGGCATGGATTACTGGCACAAGCGGTACACCTGCCCATACTTTACCAGCAGCGAGAAACGGCGGGTATGCTGCGAGGGCGGTAGCCGCGTCAGCTTTGAGACGGGCGGCGCGGCATCCCGCTATATGAATCAATTCTGTGCCAGGGCGTGGGAGCATTGCACCATCGCACGGCACCTGACGGCCGAGTACGAAAGGCAGGAAGAAAAGAATGGGGAGTAGGCGTATCGCCGAAGGAGTGAGAGGCGGTGCATAGTGGCTCTTGAGTACATCCCCTTTTATTACAGTTATCGCAGGAAATTAGAGAAACTTTCAGATCAAGAGGTAGGTCGGCTTGTACGGGCTTTGCTGAAATATGGCGAGACCGGAGAGACGGAGGAACTTACGGGACGGGAGTCAATCGCATTTGATTTTATTGCGGACGATATAAATAGGGCAAAAGCGGCGTATGACGAGAGATGCGCGAAGAACCAGCGCAACATCGAAAAGCGATATGCACGTCGCGATGGTACGACCGTATACGATGGTATACAATCGAATACGACCGTATACGAAACGTACCAAACCAAAGACAAAACCAAAGACAAAACCAAAGACAAAACCAAAGACAAAACCAAAGATAATACACTCCCACCTAACGGTGTGAGTGATACGCGCGCGAAGCGCTTCACGCCACCATCCGCTGATGATGTATCCGCCTATGTTCAGGCGCAGGGCTATCACGTCAACGCAGATCGTTTTGTCGCCTTCTACGAGCAGAAGGGGTGGATGGTAGGCAAGAACCGCATGAAGGACTGGAAAGCCGCCGTGCGGAATTGGGAGACGAGATGGAAGGAGGAACACGGCGATGGACATAACGGCGGTGCTGGAGAACCTGCGAAAAAATGGAATATCCCAGGAGAAGTCGTACTTTGAGTGCCCGGACTGCGAGGACAGGGGCTATACGGCCACACGCAGCGCAACCGGGGAGCTTATGACCCGTATCTGCCCTTGCCAGATACGCAAGGACAACCAGCGGCGCATTGAGCGTAGCGGACTGTCCGGTCTGCTGGAGAGCTGTACGCTGGAGACGTACCAGACGGCGGAGCCGTGGCAGAAGCAGGCAAAGCAGATGGCCGAGGCGTATATCACGGATTGGCGCGGTAAGTGGTTTTATGCCGGTGGGACCCCCGGCAGTGGAAAGACGCATCTGTGCACGGCGATCTGCGGGAAGCTGATGGAGGCAGGATTGCCAGTACGGTATATGCAGTGGCGGTCGGACATTCCATCCATCAAGGCAAAAGTAAACGATGCGGAGCTGTACGCAGATGCCGTGGGAATGCTGAAAACTATCCGCGTGCTTTACATCGACGACTTCCTCAAGGGCAACGTGACGGAGGCTGACCGGAACATTGCGTTTGACCTGCTGAATGCCCGGTACATAAAGCCAGAGTGTGCAACGATCATCAGTTCCGAGCGGACGATAGGACAGATATTGGACTGGGACGAGACGATAGGATCCCGCATTGCGGAGCGCGCGAAGGGCTTTACCATGAGCGTGACGGGCAGCGGAAAGAACTGGAGGCTGAGATGAACGACGGCGCGTGGAAGATCGCGTCCGGCAGGCTGTGCGTGGCCTGTTTGCAGGATATGGCGGCGGACTACATCATCGAGCCAGCGTTCCACGGCTGGGCGCAGGGCGTGTGCCAGCGCTGCGGGAAAGAGCGGAAACTGACGATGATCAAGTGCTACACCATGAGCAAGCGCGGACTTGAGAAAAGAGGGTTGTTGGATGAACAGTGACGATCTGATGCGGCTGGGGCCTGCGGCGCAGAAGCAGGTCATGGAGAAGATGCGCAAGCCCGGAAAGTACAAGGCGCAGAAGACGCGGCGCGGCAAGCTGACTTTCGACAGCAAGAAGGAGGCGGAGCGCTATGACGCTTTGTTGCTGCTGCAAAATGCCGGGGAGATACGGGGGCTAAAATTGCAGGTGCGGTACTGCTTGCAAGAGGCGTACACGACATTTGAGGGCGACCGCGTGAAAAGTATCGACTACATCGCGGACTTCGTGTACGAGCGCAGAACGGCTCCTGACAGCTACGGCCAGCGGTACTGGCTGCCGGTAGTGGAGGACGTGAAAGGGATGAGGACGCGGGAGTACGCCATGAAAGCAAAGCTGTTCCGTAACCGGTACGGATACGCCATCCGGGAGGTGTGAGGATGACGGTGTACATGATCGTGACGCGGGACAAGTACCGCCTGCCCCGATGGTGGGGTACGACCACGGCGGAGTTGGCGCAGCTGTCCGGGCGGAAGCATCAGAATGTTCGTTTTGCGATTTGGAAGGCAATCCGCAACGGCGGCAGATTCGGCTGCTACGAGGTTGTGAGATTGGAGGAGGGCGAGTGATGTTGCCACCAAATCAACCGCTGACGAATGAGGCGGCAAGAAAATTGATGGCACTGGACGTGCAGGACAAGGAGATACTGACCTACGAAAAGCTGGACGAGTGGTACACCGCATGGGGCGGACAGTGCTACGTCAGCTTCTCCGGCGGCAAGGATAGCACCGTGCTTGCGTATCTGGCGGCGCGGTATCTGGCAAGCTACAAGACACCTATATGGCCGCTGAACCTGGTGTTTGTGAACACCGGGCTGGAGTACCCGGAGATACAGAAGTTCGTCAACGAGTACGCCGCGTGGCTGCGGAGGGAGTTTCCCCGCGTGACCGTCAACCTTCACCGTCTACGCCCGAAGATGAACATTCGACAGGTGGTGACGAAATACGGGTACAGCATCGTAAGCAAAGAGGTGGCGGAATATGTCAGCGATGCCCGCAGGAACCCAAGCGGCTTGAGAATGAAGCGGCTGCGAGGGGAAGCCGTGCGAAAAGACGGTCAGCCGTCTGTCTACAACTGCGAGAAATGGGAATGTCTGTTGTACGCACCGTTTGTAATCTCCGCGAAGTGCTGCGCCATTATGAAAAAGTCACCGCTGAAAACCTACGCACACAAAACCGAGCAGCAGGCTACAACAGCGACGATGGCGGAAGAAAGCAGATTACGCATGACATATTGGCTGAAAAGCGGCTGCAACGCCTTTGAGGGCAAGCGACTGATGGGCAAGCCCATGAGCTTTTGGACGGAGCAGGATGTGCTGCGGTTTATAGTAGACCACCAACTGCCCTACGCCAGCGTGTACGGCGACATCGTGGCCAGCGACGGCGAGAACGACTACGGCGCAACGCTGATCGACTGCAAGCTGCACTGCACGGGTTGCCAACGCACGGGTTGCATGTTCTGCGCGTTCGGGGCACACCTCGAAAAAGGCGAAAACCGGTTTGAGCGCATGAAGCACACGCACCCTAAGCACTACGACTTTTGCATCGGCGGCGGGGAGTTTGACCCCGCGGACGGGCTATGGAAGCCCAACGAAAAGGGACTTGGCTACGGTCGGGTGCTGGATTATATCGGAGTGAGGTATTGAGATGGGCAAGCAGCATTTGAGCCGGGACGACCGGATATTTATGGACGGAAAGCGCAGAGGCACGCAGGAGTGCATGGACATGGTGGCAATGGCGCTCATCGACAAGTGCGGCTGGCACGTCCAGGAGGAGACGCCGGATAGCCGTGATACGCACAGCATCGCGTATCTGTACGAGTGTCTGGAAAAGATCACACAGGAGATAAACGAAGGCCGCATCAAGCGGAAGCACATCAAGGACGTGCTGAAGGACGAGTGCGGCGTTGTGTTTGGAGATTAAGACATGGTTCATTTGGGAGACATCTGCAAGATAAACGGTGCGGAGATCGAGCCGGTGTGGTGCATCACCGGCGGCAGCCCGTGCCAGGATTTATCCATCGCTGGGAAACGCGCAGGTTTGGCGGGAGCGCGAAGCGGCCTGTTTATGGAGCAGGTGCGCATCGTAAAAGAAATGAGGGAGGCGGACAAAAGGAATGGACGGACAGGTGACACGGTTAGACCTCGGTATCTCGTGTGGGAAAACGTCCCCGGAGCCTTTAGCAGCAACAAAGGAAAAGACTTCGCGGCCGTGCTCGAAGAGATCATCAAAATCGTCGAGCCGGAAGCCCCCGGTATTGAAGTGCCTGAAAAGGGCTGGATTACCTGGGGGGGATACCACGATGAAGTGGGAGGACGATGGAGCGTGGCGTGGCGAGTGCATGACGCGCAATACTGGGGAGTGCCCCAACGCCGTCGTCGTATCTCGGTTGTCGCAGATTTTGGAGGAGACACCGCATCCGAAATACTCTTTGACCGCAAAAGCGTGTCAGGGGATATTGCGGAGAGCGGAGCGGCGAGGGAAGGATTTGCCGAAGCGGCTGAAGCAGGTACTTCTTATGCAGTCAGAATCCGGGGTGGCTGTGACGGAGGCGGAAAGGGAGCTTTAGTACAGACGGAAGTCTCTGGGACTTTAGGCTGCAACAACGACCAGACGGTGTTCTGCTTGCAGGGGAACTGCATCGACCGGGCAGACACCGCAAGATGCAACGGCAAAGGATGGACACAGGACAAGTGCTACACACCGAATACCATTGACCGACCGGCTGTGTGCGCTAAATCCAGCGCACACATAGGTGCAAAAGCGTACGGCATAGGTTACATGGATGAACAATCCCCTACGCTATCAAGTCAACGGCATGATGCTTCGGTGGTGTGCCTGAACGATCAGGGCGGGAATATGATGGGCGTGAGCTATGATGTTTCCGGTACGCTGAGAGCACAGGAGCATGGGCACCAGCCCCACATTTTGGATATGAGCCATGCTTGCGACATCATCCGCGAATGCGGAGAGCTGGCCCCATCGTTGCAAGCCCGTATGGGAACAGGTGGCAATCAAGTGCCGCTGGTGGCATACGGTATCGGCAACGGCCAAGCCAACGAAGCCAGTATTGTGGCGGAGGAAGTCAGCCAAACGTTGAACACCATGCACGATGCTCAAGCAATTTTATACCAGCCCAAAAGTGCGATGGAAGAAAACTGGGCAGAAAGCGAGACGAAGAACGCATTACGCGCAGGAGAAAGTAAAGTGAGCCACGCAATCGTTTGTGAGGACGTGAACCACGCGCTGCGGGCAAGGGCTGGCTGTGCGTACCGGGAGGACGCGGAGACATACCCGGTGCAGAACATGGTGGTGCGTAGATTGACACCGCTGGAATGCGAACGGCTGCAGGGATTTCCGGACGGCTGGACAGACATCGGCGACTACACCGACAGCGCCGGCAAGAAGCGCAAGACCTCCGACAGCGCACGGTACAAGGCACTCGGCAACAGCATCGCGCTGCCGTTCTGGCGCTGGATGTTTGGCCGTATGGCGGCTTATCTGCCGGAGTGCGCGACGCTCGGCAGTCTGTTCGACGGCATCGGCGGCTTCCCGCTGTGCTGGGAGAATATACACGGTGCCGGGACGGCAATCTGGGCAAGCGAGATCGAGGAGTTTCCGATTGCCGTGACCAAATTAAGGTTTGGAGGAGCGATTACATGAACATCAACGAGACGTGTGGCGGTGTGAGGTAATTATATGAACATTGGACTTATCGATGTTGACGGGCACAATTTCCCGAACCTTGCTTTGATGCGGCTGGCCGCGTATCACAAATCGCGGGGAGACAGCGTGGAATGGTGGGATGGTTTTACGCACTATGATCGCGTATACAAAAGCAAGGTATTCACATTTTCACCGGACGAAGAAACATGCATCAATGCCGACGAGATTATCTCGGGCGGGACGGGATACAAGGATTATGGACACTTGCCGGACGAGATTGAACGGACATTTCCGGATTACTCACTGTACCCCGCATGGAAACCGGCGATAGGCTTTTTAACACGCGGGTGCATCCGCAATTGCCCCTGGTGTATCGTTCCGAAAAAAGAGGGGCTGATACGCCCTGCGGCAACATGGGAACAGATAAAACGCCCGGATAGCCGGGACATCGTTTTTATGGACAATAACGTCTTGGCGCACGACCACGGATTAGATCAAATAGAGCGCATGGCCCGCGAAGATGTCCGAGTGGACTTCAACCAGGGGCTTGATGCAAGGCTTATCACGGCACAAACAGCCAAAATGCTAGCGCGGCTGAAATGGATTCGGCATATCCGCATGAGTTGTGATACGTCCGCCATGTTACCGGTAATCGAACAGGCCACGGCATATCTGCGTGAAGCTGGCGTTTCTCCGTGGCGCTTTTGGTGCTATGTGCTGGTGCAGGACGTGGAAGAAGCGCATGCCAGAGTGCTTGCGCTTGATAGAATGGGGGTTACGCCATTCTGTCAACCGTATCGGGATTACGATGGCGGAGAACCGACCATTGAGCAGCGACGATTTGCCAGGTGGGTGAACAACAAGGCCCTGTTCAAAAGCTGCGACTTCAATGAAATGAAAGGAGGCCCCCATGAAATCATCGTGTGAAGAGATTGCCGAAACCCTGCGCGAATATGCAGAATGGGCCGATGCAAATATCTACGAAGTACCTATTATGCTGCCGGATGATTTGAGAACGGCGGCTGATATGCTGGAGAAAGAAATGGAACAGGAGGGCTGACAGTGACACTGACTGAGATGTTTACAATTTGTGAATCGTGCATATATGCGCCATGTCTTTGTGGGAATGACCCTGAGAACTGCGTGGCGTATGTGACGAGGACTTCCTGCGGCGCAAAGATGGACGGAGGCGACAACGATGCGGCTGATTGCTGCGGATGAAGCATTGAGACTGTTTGGCGAAGAATACGAGGAAACGAAAGAATTGATACACAACGGCGAAACTCATCTTGATAGTCTTGCCGAGGGATTTACAGAAGCGTATCACATAATCAAGTATGTCCTTCCAACCATTGATGCAGTGCCCGTGGTGCGGTGCAGGGATTGCAAGCACAGCTACGAGGATTTGGGCGGTCTGTACTGCTCCTACGGCCCGTGCGTGGATTGCCATGTGTCTTCAGATTTCTGGTGCGCGAATGGCAGACGGAGGGAGGATGCCCATGCCCAAGACTAACCCCCGAAGAATCCCCCGCACACAGGCCGACGTAGACAAAGCCTACAGCAACGGCATTGTGGAGGGTCTGAGCCGGGGCATAGACCTGATGCTGTATGTCCTGAACGATAAGCACGACGCGCCGATGGACGATGTGCAGCAGCTTGCCGGGGAGCTAAACCACGCCGCTCAGTGCGTGGCGGAAGGGTATGTTACTTGGGCAGATATCCGGCAGATGCTCAAAGAGTACGGCGTTGAGACGGCGCTGGAATAGGAGGTACAATGAGCAACAAATACTCGCTCCCCTATGATATCCGCATGGAGTGTATTGCCTACGTCAGGGGCTATCCTCGCCGGGTCCGCGCGTACAATGCGGCCCGGGAAGAAGTGCTGGAAGCGTCAAGCTACGCCATGTCCGGCATGCCACATAGCCCCGGTAACAGCAGGATAGCCGAACGCAAGGCGGAACGGCTGACGATCATTGAGAGCTGGCCGGAGACGAAGAAGATGCGGGCCGTGGAATACGCCATCGACACCGTGGGCCGGGATATCGCCAATGAGAACGTGCGGCGCAGGCTGGTATGGGCGATTATGCGGAACTGCGACAGCCAGAAACGATACCCCGCAGAGATGGTCATGCCGGATGGCATGAGCTATGCGACATTCCGCAGGAGAAAGGCCCGGTTTCTGTTTGAAATTGCAAAAAAGTCCGGAATGATAGAAAGTTGAGCTAAAACCACGTTTTTGATGTGCTAAAATAGTATCATCGGAGAGTGGAACCAGTCAGCCCACAACCCGAAATTTCATTTTTCTCCTCTTTCTTTCCTCCAAAGGTTATAAGGCACAGCCGGTAATTGGTGCCTCCACTCAAGCGGCCTCGCAAGAGCGTTGCCGGCATGCAGACACTCACGGGATATCTCGCGGGTGTCTGTTTTTATGCGGGTGTAGCCAAAAGGTAAGGCACGGGACTTTGACTCCCGTATGTGCTGGTTCGACTCCAGCCGCCTGCGCCAAACTCTAAACGGAGTCACCAACGGAGTATAAACAAGTGGGGTAACCGTGGAAACCGGACATATATGCGGCATAGGTACCCCGTAGTGTGAGGAGACCACAGCGAGTGACGGGGGCTTTCCCCGAAGCGCTAAAGCAGGGCAGGACTGCAATGCCGTACCAGAAGAGGAGAGCCGCTGCCCTGAGAGTGCGGCACGTTGTAGCCCTTCGGGGCGGGTAAAGTCTGCTATGTAAGGCCAAGGGGCGGGGGCTGGTAGCAAAATAGGAGGAAGTCATGGCAAAAGGGGGAAGCGCGTCTTTTATTGTGACTGCTTCAAGCGTAAAAAAGTTTTTGCGACAATCAGAGAAGTCAACGGCGTGTGAAAGATTGATGGGTAAGGCGCGGTTGCATATCCCTGATTTTGACATTAAGCGAGTAAGGAGAAAGGAAGTGAGCGTATGGCTGGCGGAGCGCCAAGAAAATGGAAAAGCGTAAAGGCAATGCAGGAAGCTATTGACGCTTACTTTGAGAGCTGCAAAGGAACACCGCTTATGATTGACGGCGATGTTGCCACAGATAAATACGGAAGGCCGATTATTTTAGATGCAAAGCCCCCGACAATCACAGGGCTTGCATTGGCACTTGGATTCACAGGAAGACAAGCGCTGCTGGACTATCAAGCAAGGCCGGAGTTCGCGGACACGGTTACGCGCGCGAAGTCCCGCTGCGAGGAATACGCCGAATCTCGTCTCTACGATAAGGACGGTGCCAACGGCGCAAAATTCTCGCTTGGCTGCAATTTTGGTTGGAATTCCGAGAACGAAAAAAGCGGCGACCCTGCGGCGTTGGCAGCCTTGCTTACTGCGTTAAAGGGCGAGAACAATGCAAATTAAAACGCTATCCGCAAAGCAGCGCAAAATAATGGAGTTTATCAGCTCCGATGATATGGCGCTTATTTGTGACGGATCCGTCCGTTCCGGAAAGACGACGGTCATGTCGATGGCGTTTGTGCTGTGGGCGATGCAGAACTACGACCGCACGAATTTCGCTATTTGCGGGAAGACGGTGCAGGCGGCAGAGCGAAATATCTTAAAACCGTTGATGGAAATTGACGGGCTGGGTGTTGCGCTGTCCATGCATTACAAGGTTTCCACGAGAATTTTAACCGTTCGGTGTGGGGATAGAACAAATTGGTTTTACCTATTCGGGGGTAAGGACGAAAGCTCGTATATGCTCATACAAGGCATAACGCTTGCCGGAGTCCTATTCGATGAAGTGGCCCTTATGCCGCGTTCGTTCGTGGAGCAAGCGCTTTCACGTGCGATTTCGTTTGAACATCCGAAGTATTTTTTTAACTGCAACCCCGAATCACCGCAGCATTGGTTTTACAAAGAGTGGATTGAAAACGAACGGGAGAATACGCAGCACATTCACTTCCTATTGGAAGATAACCCAATTCTCACGCCGCAGATGATCGAGAGGACAAAGGCTATGTATAGCGGTGTGTTCTACGACCGATATATCCGTGGATTGTGGGTGCTGGCCGAGGGTCTGGTATACGACTTTGGCGAGGAAAACATCGTGGACGATGTGCCGGAGAGCGGGGAATATTACATTTCCTGCGACTACGGCACGCTGAACCCATTTTCTGCTGGTTTGTGGTGCTGGGACGGCAAGACGGCCACCCGCATCCGGGAGTATTACTACTCCGGGCGGGAAGAACACAGAAACAAGACTGACGAGGAATATTATACGGAGTTGGAGAAGCTGGTGGGAGAGCTGCCGGTGATAAGCGTCATCGTGGACCCGTCGGCGGCGTCCTTCATCGAGGTTATCAAGCGGCACGGGAAGTTCAAGGTGCGCAAGGCGGTCAATGACGTGCTGCCGGGCATCGCCACCACGGCGAGGTATCTGCGCAGCGGTGCGCTGAAGATACACAGGTCGTGTAAAGACGCCATTCGGGAATTCGGCCTCTACCGCTGGGACGAAAAATCCACAGAGGACAGGCCAATTAAGGAGAACGACCACGCGATGGATGATACACGTTACTTTGCAATGACAGTATTGCGCCGGAAAGTGCGGGATGATAACGGGGAGAAATACATCCCCCTGTGGGAGAGGTGATAGCTTGCTGACATATCAGGACTTGCTCGCCGTGGGCGAGAACGAACAGGACCGAATGGATTTTATCCGGCGGGTCATCAATGAGCACAAAGGCTCTGCGGCTTACCGGTTCGCGGTAGACGCACAGCGATATTACGACGGCGAGAATCCCACCATCAGCCGGTATGAGAAGATCATCTATGACCTTCAGGGACGCGCCCACCGGGACATGTACACGGCAAACCACAAACTCATGTCAAGTTTCTTTGGATTTGTCGTGCGGCAGGAGGCAAACTATCTGCTGGGCAACGGCGTGACCTTTCAGAAGAGGGAGACAAGGGCCAGACTGGGCGCTGACTTTGACCAGCGGGTCAAGGACGCAGGCAAGAGCGCCCTGGTATGCGGCGTGGCGTTCGGGTTCTTCAACCTGGACCGGGTTCAGGTGTTCGAGCTGACCGAGTTTGCGCCCCTTTACGACGAGGAAAACGGTGCCTTGATGGCCGGTGTGCGGTTCTGGCAAGTGGCAGACGATAAGCCGCTTCGTGCCACGCTGTACGAGCTGGACGGATACACCGAGTACATCCAGCGCAGCGGGGAGAACATGACCGTGCTGACGGACAAACAACGGTACAAGGTCAATGTCCGCACGGACGGCCTGGGCGCGGAGACCATTCTGGACGGTGACAATTATCCTGGATTCCCGATTGTCCCGCTGAAAAACGGAAAAAACTGCCGGTCGGAGCTGCGGGGACGGCGGAACACCGTGGACGCGCTGGACCTGGCCTGCTCCAACATGGTAAACAACGTGGACGAGGGCAACCTCATCTATTGGGTGCTGACCAATGCGGGCGGCATGAATGACTTGGACGACGTGAAGTTTTTGGAGCGTATCAAGACCCTCCACGTGGCCCACACCGATGACGAAGTGAACGCAGAGCCGCACACCATCGAGGCCCCCTTTGAGGGCACTAACGCAACCATTGACATGCTCAAGCGCAAGCTGTACGAGGATTTTCAGGCGTTTGACAGCGCCGCCGTGAGCGCAGGCAATCAGACGGCCACGGCCATCAAGGCCAGCTATGTGCCGCTGGACCTGAAAGTTGACGACTTCGAAAGCGACGTCACCGATTTTATCCAAGGCATCCTGGCGCTGGCCGGGGCGGACGATACGCCCAGCTATACCCGCAGCCAGATTATCAATAAGCCCGAAGAAACCCAGACCATTCTGATGGGCGCGGAATACTACGATGATGAGTACATCACCAAGAAGTTGCTAACCATCAATGGTGACATTGACCAGTACGAGGACATGGCAAAGCGGAAGGCGGCAGAAGAGATTGACCGGAGCCAAATGGAGGTGGAATGATGGGAGCAATATCTAAGATTGCTGAAAAGTGCATGGCGTGCCCCAACGTTGATAAATGCTCTCACAAGCGGATGGAGGCATGCGCCAATTACGAGCATAGGAATATGGCCGAATCACTAGCGATGCCATCAAAATCAGATATGGCAGCCCCCGTTCTCCGCGAAACGGTCAATACGATTGTCGATGGGCAGGTTGTGAAGGTTTACAAGGACGAGATTGAAAAAACACTATATAAGCACTTGTATGATGGCTTGGGTTGCGGATTTATCAATGGCGCATAGGGTGGCGAGATATGGCGAAAACGGACGAAGGCCACAAGCTGACCGACAAGGAGCTTTCGAAGCTGGAGCGGCGCATTACGAAACTTTACCGCGAAGCCGGGAAGGAATTGCAAGGAACCATCGACGCATATTTTGAGCAATTTAAAAAGCGCGATGAGGAAATGAAAGCGCTGATCGGCACGGTGCAGAACGGCAAGGAGTGGACGGAGGCCGACTATAAGCAATGGCGGCTCAATCAGATCGGTCGAGGGGAACGCTATCAGGCCATGCGCGACAAGGTGGCGCACCGCGTCACCGATGCGAACGCCGTGGCGGTGTCCTACACCAACGATGCAACGCCCGGTATCTACTCACTGAACCGCAACTATGCGGCGTACACCATCGAGAGCGTGGCTGGGGATGTAGGCTTTGATCTGTGGGACGAGCAGACGGTGAAGCGCCTGGTTGTGGAGCAGCCGGGGCTGATGCCGTATTACCCCAAAAATAGAGCATTGAAACGCGGCATTGACCTTGCGTATGGCAAGAAGCAAATCACGGCCAGCGTCACCAGCTCCATCTTGCAGGGGAAAAGCATCAAGCACATGGCGGACGACCTGCAAAAACGTATCACCACCATGAGCCGCAATAGCGCTATCCGCACCGCGAGAACCGCCGTCACCGGCGCACAGAACGCCGGACGCATGGACAGCTACGCAGCGGCGGAGAAAATTGGCATCAAGCTCAAAAAACAATGGCTGGCCACGCTGGACAACCGGACGCGGCATTCACACGCCATGCTGGACGGCGAAAAGGTAGATCAAGATAAGAAATTCTCCAACGGCTGCCGCTTTCCGGGCGATCCGCAGGGGCCAGCGTGGGAGATCTACAACTGCCGCTGCACGCTTGTTGCGGATGTGGATGGGGTAGATACCTCCACAGGGCAAAGACGCGCCAAAAACCCCGTTACAGGCGAAACAGAGGTTATTTCTGACATGACCTATTCCGAGTGGGCGGAGCAGAAGCAAGCGGAAGACGCTGCGGCCTGGAATACATACATGAAGAAGGGCCGCAACCTTTCCACTGATACAAAACAGTGGCAGGAATACAAATCGGTTCTGGGAAACAAAGTTTCAAACACGGTTGAGAAGTTCCAGAATTTGAAGTATAATGAACCTGATAAGTGGGCCCAACTGAAAACCATGAAACGGCAAACCGTTTTTGTGAATAACGCCGAATGTGTGACAACGCCTAAAAAATACACCGGGTATTTCCTGAAAGATGGCGCAAAACACGCGGATCAATTTTTTGATGTTGGCTATACAGCGGATAACCCATTGCAGCTGCGTTATGATATGGCACGGCAGTTTGATATGAGCAAGGCTGTTGATGTGCAGGAGTTAAATGGCGGTGCGATAATGTTTAATATCTACATGACACTTGGAGTTACAAAACAGCGCACTTTTTTAACGGGATGGATTCAAGATACACCGGATAGCAAACCGAGGATCGTAACCGGATTCAGAAAAAACAAGGAGAATTCGCATGATTAACGAATATGACCGTGTAAAAATCATTGAGACAGGCGATGTCGGTATTGTTGTTGATATCCGGGAGACCAACGGCACGTTTTATCTCGTTGAACGAGACGGTGACAATGAACTATTCGACTGCGCTGAAAGCGAACTGGAAAAACTATGAAAGTTGATTTCACAGACAACTCCAAAGAAGTCCTCGCTGCCATGCATGAGGCCGCTGCCAGGGCGCTGGAAAAGTGCGGGCTGGTTGCAGAGGGCTATGCGAAAAAGCTCTGCCCCGTGGACACCGGTAATCTGCGCAACAGCATTACCCATACGGTAGACGAGCAGGAACCGGCAGCGATCATCGGGACAAACAATGAATATGCCGCGTATGTGGAATTAGGTACCGGCAAATACGCGGAGGGCGGACGGCCGACGCCGTGGGTGTATCAGGACGATGAAGGTCACTGGCACTGGACGGCTGGCAACCCGGCACAGCCGTTCTTGAAGCCAGCGGTGGCCGACCACCAACAGACATATCGGAACATAATCGAGGATGAATTGAAAAATGGATGAAGGCATTATCAAGGCCATCGAAGCCATCACAAAGCGCGGAAACGACGCAGAGGTGCGGCGAAAAGGCGATGGGTACATCGTCTTAGAGGTTAAGAAAACAATCAAATACAGCACTCCCGCGCAATAGGGCACGGGAAAGGGCAATAGGAGCCAACTACTGAGATTTTCTCGGCGGTTGGCTCTTTCGTTTTCGATAAAACCCGCGAGGTACAGCGGTTTTTATACAATCTATCGCCGCGACGAACTGCGGACGAAGGAAAGGAAGATAGAACAATGGCACTTACACGCAAACTTTTGAAGGGGATGGGTCTCACCGACGAACAGGTGGACACCATCATCGAAGCGCATACCGACACCGTGGACGGCTTGAAGGCGGATGTGAGCCGCTACAAGGCGGACGCGGAGAAGTTGCCCACAGTCCAGAAGGAATTGGACGACCTGAAAGCCGCCGGGGACGGCGGTTACAAGGAGAAGTATGAGAAGGAGCACAAGGCCTTTGACGACTTCAAGGCGGACATCACCGCAAAGGAGACCAAGGCCGCCAAAGAAAAGGCGGTAAAAGCCTATTACGAAAGCAAGAACATCACCGGCGACAATCTAACTATTGCTCTGCGCGGCAGCGGCGCGGAGATCGACGGCGTGGAGCTGGACGGCGACAAGATCAAGGACACCGCCGCTCTGGATGCGCTTGTGAGCGGTGCTTTTGCAAAGCTGGTTTCCACTACCACCACGAAGGGTGCCAATATCGCAAACCCTCCGGCGGGCGGAAGCCCCGGCACGATGACGAAAGCGGACATCTACAAAAAGGACGATCACGGCCACTATATGCTGTCCGCATCTGAGCGACAGAAAGCGCTTATGGAAAACCAAATTACTTAACAAGAAAGGATGAATTACATGGCTGCTACGAAAGTTGAGAGCCTGACCAACCCCCGCGATTCCCTGCCCAATACCTATACCAGCGTGACCGCCCGAGAGGTGGATTTCGTCACCCGTTTCAATGACAACTGGGATGCGCTGCGCAACATTATGGGCATTATGCGCCCCATCCGCAAGGCCCCCGGCACAAGCCTGATTTCTTACACCGCTGATGTGGCCCTGGAGGACGGCGACGTCGGCGCTGGCGAGGTGATCCCTTACAGCAAGGCGACGATTACCCAAGCGACCAAGGACGACCTGTCCATCAAGAAGTATGCAAAGGCTGTTCCTATCGAGGACGTTGACAAGTATGGTGCAGAGATCGCGGTGGAGAAGAGCGACGACGCTTTTCTGACCAAGCTCCAGAATGTGGTCCTTGGCAATTTCTATACTTTCCTGAACACCGGTTCTCTCACCGGAACCGCCGCAACCTGGCAGGCGGCACTTGCAAAGGCTCAGGGCGAAGTGCTGAACAAGTTTGCTGGTATGGCAAAAGACGTTACCTCCGTTGTGGGATTTGCTAACATCCTGGACGCATACGACTATCTGGGTGCTGCGGATATTTCCGTCCAGACCCAGTTCGGCCTGAACTATGTCAAGGACTTCATGGGGTACTCCACGCTGTTCCTGTTGCCCACCACCGTTTCCGGCAATAACGCTATTGCTCGCAACACTGTGATCGCAACGCCTGTGGAGAACATCAACCTGTACTATGCAGACCCCGGCGACAGCGAGTTTGCCAGACTGGGCCTGAATTACACCGTGCAGGGCGAGAAAAACCTGATCGGTTTCCACGCCCAGGGTAATTACAGCACCGCCGTGGGCGAGAGTTACGCCATCATGGGCATGAAGCTGTGGGCTGAGTACTTGGACGGCATCGCCAAAATCACGGTCACCCCGGCCCCTTAAGCGCGCGCCTCTCGGGGCTGACGATTGGCGCGCTGACACTGACTCCGGCGTTTGACCCAGACACGACGGAGTATACAGCCACAACGACAAACGCGACCAACACGGTAACCGCGACCCCGGAGGACGCAAGCGCCACAGTGACCATCCTCAACGGAGAGGCGCCTGTTGAAAACGGCACTGCGGCCACCTGGGCGACCGGAGCCAACACTTTGACTGTGAACGTGAAAAACGGCACGGCGGAGAAAGTATATACCGTGACCGTAACCAAATCGGCGTAAAAGGAGGACAGCGTGATGCTTGAAACGGTTTTGCAGAATTTGAACAACTGGTTTTTAGTTCCGGACGGCGTCCACGCCGGGGAGTTCACTGTGCAGGGCGGGCAGCTCACGCTGCCCTTTCTGCAAACCGGCCAGTATTTCCGGGTGGTGGGTTCCGTATTCAATGACGGGCTCCACCAGTACCCGGTGGCAGACCTGACCGACGAGACGTTTACCGGCTCCGTGTGGGCGCTGGCTGTTCCGAAGGCGGTGATTGAATTGGCCGAAGAAATCGACGCATGGCAGACGAAGAACGGGGATCCAGGGCCGTTTACCTCAGAATCATTTGGCGGCTACTCCTACAGCAAAGCCACCAACGCCAGCGGCATGGCCGTCGGCTGGCAGGATGTATTCAAGAGCCGCCTGAACGACTGGCGGAGAATTAGGGGGATCTGATGAGCCTTTTAGATGATTTTTCCCGCACCTGTGTATTCATGGAAAAACGCCGGGTATCGGACGGTGCGGGCGGTCACTTTGTAGAGTGGGTGGAGGGCGCTGAGTTCACCAACTACCAGGCACTGGATACCTCCATGGAGGCCCGCAGAGCGGAAAAAGAAGGCGTGACCAGCCTGTATTCCGTCCTGGTAGACAAGGCCTTGCCCATCGAGTACAACGACGTGTTCAAAGACAAGACCACCGGCGAAACCTACCGCGTGACCTCAAATCCGGAGAACAAGCAGGCCCCCAAGTCCTCCACGATGCAGCTAAAATACTTTACGGCGGAAAGGTGGGCGTTGACCACATGACCAAAAACAAAGCCCTCTACGCCTGGTTCAACGAGTTCATGCCCTTCTACCGAGCGTCCAGCGTGCCAGACGATGTGGTCATGCCTTATGGCACCTATGAGTATATCGACAGCGCTTTTGATGCCGGGGAGGTCGGCCTGACGGTCAATCTGTGGTTCCGCACGGAGAGCGAAGCTGTCCCAGACGAGAAGGCCCAGGAGTTGTCCAAGCGCATCGGCTACGGTGGCGTGTATCTGCCCTGCGACGAGGGCTATATCTGGCTCAAGCGCGGTTCCCCCTGGTGCCAAAGCCTAACCTATGAGGAAGACCCGGCCATTAAGCGCCGGTACATCAACATTACCGCTGAATACCTGACATTCAGCTGAAAGGAGACCCAATATGGGCAAATTTACCGCGATCCCGCAGAGCACCTTTGAGGAATTGCAGCTCGACGCGGGTGTCATCCTGAAAAACTTTACCCCGGCTACTCCCACCGCACCGAAGGACGAGGACATTGTGTGTGCCACAACCGGCGGCATCAATGTGTCTTGCGTCCCTACTTACTCCGACATGGGAGAGGACGTGGACAACTGCCCTGTGAATATGATGGAGCTGAAGCATCTGGACGGTTGGGATTGCAAGATGGCCTTTACATCCCTTGGAACATCCACGGAGTCCATCCGGCTGGCCCTGGGCGCGGCAGACATTGACACTACCGACAGGAGCAAAATCACCCCCCGGCGAGACCTGAAGCAGACCGACTTTGCAGACCTGTGGTGGGTTGGCGACCGGGCCGACGGCGGAATGGTGGCTATCTGCCTGAAAAACGCCCTGTCCACCGGCGGCTTTACTCTCCAGACCACCAAAAACGGCAAGGGCCAGGTGAGCGTGGAGCTGACCGGCCATGTGTCCATGTCCGCTCAGGACGAGATGCCCATGGAGTTTTACAGCGCGGCTCCTGCGAAGGTGGGCGGCTGATGAAACTATCTGACGTAAAAGGTGATCGCACCCTGGAAGTAATCGCAGATCTGATCGAGCCAATCTGCAACATTGCGGAGGACGAGAACGCCGCCGCCCTGTTTAAGCGGGAACAACTGCCGGATGGCATGACAGCCAAGAAGTTCCTTTTACAGAAGGCAAAAAAGGCCGTTCCAGCCCTTCTGCGCGGTCATAAGGGCGATGTAATCTCCATCCTGTCCTCCATTGAGGGAACAAGCCCGGAGGCTTACACGGGCGCTCTGAGTCTGGTAAAACTGACCAAGGATTTTATTGACCTGATGACAGACGAAGCGTTCACGGAACTTTTTATCTCAGCGCAGAGCACAGAAAAACCCTCTGGCTCTGCGCAGGAGAATACCAAGGCCCCCGTAGCGTAAAGGCGTTCCTGCGGTATGCCCTTGCCCGCGCCAAACAGGACAGCGTGGACAAGGCATACCGGGTCTATGTGACAGACGCGCTCAAAGCAATCGCGGAAAACACGGCGCGGTACGTGGGGGGCGGCTATATCAAGGCGCGGTATGCTGACCTCATAGAGCCGAATCCGGAGGAAACCAGGACGCCGGAACAAATCGTTGACCGAATGAAAGAAAAAATCGCAAAGGTCGGAGGTGAGGACGATAAACGTGTTTGACTTGTATGCAAAAATTACGCTGGACACCAGCGGATACGAAAATGGGCTGGACAATGCTTCCGGCAAAGCGTCCGGCTTTGCCGACAAGTTGAAAAGCGGCCTTGCTACTGCGGCAAAGGTGGGAGCTGCGGCTTTGACAGCTGCGGCTACTGGCATGGCGGCGCTGACAAAGGCGTCCATTGACCAATATGCCGAGTATGAGCAATTAGTGGGTGGCGTCGATACCCTCTTTAAGACTGCATCGGACAAGGTGCAGGAGTACGCCGCAAACGCATACAAGACCGCTGGCATGAGCGCCAACGAATATATGGACACGGTGACCAGCTTTTCGGCCTCCCTGCTCCAGAGCCTTGGCGGAGATACAGAAAAAGCAGCTCAAAAGGCGGACCAGGCCATCACCGACATGGCAGACAACGCCAATAAGATGGGCACCGGCATGGAGATGATACAGAACGCCTATCAGGGTTTTGCAAAGCAGAACTACACCATGCTGGACAACCTAAAACTCGGGTATGGCGGCACCAAAGAGGAAATGGAGCGTCTGCTTGCGGACGCGGAGAAGCTGTCTGGGCAGAAGTTTGATATTTCATCTTACTCCGACATCGTAGACGCCATCCATGTGGTGCAGACGGAAATGGGCATTACCGGGACAACGGCAAAAGAGGCTGCGTCTACTATTCAGGGCAGCGTCAGCGCGGCAAAGTCCGCATGGAGCAACCTGATAACCGGCATTGCAGCCGACAACGCAGACCTTGATACGCTGATTGGCAATTTTGTCAGCAGCGTGGAGACGGCGGCTGGAAATATTATTCCGCGCGTTAGTGTCATGTTGGGCGGCATTTCACAGCTTGTTACATCTGCATCTACCACTATTATCCCGATGGTCATAACAACCATCACAGACAACCTGCCTGCGCTTTTGCAGGCGGCGGTTGCGCTTGTCGGCGCATTGGGACAGGGTATCATTGATAGCCTACCTGCAATTACGCAAGCAGCAATCGACATTCTTTTCTTCCTTGCGAATGGCCTGATAGAAAACCTGCCCACGCTTATTGACGGCATTGTGCAAGTGACCTTGACGATTGTGCAGATGCTGACAAGCCCGGACTTTTTGACGCAACTCATTGAAACGGCAATCTTGCTGATTATGACGCTTGCGCAGGGCCTGATTGACGCGATTCCGCAGCTTATCGCGGCAGTACCTATGATTATTGGCAACTTGCTCGCCGCAATCATTGTAGAGCTGCCGAACATTATCCAGATGGGCATTGATCTTCTGTTTGCGCTGATTGACGGAATTATCAAGTGCATCCCGGAGCTGGTCGCGGCAGTCCCTACGCTGATTATTGCGTTCGTCAACGGCATCGTGAACAACCTTGACAAGATCATCCTTGCAGCGCCGCAGATCATTGTATCGCTGATTACCGGCATTATCGGGGCAATCCCGGAATTGATTGCAGCCGTCCCGCGCGTTATCGCTGCTATTGCCGACACAATCAGAAACTACGACTGGGGCGGCATCGGTAGAAACATCGTTCAGGGGCTGAAAGACGGTATTGCCGGAATGTGGGACAATATCAAGGATTGGTTCAACGAAAAGGTGAATAGCCTTGTCGGCGGCGTGAAGCGCATTTTGGGCATCCACTCCCCTTCCAAGGTCTTTGCCGGAATCGGCGGTTTCATGGCCGAAGGTCTGGGCGAAGGCTTTAGCGATGAATTCGCGTCTGTGAAAAATGACATTGAAGGCAGCATGAATTTTGACGCTGGAACCATTACAGCAGATGCAAACATCAGCAGAAACTATACAAGTGGCTCTTACGGAGCGGCAAGCACAAGCGGGGGTGGCGATTCCGGCAGAATTGTAATGCTGCTGGAACAGTATTTGCCTATGTTGGCAAATATGAAAGTCATCATGGACAGTGGACAGGTTATCGGTTTGCTTGCCCCAGGCATGGATGAAGAACTGTCCAAAATCAATGCAAGGAAGGCAAGGGCTGTATGATAGGAAAAGTATTTTTTGACGGAAAAGACACTTACACAGAATACGGCCTGCTTCTTGCGAGCAAGTCCATTTCTTTGCCGGAAGTCCGCACGAATATGATTGATGTTCCGGGCCGGGACGGTCTGCTGGACGCTTCCGAGGTGTTGACCGGCGAAGTGACCTACAAAAACCGCACCATTGTACTGAAGCTCACCGGCGTGGACACGGTTAGCGGCAAGAAATGGCCTGCCACGATTTCTGACTTTTGCAACAAAGTCCACGGAAAGCGCGTGAAAGTGACCTTCCCCGAGGACACCGCCCATTATTACAGTGGGCGGTGCTCCGTTGGGCAGGTGGAGCTTGTCAAAATAAAGCAGACAATACCTGTTACTGTTGATTGCGATCCGTGGAAATACAAGAACGCAAAAACCACGGTCACGGGGACCGTGCCCGAATCGGGCACGCTGTCCCTGACCCTGGCCAACGAGCGCCGGCCGGCGGTGCCCACCGTGGAGGTGTCGGCGGCTGCAACGCTGACCCTCGGCGGCAAGGACATCGCGGTGGCAGCCGGCAGCCATCGCAGCCTGGACATCCGTCTGGCGGCGGGCAGCAACACCCTTGCCGTCACGGCCGCAGCCGGGACCACAGTGTCCGTCACCTATCAGGAGGCATCGCTATGAGCTACACTGGCGCGGTATGCGGCAAGGGTGTTGCCGGGCTTGCCGTCTGTGGCACGGACCCACAGGAGACTGCGCAGGACTTTGCTGGCTATCAGCTGCGTTACGGGGATTACATCCTGTACGATCCGCGCGGCGCCAACGAGACGGACCGGCTGTGCGCCTCGGCGGCGTCGGTGGACCTTACCGCCGGCAAGGCCGGGAGTATGGCGTTCTCTCTGCCACCGGATCATCCCTACCGGGACAAGCTGCCCTATATGCGCCCCGGGCTGGAACTGCTGCAGGGCCGCTATGTGGTGTGGCGGGGCCGCATCACCTCCCAGGTGTGCGATTTCACCAACAGCCTGAAGATATCGGCGGAGGGCATCATGGCCGTGCTGAACGATACCACAGTGCCACCGTTCACGTTTCCGGACGATTTCGCCGATGAGGCAGACTATCAGGCGGCCGCCAACAGCGGCAACGTGGTGGATTACCTGTTCCGCTGGCTCCTGACGCAGCACAATGCCAAGGCCTCAGCCGAACAGCAGATCAAGCCCGGCGTGTGTACGGTGACGGATGCCAACAACTACATCACCCGCAGTTCCACCAAGTATCTTACCACCATGGATGCCCTGACCTCCAGGCTTTCCGGATCGTCCCTGGGCGGGTATCTGCTGATCCGCTACGAGTCGGACGGCAACTACCTGGATTACTACGCAGATCTTCCGCTCACCAATGCCCAGGCCGTTACCTTCGGGGCAAACCTCCTGGACCTGGAGCGCCAGCTCACCGGCACCGGCATCTACACCGCCATCCTGCCGGTGGGCAAAGACGGCCTGACCATCACGGAGTTGGCCGACGGAGATCTAACGGACGATCTGGTCAAGGAGGGCCCTTACGTCTGGTCTCGGGCGGCCGTCCAGAAGTACGGCTGGATATGCCCCGGTCCCACAGACTGGCAGGACGTCACCGTTGCCGCGAATCTCCAGTCTTATGCGGCGGCCCGGCTGGCCACATCCGGCTGGTCACTGGAGGAATCCATCACCTGCAAGGCCATCGACCTACACGTTACGGATGCCGCTGTCGCTGCCTGGCGGGTAGGCCGGTACACCATGCTGGCCACCACGCCCCACGGCATCCGGGCGGCCATGCCTCTGCTGCAAATGCACATTGATCTCTTGGACCCGGCGCAGACCACCGTCACCATGGGCCGGACGCGGCGCACCTTTACCGGCGACGTGGAGGACAATCGCAACCGCGTATCCCAGGGCATGGAGGAGGTACGGCAGGAGACCGAGGAGCGGATCAACACCGTGCAGCAGATCCTCACCGAGCGCATGACGCAGATATCCCAGTCGGATCGGCAGATCCTCCTGGCAGCCCTGCAAGACTATGTGGAGATCGGGGACTTTGAAAGCTACAAGAAGGTCATGGGCGCCACTCTGGCCATCCTGCCGGATCAGATCCGCATGGAGGTATCCGAGGAGATCACCGAGCAGGTGGAGGATGCCACCGGCGATATCCGCCAGACCGTCCACACCATGAACCAGTACATGAGCTTCACGGCAGCCATGGGCATGCTCCTGGGCAGCGAGGGGGACCCCGTAAAGGTGCAGATCAACAACCAGGGCCTGAACATCCTCCGGGAGACCCTGGCTCTGCTGTCCATCAACCAGCGGGGCGTATATACGCCGTCGCTGTACATCCGGCCCATGGATCCGGACGACCCCACCGCCGGGTGCCTGTATCTGGGCAATCTGGTGGTCCGGGTGAACCCGGACGGCTCCGTGGTAGGCGCGAGGGGGGTGAATGCCAATGGGTGAGCTGTACGGCTCCAAATCCACATACGGCTGGCAGCTGTGGCTTGGGTATACCATCCAGCAATCCCGCAGCAACAACCGCAGCACCATTGCCCTGTCGCTGCAGATCTACGACGGCACCGGCGAGAGCTATAACCAGGCGGCCAACAGCTGCTATTACGTCTTACAGGGCACCAAGGTGTACCATCCCTACAGCTACACCGCCAAGGGCTGGTACGATCTGGGCACCAAGACCATCACCGTGGACCACGATGCCAAGGGCGAGGCCACGGTAACACTGTCCGCTGAGTGGCACAGCGGCTTTACCTCTCAATGGACGCCAGCGTCTCTGTCTGTATCCGGCAAGGTCACGCTGCCTACCATCCCCCGGGCATCCTCTTTGGCGGTCCCGTCTATGACGCTGGGCAGCCCCGTCACACTGACCGTTACCAAGGCGGACAGCAGCTACACGCACCGGATCACATACGCCTGGGGCACCCACTCCGGCGTGGTGTCAGCAGAGACGGGCGCGACGTCCATTACCTGGACGCCGCCCCTGGAACTGGCCAGCGACATCCCCAACGCCGCCAGCGGTGTGGGCACGCTGACCATTACCACATACAGCGGTGATACGGCCTTGGGCAGTCAGTCCTATAGCTTTGCCGCCTCCGTGCCCTCCAGCGCGGCCCCTGTGGCCTCCGTGGCGCTTTCTGACGCTGCCGGGTATGCAGATACCTACGGAGCCTACGTGCAGGCCAAGAGCCGTCTGAAGGCCGTCACGACGGCCAGCGGGAAATACGGGGCGACGGTCAAGGGCTATACCCTGGCCATCTCCGGCCTGACGGCCACCGGGGCTACAGCCACTACTGGCGTGCTGCCGGAGTCCGGCACAGTGGCCTATGCCGTCACCGTTACAGACTCCCGGGGGCTGTCCACCGTCCTGCGAGGGACCATCACCGTGCTGCCCTACGCCTCGCCCGGTGTGCGCTCCATCAGCGCCGCCCGCTGCGATGCAGACGGCACGGACAACCCCGCCGGAGATCATGCCAAGGTGTCCTTTGTGGGCGCGGTGGCGTCGCTGGCCGACCAGAACACGGCCTCCTATGTCATCCGCTACCGGGCCCAGGGGGCGGACACCTGGAGCTCCCAGGCCGTGCCGGACGCCGCCGGGCAGTATACACCCAGTGCCTACGGCGTCATCCCGGCCGCGGTGGACACCGTCTATGAGGTGTGCATAGCCGTCACCGACGCGCTGGGCAGCACGGCCAGCCTGATTGTGGTGCTGCCATCGGCGCAGGTGCTGTTCCGGACGGCGCCGGCTGTGGACGGGTTGTCCATCGGCCAGTATCTGACCGAGGCGGCCACGCTGATTGTGGGCGGACTCATCAAGCACCTGAAGCTGCCCGGTCCCGCGGCGGTGTTGTTCGGCGGCAAGTCCCTCCTGGACTATCTTCACCCCGTTGGCAGCGTCTACCAGTCCACGGACTCAACATCCCCAGCGGACCTGTTTGGAGGCACCTGGGAGCAGATCAAGGACAGGTTCCTCTTGGGGTCAGGCGACTCCCACGCGGCTGGCTCCACCGGCGGCGAGGAGGAGCACATCCTGACGGCGGCGGAGATGGCAAACCACACCCACGGCTACGATTACACGGGCCAGAGCATTACGGAGGGCGTCAACGCCATCCGCCTGTATAATGCTGCGAGTACCCAGTACAACGCTTACACGGGCAAGGCTACTTCCAACTGCGGCGGCCAGGCCCACAACAATATGCCGCCGTACCTGGCCGTGTACACATGGCGCAGGACGGCATAAAGGAGTGATACAATGCCCTTTAGCAAGACGAACTTTGTGGACAACCAGACCGTTATCGACGCTGCCACCCTCAACGCCATCCAGGATGAGCTGATCCGGGTAGCCGGACTGCTGGGCAAGGACATCCAGTCCGCTGCCATTAACGACAGCGGCCATCTGATTTTGACGCTGACAGACGGCACCACGCTGGACGCTGGCGTTGCCAAGGGCGCACAGGGAGAAAAGGGCGCGACCGGCCCGGCTGGCCCGCAAGGCCCGAAGGGAGCCCCTGGGACGGATGCAAGCGTGACGGCGGCCAACGTAGCTGCCGCCATGGGCCTGTCCGGTCTGGCGGCGGATGACCAGATCATGGTGTCCGCCGTGGATGCAGACGGCAAGCCCACCGGGTGGCGGAAAAAGTACCGGGACATGCTCAACGTCCGGGATTTCGGAGCTAAGGGCGACAGCACCACCGACGACACGGCGGCCATCCAGGCGGCGCTGGATGCGGCCAGCACACGGGGTATCTCCGCCGTGTTGTTCCCCACCGGGACCTACAAGGTCAGCGCGACCACGGCGGACAACAATTTCTTTGCCGCCCTGACGGTGCACAGCGGGCAGCGGCTGCTTTTCGACGCCGCTACCCTCCAGCTCACCGCCAATGGCTACGATTTCTACGCCGTGCTGAACATCCACAACGTGAACAACGTCACCGTTGAGGGCGGGCTGACCATCATCGGCGACCGGGAGTCCCACACGGCCACCACCGGTGAGAGCGGTCACGGCATCCGCATCGTCAACAGCCACAACGTCCATGTCAGCGATGTGGATATCCGGTACACCTGGGGCGACGGCGTGTGCGTAGGCGGCAACGGGACCATGGCGGAGATCTCTCAGAACGTGACGCTGGAGCGGATCCGCACCTACAAATGCAGCCGCAACGGCCTGTCCATTATCGAGGCGGATGGCGTGGTGGTGCGGGACTGTGACTTCACCTGCACCGACCGCACGGCGCCCCAGTACGGCATCGACGTGGAGCCCAATCTGGGCACGGCCACCAACATCACCATCGAAAACGTGCGGATGCTGGACAACGGCATCGGCGGCTTCGCACTGTACACCACCAAGGCTACCCTGCCCGGCGTGCTGACCCTGCGGAACATCGAGACGGATGCCAAGACCATTATCTACACCAGCAGCGCCGCAGGCGGCACCTTCGACGTCCGCGTGGACGGCTGGCGGCATACTCAGAAATCCGGGGAGACCAATCCCACGCTGCGGCTGTCCGGCAAGGGGAGCCTGCGGGTCAAGCAGCTGTACGTCGTCAACAAGAGCGCCAAACGGGTCATTATCCCGCTGGACATTGAAAACCTGCGCATGGACGGCGTGACGGTGGAGGACGACCCGGCGGTGAGCATAAAGGGAACGCTGTCCGTTCAGAGCACCGTCAACACCTCCATTGGCAAGGCCGTTATCACCGGCTTTCTCAGCCGGAACCCGGCGGAGGAAACCTGGTATTCCGGCAATCAGCTGACGGTGGACAATTTGCAGGACACGGTGGTGAACCTCAACGAACACCTGACAACCGGCGGCAGCAGCGAGAGTTACAAGCTGCTGCTGTGCGACAAGGCGCTGGTGCTGGGTACGGCCCTCAGCGCCAAGGCCCGGGTGTTCATCCCGTATACCTATGGCAACGTGAATCCCTTCCGGGTGGTGAACACCACGGCCACGGAGGTACAGCTGTATACCACGGTGTCGGCAGGCATTACGTTTGTGGGCGACGTCCCCGGCGGCAGCTCCGCCAGCTCCGCCGCACTGACCGGAAACGCCAGCTATGAGGTCACGCCCATGCTGGCCAGCGGTCTGGTGTATGTGCGGAAGCTGAACACCCGTGTGCCCATCAAGACCTCCGAGATCACCAACGACAGCGGATACCAGACGGCGGAACAGGTGGAATCCACCGTGACAGGCAAGGGCTACCAGACGGCGGCACAGGTCGGCGCCGCTATCACGGCGGCCGTCGGCGCGGCAATGGAGGCGAGCTACTGATGGGAAAATACAGCACCCTGAGCGCTCTGCTGAGCGCTATTGCAGACGCCATCCGCAGCAAGACCGGCGGTAAAGCGCCCCTTGCCGCCGAGGATTTCCCGGAGGCCATCGGTGGCATCGTCACCGGCGGCGGAGTGGATACCGGCGACGCCACGGCCACGGCGGGCGACATCCTGGCGGGCCTGACGGCGTATGTGGCCGAGGGGAAGGTCACCGGTACGCTGAAAATGGCCCAGGGCACTGTAACGCTGGGAAAGACGGTAACAAACGCCGTATACGAGACCGTCACCCACAATCTGGGCACAGTGCCATCCCTGATCTTCCTGCGGGTGGAGAACACCCCCACCTTTGACAGCACGACCACCTATAACGTGGTGTGCGGATATGCAGTCAACTTCGCCTCCGGTCTGGTGCCCGGGGTGCGGACCAACAAATCAGCTGCCCAGTGCATCAACTCCAGCGGCGGCGGAGCGGGCGACACCTTAGCAGCGGCAGCGACCACCTGCGTGGCGGACCAGATCACCGCCAGCTCCTTCCGCCTGCGGACCAACGGCTCCTCCCGGTGCTGGGCCAACGGGTCACAGATCAGGTGGATCGCGCTGGCGATGTGAGGCGCAAAAAAAGGAGGGCGATTAGCCCTCCCGCTTGAGCGCCTGCGTTATCAGGTGCTCAATGTAATTCGAGACACTACGGCCCTCCGCTTCTGCGGCGGCCTGGACTTGCTCTTTGAGTTCCGGCGTGAGCCGGATGTACAGGCGTTCTGTTTTTGCCATGACTTACATCTCCAGCCCGTACACTTTCAGGTCGTGGGCAAGGAAACTTCCAGACGGCTTGAAAAGGTGATTTGCCTTGATGTACATAGCGGTGGGGAGAGGGGACTTGATTTCTTGCAGCTCGTTTTCCTGGATGATGCGATATGGGGTAACGCTTGTCCTGTAAATCTTGCCGTCCTTTTCGATGTACATATTGTAGTCGGATTCCTTCATCCAAATGTTGTCGATTTTCATTTTCGTTTCCTTTCTGGCCTTGTGGCCTGTCCGTTACCTTTAGCTTGATTGTATTGTACGCCTTTTGTGCGTACAAGTCAATCGGCGAAATAGCCAAATATTACACAAAAAATTAAAGCAAAATCACAAATTGAAAGGAGCTATACACATGAAAGAAAACACGATCAAGGCCGCGCTGGCGGCCGCCCTGGGGGCGCTGTGTGCCTACGGGGTGCAGCTGCTGGTACCGGTGCTGGTGCTGGTGGTGGTAATGCTGCTGGACTACGCCACGGGCATGACCAAGGCATGGAACGCCGGGGAACTGTCCTCCCGGGTGGGCCTGAAGGGCATCCTGAAAAAGGTGGGCTACCTGGTCATTGTCGGCGTGGCCGCTGTGGTAGACTGGCTGCTGCGCTACGGAGCCGACGCCCTGGGCTGGGACTGGCCGGTGGAGTTCCTGTTTGCCAGCATCGTCATTATCTGGCTGGTGATCAACGAGCTGCTGTCCATCCTGGAGAATGTGTCTGCCATTGGTGCACCGGTGCCTGCTTTCCTCCAGGCCCTGCTGAAAAAGTTGAAGGTACACACCGAGGACACGGCGGCGGACAAGCTGCCGGGAGAGGAGGACGACAACAATGAGTAAGCGAGTGTACATCAGCCCCAGCGACCAGACGGAAAACCGCTATGCCTGGGGCAATACCAACGAGCACGTCCAGTGCCAGAAGATCGCCGAGGCGGAGGCCGCCGCCCTGCGCCGCAGCGGCGTGGAGGTGAAGCTGGCTGCCTTCGGCACCACCATGGCCCAGCGCTGCGCCGAGTCCGACGCCTGGGGCGCGGACATCCACAACTGCGTCCACACCAACGCCGCCAACGGCAAGGTCATGGGCACCCGGCTGTTCTGCTACTCAATCCCCGGCAAGGGGTACGACGCCTGCAAGGCGGTGTTCAACGAGCTGGCCCCGCTGACGCCGGGAACGTCTGAAAACATCCAGGCCAACCCCCGGCTGTATGAGGTGCGTGTACCTAATGCGCCGTCGGTGTACTGCGAGTGCGAGTTCCACGACACCGCCGAGGGTGCCAAGTGGATCGTGGAGCACACCACGGACATCGGCGAGGCCATCGCCAAGGGTCTGTGCAAGTACCTGGGCGTGGCCTTCGTCCCGGCTCAGACGCAGAAGCCCGCCGAAGAACCCAAGGCCGACACCGGCGATGTGCTGTACCGGGTCCAGGTGGGGGCCTTCGCAGTCCGCGCCAACGCCGAGAAGATGCTCCAGCGTTTGAAGGACGCCGGGTTTGACGGTTTTATCCGGGAAGGTTCAAGATGATGTGAAGAGAGCGTCAAAGTAACGGGTTTAAAAATCTGGACGAAACCGGGGCAACGATGCGCCGACCCCCTGTTTCCGCCAAAGCTCCGCAAGTCCACGGCGAATATAATCGCCATGAATACAACTTACCGAGACATCCGCGCAAAGCTGCGCAGTATGGCCCCTCAGCGTGCCATTGATTACATCGCCGCGCTTGATCTGCCGGGAGACGAGGCGTTTTGCATCATCGCGTGCGACGTCAAGCAACAATCCAGACAGCAGGTGGCAAACAGGCTGTTTGCGTCGGTCGAGTATGTCAAGAAGCGCCGCCGCAACGGTTACCAAAAGATTGCCGACCATATCAAAAACCCATAAAGTAAAGACCCAACAAAGACCTTTTTCAGGCTCTTTGTTGGGTCTTTTTTGCTGTATTTTATAGATATACAAGGGGGTGCGGCGAAATGAGCGTAATGGAACGGCTGTTGATGTGTGGGTATACGGCGGATATGGCACGTGATATATGCAATCAATACGAAGATGACGCCGCTGGATTGCTTTCCCTTGCGCGAATTGTAGAGCTTTTCCACGACGATAGGCGCGAATATGTATAGCTATTACAATGGAAATCCACGAGGTAAAAATGTAGGCGATTGTACCGTCAGAGCCATATCGAAAGCCACCGGTAAGGACTGGGGCGCAACGTATCTTGCACTTGCAATAGAAGGGTATTTGGATGGCGATATGCCGTCTGCAAATGCTTGCTGGGGCCGGTATCTCCGCAGCATCGGATACCGGCGGTACATCGTGCCGGACACTTGCCCTGATTGCTACACGGTGGGACAGTTTGCGGAGGATCACCCGGTAGGCACCTATATTCTGGCCCTGTCCGGTCATGTGGTCTGCGTGCAAAATGGCACGATCTGGGACAGCTGGGACAGCAGCAATGAGAACGTATTGTATTACTGGGAAAGGACGGATGAAGCATGAACTATCCTTATTACGGAAACCCCTATATGCCGCCGATGCAGGACAACCTTGCCCAGCTGAGGCAGCAGCAGATGCAGGCCATTCCGCCGATGCCGCAAAATCCTCTGCCGCAGAGCGGCGTGCAGTGGGTATCCGGCGAACAGGAGGCAAGAAGCTGGATGGTCGCGCCCAATGCGGCGGTGGCGCTGTGGGATTCTACGGCTCCCACGGTGTACCTGAAACAGGCCGATGCAAGCGGCAAGCCGACGCTCAAAGTATACGACCTTGTAGAGCGGCTTGCAAGCGCCCCTGACGCGCAGAAAGCGCCCGCTGCGGAATATGTGACCCGTAAAGAGTTCGACGCGCTGGCGGCGCTTGTGAGCGAAATGAAGGGCAAGAAGCACAAGGAGGAAAAGAGCGATGAATAATCCGTTTTTCGGTGCAATGGGCGGCGGCAACGGCTTTATGCAGATGGTGCAGCAGTTCCAGCAGTTCAAGGCAAATTTTCATGGAGACCCCAAAGCAGAGGTCGAAAAGCTCTTGCAGAGCGGGAAACTCTCACAAGCTCAGCTGAACCAGTTGCAGCAGATGGCGAAGCAGTTCCAAAGCCTGATGCAGTAAGCAAGTTTAAGCAAAGTGTTTGCTAAATTGTTAGGTTAATCAATATCGTGGCCACGATTTGATGAATAAAAATCTTTCAAAGGAGTGATACTATGTCTCTTTCCGATGGTATGCCTACCATGACCATGCCTGTGACCCCTGCCAATGGCGGCGGTAACGGATTTGGTTTCGGCGGCGACGGCGCGTGGTTCCTCATCATCCTGTTCCTGTTCGCGTTCTGCGGCTGGGGCGGCAATGGCTGGGGCAACAACGGCAATTCTGGCGGTGTAGTGGACGGCTATGTGCTGTCTTCCGATTTTGCCAACATTGAGCGCAAAATGGATCTCATCAACGGTGGGCTGTGCGATGGCTTCTATGCCGTGAACACCACGCTGCTGAACGGCTTTGCCGGTGTCAACCAAAACATGAACAACGGTTTCCAGACCGCTGAGCTGTCCCGCGCCAACCAGCAGGCCGCACTGATGCAGCAGCTCAACGCCATGCAGATGCAGGCCGCCGAGTGCTGCTGCAACACCCAGCGCAGCATCGAGGGCGTGCGCTACGACATGGCCGCGCAGGCGTGCGACACGCGCAACACGGTGCAGAACGCGACCCGCGACATCGTGGAGAATCAGAACGCCAACAGCCGCGCCATTCTGGACTTCCTGACTCAGAGCAAGCTGGCGGACCTCCAGAGCGAGAACCAGGGCTTGAAGCTGGCTGCGTCTCAGGCGGCGCAGAACAGCTATCTGGTGTCCCAGCTCCGGCCCTCTCCTATTCCGGCCTACACGGTGCAGAATCCCTATTGCTGCAACCAGTTTGCCGGTTGCGGCTGTTGACAACTGCATAGCATAGCTTTTTGCCGACAATGGCAAAATGGTCGGCCCCGTGCCGATACTACGACAAACGCGGCGGGGCAATAGCTCCGCCGCTGATTTTATGAAAGGAGTTTTCTATGCCTGAATACACTGCGATTGCCACGCAGACTGTGGCGGCAAATCAGAACGTTCTTTTTACCGAGGCACCGATTACCTGCACAAAGGGCCTTATCACTCACCGGGTAGGCTCCGGCCTGTTTAACCTTCGCGGGAACTGCTCCCAGTGCCGCGCCCGCTACAAGGTGGACTTTATCGGCAACATTGCCGTAAGCACCGGCGGGGCCCCCGGCCCTATCTCCGTTGCCATTGCGGTGGACGGTGAACCTTTGCCGTCCTCCGTTGCGACAGTGACGCCCACGGCGGCGGAGGCGTTTTTCAACGTGGCAGCATCCGAGTACATTGACGTTGCAAAGGGCTGCTGCGCGTCGCTGTCCATCCGCAACGTGAGCGGTGAGACCATTGACGTGAGAAATGCGAACCTTATCATTACCAGAGTTTGCTGAGAAAGGAGAACACAATGGGAATGAAATCTATGTATGAGCTGCGCGATATGCTGTGCGATGAGCTGGACGAAATTGCCAAAAAGGGTGAGCTTGGCGCGGGTGATCTGGATATCGCGCACAAACTGGCAAGCACCATCAAAAATCTGGATAAAATCGAGGCGATGGAAGATGGCGGCTATTCCAGAGCCGGGTATCAGCCGCGTCGGTATTCGCACGACGAGTACGGAGGCGGTAGCTCCTATGCAAGAGGCCGAAAGCATTACGTCCGTGGTCATTACAGCCGCGACAGCGCACGCGACGGAATGAGACGGCAGTTGCAGGATATGCTGGATAGCGCAGACGATGACACCATCCGAAGCGCCATTCAGCGCTGCATGGACGCGCTGGAGGACGAAAGGGGGTAAACGCCCCATGATTGATGAGACCGAGATCAAAAAGTGGATAGCGCGGTTAGAAACCGAAGAATCCAGCTGGACAAACTATGAGCGCCTTGCCGTGCTGTATACGGTGCTTAATCAGCAAAACGACGGGAACGACAGGCCAGCGCCACTGCTGTACTCCGCCGCTCCTGCACCAGTTGAAGTTTTTGGAGACAGCGACTTCCTCCAGGCTGTATCATCTGTTGAGCCAAGTGTGGCATGGGCAATCATGGACGAACTGATGGACAGCTTAAAAGTTGTTAACGAGCGCGTCTACAACAGCGTCATGCGTAAGCTATACAAGTGAAAAAATCCCCCGTCATTTACGGCGGGGGATTTTTAGGCATATTTACCCTTTGCGTCCATGAAGGTAAAATATGCCTAACGCGGTGTTACAAAAAACGCGCCATCGTTGTCTGCATCAATCCGCCTGATGAAGCGCGTCCAAAATTCCTTTTTTTCGTTCCGCGAGTATGTATCATATTCGCCCAGCCCATCTTTTAATGCGTCAAGGTCTGTCTCTGGCTTTTCCTCCACGGTTTCCATTGCCCTTTTCAAACTCGCGTATTCCGCTTTATAATCGCCAAGCTCAATCAGATCGTTTAGGTATAGCGTTTTTAGCTTGCTCATTTTCTTTCGTATCGAGTCCGCGCTGTGCGTGGGCTTTTTTTCTGCCTTTTTATAGTACCGATTGTTCCGCTCTGCGATGCCTTCAAGCTCGTGTAGTAGGTAGTCTTCCAGCGCGTCTTCCCTTATCCTTTTTTTATGCGGGCAAGCAGAGTTGTCAAGCATTCGCGTCCTGCAACGGTAGTATGTATATATCTGTTTTGCGGTTTCCGACTGCATCGTTTTTCCGCACTCTTTACAGTGCAAAAGACCAGAGAACAAATACACGCGATCTGTCTCAACTCCCGCACAGCGTTGTGACCGATGGCGAATAATATCATTTACAAGGTCAAAGTCTTGCTTGCTCACCAACGCGGGGCAAGCGTTTTCGATGCCGTAAACCTCGCCGATGTAAAGCCGGTTACGGAAATAGTTTACATACTTGGTATACGCCCGGTCAATCTTCCACGTCTCGAGCATATACCGTTTTACGCCCAGCACGCTTTGCAGCCTGACATACGCCGCAAACATATCTCGTGCGGCATCTGCCGTATCGTTATCAATCTGGTATTGCCTGTCCTTAACAATATACCCTAAAGGCGCTTTAGACCCTGCGGGTTGGCCCTTTGCACGCTTGCCGTCGTTGATAAATTTGACTCGCTCGCTTGCGCGGTCGGCCTCGTCCTGCGCGACGGAAAGCATGATGTTGACCTTCAAGCGCCCCGACGCGGTGCGCGTCTCGTAGTCCTCTTCCGTCGCTTGCCATGTCACGCCGTATTTGTCCAGCTGCGTCTGCACGTCGTAGTATCCCGCGACATTGCGAAACCATCGGTCGAGCTTGATAAACAGGATTGTGTCAACTTTACCCGCTTTGCAATCGTCCAGCAGCCGCAGGAGCGCAGGGCGCTTTTTGTACGGCTTTCGCGCGGATATGCCCGCGTCCTCATATATTCCCACTACGGTCATTTTATTCGCTTTGGCATACCTTATCAGCGCGTCCCGCTGCTCTTGCAGGGACAGCCCATGCCGCGCCTGCTCCTCGCTCGTGACGCGGATATACAATGCCGCTTTTATCAAAGCCTCTCTCATCAATGCCGCTATCATCGAATCCCCCTCCAAAATCCGTAATCTATACAATGAAAATCAATGTACACGCACCACACAGCGAGAAAAACGATGATGAGGAACATTATAGCAATCACGCCGTTTCGGATATGCACGCCGCGCCGCATGATTTCAATGGTATCGGCCTTTGCGTCAACATGGCGTTCCAGCTCATCATTCCGCGCTTGCAAAGTCTCCTCGGTCGGCGTCAAGTGTTCGGAAATCCCGAACGCTTCATCAAGCGATATTCCCAGCGCCTTGCAGATAGGCGCGACGGTGTAGATGGACGGGGCTTTGGAAAACTTTGAAAAGAAGTTCTGCACGGTGGACAGTGGCACGCCGGAAGTGTCTGAAATTTCCTGATAGGTCAGTTTCAATTCTTCTTTGCGGATTTTGCACACCTCTTGGATGTTCATTTATACCACCTTAATTTCTTCGATTTTCACGCCGCGAAGTCGCAAGATGAGGGCTTGCCGAACCTCGTCGAACGCTGTCTTGTTGCAAGGTTTTGGCCTTGAAGTAGTCAAGCAACGCGGAGTATGGTCAAATCATGCAACAGCGACCGCTCCGCGCTGTCTGCACAAAGCCCTCTGCCGTTGTTGCGGAGACGGCAGAGGGCTTTTCTCTTACTTCATACCAAGGAGTTTGCCAAGTTTTCTTTGCCGCCCCGCTTTGGTCGTGGGAATCCCAGTTGCTTTTGAAATTTTTCTTTTCATCTTCGTGATTCCGAGCGCACGTTTCCAACTAAAGGACAGGCCGGGGATTTTGCTCTTCGCCATTTGGCGCACCACCTTTTGGCTTTATATTTTCGACTGCACAAAGTGCAATAATCGACATATAGTAAAATAAAAAGCGATCCTGCGACTGCGCGTCGCTCCACAATATTTTTTAATTGTTGCACAGCGCCGTGCAGCAAACGCCTGTTGTGGAAATAGGTATGAATACCGAAAAGGAGGTCGAAGCATGGACGCACAGGTGCAAGCGGCGGTGGCGCTTTATCTGCTCCTAACGCCGAAGCAGAAAGACGAAATGCTCGCGCTGATTGAGCGCATCCTCGCGGAGGAGGAGCAAAAAATATCCTTTGAGCTAAACGGAGGGACGCAAGATGTTGTGTAATGACGCGAAATGTGATACAATGATTAGAGAAAAACTGAAAGAAAAAATTCTCACGATGAGCGATGCGCAGCAAAACGCATTGTTACTTGCTGCGCGCGAAATCAGGAGAAAATCGCAAGAACAAAGGAGAGAACTTTATGAAAATGCTCAACAAACAAGGTAAGCAGAACGCTTGTGACACTGGAGAAGCCGGCAACGACAAAGTCGTGCTTTCTCTGCTTTTGGCGATCAATGACCGCCTGTCTCTCCTTCCGGTCATTCTCGGCCTGTTGGTAGGCAACATAATTGCGAAAATCATTGACGCGCTCTTCTTCTAAGCGCTTCATCTGCCCAACGACCGAATCCTCTTCACGTATATGCTCGGTCGGCAAGCCATCTTTTATCCAATCATTCATCGCTTGCTCATCAAAAACTGCGCATAGCGCAACAACTCGTTCAGCTCGGCATTGGTCGCCGTATCGATAAAATCAAACAGCTCTTGAACGGTAGGACTTACGCCCTCGGTCTTCGGATCGGGGGCGCTTTCTTTTTCTTCTCCGTCCCCATAAAGGAGATATTCAGAAGTGACGCCCAAAAATCTTGCAATTTTCTCTATATTTTTCATTTTGGGGCGCGTTTTCCCTGTGTTCCAATTGGAATACGATGCAGAAGTTAGATTACATTTTTCGTAAAACTCTGCTTTAGAAATGTTTTTCTTAGCAAGCAAAGCATTTATTCTTGTAACAATTGGCGATCTATCCAAAAAACCACCACCTAGTTTGGCTAATTTTTAACTAGCAAAGCCCCAAGTTTTTCTTGACAAACTAGCATTACTAGTTTATACTAGTTAGCATAAAGGGTAACAAAAATCCAAGCCCCCTTACATTCAGCGGACTGCGAAAAAATATTATGATCGTTGGCACCTTTATAATATCACAGTTTGCCAAGTTGTCAAGGGAAACTTAGTTTTTCTTACTCTTTCGCTAAGTTTTTTTGGCTGCGGCGGGGAAAGGAAAAGCACACGTGGTTTGTTCACGGATGCTTTTCCCCCAGATTTGTTTACCAGAACGCGCTGCACAGGATGGTCGGACACTTTGCTTTGCATCCGTCCGAATTGATGGACTTCTTTCCATCGGCTCGGCAATGCCATCCTGACGCAAAACAAACTTGCGCTTCTATGGACGCGCCGCTCACTTTGGCAGTTCCGGCTCTGCCCCTTGCCCTATCGCATCGCGCCGTTTCTTTGGTCTGGAACGGGCAAAGTCAAAAGGTTGGTCATGGGAACCACCTCCTTGAGATTGCCGCAGAGGGCTAAGGGCAGTATAGCAATTTTCCCCGCCGCAGTCAACGAAAACTTAGCACAAGCTAAAGCGACTAAAAATTAGTTGTGGTTGCATAAAGAAATGGAGGTGAACCCATGAGCTTTCGCAGCGCTCGATTGGCTGCCGGCCTGAGTGTCCAGCAGGTGATCGAAAAACTAAAGGTCTCCGACGCAGCGGTATATATGTGGGAGACCGGGCAGCAGCATCCCCGTGCAAGCCGTCTGCCGGAGGTCGCCGCGCTCTACGGCTGCACGGTGGACGAGCTTTTGAAGCCGGACGAAGAGAACTAACGCACAACAGGAGGAAATGAAAGATGAAAGAACTCAAAGTTAAATTAACGTTTATCGAGCCGATTCTCGGCACCAGCCCCGCGAACCCTGATATCTACCGCGAGTTTATCGGCAGTCACGCGCCGG
>ERZ1034952.378-NODE-378-length-42404-cov-9.399868_pt1 | contig 42404 bp, 33 predicted proteins | sample MGYA00520625_ERZ1034952 | MGnify/ENA primary metagenome ERZ1034952 (study PRJEB33766, sample SAMN09781773) | gut metagenome | biome: gut microbiome | host: Homo sapiens | place: Madagascar | study: EMG produced TPA metagenomics assembly of the PRJNA485056 data set... | reverse complement strand
ATTCAGATTACAGAATAAAAAGTGGAATGATATATACTCTTCTGCAGGCAACCGGAGAGGGGCATGTGTATCTTCCCAAGGAGGAGCTTTTTCAGCGGGCAGCAGAACTGCTGGGTGTGGATTCTTCGTATATGGAGAAGCATCTTGTGGACCTGGCTATGGATCGAAAAATCATTCAGAAGGAGCAGGATGGCCAGATTCTGATCTATCCGGCACAGTATTATTATCTTGAGCTGAATACTGCGAGGATGCTGCAGGAACTGGATATTTTCTGTCCGGAAGACGAAAAGATGGTGGCCAGGAGAATTGCACAGATAGAGAAAGAGACAGGGACAGTTCTGGATGAAATGCAAAAAAGAGCAGTTCAGGAAGCGGCAGAACACGGATTACTTGTGCTCACAGGAGGTCCCGGTACCGGAAAAACAACAACGATCAATGCAATTATTCGATATTTTGAAGGAGAAGGAGCAGAACTTCGACTTGCAGCACCGACAGGAAGAGCTGCAAAGCGTATGACAGAAACGACCGGATATGAGGCACAGACAATCCATCGTCTTCTGGAACTGTCAGGAATGCCGGAGGATGACCGTGAGGGACAGCCAATACATTTTGAGAGAAATGCAGAAAATCCTCTGGACGCGGATGTGATCATTATTGATGAGATGTCAATGGTGGATATTCATCTGATGCATTCTCTTTTAATGGCAGTGACAGCTGGAACCAGACTGATTCTGGTCGGAGATGAGAATCAGCTTCCGAGCGTTGGCCCCGGAAATGTTCTGCATGATATTATCCGCAGTGCACAGTTTCCGGTGGTGGAACTGAAAAAAATCTTCCGTCAGGCATCCGAAAGCGATATTGTTGTAAATGCCCACAAGATCAACAAAGGTGAGCAGGTGGAACTGAATAATAAAAGCAGAGATTTCTTTTTTCTGAAAAGATATGATGCAGATATTATCATTCGTGTTGTGATCGCTCTGATACAGGAAAAACTTCCGAAATATGTGGAGGCGAAACCATTTGAGATACAGGTTCTGACACCTATGCGCAAGGGGCTTCTTGGGGTGGATCGTCTGAATCAGATTCTGCAGAGATATCTGAATCCGCCGGATCCATCCAGAAAAGAGAAAGAAATCGGTCAGGGACTTTTACGCGAAGGTGATAAAGTTATGCAGGTACGTAATAATTATCAGATGGAGTGGGAAATACGCGGCAGATATGGGATCGCAATTGAAAAAGGTGTTGGCGTTTTTAATGGAGATACAGGAATTATCAGAACAATCAATGATTTTTCAGAAACAGCAGAGATAGAGTTTGAAGACGGTCGATGGGCTGAATATTCATTCAAGCAGCTGGACGAACTGGAACTTGCCTATGCTGTGACGATACATAAATCACAGGGATCTGAGTATCCGGCAGTGATTATACCGCTGCTTTCCGGACCGCGGATGCTGATGAACAGAAATCTTCTTTATACAGCAGTGACCCGTGCAAGAAAATGTGTAACAGTTGTGGGAAGTGAAGAGACCTTCCGTGAAATGATCAAAAATGAAAAACAGCAGAGAAGATACAGTTCACTTGACCTTCGTATACGGGAGAAAGGCGCGCTTTGAAAAAAGTTAAAGAAAAATGTCTGGATATTCTGTATCCGCCAAGATGTCCGGTCTGTAATGGGATAATTGACAATACACAGAGTAAGGTATGTCCGGAATGTGAGGAGGTATTTCATGTGATAAAAGATCATTATTGCATGAAATGTGGTAAGCCGGTCGGAGAAACAGAGGAATACTGTGGAGAATGTCGGAGCCGGGACAGAAGCTTCAGACAGGGAAGAGGTGTTTTTCTTTATAATGCGCAAATGAAGCAGTCTCTTCTCAGATATAAATATTACGGAAGCCGTGAATATGGCAGATATTATGCGGAATGTATATGCCGGTATCTGGGCAGAGATATACAAAACTGGAATCCTGATGTAATCGTTCCGGTTCCGATCCACAGACGGAAACAGCGTATGAGAGGATTTAATCAGGCTGCGGATCTGGCAGAGTATACCGGAGAAATTCTTCATATTCCGGTAGCGGAAGACATTATATACAAAATAAAAGAGACTCGATCGCAGAAAAAGCTGGACGCAAAAGAACGAAAGAAAAATCTGAAAAATGCGTTCAGGGCTGTTGCAGAAGTGCAGGGACTGAGAATATTGGTTATAGATGACGTCTATACAACAGGCAGTACAATAGAGGCAATGACAGAATGTCTTCTGGAAGCTGGTGCGGAATCTGTGTATTTCGTAACATTGTGCACAGGGAGCCTGTAAGTTCAGTGCTTATAAGAAGCTGAGAGGCAGGGAGCAGGCACAAAAAACACTTTCCATGCTTCGGGATATATGGTACAATTATTATAGGTATGATTTATGCACGGTTACGTGGAATGAGTATTTGTAAGGAGCAGAATATGATCAACGAAGAGAAGATTAAGATAATGACAAAGCTTGCCATGTATGAGCAGGGCAAGGGCAGAAAATATCTGCCTGTCAGCAGATATTATCGCAGTGATTATATAGGGCTTGCCCTGATCAAGAATTTTTTTCTTGTAACGATTGGTTATTGTCTGATAGTTGCGGCAGTGGCGGTTTATTTTGGAGAGTATCTTCTGGAGAATATACACAAAATGAACCTGATCATGGCAGGAACTTATATTATAATCGGTTACCTGATCGTTCTTGTAGTATATTCAGTGCTGACCTATATACAGTATTCGGTTCAGTATTATCGGGCCAAAAAAAGTGTCAGAGAATACTACAGTCAGCTGACAGAACTGAACAAGATTTACGCCAGAGAGGAAAGAAAGTCTTCCGGCAGAGGAACCGCAGGAGGGTATCGTAAATGACAGCATTACTGGAATTCAAACAGAAATTGAAAGGAATTTATGCACAGTATGAAGTGTATTTACTTCCTTTGTTTAAATTTGTTCTCGCTCTTGTCTATTTTATATGGATCAATTCCAATATGGGATATATGAAAGCACTTGATAATATTTTTGTAGTATTGATCTTATCACTGATCTGCAGTATTTTGCCGACAGGAATGATGATCTTCGCCGGTTTTGCGCTGATGATAGGTCATTGCTATGCACTGGGAATAGAAGTGGCAGGTTTTCTGCTGGTTCTGGTCCTGTTTATGATGATTCTGTTTCTGCGGTTCAGTGCCGGTAAGAATATAGTCCTGGTATTTACACCACTGGCATTTGCGTTTGATATACCGGTTCTTCTTCCGATTGGATGCGGACTGCTCAGCAGTGCGGTATCAGCACTTCCGGCAGCCGGCGGAGTGGTTATATACTATTTCATCCGTATGGTGCGCACACAGCTGCAGGTTCTTCAGTCGGGTGACGGCGATATTATCGGGCATCTTACAGCGTTGTCAGACGGACTGATGAAAAATGGAGAGATGTGGCTGACGCTGATCGCATTTGTAGTGGTTGTTCTTGCAGTTAATCTGATCCGTACAAGAATGTTTGATTATGCATGGAGAATTGCAATTGTAGCCGGTGGAGTGATCTATGTAGTGCTTATGCTGGCAGGAAGCATGAGTCTGGGAATATCCATACAGGTGGTATCATTGATCATTTATACAGTGGTTGCTGTTCTGGTTGGAATTATTCTGGAATTTTTTGTTTTCGGTGGTGATTATACGAGAACAGAGCGTCTGGAATATGAAGATGATGATTATTACTATTATGTAAAAGCCGTTCCGAAGGCGCTTGTTGCCACTTCTGAGAGAAGTATCAAAAAGATCAATGGAGAATCAAACAGAGAAGAGCGCAAGAGCAGTGAACGAGTAGTGAATTATTCAGCACCGCTTTTTCAGGGAGAAGAATCTCTCAAAAAGAAGGCGCAAAAAAATGAAGAATCTGCTGTAATAGAGAAGGCAGATATGGACGATATTGATTTTGAAAAGAAACTGGAAGAATCTCTGAAGGATTTATGATTCAGGGAGATTATTCAGAAATAACCCGAAAACCACAGAAAAAGGAAAGGAGAGTTTATGCGAAACATTACAGATATATTGATCAGATATTTATCAGATATTAATCTGCCGTCTGTCAGTATTATCGATGTGATTGAAATTTGTCTGATTACATTTTTTGTATATCAGTTTATGGTGTGGATCAAATTCACGCGAGCATATACTCTGCTGAAGGGCCTTCTGGTCATTGGAGCATTCCTTATCATCGCATATATATTCAATATGAGTACGATTTTGTGGATTGTATCGAAGTTGGCGAGTGCTCTGATCACGGCAATTGTTGTAATATTTCAGCCTGAACTGCGGAAGGTCGTCGAACAGTTGGGGCAGAAAAAAATAATGGCTTCGATTATTCCGTTTGATTCCGGCAAAGAAGTAAAAGAACGTTTTACAGATAAAACAGTCAATGAACTGATCAAAGCATGTTTTGATATGGCAGAAGTGAAGACAGGGGCGCTGATCGTGATCGAACAGGATATCCGTCTGGATGAATATGTTCGAACAGGTATCAATGTAGATGCGATTCTGACAAGCCAGCTTCTGATTAATATTTTTGAACATAATACACCGCTGCATGATGGAGCAGTGATCGTCCGGGGAGATCGAATCGTGGCAGCAACCTGTTACCTGCCGTTGTCGGATAATATGGAACTCAGTAAACAGCTTGGAACCAGACATCGCGCAGGTGTGGGAATCAGTGAAGTGACAGATTCTGTTACAATCATTGTTTCAGAAGAAACAGGGCAGGTTTCTGTGGCACAGAATGGCAAGCTGATGCGAAATATCGGCAGCAGTCAACTGCGAGAAGTTCTGGAGAGAGCTCAGAACAAGAAAATTGTTGATAACAGTAAACTGCGGCAATTGTTGAAGGGAAGAGGGAAACATGAAGAAAAACGTAGGAAATAATCTTTCTTTAAAGATTCTGTCTCTTGCAGTTGCAATTCTGGTATGGCTTCTGGTGGTGAATGTCAACAATCCGATCAGTACGAAATCATTTATTATTTCAGATGTGGAATTGCTGAATGAAGCATATATTGATGCGGATGGCAAAATGTGTATGCAGGATGAGGAACAGGTTCCTATTCGTGTGACGATCAAGGCACAGCGAAAGGTCCTGGATAAGATATCCCAGAGGGATATTCGTGCTGTGGCAGATCTTCAGCAGGCAGTCAGCCTGAATACAGATCCTGTTATGGTACCTATCACAGTATCCTGCGGACGTATTTCACCGGATAATATTGAGGTAACTCCACAAAATCTGAGTCTTCATCTTGAAGAGAAGGACACACAGGAGTTTGTAGTGAATGTAACGACCAATAATACAAAGCCGGACAGAGGCTATGAAATTGGTACACTGACTTCCAATCCGGAGAAAATCAAGATTACAGGTCCGATGTCTCTGATTAATAAAATAGATAAAGTAAATGCTTCTATAGATGTTGACGGAGCAACAGAGGACGTGATACAGGAAAAGGATGTCAAGATCATTGATAAAAACGGTGAAGAGTTTACAGATAGCGATATGGGATATCTGAACGTATCAAAGGTATATGTGACTGCCAGATTGTGGAAAGTTCAGTCTAATGTTAAGATCAGTGCAGAATATACAGGAGAACCTGCGGAAGGATATCAGGTAGAGAGCATCAGCACGACACCGAATGTGCTCAGTGTTGCAGGCAGTGAAGATGCACTGGCTGCTCTTAAAGAACAGAATAATACGATCTGTCTTCCGGGATCTGTTGCTGATATATCAGGGCGTGACAGTGACTTTGAAGAAAAGATCAATATTTCTGAGTATCTTCCGGATGGAATCAAACTTACAAGTGATTCCAGCGAGGATGTCTTTGTCAGAGTGAATATCCTTCCGGAGGGAAGTAATGTATGTGAAGTTCCGACAAAGAACATTTGTGTTAATAATTCACCGGATGGAATGCAGGTTGCATTTGATACTGCAAAAATAGAAATTCGTGTTAAAAAGGATTCAGATAACCTTGATGATCTTACAGAGAAGGATATTAAAGCATCGATAGATCTTAAGGGGATGAGTGAGGGAAGTTATGAAGTGCCGGTCAGCATTGAAATCCCAAAGGGATATGAACTTGTGGATGAAGTGGAGACGGGCGTGGAAATTTCAAAAATTTCTACAGCAGATGAAAACAGTTAGCAGGAGATTTCACAATGGTAAGTCAGAAGATAATAATCAACAATCCATCGGGTCTGCATTTACGCCCGGCGGGGATTTTATGTAATGAAGCTATAAAATACGATTCCGTAATCACATTTGCTTCTGAAGGCGGTACAGCAAATGCAAAAAGCGTTCTGAGTGTGCTGGGAGCATGTGTGAAATGCGGAGATGAAATTGAACTGGTCTGTGAAGGGGCAGACGAAGAGGAAGCTATGAAAGCTTTGACTGATGCAATCCGCGGAGGTCTTGGTGAATAGAAAAGTTTATGTGAATGAATTTAAGGAGGAGTAGTTGTGAAAAAACGAGTTGTAGCAGTAATGCTGAGTCTTGCAATGTGTGTGTCTGCAGGTGCTGAAGCAAGTATTGTCAGTGCGGCTGAGTTTTCTTCTGAAACAACTGGTGTAGAAGCAGCAGAGCTTGATGCAGAGACAGATGTTGTTGAAGATGTGACCGAGGATCCGGCAGTGACAGAAGCTCCTGAGGTGACAGCTGTACCGGATGATGTGACTCAGGATACAGAGCAGACAGAGAATCCTGCTGATGGGCTGGAAGAAGATCCTGCTGATGAGCAGATAGATGTTGATTTTACAGATGGGAATGATGCAGATGTAGCTGCGACCACAGATGTACTTCAGCCGGAAGAAAGTTCTGCTGATATAGTTGGCGTTGGAGAATCTGTAGGTGACCATGAGGCAAAACTTCAGTATACCCGCTGGATTCCGGATGATGCAAAGAATCCTGTTAAATGGAAACTGAAAAAGCCTGCAACTGCAAAAACACAGGAAGAAGCTGCAGGAACGGCCGAAGAAGCAGCAGGAACATCAGAAGAAGCAGAGAAGACAGATGCTGTTGATGAAGGTTACCTGATTGATGCAGATGAAAGTGCAGAAACAGAAGTACAGCCGACAGAAGAACCTGCTCAGGAGACAGAAGCACAGCCGACGGAAGATGCTGCGCAGGATGCAGGAACTACCGGCAAATACTATACATCAGCTGACGGATTAGTTAAGATCACGACATTAAATACGGATGGAAGTGAACTTTTTACAGCTTATTATGCATTTGATGCAGAAGGATATCTCATAACAGGAAGAAGTCTGGTTGGTGACAATACTATAGATTATTACTATTTTCTGACAGCAGATGAAACAGATGTTATTAATTCTTTATATAACAATGATAAATCAACGAAGATCAAAACTCCGTATAATTCCTGTCTTGGTCGAATGATCAGTAAGGAATGGAGATGGAATGCGGAAGACGGAGTATTTAATTATTATACTCCGAAGCAGGAGACGATCAAAGCCGGTGTTCACAAGATTAATGGGGAATCCTATTATTTGCAGAAGGATGGAAAACCATTTGTTGGTGATCTGACGATCAACGGATATGTTTATTATTTCCGTCCGGCAGCATCCGAAAATGATATTCCTGGTAAAATGGCACGCAATGGCTGGGTAAGCAGGGATAAGCAGTGGCGTTACTTTGATGCAGATGGCCGTTATATCAAAAAAGGTGTCGGAGCATATAAGGTTCTGAGCAACAGCAATAATCTTTATCTGCTGAATGCAAATGGTTATCTGATCACCAATAAGAGGGCGACCAAAGGTGCGGATGGTTATTATTATCTGGCAGATGGAAATGGTGTTGCATATAGAAACAAGCTTGTCAAGTATGGTAAAAACAGATACTACTTCATGAGTAACGGACGCCGTGCTCCATGGAAGAATCGTTGGGTGAAACTTGCAGGAACCGGAAATCGTTATTACTATTTCGGTAAGGTTGGAGGCCGCATAGAGGAACAGAAAGGTATCAAGAAAGTTACTATAAACGGTAAATTCATTGGATGGTTCTGTTTCCCTGAATCAGGTAACAACCTGCAGAATACATGGAATGGCGGAAGATATTACCTTGCAGATGGCCGTATGGCAAGTGGTGTCACAAAAATCAACGGAAAGTATTATTTCTTCCAGAGATCTTCTTCCAGTGCCTATAGGGGTGTTGTTTATAAAAACAAATGGATCAAGTATAATAACAAATACTATTATGCATCCGGAAACGGTACTCTTATTGAGAATGGATGGAAGCGTCTGAAATCCGATGGAAAATACTATTACTTCCTGTTCCAGAACTGCACAGCTGTGACAAATAAATCAGGTGTGAAGCGTGGAGGCGTTTACGGAAGTCTGGACAGCAGAGGAAGATTTATTGAAGCTGGCTGGGTCGTTGCAAGTAATAAGAGAAATCTTGTTCGTTTCATGGATTCAAAGACCGGCAAATATGTAAAAAATACCATAAGATGGATCAATGGTGTTCAGTACAGATTTGACAAAAAGGGATACAGAGTCAATGACAGAACAAATGAATTCAAACGCAGCAGATATTATCTTGCATGTGATCGTGTTAACGGAGTGATGACTGTTTATACAGATAAGTCTATGACAATCCCGATCAAGACAATTCGTGTATCAGTAGGAAATCCGACCAGTCTGACAACCGCAGGTACCTTTAGACTTTCCAGATCTTTGCGCTGGCAGCCACTGATGGGACCATCCTGGGGACAGTATGGTACACATGTAGATGGATGCGGACAGGGAGGAATCTTTGTTCATTCTATAGCGTGCAGCCAGAAGAATGATCACAACCTTCCGGCAGGAGAATATTACAAACTCGGAAATCCGGCATCTCATGGATGTATCCGCTGCTGCGTGGCAGATGCAAAATGGGTATATGATAACTGCAATGGATCAACCATCAGAATTTTTGACGGCAAATATGCCAAAGATGAAGTCTTTAAAGGACCTCTGGGAAGAAAGGCTATTACACCATTGAGAGGTAATGGAACATTCGACCCGACAGACCCGGCTTATGCTGGCAGATAACAAAAATATGGCGCTCTCCCAACTGGAGAGCGCTTTTCAGGAGGAAAAGTAAGATATGAGAACATACCTTGTAACAGGTGGAGCAGGATTCATCGGATCCAACTATATTCATTATATGTTTAAGAAATATGATAATGAAATCCGTATTATCAACGTGGATAAACTGACTTATGCAGGAAATCTTGAAAATCTGAAGGATATTGAAGAACGTGAGAATTATACATTTGTGAAAGCTGATATTTGTGACAGCGAAGCAATTATGAAGATTTTTGATGAAAATGATATCGACAGAGTTGTTCACTTTGCAGCAGAAAGTCATGTGGACAGAAGTATCCGCAATCCGGAAGTGTTTGTGAAGACAAATGTACTGGGAACACTTGTTATGCTGAATGCAGCAAAATCTGCATGGGAGCTTCCGGATGGAACCTTTAAACCGGATAAAAAATTCCTGCATGTATCTACAGATGAGGTATATGGCTCACTGGAAGAGGATGGTGGATTTTTCTATGAGACAACACCATATGATCCGCACAGTCCGTATTCTGCAAGCAAAGCGTCTTCCGATATGCTTGTAAAATCTTATATGGATACTTACAAATTCCCGGCAAACATTACAAACTGCAGTAATAACTATGGACCGTACCAGTTTCCGGAGAAACTGATTCCGCTTATCATCAACAATGCATTACAGGGGAAGAAACTTCCTGTATATGGTGATGGAAAGAATGTGCGTGACTGGCTGTATGTTATGGATCATGCCAAGGGCATCGATATGGTGCAGGAAAAAGGACGTCTGTTTGAAACTTATAACATTGGCGGACATAACGAAAAACAGAATATCCAGATCATTCACATTATTCTGGATACGTTGCAGGAAATGCTTCCGGAGGGAGATCCTCGTAAAGAGCTTGTCAGTGAAAATCTGATCACTTACGTAGAGGATCGTAAGGGACATGACCGTCGTTATGCGATTGCACCGGATAAAATCAAAGAAGAAGTTGGCTGGTATCCGGAAACCTGTTTTGAAGATGGTATCCGCCTGACGATCCAGTGGTTTTTTGAACATGAAGACTGGATGAAGAATGTTACCAGTGGTGATTATCAGAAATACTACGATGAAATGTATAAAACAAAATAAGTTTATTTGAAAGACAGAGAAATGCTGTATATTTCAGGTTATAGCCTGATTTATGCAGCTTTTTCTATGTATGGAAAAGAGAGGAAGATATTTTGAAGAAAATAAGCATTGAATTTACAGGGCGATTGTGAGAAAATAATATGAGATATGTCTAGTTTTAGAAGGCTGAGTTTTTTCTCAGGGAGTTACTGGAATCAGTAACTTTTTATGATGGAGGTAAAAAAATGAACAAGAGAGTATACCAGATTGCCGCAGTAATTGGCGCTGCTGCACTTCTGGTGTCTTCTGTAACAACACAGGCTGCAACTGTAACTACAAACGGAACACCGGCTCCGGTAGAGACAGATCTTGTGGCAAACTGGCCTGTTGCTCCTGCAATTACATCGGAAGCCGCAGTGCTGATGGATGCAGATACAGGTGCCGTTCTGTATAACAAAGGAATGGACGAGTATCGTTATCCGGCAAGCACTACAAAGCTGATGACATTATTGGTTGCTATTGAGAACAGTTCCCCGAAGGATACGGTTACTTTTACAGAAACAGGTATTCGTGATGTCACGTGGGACAGCAGTAACATTAATGCAAAGCTTGGTGAAGTCATGTCAATGAAGGATTGCTGGATGGCTGCCTATATCCAGTCTGCAAATGAAGTATGTGCACAGATCGCTGAAACAGTAGGTGGAACAGAAGCAAATTTTGTTGAGATGATGAATCAGAAAGCAAAAGAGCTTGGGTGTACACATACCCATTTTGCAAATGCAAGTGGACTTCCGGATGAAAATCATTATTCAAGCGCATATGATCTGGCAAAGATCATGCGGGCAGGACTTCAGAACAAAAGATTTTGTAAGGTGCTGAGTCGTGCAAGCTATAAAATTCCGAAGACAAATATGAGTGAGGCAAGAGCATTGCATACACATATGCCTCTGATGGCAAAGGAATCAAATCTGTATTATGAAGGATGTATTGGCGGCAAAACAGGATTTGCAACGGAAGCACAGCACACACTTGTGACAGTAGCTGAGCGGGACGGGCGCAGATATATTGCAGTTACTCTGCATGCAGCAGATCTGGGAATTAACTGCACTGACAGTATTGCATTGTTTGATTATGCATTTAACAATTTCGAATCGATTGATGTGAACGGAAGAAAAATGACGGTACCGAAAGGGGTTACAGTCAGTGATCTGACAATGGAGACATCTGATAAAAATGGTAAAACATTGAATCGATATTATTACAACAGTCAGTTTGTCGGATATGTAATTGCAGCAGATCCGACGGAAACACCGACACCGGAACCGACAGTGGAAGTGCAGGGATCCGCGGAAAATACAGAGAATATTTCTGAGAATACAGAGAAAAGCGGAAGTAAGACGGAAATGCAGACAGAACAGAAATCTCTGGTGGAACAGATTCAGGAAATCCGTACCGAAGGTCTTTCTTCCACAATGAAGATATTACTGAGTATCATGGGAGCTATGGCGGTGCTTCTTATTGGACTGCTGATAGCACTTCATATAAAGAAAGACTGATAACAAGAAACAGATCAGATAAATTAACAAAAACAAAACCTGAAACAAAGGAGGAAACCTAATGAAAGGTATTATTTTAGCAGGTGGTTCAGGAACCAGATTATATCCATTAACAAAAGCAATTTCCAAGCAGATCATGCCGGTTTATGATAAGCCGATGATCTATTATCCGTTATCTACACTGATGCTTTCCGGAATCCGTGAGATTCTGATCATATCTACACCAAGAGATCTTCCGGTGTTCCGTGAACTTCTTGGAGATGGAAAACAGCTTGGAATGAGATTTGAATATGCAGTTCAGGAACAGCCAAGAGGTCTTGCAGATGCTTTTATCATCGGCGCAGACTTTATTGGAAATGATGCAGTCGCATTAGTTCTCGGAGATAATATTTTCTACGGACAGAGCTTTTCCAGAGTTCTTCTGAATGCATATAAGCGTACAGAAGAAGAAAAAGGTGCAACAATTTTCGGGTATTATGTAAGGGATCCGAGAGAATACGGAGTCGTTGAATTTGACGAGAACGGAAAAGCACTTTCAATTGAAGAAAAGCCGGAGCATCCGAAGTCAAATTACGCAGTGCCGGGCCTGTATTTCTATGATAATGATGTTGTGGAAATTGCCAAAAACGTAAAACCTTCTGCACGTGGTGAGATTGAGATCACAAGCATCAATAATGAGTATCTGCAGAGAGGGACACTGAAGGTTGAAACTCTCGGACGTGGATTTGCGTGGTTAGATACAGGAAACCATGATTCTCTTCTTGACGCAGCAGATTTTGTGGCTGCTTTCCAGAAACGTCAGGGATTATATATCTCCTGCATAGAAGAGATCGCATACAAACGTGGATTTATTACAAAAGAGCAGCTTGTCGAACTGGCACAGCCGCTTCTTAAGACTGCATATGGTAAATATTTGATTGAAGTAGCGGAGGGATTATAAAATGGGTAAAATAACAGTAGAAACCTGTCATATTGACGGATTGAAGGTGATCACACCGACAGTATTCGGAGATGAACGCGGATACTTTATGGAAACATATAATTACAATGATTTTAAAGAAGCAGGAATTGATATGGAATTTGTTCAGGACAACCAGTCCTGTTCCCGTAAGGGAGTTCTTCGCGGCCTTCATTTTCAGATCAATTATCCGCAGGATAAACTGGTACGTGTGGTAAACGGAGAAGTTTTTGACGTTGCAGTTGATCTTCGTGAAGGATCACCGACTTACGGACAGTGGTTTGGAGTTCTGCTTTCAGCAGAAAATAAGAAACAGTTTTTTATTCCGAAGAACTTTGCCCATGGCTTTGTAGTTCTGTCTGATACAGCAGAATTTGTATATAAATGTACAGATTTCTATCATCCGAATGATGAGGGCGGACTTGCTTACAACGATCCGGATATTGGCGTGGAATGGCCGGTTCCGGAAGGAATGGAACTGATCCTTTCTGATAAAGATCAGAAATGGGGAGGAATCAAAGAATACACCGCCAACAGGAGTAAAAAAGATTGAAAAAAGAAACCTGGCTGCCGGGAGAAATTTACAGAAATCGAAGATTAGTGTTTTCTCTGGCAAAAAATGATTTCAAAACAAAATATGCAGGTTCCTATTTTGGTACTGTATGGGCCTTTATTCAGCCAATTGTAACAATCTGTGTGTACTGGTTTGTATTCGGTCTGGCACTTCGGAATGGTACCGACAAGGGAGTTCCGTTTGTATTATGGCTGATCGCTGGACTTGTTCCGTGGTTTTTTATTCAGGATGGACTGATCGGTGGAACAAATTCGCTTCTGGAATACAATTACCTGGTAAAAAAAGTCGTATTTAATATACGTATCCTTCCGGTAGTGAAGGTGTTTTCAGCAATATTTGTACACTGCTTCTTTGTTGTGATCGTGTTGGTGATCTATACCTGTATGGGATTTCCGCCAACTCTGTATGCGCTGCAGCTTGTATATTACAGCTTCTGTATTTTTATGCTGATTCTTGCATTGACTTACATGACAAGTGCGGCAGTAGTATTTTTCCGTGATCTGAGTCAGATCATCAATATCATGCTGCAGGTTGGAGTCTGGGTAACCCCTATTATGTGGGATTTTAATGACCTTGGACTTGGAGGAACTCTTGCAAACATATTAAAACTGAATCCGGTATTCTATATTGTGCAGGGATATCGTGATTCTCTGATCAACAAAGTTGCAATCTGGGAACATCCGGTGCTGACAATTTATTTCTGGGTATTTACACTGATCGTGTTTGCGCTTGGAACCCGACTGTTTAAAAAACTTCAGGTACATTTTGCAGATGTACTGTAAGCGGAGAGTAGAATGAGTGAATTTGCAATTCAGGTAAAACATCTGGATAAGATGTATAAATTATATAACAAACCGTCAGACCGACTGAAAGAAGCTCTGGGGATCAAAGTTCCTGTCAGAGAGCATTACGCACTTCGTGATGTCAGTTTTGATGTAAAAAGAGGTGAAACTGTGGGAATTATCGGAACGAATGGGTCCGGTAAATCCACAATCCTCAAGATCATTACCGGTGTACTGAATCCTACAGGGGGAGAAGTAGAAGTAGATGGGAGAATTTCTGCGCTGCTGGAACTTGGAGCCGGATTCAACATGGAATACACCGGAATTGAGAATGTATACCTCAATGGAACCATGATGGGATTTTCAAAAGAAGAGATTGATGCCAGACTGCAGGATATTCTGGATTTTGCGGATATCGGTGATTTTGTACATCAGCCGGTAAAATCATATTCCAGTGGTATGTTCGTTCGTCTGGCTTTTGCTGTTGCGATCAACATCGATCCGGAGATTCTTATTGTGGATGAGGCACTTTCTGTAGGAGATGTGTTTTTTCAGGCAAAGTGTTATCGAAAATTTGAAGAATTCAAAAAAATGGGTCGTACAATACTTTTTGTCAGCCATGATCTTAGCAGTATTTCGAGATATTGCGACAGAGTAATTCTTCTGAATAAAGGTATAAAGCTGGAAGAAGGATCACCAAAACAGATGGTGGACATGTACAAACAGCTTCTGGTAGGACAGGATCCAACCAAACAGCAGGAAAAAAAAGAAAGCTGGAGTGAAGAATTTCAGGTAAATCCGAATATGCTGGAATACGGCAATAAGCTGGCAGAGATCACAGATTTTGCAGTGATCGATGATAAGGGCAGATCGACCAATACGATTGAGAAGGGAAGTTCCTTCCAGATACGTATGAAGGTAGCTTTTCATGAGACAATTCAGGAACCGATCATGGCATATACCTTTAAGGATATTAAGGGAACGGAGATTACCGGAACAAATACCATGTTTGAAAAAATGCATATAGAGCATTCAGAAAAAGGGGATACCTGTACAGTTACATTTACACAGGAAATGTTTCTTCAGGGAGGAGAGTATCTGCTTGCATTTGGATGTACGGGATACAAGGACGGAGAGTTCACTGTTTTTCACAGACTCTATGATGCATGCAACATTACCGTTGTTTCTGAACAGAATACAGTAGGTTTTTATGATATGAATTCAAAAGTGGAGATTCAATACGGAGAAGAAAAATGAGCGAAAAAATAGGACAGGTTATTCTGGATGATACGTATTACCCGGGACAGGATTTATATACAGATGGTGCGATTGAAGATGAGATGCTGGAAATTGCAAAAACCTGTCCGGAAGAAAAGTGGAATCAGGTGATCGCTGAGCGCAAAAGCTGGCCGATCCTGTATCATTATTCACATATCAGAGAAAATATCTTAAGCTGGATTCCTTTTACAGGAAATGAGAATGTTCTGGAAATAGGGGCAGGCTGTGGAGCAGTGACAGGAGCACTCTGTAAAAAAGCGGCAAAAGTCACCTGCATTGAACTGTCCAGAAAGCGCAGCATGATCAATGCATGGCGCCACAAAGATTTCCGGAATCTGCAGATTCTGATGGGAAATTTCCAGGATATCGAAAGAAATCTTACAGAAAAATATGATTATATCACACTGATTGGTGTGTTTGAATATGGAGAGGCTTACATACAGAGTGAAACACCGTATGTGGATTTTCTCAAAATTATTTCCAGACATCTGAAACCAGACGGAAAAATCGTGCTTGCGATCGAAAACCGTCTTGGACTGAAATACTGGGCCGGATGTACGGAGGATCATTTCGGAACGCTTTTTGAAGGTCTGGAAGGTTATCCGACGACAAACGGAGTTAAAACTTTTTCCAGAAAGGAACTGTCAGAGATCCTCAGGAAAGCAGGAAATCTTCAGGCTGAATGGTATTATCCATTTCCGGATTATAAGCTGCCGATGACAATTTATTCCGACAAAAGACTTCCGGCCAAGGGGGAACTGAATCGTCTGGAGACGAACTATGATAGATTACGTTTGCAGTTATTCCAGGAATCACCGGTATATGATTCACTGATTGAGAATGATCTGTATCCGGAATTTGCCAATTCTTTTCTTCTTCTGATCGGCAAAGACAGTGTGAAGACAGAAACGATTTATGCAAAATTTTCCAATGAAAGAAATCCTAAGTTTTCTATTCGGACGGAAATTGGTGAGAATAATACGGGTATGAGATATGTGCAGAAACTACCTGCAGATCAGAACGCATCAGGGCATGTAAAAAAGCTTGAAAAAATTTCCAGAGAGCTGACAACCTTTTATGGAAGAGAGGGGCTGGAACTGAACAGCTGTTATGCAGAAGAGGATGGGGTGCGTCTGGAATATCTGGAAGGCGAAACTCTGGAAGAACGTCTTGATGAATTCCTGGAGGAAGGAAAACTGGAAGAACTGGAAAAACTGTTCTTTATGTATATAAAAAAGATCCAGCATATTCATGAGGGAGAATTATTCTTTAAAACACCGGAATTCGTTGAAGTATTCGGAGATGTACCGGTAAGTGAAACCTGCCGCTGCAGTGGGATGTCCAATATTGATCTGGTGCCGGCCAATATCCTGATTGAAAAAGACAGGGTTTCCGTTATCGACTATGAATGGACATTCCGTTTTCCGATTCCCTGTAAATACATTCTGTACAGAATGATCCATTATTATCTGGAAAGCGATGGAAAACGTCGGATTCTGAAAGAACTGGATTTTTACGGAAAGGCGGGAATTACAGATGAAGAGATGAAAATATTTGCAGAAATGGAACAGAATTTCCAGAAATATATGGAAGGAGATCATATTCCACTGCTTGCAATGTACGAAGAGGTCTCTCCGGGCAAGGTAGATGTTCTTGCTTATTATGAACAGATCCGTATTGCAGGAGCAGAAAGAAAACTGCAGGTATTTTATGACAGAGGAAATGATTTCTGTGAAAAGGATTCGGTTGTCCTTCCAATGGGAAAACATGGAGTAAAGGTAGAAATTCCGATACCATCGGATGTGAACAGACTTCGTCTGGATCCTGGGGAAGCTGCAGGAGGACTTTTCCTGAAAAATCTTAGTTTTGAGAATGAAAAGAAAATATCATTTACAACAAATGGTTTTCCGATTGCGAAACATAAGTATTATTTTGGTGCAGGAGATCCACAGTTTATCATATCTGATATTCCAAAGGGAGAACATACACTGAGATTTGAAATAGGAGTAATCAGGGAACAGGAAGCAAGGGACAGATTCTGGAAAGAATTCAGTCGTGTATCTGCGCAGCGTGATCAGGAAATTCAACATCTGAAACGTCAGATACATGAGATGGAAAATACTAAGGTCTGGAAGATGTACAGAAGCATCAGGAAGAAATAGTTTACGGTTCATATTAAAAATAAAATGAGGACAGAACATGGAAGAATTACGCTTCAGCGTAGATGAACAGAAATATAATGACAGACATGGGCATGTTTTAAGTCTGGAAGGATGGTATATTCCGACATCCGGGAAAGAATGTAAATTTGAGCTGGTTGCCGACGGACATGAGAAAATTGAAATCCCAAAAGTGATTTTTCGCCCAAGACCAGATGTAGAACAGGCACTTCAGATAGAAACAGGAGAATTTCTGCCGGGATTTACTGTGAAGATTCCGGAAGTACTTCAACTGATCAACAAGTATCAGGATCTGGAACTGTTTTTGTATGATGGAGAGAAACGATGCTCCCTCTGGGAAAAAACATCAGATGAACTGGAAGAATTTCTGAAAGAAAGTCTGGTGGAATTCCATCTTGACCGGGTGGAAATTCTTTATGACACCATGCTTGAGATTCAGGGCTGGGTAATCGACCAGAGAGGTGAAGTGGAAGTTACAGTACACAAAGAGGACACCAGTATTCTGGACTGCAGAATAAACAGAGGCAGGCGCCCGGATGTCGTAGAACGACTGGGACTGGATGAAGAATACAGACAGCAGGAGATCGGATTCCGTATTTCTGCTGTTCTTCAGGAAATCCCCGGAAAGAGGATCGTACTTCATTTCAGGGGAGATTCTGTAACAAAGACCTGTGAGATCAATGTACAGGAACTTCAGAAGGCAAATAAGCCAAAAGGGTTTTTCAGCAGACTGTTTGGAAAAAACGATCCTGAGACAAAGGGAAGCTATGAAGCGTGGCTTGCGAAACATCAGGCAGACAAGCGTACTCTTCGCAAACAGAAACATGCTTCTTTTGCACAGAATCCGCAAATCAGTATTGTGATTCCTCTGTATGCAACACCACTTCCGTATCTGAAAGAACTGCTTGAGTCCGTACGGGCGCAGAGCTATGCAAACTGGCAGCTTTGCCTGGCAGATGGAAGTCCGGATGATAAAGTAAAAGAGTTTATAGAGAAACATTACAGTCGTGAAAAGAGAATTTCTTATAAAAAACTTGACGAAAACGGTGGAATCTCAGTAAATACGAATGCGGCGATCGAGATGGCAGATGGAGAATATCTGATGCTCTGTGATCACGACGATACACTGGAGCCGGATGCTCTGTATGAAATTGTCAGGGCAGTCAATGAAAAATCAGCCGATATCATCTATACAGATGAGGATAAGGTAAGCATGGACGGACAGCATTATTTTGATCCGAATTTTAAACCGGATTATAATCTTTTCCGTTTACGCGAAAACAATTATATCTGCCATATTTTTGTTGTTCGAAAGAGCCTGGCGGACAAAGTCGGATATCTTCGAACAGAGTTTGACGGGGCACAGGATTTTGATTTTATTTTCAGATGCTGTGAACAGGCAGACAGCATTGTGCATATTCCCAGAGTGCTTTATCACTGGAGATGCCATATGGATTCTACAGCAGCAGATCCGGAGAGCAAGAAATATGCTTATGAAGCAGGGCGTAATGCGATTCGTGAGCATTATCAGAGACTTGGAATAGATGCCAGTGTAGAGATGACAGATCGTCCGGGATGGTACAGAAGTTATGTGAAGATTCAGGGGAATCCAATGATTTCAATTATTATTCCAAATAAAGATCATGTAGATGATCTGGAACTGTGTCTGTTTTCCATGGCAAAGAAATCGACTTACCGGAATTATGAAGTGCTGATCGTTGAGAATAACAGCGAAAAAGAAGAAACATTTTCCTATTATGAAAAACTTCCGGGACGGTATCCCAAGGTGCGTGTTCTGAAATGGGAAAAAGAATTTAATTATTCTGCAATCAATAATTTTGCTGCAAAAGAGGCAAAAGGGGAGTATCTTCTGTTTCTGAACAATGATGTGGAAATACTGACATCACAATGGATGGAAGAGATGCTGCAGATCTGTCAGCAGGAGCAGGTTGCAGCCGCAGGAGCGAAACTTTATTATCCGGATGATACAATTCAGCATGCCGGAGTTGTTCTGGGATTGGGAGGAATTGCAGGACATATTATGTGCCGCGCGTCCAGAGAAGATCCCGGTTATTTTGGAAGAATGATCAGCGTACAGGAAATCAGTGCGGTGACAGCAGCCTGCATGATGGTAAAGAAAGCGGACTTTGATGCAGTCGGTGGTTTTGACGAGACTTTTCAGGTGGCATTCAATGATATTGATCTGTGCATGAAACTGCGCGCGGCAGGAAAGAAAATCGTGTTTACGCCACATGCCGAACTGTATCATTATGAGTCTAAATCGAGAGGTCTGGAGGATACTCCGGAAAAACAGTTCCGGTTTGAGAAAGAAATAGCCAGATTTAAGGAAAAATGGAGTACTCAGCTTGACGCAGGAGATCCTTATTACAGTCCGAATCTTTCTGTAAAGGAAGGGGATTGCTCTATCAGAGAAGACTGAGAAGTGAGGTAGGAAATTTATATGGCAAAAGAAATTTTTGAGGTAACAAAGGACCGTTTTCACCTGCAGGATCCCTGCTGCTATATATTGCAGGGAACATGGCCAAAAGAGGCCAGAATGCGTGCAAAACTTGACGGTTCTGAAGTAAAAGCGGAAATTCAGCGTCTGGAAGTTGTCAGCGCACTGGAGCGGTTTAAAGATCCTGATCTGATGCGGGGAGAACGTATCACAGCGGCAGTTCAGCTTCCTGAATCACTGGAAGGTTATCAGAAACTCAGCATTTATGCAGAGACACCGGAAAAAACATTCTGCTGGTTTTCTGTTTCTGTAAAGGATCTGGAAAAACGAAGAGGAAAACCACAGTTTTATATTGAAGAAGAAAAGGTGCAGCAGGGATTCCTGAGAATCCGCGGATGGGCAGTGGCTGCCGAACCGGTGCGCATTCAGATATTTGATGAAAATAAAGAAAAGATTCAGGCGGAAATACTTCGTACAGAACGAGTAGATGTAGAACAGCTTTACGAAGAGATGGAGCAGATGGAAATGAAAGATAAGTCAGGCTTTTTTGTTGAACTGACAAATCTTAAAGGTAAAGTAGTCTATGTTGTTTTTTATGCAGGAAATACGAAATCTGTACATGTGGCACATCTGCAGCCGTCTGTGGTAATGTGCAAAAAAATAGAAAAATATGCGCAAAAGGGTCTTCGCTACTGGAAATCACAGGGAAGTGCAGCTCTTTTGGGAAAAGTCGCAGCAAAAGTAAAAACGGCATCAACAAGAGAAATTCCATATCAAAAATGGATTGTGAGACATCTTCCGAGCACCAGAGAGCTGGAACGTCAGAGAAGAGAGAAGTTTGAGTTTCAGCCTAAAATTTCAATTGTGATTCCTCTGTATAAGACAAATGAGAAATATCTTCGACAGCTGGTAGATACCATCCGAAATCAGACATATCCGAACTGGGAATTATGTCTGTCTGACGGAAGTGGAGCAAATTCACCGATCGCACGTATTCTTGAAGCACTGAAAGCATCTGATGAGAGAATTAAAGTAGTCTCTCATGCAGAACCGCTGCAGATTTCTGAAAATACAAATGCTGCAATAGAGATTGCAACAGGTGATTATATTGCATTTGCAGATCATGACGATGAACTGACACCGCATGCACTGTTTGAATGTGTGAAGGCTCTGAATAAGAACAGAGAGATCAAAGTGCTCTATTCAGATGAAGACAAAATGTCCATGGATGGACATAAGTTTTTCCAGCCGCATTTCAAACCGGATTATAATCCGGATCTGCTCTGTACAGTAAATTATATCTGTCATTTATTTGTCGTGGACAAAAAGATCATTGAGCAGGTAGGAACTCTTCGTAAAGAATTTGACGGAGCACAGGATTATGATTTTATTTTCCGCTGCGTGGAAGCTGTAAAACCAGAAGAGATTTATCATGTGCCAAAAATATTGTATCACTGGAGATGCCATGAGGATTCTACCGCGGAGAATCCGGAAAGTAAGACATATGCATTTGAGGCGGGAAAACGTGCAATTGAGGAGCATTATAAAAGAACTGGAATTGATGCGGAAGTATATCAGGGAGAATTTCTCGGACTTTACAGAACGAGATTTCACAGAGATCATGATCCGTTGATTTCGATCATCATTCCAAATAAGGATCACATTGATGATCTGAAGCGATGTATGGATTCAATCGATCAGAAATCAGACTACAAAAATTATGAATTTATTATCGTAGAAAACAACAGCACGGAAGAGTCCACTTTCCAGTATTACAAACAGCTGGAGGCAGAAAATCCAAAGGCTCATGTGGTATATTGGGACAGGGAATTCAATTATTCTGCGATCAATAATTATGGAGCAACTTTTGCAAAAGGAGAATATATCCTTCTGCTGAATAATGATACAGAGATCATTAACGGAGACTGTCTGGAAGAATTGCTGGGATATTGTATGCGCAGTGATGTAGGTGCAGTCGGAGCAAGAATGTATTATGAAGATGATACGATCCAGCATGCAGGAGTCGTGATAGGATTTGGTGGAATCGCAGGTCATTGTTTTGTGCTGCAGCCGAGAGGCACAACCGGATATTGCCACAGAATCATCTGTGCACAGGATTACAGTGCAGTGACAGCAGCCTGCATGATGGTAAAAAGAGAAGCCTTTGACAAAGTTGGAGGACTCACAGAGGAACTTGCCGTTGCATTTAACGATATTGATTTTTGTATGAAACTTCGTAAAGCAGGATATCTGATCGTATATAATCCATATGCGGAACTGTATCATTATGAATCCAAATCCAGAGGACTTGAGGATACACCGGAAAAAGTAGCTCGATTTAATAAGGAAATTCAGATTTTTGAAAGACGCTGGCCGGATATCATGCGTGACGGAGATCCGTATTATAATCCAAACCTGACACTGAAGAGTCAGGATTTCTCGCTGAAACGGATATAGGAGGAACTTGTATGAAAGTATTAGTAACTGGAGTAAAAGGACAGCTTGGATATGATGTTATGAATGAGCTGGCGAAAAGAGGCTATGAAGGTGTTGGTGTGGACGTCGCAGAGATGGACATTACAGACAGTGCTGCTGTTGAAAAAGTGATCAGTGAAGTGCATCCGGATAAAGTTGTTCACTGTGCTGCATGGACAGCGGTGGATGCTGCTGAGGATAACCAGGAAGTTTGCCACAAGGTCAATGTGGATGGAACAGCCAATATTGCCAGAATGTGTGGAAAACTTGATATTCCTATGATCTATCTCAGTACAGATTATGTGTTTGACGGACAGGGAACCCGTCCATGGGAACCGGATGATCCGGTTGTAAAACCATTAAATGTATACGGACAGTGCAAATATGAAGGTGAAGTTGCAGTAGAAAAATATGCACCGAAGCATTATATCGTTCGAATTGCATGGGTATTTGGGCTCAATGGTAAGAATTTTATCAGGACAATGCTGAATCTCGGAAAGACTCATGATACATTAACGGTAGTTGATGATCAGATTGGAACACCTACCTATACTTATGATCTTGCAAGACTTCTTGTAGATATGCTTGAAAAAGAAGAGTATGGAAAATATCATGCAACAAATGAAGGCGGATATATTTCCTGGTGTGATTTTGCAAAAGAAATCTTCCGTCAGGCAGGCATGGAAGTAAATGTACTTCCGGTAAGCTCTGCGGAATACCCGGCAAAAGCAAAACGTCCATCCAACAGCCGTTTGGAAAAAAAGAAACTGGAAGAACATGGATTTACCAGACTTCCGGACTGGAAAGATGCACTTGGACGTTATCTGGAAGAAATTAAACAGGGATAACTGTAATAAAAAGAATCAGAGTGATAAGAGAAAAACAACCTCCGTCTGAAAAAGGCAGAGGTTGTTTTTTTGTAAAAATATTCAAGAGATAAAACTAATATCCGGTATCAAGATTTTGCAATTTTGATGATACGCAGAAGAATCAGAAGAGCCAGAAGCAATCCGATGCCGCCGATCACGAAGTACGGAATGTTTGTGTGACTGGCAGTGTAATTTTGCGCGGCAGAGAGATTCTGGGTGCTGGCATCAATGACGGCAGTATCGTCTTCTGTTGAAGTTACGGACATAACTGCAGTGCCGACAGGAGTTCCGCTGAAGAAAAACTGTCTGGTGTACTGTCCGTCCTGAACTTCTCCATCCTGAGTGGTAAGGGTATCTGCGGTGGTGCCATTCGGAACCAGTACGTTGCCGCCGGAGGCCATGTTAAAGTCGTTATCACCAAGAGAAAGTATCTGGAAATTATCAAATCCATAATTCAGAAGACTTACTGCTTCAGCAGCAGTAGTGCCGGATGCACCCTGAAGGACAACTGCAATCAGTGAAACACCGTTTTTTTCTGCGCCACAGACAAGTGTACTGCCGGAAGCTTCTGTATAACCTTCTCTGCCTCCGAGACAATACTGATAATAAGAAGCATTTGTGTTATTAAGCATAGAAAAATTATTGGTCAGTACACGCTCGCCGCCGGAAACGTTTGTTGCCGGAATTGTATAAGAAGTTGTACCGGCGATAGTACGGAAGGATTCATTATCAATAGCTGCTTTTGTGATCAGAGCCATATCATGTGCGGTTGTATGCTGATTTTCGTCCGGAAGACCGGTCGGATTTGTGAAGACTGTGTTTGTACAGCCAAGTTCGGCAGCGCGGTTATTCATCATCTGAACAAATCCGTCTACGGAACCACCAATGTGTTCTGCAATCTGAAGTGCCACATCGTTGGCAGAAGCAAGCATGATTGCATACAGGCACTGCTCGACAGTAAAAACTTCATCCAGCTGAGCAGAAATGTTTGCACCGCCGTCGGTGACACCTGAGACACCGGTAGCAGTCATGGTGACCTGATCACTCAGCTGAGTATTTTCAAGAGCCAGAAGTGTGGTCATGATTTTTACTGTGGCACCGGGATAAAGAACCTGATCTATATTTTTGGCATAAATAGTGGTCTGTGTACTGTCTTCCATAATCATGGCAGCAGTGGATGTGATCTCCGGTCCCTGCGGCCATCCGGATATGCTGTTGGTAGACACAGAAGAAGCCTGTGTATCTGCTGTTTCTTCCGCAGCCAGTACCGGAGTCGGGAACATTAAAGAAAAAGCCAGTCCCAGAGCAAGCAGACCGCTGCATAATCTTTTTAATTTCATAAACATCTACCCCTTCATATTTGTAGAGTAATCTCGCAATCTATCATATCCCATTTCAGTCGTTAATTCAAGCAGAATGACATACGCCCTTGCAAAAAGAGGGTCAGAATGATAAAATAAGTCAGATTATAGTTAAAAGTAACGAGAAAACATAACCTGAAGGTGTAAGTATAAGATGAATAAAAATAAAGAAGCGACAGGACATATTGAGTGGGGACGGATGCTGAAGAAGCTGAATCCTTACACGATCAAGAAGGGACTGCGTTATTTTAAACATTACGGACCTAAAGAATTCTGGATCCGGCTTCACGAGCGTTTTGAGCCTGAAGAGGTGCCATATGGACCATGGTATGAGGCTTATAAGCCGGATGCCGCTGAACTGGAGAAACAGAAACAGTACAGATTTTCCAGTGAGCCGTTGATCAGTGTTGCAGTTCCGGCATATCATACGCAGGAGCTTTTTCTGCGCCAGCTGCTTGATTCACTTCTGGCACAGACATATCGGAATTGGGAGTTATGCATTGCGAACGGAAGTCCGGATGATGAAACTATGAATCATGTGCTGGATGAATATATGCAGAAGGACGCTCGTATTCGGGTAAAGGAACTGGAAAAAAATCTGGGTATAGCTGGAAATACGAATGCTGCACTTGAAATGACCAGAGGAGAATTTGCCGGAATACTTGATCATGATGATCTGCTCGCACCTGATGCACTTTTTGAAATAGCACTTGCGCTGGAAAAAGATCCGCAGCTTGATGCAGTATATACAGATGAAGACAAAGTTACAACGGATCTGAGCGAACATTTTCAGCCGCATCTGAAACCGGATTTCAATCTGGATCTTCTGCGTTCCAATAATTATATCTGCCACTTTTTTGTTGTCAGACAGTCTGTCATACGTAAGGTAGGCGGTTTCAGACAGGAATTTGACGGGGCACAAGATCATGATTTTATTTTCCGCTGTGTGGAAGAATCCAACAGGATCGGACATGTTCCGGAAATTCTGTATCACTGGCGTACACATAAGGCTTCTACAGCGGACAATCCTGCAAGTAAGATGTATGCTTTTGAGGCCGGGCGCCGTGCAATAGAAGCACATCTGGAGAGAACCGGTGTGGAAGGAACTGTTACGCATACACCGGATCTGGGCTTTTTCCGTGTGCAGTATCCGGTTCAGGGTGAACCGCTGGTATCTATTATTATTCCGAATAAGGATGAAACAGAGTCCCTCAGGGCATGCATAGAATCCATTCGAACAAAAACAAAATACCGGAATTATGAAATCATTATTATAGAAAATAACAGTACTTCGGATGAGATATTCAGATATTACAAAGAACTGTCTTCTGATCCAAAGATCCGACTCCTTCGCTGGAAAAAGGAATTCAATTATTCCGCGATCAATAATTATGGTGTCCGTCATGCGAAGGGAGATTATCTTCTCTTTCTGAATAATGATGTAACAGTCATTACAGAAGGCTGGCTGACAGAAATGCTTGGAATGTGTCAGCGCAAAGAAGTCGGAGCTGTCGGAGTGAAACTTATTTATCCGGACAACACGATCCAGCATGCCGGATGTGTAATAGGAATCGGTGGAATCGCAGGTCATATGTTTGTTGATATGCCGGCAAACCGTACCGGTTATCTGCACAAGGCTTCAATCATTCAGGACATGAGTGCGGTAACAGCAGCCTGTATGATGATGAAAAAAGAAGCTTTCGAAGAAGTTGGTGGATTTACGGAAAAACTTTCTGTCGCATTTAACGATGTGGATCTCTGTCTGAAAGTCAGAGAGACGGGCAGACTGATCGTCTATGATCCATATGTACAGCTGTATCATATGGAATCCAAGACAAGAGGTGCAGAAGACAGCGAAGAGAAAGTGCGTCGTTTCCAGGAGGAGATCGAATATATACGTTGTCATTGGATCGATATCCTTAAAAATGGAGATCCATACTATAATAAGAATCTGTCTCTGACAAAATGGAATTATTCTCTCCGTCCGCTGAAGGGAATGGATATAAAAGAGAAGAAAAACAGATAGGAGAAAATATGGAAGTATCGGTGGTCATACCGAATTTTAACGGAATAGCATTTCTGGACAGTGTGCTGGGCAGTCTGGAAGGACAGACACTGAAAAGCTTTGAAGTCATTCTGGTAGATAATGGATCCTCAGATGGAAGCTGTTCTTTTGTAACGGCAAACTATCCGTGGGTACACATTATTGAACTGCCGGAGAATTTTGGTTTCTGCAGAGCAGTAAATGAAGGTATAAAGGCGGCAAAGGCACCGTATGTACTGCTCTTGAACAATGATACAGAAGTAAGAGAAGACTTTGTGGAACAGATGCTGCTGGCAATAAAAAGACATAAAAAAGCATTTTCATGTGCAGCGAGAATGGTTCAGTATCACGACAGAGATAAAATCGATGATGCGGGAAATTATTACTGTGCATTGGGCTGGTCATATGCCAGAGGCAAAGGAAAGGATATTGCACTCTATCAGAAAGAAGAAAAAATCTTCTCTTCATGTGGAGGCGCCGCGATTTATCGGAAAAAAATCATCGAACAGATCGGATATTTTGATGAAGAACATTTTGCATATCTGGAAGATACAGATATTGGCTACAGGGCCAGAATATATGGATACGAAAACTGGTATGCACCGGAAGCAATCGTATACCATGTAGGCAGTGGGACAAGCGGTTCCAGATATAATCAGTTTAAGACAAGATATTCATCAAGAAATAATGTCTATCTTATTTATAAAAATATGCCGCTTCTGCAAATTATTCTGAATTTTCCGTTTCTTGCAGCCGGATTTTTGATCAAATTTCTGTTTTTTGCGATTAAAGGAATGGGAAAAGAATATCTGGCGGGTATTAAAAATGGATTTTCCATCAGCAGAAAGCATAAAAAAGTACCATTTTCACTCAAACATCTTCCTTTTTACTGTCAGATCCAGCTGGAATTATGGGTAAATATGTTCCGCAGACTGCGTGCGTAAAGTAAGATTTACAGTGATTTATGAAAATTTAATATAATAAATGTTAAGATTTTATTGATTTTGAAGAACAACTATTATAATATAAACGTGTCTGTTCGGGTGCAGTTGAATCGAAATCCGACTGTAAAAAGGGCAGAGAGGTTTAAATACAATGAAATGGATAGAGGTGACAGAAAGTGATTCAGGATAATCAGAAGAACTTCGCACGTCTCCAGATGTTGATTGATGCCATTGTCATTGCTGTTACCTATGTACTGGCCTGGATGATTCGATTTATTGGTCCTTTTGCTCATTCGGCGGTCAGAGCACTTGCTTTTGAAGAATATATGTTTGCACTGGTTTTTATCATACCGGGATATTTGCTGCTATATCAGGCATTTACTCTGTATGAGCCGTTGCATATGCAGGGCCGGAGACTGGTTCTGGCAAATATCATCAAAGCGAATGTACTGGGACTTCTGTTGATCGTATTCTCACTGTATATGATGGGAGAGTCTGATTTCTCCCGATTGACAGTTTATATATTTTGTGTGATTAATATTTTTGCAGAATGGGGAGTACGTCTTTTTATTTATTTCATGCTTCGTGATATGCGAAAGCGGGGATTGAATCAGAAACAGATGATTCTGGTTGGGTACAGTCGTGCAGCGGAAGAATACATTGACAGAATACAGCAAAATCCACAGTGGGGATATGTTGTACGTGGAATTCTTGACGATAATGTTCCGGCAGGGACGATATATAATGGAATCAAAGTGATTGGCCGTATTGCCAATCTTTCTGTGATACTTCCTGCAAACAGACTGGACGAGATTGCGATCACACTGGGACTGAGTGAGTATTATCGACTGGAAGAGATTGTTGGAATGTGTGAGAAATCTGGTGTGCATACTAAGTTCATACCGGATTATAATAAAATCATTCCTACCAAACCGTATACAGAGGATATACTGGGACTTCCGGTGATCAATATTCGATATGTACCTCTGAGTAATACATTTAACGCAATGATCAAGAGACTGACGGATATCGTTGGTTCAATCATGGCAATTATTGTTTCCTCACCGGTCATGCTTCTGATGTGTGTTCTGATCAAACTGACATCTCCGGGTCCGCTCATCTATAAGCAGGAACGAGTGGGACTTCATAATAAGACTTTCAGGATGTACAAATTCCGGTCAATGGAGATACAGCCTGAAGCAGAAGAAAAGAAGGCATGGACGGTAAAAAATGACCCACGTGTTACAGGAATTGGTAAATTTATGAGGAGAACCAGTATTGATGAACTTCCTCAGTTGTTTAACATTCTGAAGGGTGATATGAGCCTGGTCGGTCCAAGACCGGAGCGACCGTTTTTTGTAGAAAAGTTCCGTGAGGAGATTCCACGTTACATGGTGAAGCATCAGGTACGTCCGGGACTTACCGGATGGGCACAGGTAAACGGATACAGGGGAGATACCTCTATTCGAAAACGAATTGACTGCGATCTTTATTATATAGAGAACTGGTCGATCGGATTTGATATAAAGATATTATTCCTTACAATTTTTAAAGGATTCATTAATAAAAACGCATATTAAGATAAGGGGAGAGAAGATGGCAAAACCTAAGTCAAAAACAAAAAAGATACTGTTTGCTGTTGAAATAATTGTTCTGTTGCTGTTTATTGGAGGTCTGTATGTGTACGGACAGCTGAATTCCAAACTGGATAAGATCAATCAGCCGGTGATGGATGACAGCAAGATCATGGTCAACCAGGAAGTACAGGATTCTATTGATTCACAGGAATCAAAGCTGACAGGATATACAACATATGCTCTGTTTGGTATTGATCATCGTGATAAAAATGCAGCCCTGGGTGGCGAAAACAGTGATACAATCATCATTGCAAGTGTAAACAATGATACGAAGGATGTAAAACTGGTTTCCATTTATCGAGACACTCTTCTTAATCTTGGCAACGGTACTTATTCCAAGGCCAATGCAGCTTATGCATATGGTGAGGCTGAGCAGGCGATCACGATGCTGAATACCAACCTGGATCTGAATATCTCAGAATATGCGACTGTAAACTTTAATGCACTTACAACGATCATCGATGATCTTGGTGGTCTGGATATGGATATGTCTTATGCAGAAATTGTTCATATGAATAACTACTGTGTAGAGACAGCAGAAGAAACAGGGAAAGACTACACCCCGATCGAATTACCGGAAAGACCGGAAGATATTGAAAAACTTCAGTATACCTATCATTTGAATGGCGTGCAGGCAACTTCTTATTGCCGTATCCGTTACACGGCTAGTCTTGACATGGGACGTACAGAAAGACAGCGTAAAGTTATTCAGATGATTGTCAGCAAAGCAAAATCAGCAGGTCTGAGCAAGATATTTACAATTATGGACGATGTATTCCCGATGGTCACAACATCTATGGATAAAACAGAGATCCTGCAGCTGCTTCCGACATTGATCGGATACAGTGTAGATGAGACAACCGGTTTCCCGACATCTTATAAATTTTCAAATGTTAAGGGAAGTATCATCGTACCGACATCTTTGGAAACAAATGTTATTGAATTGCATAAATTCCTGTATGGGGATGAAGCATATACACCATCATCAACTGTAAAAACCAACAGTGAAAAGATTCTTGAAATTGTTGGTGGTGAGGAAAGTCTGGATGATCAGCAGGCAACTGTTGAGGAGAATTCTGCAAACGATACAGTTATTTTTGAAAAGAATGGAAATGGCTGGACAGATTCTACTCCTGATTATTCTTCTGACGGTGATGACAGTGGAAGCACCGGTGGCGGCGATTACGAAGAACCGACAACTCCAGAGCCTGATTACAGCGGTGGAGACAGTACCGGTGGTGGTGATTACGAAGAACCAACGACTCCGGAACCTGATTACAGTGGTGGAGACGACAATGGTGATGGAGATACCAGCGGAGGCGGAGATATCGGCGGTGGCGATACCGGCAGTGGTGATGATGGTTCCGGTGATGTTGTCGACGAAGGCACTGGAGAAAGCGGTGGTGGTTCAGTGGATGTAACCGGCACTCCGGATGCTGCCTGAATAACTATATACAAAACAGGATATTTCAGAAGGGAATTTCTCATTGAAGAAATTCCCTTCTTCTGTTACCATACATTCATAAAGAGTGATAAAAGGGAGAGACTATGGAAAATATAAAAGTGGATGTGATCATTCCGGCATATCATCCGGGCAAAGAGTTTTCCGCATTGATTGATCGTCTTGTGAAACAGACAATTCCGGTACATCGTATTATTGTAATGAATACTGAAAAGGCTTTCTGGAATCCGGAACTGGAAAACAGGTACTCTTTGCTGGAGGTACATCATCTGAAAAAACAGGAATTTGACCATGGGAAAACACGTGCCATAGCAGCAGAGCTTTCTGATGCGGAGGTTATGGTATTTATGACTCAGGATGCGATGCCGTCTGATCAGAAACTGTTGGAAAAACTTGTAAAAGCATTAATGCAGAATACAGATATCGGGGCGGCATATGCCAGACAGCTGCCAAATGCAGAGTGCAGCTTTGTGGAACGCTATACAAGGTCGTTTAATTATCCTGACCAGTCTGTTGTCAAAACAAAAAAAGATCTTCCGGTGTATGGTATAAAGACATTTTTCTGTTCGAATGTGTGTGCGGCATATAAGAAAGATATTTATCAGAAAATGGGTGGATTCATTAGAAAAGCTATTTTTAATGAAGATATGATCTATGCAGGCAGACTGATTCAGGAAGGATATGGTATTGCATATGTGGCAGATGCAAAAGTGATCCATTCTCATAATTATTCCTGTATGCAGCAGTTTCACAGGAATTTTGATCTGGGAGTTTCACAGGCAGAACATCCTGAAATTTTTGAAGGCATTCCATCTGAAGGTGAGGGGATAAAACTGGTAAAAAAGACAATCACTTATCTTGTGAAAAAGGGAAAAATCTGGCTGATCCCTGGAGTTATCCTGCAGTCAGGCTGTAAATATGCCGGTTATCTGGCAGGGAAAAAATACCGTAAACTGCCGAAAAAAATGATCTTATGGTGCACGATGAACCGTGAATACTGGAACGTATAAAAAGTATGATTATATGGGAGAAAGTTTGATGTACAACACACGGTTTTTTAAAGGAGTTGTCACATTTTGAACACAATTGCTTGTTACACTGGTTTCATAAAATGATGAAAAAGAAAGGAGCACTGGCATGGATGACGAAACAAAATGGAATCTGAATGCTCCACAGAACGATACAGAAGACGGCCAGCAGAATGACCCGCCAAAATATGAACATTATCACATGCACCAGAGAACAGAGCAGAATACTGTAAAAGAACCGTGCAGGAAAAAGAAAAAAAGTGGTTATGGAGGCCGGCTTGCAGCAACTGTTTCGCTTGCGGTTGTGTTTGGTCTTGTTGCAGGAATCGTATTTCAGGGAGTAAATATTGCATCAGAAAAATATTTTGGAACAGAAAAATCTGATTCACAGGTAGAGACAGCTAAGCTTGTAGCAAGTGCTTCGACGGATGAAGATTCAGCTTCGGATGCCGCATCAGAGGAAACATCAATAAATGCAGTGGCTTCTCCTGCAACGGGAAGTGTTGCACAGGTAGCAGAAACTGCGATGCCAACTGTAGTAGCGATTACCTCTGTCAGTGTGCAGGAGATTCCGAATTATTTTCGTGCATTCGGATTTGGATATGGAACACAGCAGTATTCCAGCGAGGGAAGTGGCTCAGGTATCATCGTAGGAGAAAATGACGATGAACTTCTGATTGCAACGAATAATCATGTTGTATCCGGAGCTACGACATTAAGCGTATGTTTTATTGGGAATGATGTGGTCAACGCAGAAGAAGAGACTGTCAGTATGTCGGACAGTGAGAGTGATATTAACGTTGAAGATGCTGTCAGCGCAAAAATCAAAGGAACAGATGAAACGAACGACCTGGCCGTAGTTGCCGTACAGAAATCCGATATTCCGGAAGACACTCTTTCTCAGATAAAAATAGCTCAGCTGGGGAAGTCGGATGATCTTCAGGTTGGAGAACAGGTTGTTGCCATCGGAAATGCACTTGGTTATGGACAGTCTGTTACATCTGGATGGATCAGTGCATTAAACAGAAATATTTCAACAGACGATGGGACAAGTTCAGGGCTGATACAGACAGATGCGGCAATCAATCCAGGAAACAGTGGAGGTGCACTTCTCAATATGCAGGGAGAAGTGATCGGTATCAATTCTGCAAAATATGCAGACAATGCAGTTGAAGGAATGGGATATGCAATACCGATATCCAGGGCACAGCCAATTCTGGAAGAACTGATGAGTCGTCAGACAAGAGATAAAGTGAATTCATCAGATGCGGCATATCTTGGTGTCGCGACAGCAGATCTTTCTACAGAAGCAATTCAGATGTATGATATGCCGGAAGGGGCTTTTGTGATCCGTGTGGAAAAGAATTCAGCGGCAGAAAAAGCAGGAATCCAGAAAGGAGATATCATTGTCAGCTTTGACGGGCAGACGATCAGTGGAAAAGATGCGCTTGAAAATAAACTTGCATATTATGCGTCTGATGAAACAGTAGATGTAGTGGTTTCCAGAGCAGATAATGGAGAGTATGTGCAGAAAACAATTCAGGTTACACTTGGAAGTAAGAATTAATTTATAAAAACTTTAGTTTACACTTTAAATGGTTATGTTATAATGAACGCATAGGTCAGCAGATACAGCAGGTATTTCTGATCTGTGCGTTCTTTATATGATATGGAACGCTGGAAATGAAAGGAGAGTTTTAAAATTCTATGACAGATAAATATGAGGATGAGATTTTAGAGGGAGAGGTCAGCGATACGGAGGACCAGGAAGAAGACAGACACGAACCGGAGAAATATTGTACACTCTGTCACCGTTCTGAGAAGCAGGCCGGAAAGATGATCGATCTTCCAAATAATATACATATATGCCCGGATTGTATGCAGAGAAGCTTTGACAGCATGAATCATCAGATGCAGACAGGAAACTTTAACTATGGTGATCTTTTTAACATGCCGAATATCAGCATGATCGATCTTGGCAGCTTACAGAATCAGATGGGACAACAGAAGAAACCAAAGAAGAAAAAGTCTGAGAAAAGGGAACCGGTTCTTGACCTGAAGAAAATTCCGGCACCGCATAAGATTAAGGCAACTCTGGATGAATATGTGATCGGACAGGAATATGCCAAGAAGGTTATGTCTGTAGCTGTTTATAATCATTACAAACGTGTGGCAACCGATACAATGGATGAGATTGCAATCGAGAAATCAAACATGCTGATGATCGGACCAACGGGATGCGGAAAGACTTATCTGGTCAAGACGCTTGCCAAACTTCTGGATGTTCCGCTTGCAATTGCTGATGCGACTTCTCTTACAGAGGCAGGATATATCGGAGATGATATTGAAAGCGTTGTATCCAAGCTTCTTGCAGCAGCAGATAATGATGTGGAAAAAGCAGAGCATGGAATTATCTTTATTGATGAGATTGACAAGATCGCAAAGAAAAAGAATACAAATCAGCGTGATGTCAGTGGTGAAGCTGTACAGCAGGGAATGTTAAAGCTGCTGGAGGGAGCTGATGTGGAAGTACCGATCGGAGCCAACAGTAAGAATGCAATGGTTCCGCTTACAACAGTCAACACAAGAAATATTCTGTTCATCTGTGGCGGAGCTTTTCCAGATCTGGAAAATATCATCAAGGAGCGTCTGAATAAACAGGCATCAATTGGATTTTATGCGGATCTGAAGGATAAATATGATGATGATCCACATATCCTTGAGAAGGTGACAGTAGATGATATCCGGAACTTTGGAATGATACCGGAGTTTATCGGACGTCTGCCGATCATATTTACAATGAATGGACTTACAGAAGATATGATGGTGCAGATTCTGAGAGAACCACGTAATGCGATTCTGAAACAGTACCAGAAGCTTCTGGCACTGGATGAAGTGAAACTGGAATTTGAGGAAGGTGCACTGCATGCGATCGCTGCCAAAGCAATGGAAAAACACACAGGAGCAAGAGCACTTCGTGCAATTCTTGAAGAATATATGCTGGATATTATGTATGAAATTCCAAAGGATGACAGCATTGGACAGGTTGTGATCACAAGAGAGTATATTGAAGGTAACGGTGGTCCGAAGATTCTTCTTCGCGGACAGGAAGTTCCGCTTCTGGAAGGTAAGAATTAGAAGAAATTGCAGATGATATAACTTTTTTTCAAAGAAAGAGAGGGATTTATTATGGCAAAAGATTTTTTTGGAAGTCTGAGTGAGACTATCAGCAAAACAGCAAGGGAACTGAGCGGACGTGCGGAAGAGGCATATGAGACTCAAAGAATCAAGAATAAAATCTCTGCTGAGGAGAGACAGGTAGAAAAAGCAATGGCAGATCTTGGAAGAATCATCTACAAACGTTATAAGGCAGAAATACCTGTAGATGATGCGCAGAAAGCACTCTGTGAACAGATTGACCAGCGCATGGAACAGATAGCGAAATATAAGTCTGATATTTCAGAACTGAAAGTAAAATGCAAACGTTTTTGTCCGTCCTGCGGAAGTCCAATCGATAAGAATGCTGCATTTTGTTCACAGTGTGGTGCGGCATGTCCGACAGAGGAGCCAGAAGAGGAAGCCGGAGAAGATGTAATTGAAGGAACTGCAGAAGAAGTTGAGGAAGTCAGAGATGACGTGATCGAAGAACCCGCAGAGGAAGTTAAGGAAGCAGCGTCAGAAGAGGCTTCAGAGGAAATTTCAGAAGAGACAGCAGAAGAAAATACAGAAGATACTTCAGAGAAAGAATAAATATCTAAAAAGAACAGGCGGAACAATGAGTATGATCGTTAAGAGCAATACTACGTTTCCAGCCTGTTCTTTTATTATGTAACATGAAATTACTCCGTAATGTTCCTATTACATATATGGGAATTTATAATGTATATACAATGATTCCTGCAATGATGATCAGGTTTCCGATGAATTTTCCTTTTGTGATCTTCTCCCTCAGGATAATGCGGGACAGCAGCAGAACGAAGACATAAGCAGCAGTATCGATCACAGGTCCATAACGCATATCTACTTTGGTATAGCACCAGGTATTCAGAAGAAGAATGCCAAAGAACATCACATAGGCTAGAATGACACGCCAGTTTAGATATTCTCTCAAAGGATTGCTGTATTTAATATTTGCACTCTGTTTCAGAAGAATCTGGGAGATTGCGGAAAAAAAGGTTCCTCCCAGCATAATAAGGATAAAGGTTCTATTCATATCTCTGCACCGTCCATACTCCAAATAATACAATCAGAATTCCGATAATATTCTGTACGGAAAGCTGTTCGTGAAAAATAGCAACTGCCCAGATCTGTGACCACAAAAGATAAACACTTTTGTTGGCATAAGCAGTGGACAGTGAAAATTTCTTGATAACCTGCTGCCATGCAATCGCATAGATTCCGCAGTTTGCGATCATAAGAAACAGGAATAAATAAAAAAGCGGGGAATGCAGACCGTCTTTGTTATACTGGACCGAGGCAAGTTTGGAAAATACGCTTGTCAGAGAAAACAGCAGAATATTCAGATGAAGCTGCACATAGTTTCTGAAGTTTTTCATAATTCCTCCATGATTAAAAATGATAATAGCCTGTAGCTGTCGAATATTCACAGCATAATGCTTTTGTCATTGTACAACAAAAATCAGAGGATGAACAGAAGCAATTTTTGATTGACTGTACTGTTTACAACAGATATTGAAAATGATATGATAAAAAAGAATGCATAAATTAGAATGTATATAATAGAAAGAAAGGGAAACATATGAGTTTGTATTCTGTTGTTGTTCCTGTATATAATTCTGAACATACATTGCAGGAATTATACAGACGCCTGGAAAAGGTTTTCCGGGAAGTAATAAAAGAAGATTTTGAGCTGATTCTTGTAGATGATGGTTCTAAGGATCGTTCCTTCGAAGTAATGCAGAAACTTCGGAATAAGGATCACAGAGTTCGTATAATACAGATGGCGAGAAACTTTGGGCAGCATCCGGCACTCTTGTGTGGTTTTGCACATGTAAGAGGAGATTTTGTTGTGACAATGGATGATGATCTGCAGCATCAGCCCGAAGAACTGCCCAAGATGATCAAAGTTATGAGAGAACGAGATGATGTCGATGCCATCATTGCTAGTTATGAAGGTCGTCAGCATGGTTTTATCCGTAAACTTGGAACTAAATTTTCAGTGTGGGCTACATCCAAAATGCTTGGAAAAGATCCGAACCTTCAGATCACCAGTTATCGTCTGATCCGTCGGTTCCTTGTGGATGCGATGGTAAGGACAAATACATATCTGCCGCAGATCGGGAATCTGCTGGTACTGACATCTAACAGGATTATCAATGTACCGGTCCGACACGCTGCAAGAGCTTATGGAAAAAGTGGCTATTCCTTTAAACGACTGCTGAAAGATCTGATCTATGATATTACGGCACACAGTGCATTTCCGCTTCTTATGGTGAGAAATATTGGTATTGTCAGTTTTATGGTGAGTGTTGTTATGGCAATTTACTTCCTGATTCGATATTTCGCATTTGGAGTATCTGTTGAGGGATGGACTTCGCTGATGATGGTGATGCTGGCATTCTTTGGATTGATTTTGCTGTCAATCGGAATTATGGGAATTTATCTTATGAACATTTTGAATGAGGCAAAGAAGATGCCGCATTATGTTGTACGTCGGGAGGATACAGACTGATGAAAAAAGAAATCGGCGGTTATTTTGAGCTGGAAGATCTGGCAGGGAAGGAATATTATCCGGAACTGTATAAAGTAAATCTTGGAAGAACAGCGCTCCTGTGGTTGCTGGAAAGCCGCAGGTACTCAAAAATATATCTGCCGGTGTTTTTGTGTGAGTCTGTGGTGGAAGCCTGTGAACAGCATGGGATTCATATAGAGCGATACAGAATGGATGCAGAATTGAATATTTTGCTTCCACAGAACAAAATGAAGGAAAAGGAATGCCTGTATCTTGTAAATTATTATGGGCAGCTGACAGATGAGAAAATCCTTCAATATAAGGAAAAGTATGGCAATATTATCGTAGATCACACGCATGCTTTTTTTCAGAAACCATTGAAGGGTATCGATACGCTGTATTCCTGCAGGAAATTCTGGGGTGTCAGTGATGGGGCATATCTTGCGACAGATGCAGTACTTTCCATGGACAAGCCACTGGATCGTTCCAACAAGAGAATGGAACATATTCTGGGAAGATATGAAGAAAATGCAGGAGCATATTATCAGGAAATGCTTCAGAATGCAGCATCATATGACAGAATGGAAATTCGCAGGATGTCAAGACTTACAGAAAATCTGCTTGGGGCAATTGATTACGAGGCGGGAAAAAACAGGAGAGAAGAGAATTACAGTATTCTCTCTGAAGAGCTTCCGTCAGAATCTGTTTTTGTCCGGGTTACACCAGAGGGTCCGTTTGTATATCCGTATCACCATAAAGATGGATTGAATTTAAGGCGCTGGCTGGCAGAACACAGGGTTTTTGTGCCGACTTACTGGAAAAATATTTTAGAAGAATGTGATAAAAACAGTCTGGAATATAAATGGGCTGCAGAGATACTGCCATTGCCGTGTGATCAGCGTTATGGAAAAGAAGAAATGAAATATATGGCAGCATTGATCAGAGAATGGGAGGCATCCGGGGAATGAACCACAGACTACTGATACTTGGTACACTGGGCGAATTTGTACAACTTGTAAAAAAATCAAAAGAGCGGGGATATTATACGATTGTCTGTGATGGTTATCCGGATGGGCCGGCCAGACAGTTTGCAGATGCATCGTATGTGATTCCTGTGACGGATATAGATTCTGTAGCAGAACTCTGTCGAAAAGAACATGTGGATGGAATTGTGACTTCTTTTTCAGATCTTCTCATGGAATGTATGGTAAAGATTGCAGAGAAAGCAGATCTTCCGTGTTATCTGAAACCGGAACAGCTTCCCTGGTATCGGGATAAAGCTGCCTGCAGAGAACTTCTTTCGAAACTGGGACTTCCGACTCCGGGATACTGCAAAGTGCCGGTCGAGGACAGTAAAAAAACAGCAGTGTCTGAATTGATCAATGGTCTGAAGTATCCGTTGATCAGTAAACCGTTAGATAAATATGGATCAAGAGGAATCTTTATTGTCAGAGATCAGGAGCAGCTTGTGCAGTGTGTCCATGAAACAGCGAAATTTACGGATCTGAAAGAAATTCTGATAGAAGAATATAATGATGGATTTGAATTTAATATGATGACCTGGGTTGTGGATGGAACGGTGAAGGTTATCAGTATTGCAGACAGGGAAAAGACGCAGTTTGAGATCGGAGCACTTCCGGAAAGTACAAGAAATGTATATCCGAGTCGATTGCTGAATGAAGTCGAAGGTCCGGCGACAGATCTGCTTCAGTCATACATTGCATACACAGGACAGAAAGAAGGTCCGCTTTCCATGCAGTTTTTCTGGAAACCGGGAGAAGGGATCCAGGTCTGTGAAATAGCAGCGCGTTTCTTTGGGTATGAACATGAACTGACAGATATGGTATATGGCTTTAATATGGAAGAACTTCTGTTAAATTATGTTTATGATAAGGAACGGGCAGCAGAGATGTTGTTGAACCATGACATTCATAAACCCAAGATTCATGGAGCTGTTCTTTATTTTCATGGAAGACAGAAGCAAATCCGGGATCAGCATATCGCATATGAGCTTGCAAAAGAAAAAGCAGTAGTGAAACCGTGGGTTTTTTATGAAGATGGAGAAGAAGTAGTGGCTTACGGACCGAACCCATATCTGGCATTATATTATACAGCAGCAGACAGCCGTGAAGAACTGGATGCGATAGCAGCACATTTTTTTGAAAAAATGAGTATGACAGATACGAATGGTGAAGAAATTGTTTTTCAAAATAAATTACCCGATTATTCTTTATAATGAAAAGTAGAGGATTCAGATGATAGATTTTAACAGACCGGCACTTGTCGGTAACGAATTAAAGTACATTCAGGATGCAGTGGCACAGGGGATGCTCTGCGGTGACGGAAAATACACAAAACTCTGTTCTGCATGGATGAAAGAACGTTTTCAGGTAAAGCAGGTATTTCTGACGACATCTTGTACACACGCGCTGGAAATGGCTGCGTTTCTGAGTGATATTCAGCCGGGGGATGAAGTGATCATGCCATCCTACACATTTGTGTCTACTGCAGATGCATTTGTACTTCGAGGCGCAAAAATTGTATTTGTTGATATCCGGCCGGATACGATGAATATTGATGAAAATCTTATTGAAGCAGCAATCACAGATAAGACGAAAGCAATTGTTCCGGTTCATTATGCAGGAGTTGCCTGTGAGATGAATAAGATCATGGAAATTGCGCGTGCTTATAACCTGAAGGTCGTGGAAGATGCCGCGCAGGGAGTTGACGCATATTATTATGGTAAAGCTCTTGGTACGATCGGCGATTTCGGATGTTACAGTTTTCATGAGACCAAGAATTTTACTATGGGTGAAGGCGGAGCAATCGTATTCCAGAAGAATAAATATCAGGAAAAAGCAGAGATTTTGCGTGAAAAAGGAACAGACAGGAGTAAATTTTTCCGGGGACAGATTGATAAATATCGCTGGATCGATTATGGATCATCCTATCTTCCAAGTGAAATGAATGCGGCATATTTATATGCACAGCTGGAAGAGTGTGACAAAATTAATAAGAAACGTCATCAGATTTATGATGGATATCATGAAAGACTGGAAGAATTAGAAAAACAGGGGAAAATAGAGAGGCCGTCTGTTCCGGAAGGATGTAAACACAATGCACATATGTACTATATTAAAGTGCAGGATATAGCGGTGCGTACGAGACTGATCAAATATCTCAGAGAAAATGGAATTGCTCCGGCATTTCATTATGTGCCTCTTCACAGTTCTCCTGCGGGTGAGAAATTCGGCAGATTTCATGGAGAAGACGTCTATACAACAAAAGAAAGCGAGCGTCTGCTGAGACTGCCAATGTTCTATGATCTTTCTGTAAATGACGTGGATTATATTGCAGAGAAAATCAGAGAATTTGAATTTTGATGGAGGAAGATAAGTTGAAGCAAAAAAAAATAAGCACAGAAACAGCTGTGGAGATTTTTTTCTTTCTGTTTCTTCTGATGTTTTATCTGATGTGGGCGCGTGTTCAGCCTATGGGAGCCGGACCGGATGAACAGATGCGCTATCAGATTGCGGAATATATTTATCAAAATGGAACACTTCCGGTGGGAGATGATCCGGCTGTGCGAAACATTGTATGGGGAATCTCCTATGCGTTTTCTCCGATTCTGGATTATATGATCGCTGCAGTCTTTATGAAGGCAATGAGTTTTGTGACGACAGCACCGTTTGCACTGCTTCTGGCAGCGAGATTTGTCAATATTTTGCTCGGACTTGGAACAGTCTGGCTGGCACTTGATATGGGAAAACGACTGTTTGACAGAAGAAAGGCCTGGATATTTGCTTCATTTGTAGGCCTGCTTCCTGGCTCATTGTTTGTATTTACATATGTGAACTGCGATGCACTGGCAGTGTTTTCAACTGCTGTGATCGTATATGCATGGGTTCGTTATCTGACAGAGGGCTGGACCTATAAGAATTGTGTGATCCTGGCACTTGGTGTGGCCGCGTGTACATTGTCCTATTATAATGCATATGGATTTATTCTCTGCAGCATTATTTTCTTTGGAGTGACACTTTTTATGGAAGTCCGAAAGAATGGGAAATATGCCGATTTTGTAAAAAAAGGACTTCTGGTATGTGTGATCGTTCTGGCTTTGACTGCGTGGTGGTTTATTCGAAATGCTATTCTTTATGACGGTGATTTTCTTGGGATGAATGCTTCGACAATCTGTGCAGAGAAATATGCGAAAAAGAATTTTAAACCATCGAATCGAAAGACACCGCAGATGGAAGGCTATTCGTTCCTGGATATGTTGAATAAAGGATTCCCGAAAAAAGATGGTTTTTCCTGGGTAGAACTTGTCTGTGGAAGTTTTGTTGGACGCTTTGGAAATATGGATGTATTTATGCCGAAGTGGCTCATCAATAATTATCTGGATTTTATTAAAGCAGGATTCCTGCTGATATTCCTGCATCCGGTCAGAACCTTTGCTCTTCGCATAAAAAAACAATGGAGTGTGAAGGGGATTTTTAACTGGTGTATGCTTGTGGCAATGATCATTCCGAACATTCTGAATGCATATTATTCTTATGCATCAGATTATCAGCCGCAGGGACGTTACAGTCTTCCGATGATCGTGCCGCTTACCTATTTTATGATCATAGGATACGGAAATCTTTTTGATGTACAGATTAAAAAAGAAAGTCTGAGAAAAAAAGTATATGCAGCAATTTGTGTACTGCTGCTGATTCTGGCAATATTTGTATTCTTTGCTGTGATCTGGCCGGAATACAAAGCGGTGCCGTTCAGTATCCGTGCATTTATATACGGGGTATAAAATAAAGAATTTCCGGTGAAACAGAGAACAAACGAAACTCCAGTGAATAAGTTATGAGAAGCTTATCCACTGGAGTTTTTGAATGATATTATG
>ERZ1034952.376-NODE-376-length-42460-cov-6.883033_pt1 | contig 42460 bp, 45 predicted proteins | sample MGYA00520625_ERZ1034952 | MGnify/ENA primary metagenome ERZ1034952 (study PRJEB33766, sample SAMN09781773) | gut metagenome | biome: gut microbiome | host: Homo sapiens | place: Madagascar | study: EMG produced TPA metagenomics assembly of the PRJNA485056 data set... | reverse complement strand
GGTTTTATGCTCGTTGATGGCTGACCCAATGTCGTAGTACAGGCATATCAGTTCCTTATTGACATTCAGCGCCGCTCTATATTGCGCACTTTGAATTTCCTGCTTGATGCACTGCACCAAATCCATATATTCGCCGCTGTTCATCAGCATTTGCAAATCCCCCATTCTCATGAAACGAAGCACACCTTTTCTATGGTCATTTTACCATACAGAGAAAAATAAAGCAATTGGCTTTCTACAGTACAAACGAAAAGGCTTTACAAACATATTGTGTTGTCCATAATGGCAATCACTCGTGAGCGGCAGCCCTATCATCCAGGACGGAAAGCGCATCGGCGCTGTGACCCATGTGCTGGTGGGCGCGCCGGAGATTGGCTACGGAATTTTCATCGAGAATATGCTGGACGCAGCGGGATAAGAATTCAGGCCCGGATAATCCGGGCCTGAAATGATTAGCAAAAAACGCAGCACATATTCAAGAACGCTCAAATCCCAGAAACCGCGTGCCCTGGAAGGAGAGCTTCCCCTTGTCGCCTTCCACCAGCAGCCCGTACTCATTTCCGGCCAGTTGGAGCTCCATGCGGTCGCCGCTTTCCACCTGGAAGGTGGCGTAGTAGGTTGTAGAGGTGTGATACTGCCCGGCGGTGCTGCCGGTGTGGTGGTGGGACACGTTGGTTCGCTTGGAAACCACCGTCGCCGGGACGGTCAGCCGGGGCGAATTGTTGTTTGCGTGCCATTGGCTGAGGCTTTTGACCGCCGTTGCAATGATTACGGCGGCTACCGCCACAAACATGATTGCAAACAGAATGCCAAAGAGGTCAAAATCCATTGCAAAACCCATATTCCCCACCTGTTTCCTATGATTTCTGCTTTTACTATACCATGTCCAGCAGGATTCGTCAAATTAAGATTTTCTGTAAATCCTGTGCACCCTTTTATTTTGCACTTCTATGTGATACAATACCCATAACAAAATTCACGGAGGGAACCATGGAGCCGGAAATCACACTCACGCCAATGACCGCCCGGATGTATCACGCTTTTTTCCGGGACTATCAGAACGATGCCGACTTGTATCTGGATAAAAGCGAATTTCGGGAATATACATACAACCGGGAAACGGTTGACGCTTACATCCAGCGGCAGATTGCCTTGAAGCGGCTGCCATTTGCCATCATGTACGGGGATGAAATGGTGGGCGAACTGAAGTTTTACGACATCAAACCCCATGAATCTGCCGCTCTGGGCATCACCATGAAAAGCAGCCAGTACAAAGACCGGGGCTTTGGCACCCAAGCAGAGCGGCTGGCCATTGATTATGCTTTCCATAAGCTGGACATTCCCGTGTTGTACGCAGATGCCGTTTTGACAAATACCAGAAGCCAGCATGTGCTGGAAAAGGTCGGCTTTCAGCTTATTTCCCAGGACGCACGGCGGAAATACTACCGGATAAGCAGGGAGGAGTAAGTGCCTCTTGCTTTTACAATTGACATCACAGCTGTCCCCACTTATAATCGTGGAAGATAGTACGCAAGATAGTGCGCAAGATAATACGCAAGATAGCCACAGCGCTGATGGTATATTGGGGGTGAGAAAATGCGCCAATTCAAGGACATGACAGAAGGGGAGAAGATTGTTGAAGCAATCTTTGGCCTGATTCTGGGGACGATTTTTATTTTCGGAATGGGGCACTGGAATGCGCCGGTGACACGGGCGGAGGCAAGGGACATCACCGCCACCTTTTCTTCCTTCCAGGAGAGCCGAAAGCGGGGCGAAGTGAGGGAAATCATCCTTCGCTTTGATGACCATGAGCAGATGTACATTGACGGACAGTGCATCGATGAGGCGCTGTGCGGTGAAATAGAGGCGCTTGCGCCCCACACGGTCGTCCGGTTGCTGGCGCATCCAAATTCCAACACCATTTTGGAAATGACGGTGGGGGAGACAACGCTATTGAACCTGGAAGAATCTGTGGAGAAACTGTCCGGCGAAGTTTATGGATTCAGGGCATTGGGCTGCGTCTGCTATGTGCTTGCCATTGGCGGCTTGATTCAGGTTATCGTGTCCAACCGGAGAAAATAAAAAAGGGTGGCTATCCCTCAGCGGGGACAGCCACCTTTTCCTTCTTATACCAAACTCTAAATAAAATATCCACAAAGATATTTTATTTGCCCGCAGGGCAAAGAGTTTGCATGAGACGTGTTTTGCGATTTCTTTCCTTATAAATCGCAAAACTGGCAGCGCTGCTAAGCGATGCCTCCCTGATTAAAATTTCCATTTTAATCAGGGAATAGTATTAGATTTTCTTAAACAGCCGGGCGTTCCAAAATTCCATCCCCAGTTCCTCAAGATAAAAGTGCAGGATGGCTTTCCAGTTGCGGGTGGCGGTGGACAGCACCATAAAATCCGCATCACCCCGGACGGCTGTTTCCGCATATCGGAACAGGGTACGCCCAACCCCGTGGGAGCGCATTTCCGGAATCACATACAGCTCCTCCACCTCAAAAAATGGGGTGTTCTCCGCCATCACAGTGGAGCTTTGGGTTGCGTTGGTTACATGACCGAACAGATACCCAATGGGTTCATCCCCATGGAAGGCCAGGAAGAACCGGTTGCCCTCCAGGTCGGCATGGTCGTTGGCGCAATAGCCCCGGCAGCTGTTTTCCGCTGCCCAGGCGGCGGACAGGCGCAGCAGGGTTTGCTCGGTTTCATCGGTCAGAGGCATTTCTGCAATGGTCACAGCTGGTGCACCTCCCACTCCTGACGATATATGACGTTTCGGATGGAATCCTCTACCGTGCCATAGCGGGTGGTGTAGGGGACTTCCTTCAAAAAGTGGAAGCCGCACTTCTGCTGCACCCGGGCGGACTGGCTGTTCCGGCGGAAGTGACCGCACAAAATGGCATCCAGCCGGACGGTTTCAAAGAGATAAGCCATCACAGCCTGGACGGCCTCCGGCATCAGCCCCCGTCCCCAATAGTCTTTGGAGAGAACATAGCCGATTTCCCGGCAACGCAGGGACGCCATCTCCGGCAGCTGCTCCTCATTATATTTTTCGATGCCAATGGAGCCGATGACCTTTCCCCCAAATTCCAGGGCGAGGGTTTTCCTTTCGTCTATAAACATTTTCAGAATCCGGGCCGATTCTGCCTTATCCTTGTGGGGCAGCCAACCGGCCATTTGCCCCACGCCATCCACACTGGCGTATTCGTAAAAGTCGTCCAGGTCGCTTTCCTGCCAGGGACGGAGCAGCAGCCGGGGGGTGCGCAGGGTGACACCGGAAATATCAATGGGTGCATTCACAGAAAATCCCTCCTTTTTCCACAGATGGTATACGCATTTCGTGGAAAAGTCAAGCTTTTTTTGGTGACGCTACAAACCCTGTACCGATAGGGAAGTGCCTTAACCCGCCCGGTGACGATACTGTACACAAAACCGTTGGATTCCGGTGGAGTGTGTATATACTCAGTACGATTGCATTTTTCAAATTATTACACGAAGTGGATGCTGGTTTCTGCTGAAAAAACGGTAAAAAATACATTTTGACATTGGGAATAAATGGAAGTATAATCGATACAGATAATGAAAAGTAGGAGTGCATTCAAAACATGAAGAAAACGGAAAGGAATATGCTGGAAGGCCCTCTGGCCTGGGGCATTCTCAGCTATACCATCCCCATTATCCTGACCAGTTATTTGCAGCTGCTGTTCAATGCCGCGGACTTGGTGGTGGTTGGTCGCTTTTGCGGCAGCATCTCTGTGGCGGCGGTGGGTGTTACCGGTGCCATTACCAATTTGATTGTCAATCTGTTCATCGGCTTGTCTGTGGGAGCAGGCGTGAGCGTAGCGCACGCCATTGGCAGCCGGGAGGACGAGGTGGTTCACCGCACGGTTCACACGGCGCTTTTGATGGCGCTGGTGGGCGGCGTACTTCTGACGGTGGTGGGTGTTCGGTATTCTACCACCTTCCTGCGCTGGATGGACACCCCGGAAAATGTGCTGCCCCTGTCCAGCCTCTATATGCGCATTTATTTTGGCGGCATTACCTTCACCCTGGTGTATAACTACTGCACCTCCATCCTCCGGGCAGCGGGGGACACCCAAAGTCCCATGATTATCCTGATGGTGGCGGGGATTTTGAATGTGGTGCTCAATGTGGTATTCGTGTCAGGCTTCCATATGAATGTGGATGGTGTTGCCTGGGCGACGGTGATTTCTCAGGCGGTTTCCGCTGTGGCGGTGACGGTGGTGCTGATGAACCGGAAGGATGCCTGCCGATTCCATCCTAAAAAAATGCGGATTTATGGCCCTCAGCTGAAAAAGATTGTCCGCATTGGCCTGCCCGCCGGGATTCAGGGTGCAACCTTCTCCATTTCCAACGTGATTATCCAGTCTTCCATGAACTCCTTCGGCGATGCCATGGTGTCCGGCAATGCGGCGGTGTCCAATGTAGAGGGTTTCTGCTACAGCGCCGTCAACGGCTTCCACCAGGCGGCGGTGAATTACATCGGGCAGAATGTGGGCGCACACCAGTTCGAGCGGGTGAAAAAGGTGTTCTGGATGTGTGTGCTGTATGCCACCCTGGCGGGGCTGATTACCGGCGGCCTGTTTACCATTTTCCGTCGTCCGCTGCTGGAAATTTACATCACCGATTCCCAGGAGGCACTGGAGATTGGAATGCGCCGGGTGCTGTTTACCTCGCTGCCCTATTTCCTGTTCGGTCTGCTGGATTCTGCCGGCGGTGCATTGCGAGGCATGGGTGCCTCCACCATTACCATGCTGATTTCCGTGATTGGTATTTGCGGCTCCCGGCTGCTGTGGGTGTTTACGGTGTTCCAGATTCCGGCGCTGCACACCCCGGAGTGGCTGTATATTTCCTATCCCATTTCCTGGATTCTGACGCTGGTGGCAGAGATGATTGCATTCCCTATTGTGCATAAAAAAATGATGCAGGCGGAGGGCGTTGCAGTCGCGTGACGGAAGCTGATTTTTTATTTCAATAAAAACAGAGCCGCCCAAGACGCTGATAAAACAAAAGTAGACACTCACAAAAGCGTGGGTGTCTACTTTCATTTATCGGTGAAAAATCTAATGTTTATAGTGCTTTTTCGTAGCAGATTTCCGTTGCATCAAATCCGCCTTTGGACATCCCGTTGGAGGAAAAGCCATGGGCTTCGTAAAACTGTCTTGCCCGCCGGTTTTCCCGGAAGACCCATAAGGTCGCTTTCGTGAATCCGGCGGCCTTCATGTCCTCAAGAACGGCCTCCATCATGCGGCTGCCATAGCCCTTGCGCCAGTTGCCCGGCAGGCTGTGGATGCAGATCAGTTCCGCTCCAAAATCCGCCCCGTCTCTTGACCTGTCCCACCAGGCAATGCAGTGGGGCTTGCCGTCCACCCGCAGCAGGTAGCCGTGGCCAATGTGCTGCTCCAACAGGCGGCGATACATGGCAGTCGCCCTAGGCAGTTGGGTGGCGTTTTCCAGCACTTCCGGGGTGAGAATGTCCCGGAAGGCAGCCTTCCAGCTCTCCGTCTGGATGAGGGCAAAGAAAGCTTCGTCTCCCGGCTGACCGTGGGAAATCTCCCAATCCGCCATATTACAGATTCTCCTTGATTTTCTGAATCATGGCCTCATATTCGGCATCGCTCAGGGTGGTTCTGCCGGGGTTCATGGCAAAGGGGGTGCCCCACTCAAATTCATCCTTGTACTTGGGCACCAGATGGAAATGCAGGTGGCAGCCGCCGTCACCGTAAGCGCCATAATTTACCTTGTCGGGGTGGAATGCCTTGTGGATTGCGTTAGAGGCCTTGGCCACGTCCTCAATAAAGGCCGCCCGCTCCTGGGCGGGGATGTCTACCAGCTCGCTGACATGGTCCTTGTATGCCACGATGACGCGGCCGGGATGGCTCTGTTCTTTAAAGAGAATCAGCTGGCTCACGGACAGGTCACAGATTTTAATGCCGAAGGCCGCCAGCTTTTCGCCGCCGGCGCAGTAACCGCAGTTGCAATCTTTCATTTGAAATGTTCCTTTCTGATGTAAATGTGTAGGGGCGGATCGTATCCGCCCGAAAGTGAATGGGATGGAGCGGTGCGTTGAATGGCAAACGCCCAAAGTCAGCATTTCTCGGCTTCCCCCACGGGGAAGCTGATACCATTCAACGGACGGCTCAGTTGCGCAGGGGCGCAGGCGGATGCTATCCGCCCTTACAGTTCGAGTGGTGCTGCCGCGCCCAAAACTTCCTGCCTATCATGATAACACAGTTTTCACTAGTCGTCAAGTGAAATACATTTGTACGTTTTGCAATTCTGCATATTCAATCATTCAAATTCATGTGATATTCTGTTCGTTTTATACATTGTAATCCGCACAGAAAAATGGTATCATGAATCAGTATAAAAATATCTGTTGCCCACATGGAACGGGCAAATAATGTCAGAAGGAGAGCAAGCCTATGAAATACATTGTTGTATTGGGTGATGGAATGGCCGATGAGCCGATTCCTGCGCTGGGCGGCAGAACGCCCCTGGATGCGGCAGTCACGCCGGTGCTGGACGAGCTGGCGGGCAAGGGCACCCTTGGAACCGTGCAGAATGTCCCCGCGGGGATGGCTCCGGGCAGTGACGTTGCCAACCTTTCCGTGCTGGGTTATGACCCAGCCGCCAATTATTCAGGCCGATCTCCCCTGGAAGCCCTCAGCGTCGGCGTTCAGATGGAGGATGACGATGTGATTTTCCGCAGCAACATCGTCACGCTGACAGAGCCGGAGCCGTATGCACAGAAGACCATCCTTGACCACAGTTCCGGCGAGATTTCCACCGCAGATGCCGACATCCTGATGGATGCCATCCGGGCAGAATTTAACAACGATACCTTCCGGTTCTACACCGGAACCAGCTACCGTCATATCCTGGTATGGAAGCATGGTCGGGTCAGCGCATTGGAGCCGCCTCACGATCACCTGGGAAAAGTCATCGGCGACTATCTACCCCAGGAGAAGGTTCTGCGGGACATGATGGAGCGGAGCTTTGACATTCTGAATAATCACCCCCTCAACCTTGCACGGGCGGCTGCCGGGAAGCACAAAGCCAACTCCCTGTGGTTCTGGGGCGCAGGCACTAAGCCCAAGGTGCAGAACTTTAAGGAGAAGACCGGTCTCACCGGCGCAATGATTTCCGCCGTTGACCTGCTAAAAGGTATTGCGGTGGGGGCAGGGATGAAGGTATACAATGTCCCCGGCGCAACCGGCTCCATCGATACCAATTGGGAGGGCAAGGCGCAGGCTGCCATTGATGCCCTTTTGAAAGATGGCTGTGACTACGCATATATCCATGTGGAAGCACCGGACGAAATGGGTCATCAGGGTCGGGTGGAGGATAAGGTAAAATCCATTGAATACCTGGACAGCCGCCTGATTGCCAGGGTGAAGCAAGCCATGGAGGCTGCCGGGGAGGACTACCGGATGCTGATTCTGCCGGATCATCCCACGCCCCTGCGCATTCGCACGCACACGTCCAATCCGGTTCCCTATCTGCTGTATGACAGCACCCGCGAGCAAAAGAAGCGGGAACGCTTCACGGAAGAAAGCGCCCGCAATGCGGATAATTTTGAACCCAACGGCTATAAGCTGCTGGAACGGTTCCTTGCAAAATAAGAAGGAGGAGACTAGAATGCGCGTTTATAATTTTTCTGCCGGCCCTGCTGTGCTGCCGGAGGAGGTTTTGAAGGAAGCTGCTGCCGAAATGCTGGACTACCGGGGAAGCGGGATGTCCGTCATGGAGATGAGCCACCGTTCCAAGGTCTACCAGAATATCTTTGACCAGACTGAGGCGGACTTGCGGAGGCTTCTGGGCATCCCCGATAACTATAAGGTGCTGTTCCTTCAAGGCGGTGCTCATACCCAATTTGCCATGGTTCCCATGAACCTGATGCCCCACGGCGTTGCCGACTACATCATCACCGGTGTGTGGGCAAAGAAGGCGTGGAAGGAAGCCCAGATGTACGGGCAGGCCAATGCCATTGCCTCCTCTGCCGACCGGAATTTCAGCTACATTCCCGACTGTTCGGATTTGCCTGTCAGCGAAAACGCGGATTATGTTTATATCTGCGAAAATAACACCATTTATGGAACGAAGTTTAAGCAGCTGCCCAATACCAAGGGGAAGATGCTGGTGTCCGATGTGTCCAGCTGCTTTTTGTCCGAGCCAATGGATGTGACGAAGTACGGCTTCGTGTATGGCGGCGTACAAAAGAACATCGGCCCTGCCGGTGTGGTCATCGGCATTCTCCGGGAGGATTTGATTACCGACAACGTCTACCCCAACACCCCCACGATGCTGCGCTACAAGACCTATGCCGACAACGGCTCCATGTACAATACCCCGCCCTGCTATAACATCTACATCTGCGGCAAGGTATTCCAGTGGCTGCTGAACCAGGGCGGCCTGGAAGTCATGAAGCAGCGCAATGAGGAGAAGGCAAAGATTCTCTATGACTACCTGGATGGAAGTCAGCTGTTCCACGGCACGGTGGAAAAGAAGGATCGCTCCCTGATGAACGTCACCTTTGTCACCGGCAATGACGAGCTCAATGCCAAATTTGTGGCAGAGGCGGATGCCGCCGGATTCAAGAACCTGAAGGGTCACCGCTCTGTGGGCGGAATGCGCGCCAGCATCTATAATGCCATGCCCAAGGCCGGTGTGGAAGCGCTGGTGAACTTTATGGACGACTTTGAAAAGAAGAACCGCTGATTTCGGAAAAGAGGAATTGCCATGTATCAGATTCATTATTTGAATAAGATCTCCCCCAAGGGCACGGCGCTTTGGAGGGAGGATTATCAGCTCACCGAACATCTCCCGGAGGCCGATGGCATCCTCGTCCGCAGCGCCGCCATGCACGACATGGTGCTGCCGGAAAAGCTGCTGGCTGTGGCGCGTGCCGGAGCCGGTGTCAACAACATTCCCCTGGATAAGTGCGCAGAGCAAGGCATCGTGGTGTTCAATACCCCCGGTGCCAACGCCCGCAGCGTCATGGAGCTGACGCTGTGCGGCTTGCTGCTGGGCTGCCGTGACGTGATTGGCGGCATCAACTGGGTCAAGTCCATTGCCCCGGAGGGGGACGTAGCCAAGAAGGTGGAAAAGGGAAAGTCCCAATTCGCCGGTCATGAAATGCTGGGGCGGAAGCTGGGTGTCATCGGTCTGGGCGCGGTAGGCGGCCCGTTGGCCAACGCGGCCCAGCGGCTGGGCATGGAGGTTTACGGCTGTGACCCCTTCATTTCCATCGATGCCGCCTGGCACCTGGACAGTCAGATTGCCCGGGTGAATCGGCGGGAGGATATTTTTTCCACCTGTGACATTATTTCCCTCCACACCCCGCTGCTGGACGATACCCGGAAGATGATTAACGCGGAAACCATCGCCACCATGAAGGACGGGGTAATCATCCTGAACTTTGCCCGTGACCTGCTGGTGGATGACGATGCGATGGCAGAGGCGCTTGCCAGCGGCAAGGTAGCGCGGTATGTCACGGACTTCCCCAACGACAAGACCGCTTCTATGCCTGGCTGTATTGCCATTCCTCACTTGGGCGCATCCACCGAGGAATCGGAGGACAACTGCGCCAAGATGGCCGTTGCCGAAATGATGAACTATCTGGAAAACGGCAACATCATCAACTCTGTGAATTTCCCCAATTGCGACATGGGCGTGTGTACCGCTGCCGGGCGGATTTGCATTCTGCACCGTAACATCCCCAACTCTCTGAGCCGTTTCACCACCGCTGTGGCTGCCGAGGGTATCAACATTGCGGGGCTGATGAATAAGAGCCGTGGGGAGTACGCCGTGACCATGCTGGACTTGGATCACAAGGTTTCTTCCAACGCCTGCGAACACCTGAAAAACATCGAGGGCGTGCTGCGGGTGCGGGTTATTCAGTAAGAACTCCCTGCCGATATATAAGGGACACACTGGACTTATACAGTTCGCTGCAAAACGAAAGCAGACACTCACAAAAGCGTGGGTGTCTGCTTTTTGGCATTATTGTGGGGAAGTGCGAGATGAACCGGCATCAGGCAGCCGCAACACCGCACATCCCGAATCCTGCTTTACTGACTGTTTTTCAGCGCTGCCTCAATCAGCCCCAGGAACAGGGGATGGGGCTTATTGGGGCGGCTCTTGAACTCAGGGTGATACTGCACACCGATATAAAAATCGTTCCCTTCAATTTCCACCGTCTCCACAATGTAGTCATCGGGAGAAGTGCCGCTGACGGTCAGACCGGCCGCTTCCAATTCCGCCCGGAAGCGGTTGTTGAATTCATAGCGGTGGCGGTGGCGCTCGGAAATATCCAGTTTGCCGTATACCCGGTGCATTTGGGTGCCGGGGACAATTTTGCAGGGGTAAGCGCCCAAACGCAGCGTGCCGCCCTTGTCGGTCTCGTCGCTCTGGTTGGGCAGAAAGTCAATGACTTTATGGGTGCTGTCCGGGTCAAATTCGCCGGAGTTGGCATCCGTCATGCCTGCCACAAACCGGGCAAAGGCAATCACGGCCACCTGCATTCCCAGGCAGATGCCCAGATAGGGCAGATTGTGGGTGCGGCAGTAGTCAGCGGTGGCCACCTTTCCGTCAATGCCCCGGTTGCCGAAGCCGCCGGGAACCACCACACCGGCGCAGTCGGAGAGAATCTCCTCCACATTCTGGGCGTTTACTGTTTCGGAATCAATCCACTTGATGTTGACATGAGCGCCGTGGGCATAGCCCGCATGGCGCAGAGCCTCCGCTACGGAGAGATAGGCATCATGCAGCTGCACATATTTGCCCACCAGGCCAATGGTGACCTGACGGTTGCGCCGGTGAATCCGGTCGAGCATGGCGTTCCAGTCGCTCAGGTCGATGTCCGGTGCCTGAATGCCCAGCTCCCGGCAGACAATGGCAGAGAAATTGCTCTTTTCCAGCATGATGGGAGCTTCGTACAACTCCGGCAGGGTGATGTTTTCAATCACGCAGTCGGGCTTCACATTGCAGAACATGGCAATCTTCTTGAAAATGGAATCCTCCAGCGGCTCATCGCAGCGCAGGATGATGATGTCCGGCTTCACGCCCATGCCCTGCAATTCCTTTACGGAGTGCTGAGTGGGTTTGGACTTGTGTTCGTCAGAACCCCGCAGGAAGGGAACCAGGGTTACGTGGATAAAGAGACTGTTCTCTGCGCCTACCTCCAGGGAAATCTGCCGCACGGCTTCCAGAAAAGGCTGGGATTCAATGTCACCAATGGTGCCGCCGATTTCTGTAATGACCACATCGGCATCGGTTTTCTTTGCCACGGAATACACAAATTCCTTGATTTCGTTGGTGATGTGGGGAATCACCTGCACGGTGGAACCCAGGTATTCGCCGCGGCGCTCCTTATTCAGCACGTTCCAGTAGACCTTGCCGGTGGTGAGATTGGAGTATTTATTCAAATTTTCGTCAATAAAGCGCTCGTAGTGACCCAAATCCAGGTCGGTTTCCGCGCCGTCCTCGGTGACATACACCTCGCCGTGCTGATAGGGACTCATGGTGCCCGGGTCAACATTGATATAGGGATCCAGCTTCTGGGCGGCAACCTTCAGTCCTCTGGCTTTCAAGAGTCTGCCCAGGGACGCGGCGGTGATGCCTTTGCCAAGACCGGAAACCACGCCGCCGGTCACAAAAATATACTTGGTGTTTTTCATTGCAAATTTCTCCTCTATGTGTCGTAAGACCGGATGATATTTTCAGCCACCTGCCGCCGGGAAAGGCGCATATCCATGGCTTGTTTTTCAATGAAGTAGTGGGCATCCTGTTCTTTCATGTGGTGGCGCTCAATCAGCAGCCATTTTGCCCGGTTCACCACGCGGATGTCCGCCATTTTTTCCTGCAAGGTGTGGTTTTCCCTGTCCAGCTTACCAAGGCGTGCCGTCATGGCAGTGAGCAGCTTCACGGCGCTGTAAAAGCCCTGACGGCTTACGGGCTTGCCCAGGGTGAGAACCCCACTGTCCTCCACCTTATCGCACACCTGGTCGTATATTTCGCCCTTTACCAGCAGTAAAATGCCAACGATGCCATCGGACAGGTCAAGAGCCAGTTCCGTCCCAAATTCATCGCTCAGGGGGGTGTTGATAATCACAATATCCGCCGGGGTGTCCAGCATCATGCGGCGAACCTCCCCGGCATCGGATGCCCGCAGAATGGGGTCATAGCTGCTGCGGGGCAGGTTTTCGCAGATATAATCATAAACCTTGTCTCCGCCTGCCACCAGAACCCGATATTTTCGTTTCTCTGCTGCCATAGGCATATCCTCACAGCATCGCTTCCGGTAAAATGGCGGTGACAAAGGGACTGCTGCGGGCAATTTGCTTTGCTTCGGTCAAGCTGCTGGGCAGCTGCTCCAAGGCAGCGGTGAGGCTGCGCGGGGCGGTGTAAAGATTTTCATTGACGGGCTGGGGCGGGAGCATTCCCTTTTGAATGCCGTCCAGTCCGGCGTGAATCAGCAGGGCATAGGCCAGGTACGGATTGGCTGTGGGGTCGGGGGAGCGCAGTTCAATTCTGCGGTATTCGCCCTTGGCGGCCGGAATACGGATGAGTTGGGAGCGGTTTTCCGGCGACCAGGTGATGTAGCGGGGCGCTTTCATCTCGCCAAAGCGGCGGTAGGATTCCTCTGTGGGGTTCAAAAAGGCAGTGATTTCCCGCACATGGGCAAGCACGCCCGCCAGGAATGTCTCACTCTTATCTGTCCCGTCGCTGCATTTGACGGACATATTGATGTGCATTCCGTTGCCCGCCTGCCCGGGGATAGGCTTGGGGGAGAAGCAAGCATACAGGCCATTGCGCAGGGCGGCGGTTTTCACCACCGTCTTAAAGTGCATGGCGTTGTCGGCGGCGGACATGGCATCGGAATAGCGGAAGTCAATTTCATTCTGCCCGGGTCCCTCCTCGTGGTGGGAGCTCTCCGGCTGAATGCCCATGTCCAGTAAATTCAGGCAAATTTCCCGGCGGACATTTTCTCCCTTGTCCTCTGGAGCCACGTCCATATATCCGGCCTGGTCAAAAGGCTCGGCGGTGGGGTTGCCGCTTTCGTCGGTTTTAAACAGATAAAATTCAAATTCAGAGCCGAAGCTTACCTGGTACCCCAGTGCGGCGGCATCATCGATGGCGCGCTTCAGAATGCTCCGGGTGTCCATGGCAAAGGGCGTTCCGTCCGGGTGAGTGATGGTGCAGAACATCTTTACCACCTTGCCGCGACTGGGTCTCCAGGGCAAAATATTGAGCGTGGAGGCAATGGGGTGCAGGAACAAGTCAGAGCCCACCGGCCCGCCAAAGCCTGCAATGGCAGAGGCATCAAAGGAAATGCCATCGGAAAACGCCCGCCCCAGCTCCTCGGGCATGATGGAGATGTTTTTCTGTTTTCCCGAAACATCACAAAAAGCCAGGCGGATGAACTTCACATCCTCCTGCTCCACATACTCGTATACGTCCTCAACCGTGTAAATCATTGCGTTTCCCCTCTCAAAATTGTGACACTGTCCGGCGGCATTGCTGCCCACAACCTCATGGAACAGAGCGGTTTATTGAATGGAACTGTCTTCCCTGCCCGAACCTACAGAAGCGTGCGCATTCAACCCAGCTGCGGCACTGCCGCCAAAAAAGGACGCTTGCTTTGCGGCGGCTCCTCGCCCCCGCGTCAGCAAACGTCCTTGTTTACGGGAAAAATTATACTTCGGTTCCGGTTTTCTGTCAATCCTTTTTGGTTGTTTAATTCTACCGAAGCTTGCAAGTTTTGATTTGCACAAATTCATTTATTTCACTAAAATGGACGGTGAAGCCGGTGAAGCGGAAAATTATACTTGACAATTTGCATTCCGTGAGGTAGAATCCTGTCAAACCAACAAAAGCTTGGTTGACAAAAGCAGGATGTGCGACAAAGGTGTCGTCTGAATGGAGCAAAGCTCTGCAGACGTGTCTTTGTCGCTTTTTTGCATTTGGGAAAGAAAAAGGAGGAGCCGTCTATGTGTTCCATCATTGGTTACATCGGAGCGAACCTGAGCGAAGAAGAAGTGCGCAGCTATTTTGAAAGAACCGTTTCCAGAGGCCCGGACATGACCTGCATCCTGAATTTGGGTAATGGCTTTTTGGGTTTCCACCGCCTCGCCATCATGGGGCTGAATGAAAGCGGAATGCAGCCTTTTTCTGCCTTCGGGAATTCGGTGGTGTGCAATGGGGAACTGTATGGCTTCCGTTTGCTGAAAAAGAAGCTGGAGGAGAAGGGGTATACCTTCCAGAGTGAGTCCGATTGCGAGCTGCTGCTGCCCCTGTACCGGGAGTACGGCACGGATATGTTTCGGATGCTGGATGCTGAGTTTGCCATGATTCTCTATGACGGGGCATCAGGGCAGCTGATTGCCGCCCGTGACCCCATCGGCATCCGCCCGCTGTACTATGGGTATCTGCCCAGCAAGGAAATCATCTTCGCCAGTGAGCCGAAGAATCTGGTGGGTCTGTGCCGGCATATTCTTCCCTTCCCGCCGGGACATTATTATAAAGATGGCAAGTTCGTCTGCTACCGGAACATCAGCAAACCCACCGCCCTGGTGGAGGACGATGTGGAGACCGCCTGCAAGAAGATTCACGACAAGCTGGAAGCCGGTATTCTCAAACGGCTGGACGCGGACGCGCCGGTTGGATTCCTGCTGTCCGGCGGCCTGGATTCCAGCCTGGTGTGTGCCGTGGCGGCGCGACACCTGAAAAAGCCCATCCGTACCTTTTCCATTGGCATGGACATCGATGCCATCGACCTGAAATATGCCAAGCAGGTGGCGGATTACCTGGGGGCTGACCACACCGAGGTGATTATCTCCAAGGAGGATGTGCTGGCAGCATTGCCGGACGTAGTGGCGCTGCTGGGAACCTATGATATTACCACCATCCGCGCTTCCATTGGTATGTATCTGGTGTGCAAGTACATCCACGAGCATACGGATTTGCGGGTGCTGCTCACCGGCGAGATTTCCGATGAGCTGTTTGGATACAAATACACCGACTTCGCTCCAAGCCCGGAAGCTTTCCAGCAGGAGGCAGAGAAGCGGATTCGGGAACTGCATATGTACGATGTGCTCCGGGCTGACCGCTGCATCAGCGTCAACAGTCTGGAAGCCAGAGTGCCTTTCGGCGATTTGGACTTCGTGGAATATGTCATGAATCTCGACCCCAAGCGGAAGGTCAACAGCTACGGCAAGGGTAAATATTTGCTGCGTCACGCATTTGAAGGGGATTATTTGCCCCATGATATTCTCATGCGGGAGAAGGCAGCTTTCAGCGATGCCGTGGGTCATTCTATGGTGGATGACCTGAAGGAATATGCCCAGCAGCTGTATACCGATGAACAATTTGAAGCCAGAAGAAAGAAATACACCTTTGCCACCCCCTTTACAAAGGAATCCCTGCTGTACCGGGAGCTGTTTGAGCGCTATTATCCCGGTCAGGCGGAGATGGTGGTGGATTTCTGGATGCCCAATAAAGCCTGGGAGGGCTGCAATGTCAACGACCCTTCTGCCCGTGTGCTTACAAACTATGGCGACAGCGGAAAGTAAATGAGGTTTGATTATGGATATGGAATGGGAAAAACTGGGGTTTGCCTATTACCCCACGGACTATCGTTATGTGTCAAATTATAAGAACGGCGCTTGGGATGAGGGTGCGCTCAGCGACAACCCCAACGTCACCCTCAGCGAAGCGGCCTGTGTGCTGCAATACGCCCAGTGCTGTTTTGAGGGACTCAAGGCTTATTCCACCGCCGATGGCCGGGTGGTCAGCTTCCGGGCAGACATGAACGCCCTGCGGATGGAGGATTCCTGCCGCCGGATGGAGATGCCGGTGTTCCCCAAGGAACGGTTTCTGGATGCCGTGCGCAAAACAGTCCATGCCAACCGCAAGTGGGTTCCGCCCTATGGCAGCGGAGCCAGCCTGTACCTGCGGCCTTATCTGTTTGGAACCAGCCCCATCATCGGCGTTCATGCGTCGGAGGAATATCAGTTCCGGCTGTTTGCCTCTCCGGTGGGACCTTATTTCAAGGGCGGCATTCGCCCACTGGTGATTCGCGTGTGTGACTTGGATCGGGCAGCGCCCCGGGGCACCGGCCACATTAAGGCCAGCCTGAACTATGCCATGAGCCTGTATGCCCTGACCGAAGCCCACGCCCTTGGATATGATGAAAATCTGTATGTGGATTCTGCCACTCGTACCTATGTGGAGGAGACCGGTGGTGCCAACATCATCTTTGCCGAGGGACCAAGCCGTTTGGTGGTTCCCATTTCCGGCACCATCCTGCCCTCCATCACACGCCGCTCCCTGACCTATATTGCCCGGGAGTATCTCGGCTTGGAAGTGGTGGAGCGTCGGGTAGAGCTGAAGGAGCTGGATCGCTTTACCGAGTGCGGCCTGTGCGGCACGGCGGCAGTGATTTCCCCGGTGGGCAAGATTGTGGATCATGGTCGGGACATCCACTATGCGGGTATGGGCGAGGTCATTACCAAGCTCCGCGATACCCTCACCGGTATCCAGATGGGTACCATCCCTGCCCCCGATGGCTGGCTGACAGAAATTGACTGAGCGGCAGTGCCGCTGGACAATGACGCTACGAACACTGTACCAATACAGTGGTTCCCTAACCCGCCCGGTAACGACACGCTCAGAAACCGTTTTACACACGCTGTCATGCTAATTGCCGGTTAAAACATCCACAATTCGACGGCTTTGTTATGGCGCGAAGCGCCCTCGGCTCCACCTTTGGGGTGTTGCAGAGCGCAGCGAATCTTTCAAAATTATGATTGCCGGTGGCAATCATACCTCTGCTAAAAGCTGGCAGCCCGAACGGGCTGACTTAAGCGCCCGCAGGCGCTATGCAAGCGAGCAACCGCCGCAGGCGGCTCTTAGCGAGTCGCAGAGGGGGTGTCGTGCGTTACTTTGAGCGCTGCGTTCTCAGCTTCGCGCCGTTTGGTGCCTACAGGTCATCTGCGTCCTGCACCGGTTTTTCCTCTGGGTTTTCCGGGACACCGGTATAGCTGCCCTGTGGGTCGGTTGTGGGACGGTGGAAGATTTTCTCCTCTTTTTTACTTGCTTGTTTCTTCTTCATTGGATGTGTCTCTCCTCTTTATGCAGAAGCGCCGCGCTGTTTTGGTGCGGCGCTTTTGCTTGACGGCAGTGCCGTCTCTGGTAAGAGTGTGTCACCAATCCATCATTGTAATTCCCGGAGAAATATGCTAAAATAGGGAAAAAGGAGCGGATTTTTATGTTTGACATTACCCTGATAACCATGGGGAAGCTGAAAGAAAAATTTTACATTTCCGCCGCCCAGGAGTATACCAAGCGCCTGAGCGGCTATTGCCATTTTACACTGGTGGAGCTGCCGGAGAGCCGTCTGCCGGAAAATCCAAGCCCTGCGGAAATTGCGGCCGGACTTGAAAAAGAGGCGGAAACAATCCTTGCCCGCATTCCGAAATCCAGTTGGTTCTGCGTCTTCACCCCGGAGGGGAAGGAACTTTCCAGTGAAAAATTTGCGGAGAAAATGAAGGATGTGAAGCTTTCCGGCAAGAGCAGCGCCATTTTTCTCATCGGGTCGTCCTTTGGAATGGCACCCAAAGTGAAGGAGCGGGCGGATTTCAGGCTCTCCATGGGGCCGATGACCTTTCCGCATCATCTGGCTCGCATCATGGTGCTGGAGCAGCTCTACCGCGCCGAGGCCATTCAGGCGGGAAGCAAGTATCATAAATAGGCGACAGTGTCGCCGGACAATGACGCTACGAACGCTGTTCCAATACGTTGGTGCCCTGACCCGCCCGGTAACGACACGCTCAGAAACCGTTTTGTGCAGCACCCTGTAGGGGTCGACATGCTCGTCGACCCCTATAGCCCGCGTGTGCGTTCATCTGGTGCTATCGAAAATCCGGGGTTTCGGGCGGATGCTATCCGCCCCTACAGTTGAAATTTATGTAAACCGGCGGTAGAACCGTCGGCTTTTTTACACATAGTACCTTGACAGATGAGGTACTATGTGATATGATTCCCTTAACAAAGGAGGGATGCAGATGTCCATTGCAGGCGATTTAATCCGTGGCCATACCGATGCCATCATCCTGGCGCGCTTGTTGCAGGGCGACAGCTATGGCTACGAAATCAACAAGATGATTTGCACCCTTTCCTCCGGCCGGTTTGAGCTGAAAGAAGCCACGCTCTACACCGCCTTTAAGCGCCTGGAGGAGCAGGGCTATGTCACCGCCTATTGGGGCGACAGCGGCGCAGGGGCGCGGCGGCGTTACTATACCGTCACTCCGGCGGGGCGGGAAGCCAGCAAAAAACTGACAGCAGAATGGGAAGAAACAAAGGATATTATGGATAAGCTACTGAAAGTGGAGGAAGAAGCATGAGGGAGAAGCTCGTTTCATATGTCAATCTCCTCTTCGCCGGAACCGAGGGCGTGGAGGACATCCAGCAGGAAATCCTGCAAAATACCCTGGATCGGTTTGATGATTTGGTCAGCCGGGGCAGCACCCCGGAAAATGCCTACCGTCAGGCCATTGCCGGAATCGGGGATGTCAATGCCATCCTCGGCGGAGAGCAGCCCCCGGAGGCAGAGCCGGATTACAACCCTCTGCCGGAATTTGAGGGCACAGCCCCTGCTGTTGCCCGGATGATGCGGGCGGTTGCCATTTTCCTGTACATCGTCAGTCCTGTTCCGTTGATTCTGCTGGATTCCATTGGCTGGGATGATGCGGGCGTGTGTATTTTGCTGGTGATTGTGGCCATCGCCACCTTGCTGCTGCTGACCTTCAGAGACAATAAAAAAGAGAAGAAAGCAACGGAGGAAAAGAACGTAACACAGACAAGCACCACCAATTCCGGTCTGGAAAAGAGCATCAAAAAGCTGATGCGCACCGTTGCTTTGGTGCTGTTCTTCCTGGTCAGCTTCGCCACGGGCGCGTGGGTGGTGACCTGGCTGATTTTCCCCATCGAAAAGGCACTGGAAGGGGTCGTGTGCGCCGCTCTTGATTTGAAAGGGGAGGACTGACATGAAAGGAAAGGCAATTGCCCGCATTGTCCTGTTCTCGATGATTGCGTTGGTACTCCTCTGTGTGCTGCTGGCCGGACTGGGGCTGAGCTCCTTTGCAAAGCCCGTGTCGCCCCAGATTGTTTCTGTCCAGTCCACCGGAAGTGAACATGAATTTGCCCCAGGGGAAGTCAGTTCGATTTTCATCTCCTGGGCATCGGGAGACATTGACATTCAGCCTGCCGACCAGGATACCGTCACCGTCAGCGAGGAAAGAAGCGGCGGCAGCAGCATGGTGGTGCGGCACCTAGGCTCAACGTTAGAGATAGAGGCCGGGGAAAGCAAATGGAGGCTGGGGGTTGGAAAATCCACCCAAAAGGACTTGAGCATTCGGGTGCCCCGGGATTGGCTTTGCCAGAGCCTGGAAGTCAGCGCCGCCGCCGCAGACATTCGCGTGGATGGCCTCACCATTACGAGCGTGGCGCTGAACACCGCCAGCGTCAACTGCGCGTTTATCGATTGCGCGGTAGAGAAAATGCAGATGAACACCGCCTCCAGTGACCTGGATTATTCCGGGGTGCTGAAAAGAATGGAATTGAAAGGTGCATCCGCCGACTGCAACCTGCGGCTGAGTGATGCCCCGGCGACAATCGGGATGAACACCGCCTCCGGTGAGCTGAATTTGTTCCTGCCGGATAACTGCGGCTTCACCCTGAACAGAAGCAGCCTCAGCGGTGCGTTCCAGTCTGATTTTGCAACCACCACCGAAAACGATCGAATTGTCTGCGGTGACGGTGCCTGCCAAATCACCTTCAGCAGCTTCTCCGGCGATATTAACATCCGCAGAAAATGAAAGGAACCCCCGTTTGTCAGACAGTTGCCCGACAAATGGGGGATTTTTGCGCTATTTTTACGGTTTCCACCGTGTATCGTTACCGGGCGGGTTAGGGAACCAACGTATTGGTAAAAGCTTCGTAGCGTCGTCAAAATTCACCGGCGGCGTACATGACGGCAGAGAGGGCACACAGGGGAGCCGTCTCACATCGCAGAATCCGGCTGCCCAGGGTGCAGACGGAAAGCCCCGCCTCCCGCGCCTGAGTAACCTCGCTCTCGTCCAGTCCGCCCTCCGGGCCGGTGACGAGACTCACCGTTTTCCAGGAGCCGCTTTCCAGCGCCATCCGCAGGGTGGTGGCGTGCTCGTTTTCGTAGAACAGCAGTGCCTTGTCCGCCTGGGCGGCCCGGGACAGTGCTTCCTGGTAGCTGCTCAGAATCACCACCTGGGGAATCCGCCCCCGGCCGGACTGCTCTGCCGCAGAGGCGGCAATCTTCTGCCAGCGCTCCTGCTTCTTTTTCAGGCTTTTGTCGTCTGGGCGGGAAACGCAGCGGGCGGAGGGAAATGCCGCAATCTCATAGGCTCCCAATTCTGTGGCCTTCTGAATCACGTGCTCCAGTTTATCCGCTTTGGGAAAGGCCATATAGATGCTGGCCTGTACCGCTGCCTCCGTCTGGGAGGGGCGGCATTCTTTTACTTCCAGCGCAATGTCAGATGCGCCAACAGTACCAACGGTACACAGCGCTTCCTGCCCCATGCTGTCACATACCAGCAACATCTCACCGGGTTTCAGGCGAAGCACCTTCGCGTGCTGGAAGTTTTCATCCACCAGATGCAGCACGGGCACATTCAATGGCTGCCCTTCCATAAAAAATCTTGTCATAAAGCAATCCTCGGTCTTGTGGTTTTATGTTGAAAAAATCAATGGACATGACAACTGTCGGGGCGGTCAGCCGCCCCGACATATTTTATACGTTTACGTATTTTTCCAGGTTTGCAGGGAGAACAGCACCAGAATGGGGAATATCTCCAGCCGCCCCAGCAGCATATCCAGTATCAGCACCAGCTTGCTGAAGGCGCTGAAGATGGAAAAATTGCAGGTGGGGCCTACCAGCTCCATGCCGGGGCCGATGTTATTCAGGCAGGACAGAACGGCGGAAAAATTGGTTCCCACCGAGTAGCCGTCCAGGGATATGAGCACAAAGCTGCCGAACATCAGCACCACATAGGCACACAGATAGGCATTGGTGTTGGCCACAATCCGCTCGCTGACCACGCTCCCATTGTTGCGGATGACCTGCACCTTCCGGGGATGGAGCATTTGAGCGATGTTTCGCTTCAGGCTCTTGAACAGCAACAGCACCCGGGCAACCTTGAGGCCGCCGCCGGTGGAACCGGCACAGGCACCAATCACCATCAGGCACAGCAAAATGGTTTTGGAAAAGCTGGGCCATAGGTCAAAGTCTGTGGTTGCAAAGCCAGTGGTGGTGATAATGCTGCTCACCTGAAAGGCGGCGTGGCGTACGGTTTCCTCCAGGGTGGGGTAGAAGTCCCCCAGGTTCCACACGATAAGCCCAATACTGCCCAGCACAATCAGCACATACAGCCGCAGTTCTTCGTCTTTCAGAACATTTTTTATTTGCCTCTGAGTCAGCAGATAGTAGCAGCTGAAATTCACGCCGAACAGCAGCATGAAAACGGTGGTCACATTCTGTAGGTAGGGGCTGTAGCTGGCAATGGAATCATTTTTGATGCCAAAGCCACCGGTTCCTGCCGTGCCGAAGGAAGTACAAATTGCATCAAACACCGGCATTCCGCCGACAATCAGAAAGAGAAAATCCAGCACCGTGAGAATGATGTAAAGAAAGTATAAAATGGCAGCGGTCTTACGCATTTTGGGAACCAACTTGCCCACGCTGGGGCCGGGACTCTCTGCCCGCAGCAGGTGCATGGTAAAGCCCTGCTCATTGCCCTTGGAGGGGGCAATGGCCAGCAGAAACACCAGCACACCCATGCCGCCCACCCAGTGGGTGAAGCTGCGCCAGTACATCAGTCCCTTTGCCATATGTTCCACCTCCGGCAGAATGGAAGCGCCGGTGGTGGTAAAGCCGGATACGGTTTCAAACAAGGCATCGATGTAGGAGGGGATTGCTTCGGAAACATAAAAGGGGATTGCCCCTACCAGGCTGAGAACAAGCCAACTTACCGCCACACATACCATGCCGTCAGTGGCATAAAAGGCGCTTTTGGCATCCCGGCAGAAGAAATACATGGGGCCGCCCACCAGGGCAATCAATCCCAGCGTGACTGCAAAGCCATAGGCAGCGGCGCTTTCTCCCAGGAAAAGGCTGATGAGCAGGGCGGGAATCAGAAAGATTCCCTCTATCAGAAGCATCTGGGCGGTGAACCGCCCCATCATCTTATAGTTCATGAAGCCTCCTGATTATGCAAAGATGTCGTTGAGCTGATAAAGCACCTCGCGCCCGTTGGTCACCACCACAACGATGTCCCCCGGCTGGAACATGGATTCGCCGTTGGCAATCTCCGGCGCAGCACCGTGGGAAATGGACACCAGCAGCACATTGGGCTTGAGTTTGATTTCCTTCAACGGCTTGCCGCAGCAGCGGGTGTGCTCGTCCACTTTAAATTCCATGGCCTCGGCCTTGCCGTCTGCGATGGAGTGAACGGTCAGAGCTGCACCGGTCTGGTTCTTCATCGCACGAACGTAGCGGGCAATGTTGTTGCTGCAAAGATCCTTGGGGCAGATGATGCTGCCCAGGGAAAGACTGTCAATCAGACTGCGGTTGTCCGCATTGCTCAACCGGGTGATGACCTGGGGCACGCCGCAGTTGGCAGCATACAAGGACACAATCATGTTCAGCTCATCAGCGCCGGTGCAGCTGACCAGGGCATCGTATTGGGGCATTCCCTCACTGAGCAGCAAATCCTGGTCGCTGACATCGCCATGGATGATGTCCACATCCGGCAGTCCGGCGCTCAACTCCTGGCATCGCTGGAAATTGGATTCCACAATCTTAACGTGCATCCCTTCTTTGATCAGCCGGGTAGCAAGATAATAGCCCACCGTGCCGCCGCCCAGAATCAGTACCTTGCGTACCCGATGAGTGAGGATGCCCAAGCTGTTTAAAAGGGTGGTTAAATTCTCGGAAAGGGCGGTGACGAAAATCCGGTCGCCTTCCCGCAGAACAAAGTCACCGCCGGGAGCCATGGAAGCACCGTTGCGCAGCACTGCGCACACCAGAACCTTGCATTTGACAATGCCCCGCAGGTCAGCCAGGCGGACGTTGCATAGCTTGCTGCCTGCTTCCACCCGCAGCTCCACAATCTCCATCCGCCCCTTGGCGAAGGTATCCCGCCGCAGGAAGCCGGGGTATTTCAGCAGCCGGTGGATTTCGGTGGCTGCTTGGTTTTCGGGATTGATCACCATGGAAAGGCCGAATACATCCCGCATCCGGTAAGCCTGGTCGTTGTATTCGGGGTTGCGGATGCGGGCAATGGTGTGCAGCTTGGGGTTCATGGAGTGGGCGGTGGTGCAGCACAGCAGATTGATTTCGTCATGATTGGTGACGGCAATCAGCAAATCCGCTTCCTTCACACCGGCCTGACTGAGCACTGCCATGGAGGCGCAGTTGCCCTCTACGGAAATGACATCATAGCGCTCCACGCTGGAATCCAGAATGACGGAATTGTAGTCGATGACCGTGACATCGTGCCCTTCGGAGGTGAACTGCCTGGTTAGAGCAGCACCAACCTTGCCGTCACCGGCAATGATAATCTTCATAGATGCCTCCGTTCTGATGAGAAAATACAAAACTGTAGGGGCGGCTTCCGGCCGTCCGCCGATGCTTTGCACCGGACTGGTGTTCACAATTTCGACCATTATAGCAAATCTATCCGGGGAATACAATGGAGAACCTTTTATTTTGTCAAAATATCTACGGCAGCCTGAATTTGGGGGTCATCTTTTGCATCCAGGGTTCCGTAGGCAATCTTTGCTCGCGTCTCGTCATCCACTTCCACCACCACGTCCGGCTGAATACCGGTGCCAATCAGGCTCTTGCCGCTGGGGGTAAAGTATTTACCGGCGGACAGCCCCACGGCGGAACCGTCGCTGAGCTCATAGGTGTACTGGAAGTAGCCCTTGCCGCAGGTGGGCATTCCCACAATCGTGCCTGCGCCGTATTCCTGAATGGCGGCAGGGAAAAACTCAGCAGCGGAGTAGGAATCCTCGTTACATACCACGGCGATGGGCATATCCAAGAAGGAAGCATCGGATTTGTCCACGGTCTCCCGTCCGGCGTAGTCCAGGGTGCGGAACAGGTCGCCCTCCGGCAGCAGGTAGTCCAGCACTTTCACAAGCTCCGTGGCGTAGCCGCCGGGATTGTTGCGCACGTCAAAGATGAGCGCCTGAGCGCCCTGCTCCCGCAAGGACTCAATGGCGGCGATGGTCTCGTCTGCGCAGCGGGCATCAAAATTGGAAATGGCAATCAGGCCGATGCTGTTTTCCAGCATCTCATAGCTGACCACCTCGGTGAGAATCTGCATTCTTGTGACCTGTACCCGGAGCACCTCACTGTCCCGCGTTATTTCCAGACTGACAGATGTTCCTTCCTTGCCCCGAATGATGTCCCGCAGTTGGGCGGTGGTCATGCCCCGCACATCCTGACTTTCTGCGCCGGTGATGATGTCTCCGGCCAGCAGACCGGCGGCCTCTGCGCCACTGTCCTTCTGCACCGCCAGAATCAGAAAACCTTGGCCGTTTTCTTCCGGGCTGATGGTGATGCCGATGCCTACATAGGCATTTTCAACCTGCTCCTTGTGGGTGGCATAGTCTGCGGCGCTGAGATAGTAGCTCCATCGATCCCCCAGGGAGTCAATCATAGCGGTGGCCGCGGCATCCTCGGCCTTTTCCATATCAGCTTCTTCAATGAAGCGGTTCTTGATGAGATATTCCACTTGGTCAAGCTTCGTGGAGCCGGGGGTTTTGCCCATGGTGACCAACAGGGTCACCGCACAAGCTGCCATGGCGGTGGTGAGATAGGATAGAACGGTAATGAGTTTTTTCATAGAAATCACCTTTGGAATACTGTTTGAGGTCAATGTTGTAGGAGTGTCAGGGGCGTGTGCGGAATGGAATCGCCCCATGGTTTCGTACAGCCATTGTAGGGGAGGCTCTTAGCCTCCCGCTGGGGCACTTCGTGCCGCTCGGGTCGCCAGGTTGGCGACCCCTACAGGGCGTGTGCAATTTCTGGGCGCTATAAAAAGGGGCTGTCCCACGGTGTGAGACAGCCCCCGGATGGTGGGATATTAGTATAGACCAACGTAATTGCAGGGGTTGACATAAGCACCATTTTGGGCAATGCCAAAATGCAGATGGTTGCCGGTGGAAATACCGGTGCTGCCCACATAGCCAATGGTCTGCCCCTGGTTCACCTTCTGGCCGCTGCTGACGACGTAGTTGGTCATGTGCATATAAATGGAGGAAAAGCCATCGCCATGGTTGATGGTGACATAATAACCGGCGGAGTTGGAATAGCCTGCAACCGTCACCGTGCCACCCCGGGAAGCAATGATGGGGGTTCCGGCGGGGGCTGCCAGGTCAACGCCCTGGTGATACTTGGAGGCACCGGTGGTGGGGGATTCACGGAAGCCGAAGGGGCTGGATACCATCCGATAGCTGCACGGAACCAGCCAGGAGCTTCCCACGGTGACATTGCTGCTTCCGCCGCTGCTGGAATTTCCACCGCTGCTGCCATTATCAGTGGAGCCATTATTGGTGCCGCTGTTGCTGCCGTCGGGGTTACTGATGGGAATACTGGGAGCAACGGTGGTGGGGGGGACATAGGTTGCCATGTAGGCAAGCCATTCTTCCAGCTTTGCCTCGTTGTACTCCTGTTCCTTGCGGGCGATTTCATCCAGGAGCGCCTCGTCCTCTTCTTCCAAGTCAATCTGCTGCTGTTTCAGCTCCTCGCCTTTTGCAATCAGCTGCACAATCAGGTCGTCTGCTTCCTGCCGCTTTACATCCAACTCGTTCTGAGCATTGTCAAGTTCCGTCCGTGTGCCTTCCAGCTCGCCCTTTTCGGCGGCAAGCTCCTGCTGGGCGGTTTCCACCCGCTGGGCGGCATCACTCAGCTCCTGCAAGCGGCGCGTGTCGGAGGAGGCAATCTCCTCTACCATGTTCAGTCGGTCAAGAAGGTCAGAAAAGTCTTTTGCCTTGAAAAGAACCTCCCAATAGCTGACGGTTCCTTCCTCCTCCATGGCCTGAATGCGGGTCTTGCAGTCGGCGTTCAGCTCATCGTAGCGATCCTGTGCCTTATCCAGTTCCTCCTGCTGGTCGGCAATCAAGACGCTGTAGGCGCTGATTTGCTCGTTGATATTGATGATTTCGGTGTGCAGCAGGCCAATCTCCTGGTCAATCACATTTTTGCGGGCAACAATGTCGGCAATGTCATCGGAGGTCTGCTGATACTGCGTCTGCAAATCGGAAATCTGGTTTTTGATGTCCTTGCGGTTTTCTTGCAGCGCGTTAATCTGCTTGCGGATTTCGCTGGAGGAGGCGGCAGCCGCCCGCATGGGCAGAATGCTGAAAATCAGGGTCAGCAGCATGATGGCAGCCATTACTCCGGCAAGAATGGAAACAAGCTTTTTGCGGTTCTTCATGTGGTTTCTCCTTTGTGTGTTACAGGTATGCCATGGGGTTGACGTAGGTCCCGCCGTAGGAAATGCCGAAGTGCAGGTGGGGGCCAGTGGAAATGCCGGTACTGCCCACATAGCCAATCAGCTGTCCCTGGGTGACGGATTGCCCCTTGGATACCACATAACGGGTCATGTGCATATAGATGGAGGCGAAGCCGTCTCCATGGTTGATTGAAACATAGTAGCCTGCACCGCCGGCTTGATAGGAGGCAACGGTAACGGTGCCCGCCCGGGTGGCATAGATGGGGGTGCCGGAGGGACAGGCCATGTCCACACCCTGGTGGTAGGTGGAGGCACCTGCCGTGGGGGATTTGCGGTTGCCAAAGGGACTGGAGATGGTGTAGCCGGAAACCGGCTCTATCCAGATGGCGTTGGAGGGCGGGTTCTGCCCCTTCAGCGCCATCTTCACCAGTTCCTCTTTGTACTGCGCTGCCTGAAGCTCCTTTTGCTTCTGGGCAATCTCGTTCATCAGCTCGTTTTGCAATGCTTCGGACTCGTCCAGAAGCACCTGGAACTCGCTTTGCTTTGCAATCAGATCCCGCAGAATGTCATCGGACTCGGTGCGTTTTTCCTTCAGAATTTCCTCGCTTTCGGAAAGCTGCTCCCGGGTGTCCTGCAAGTCCAGCATTTCCTCGGTGAGAATCCGCTGGTTTTCTTCCACGTTGGCGGAGGCAACCTGCAAGTCTAATAGCCGTTGGGTGTCAGCTGCCGCAATCTCGTCCACAATGTTCATCCGGTCGAGAAAGTCGGTAAAGCTGCTGGACTCAAAGATGACCTGCCAGTAGGTGATTTCACCCTCCTCCTCCATGGCACGGATACGCTCTTTGTATTGCTGGTTCAGCTCTTTCAGGCGCTGGTTGGAATCCTCCAGCCGTTCCTGGGCATCGGCAATCATCTGACCGTAGACCCGCAGCTGTTCGTTGATGTTGATAATCTGGGAATGGAGCAGGGAAATTTCCTGGTCGACTGCATTTTTCTTGTCCACCAATGCCTGGATTTCGCTGGCATTGGCGTTATATTGGGTACGAACGGATTCAATCTGTGCCTGTATCTGGGCGTTTTCAACCTTTAAGTCGGTAATCTCATCCTTGATTTGGGAGGTGCTGGTGGCAGCCTGAGCTCCGTGGGGCAGGGAGGTGAAAACCGTAATTGCGGCAAGAAACGCGGCGGCAGCAGACCGAAGACGGTGGGATTTCTTCATAGTCTCTCCTGGAAGCCGTAGCGAAAGGGGAGCGGCTTCATGTTTTCTTTTGCGGACGCTGTTACACATCCATAAACTTCCGAATGGAAGTCCAGCTGCCGACGATACCAACAAACAGGCCGGCACCGCCGAAGGTCAGCAGCATGGGAATCAGCAGATCGCCGGTGAAGGGGACGAAAGTGAACAGCCGCAGGGCATCCACCGCCGCCAGTCGCTCCACCAGGGTGTCATACAGCACCCATTCCAAACCGAAGGCAAGGATAGCGCCAATCATACCCAGGGTAAAGCCTTCCACGATAAAGGGGAGACGGATGAAGCTGTTGGTAGCGCCCACCATTTTCATGATGGCAATCTCGTCCTTGCGATCGTACATGGCAAGCTTGATGGTGTTGGAAATGATAAGCAGAGAGATAATCAGCAGCATGGCAATCAGTGCTACAGAGATGAGGTTCAGCACGTTCTGAATGGTGGTGAAGCCCTCGGCCAATTCATAGGCAGCATTGGTTTTGGCAACACCGGGAATCTGCTTGAGCTGCTCATCGGTTTTCTTCATCTGGTTGTTGTCTTCCAGGGTGACCACATACCGGTGGCGCAGATCCTGTGCCTGAACGCCATTGAAGGCGGCGTTGTTGTTGTGGTCATTCACAAAGCTCTGAAGGGCATCCTCCCGGGAGATGAACACGGATTTTTCCACATTGTCCAGCGCATTGATTTTGGTGCCGATGCTTCTTGCCTCGGCATCGGACAGGGAGGAATCCACATACACCATGATTTCGCTGGTCTGGTTCAGTGCCTGCACCATTACATCCAGGTTGTAGGCCAGAATGGAGAAGCTGCCCACAATCAGCAGGCACGCAATGGTAACGCAAATAGCGGCAAAGGACATAAAGCCGTGGAGGAAGATGCCGCGAAAACCTTCCTTGATTAAGTAGCCTAAATTGTTAATCTTCATCGTAATACCCCTCTCCGTCACTGACAATAACACCCTCGTCAATGACGATTACCCGCTTGGAGAACAGCTGCACCAAATCCTTCTCGTGGGTAACGACCAAGATGGTGGTGCCCAGGTTGTTGATTTCCTGAAGCAGGGACATGATTTCAAAGGAACGAGCCGGGTCCAGGTTACCGGTTGGCTCGTCGGCGATGATGGTGGAGGGGTTATTCACCAGGGCGCGGGCAATGGCAAGCCGCTGCTGCTCACCGCCGGACATCTCCCGGGGCAGCCGCCTTGCCTTGTTTTCCAGCCCGACCAGCTCCAGCACATAGGGTACACGGTCCCGGATTTCCCGCTCCTTTGCGCCAATGACACGCATGGCAAATGCCACATTGTCATACACGCTCATTTTGGGAATCAGGCGGAAGTCCTGGAACACAACGCCGGTGGTGCGGCGCAGATAGGGAATCTCGCGCTTGCGGATGCGCTCCAGGTTATAGCCGTTGACGTGTACCGCACCGGAGGTGGGGCGAAGCTCACCGCTGATGAGCTTAATGATGGTGGACTTACCAGAGCCGGAGGGACCGACCAGAAAGCAAAACTCACCGTCTTCAATTTGCATGGTTACGCCGTTGAGGGCAGGTGAACCATGGTCGTATGCTTTGACGACATTGTTAAATTCAATCATTTGCATCTATCTCCAAGTTCAATTTGGTCTCAGATGGTCTTTGACCGCAATGTAACCGAATTGTAACACATTTCCCCTATAAAGTCAATGCTATTGCATCGAAAAGCGGCTCAGATAAAAAGAATTCATAAAAAATCAAAATTTTTCCCCGGTGTTTCTTTCGGAAAAACCCAACTTTTTGCGTTATGTCACCTGCGGTATAAGGAAACCTCAGGCGCGAAGCGACAGACATTTTTGCGTGTACACAATTTATTAACATTTCGGAAATAATTGTGCCTTGATTTACCCATAGGGGCGGGCTATAATAAATACATCAAAAATGAAGTATCTCGGTGCCGGTGGCACTGAGACGGAAAGAGAAGGGTTTTTCATGGACGCAATCAATACCAGTGCATTGATTCTGGACACGGGAGATGTCATCAGTGAGGGCAATGCCCAGAAGTTCAACGAATGGCTAAAAAAATACGCCGTCCCCTACCGGGAAATCATGTCGTTTTACACCTGTGCATTGATGGAGGTGGAAACCAAGTTCCGGGTGCTCAGCGAGGATTTGTCCTTCTCCGTGGAGCGCAATCCCATCGAAACCATCCATAGCCGTTTAAAAACCCCGGAGAGCATCATGAACAAGGTCATGCGGCGGGGGATCCCTTTGTCGGTGGAAAGCATTGAGGAGAACCTCAATGATATTGCCGGGGTGCGGGTGGTGTGTACCTTCCAATCGGATATTTATACATTGGCGGAATCCTTTCTGCGGCAGGACGATGTGACCCTGATTGCCCGGAAGGACTATTTCCAAAACCCCAAACCCAACGGCTACCGGAGTCTTCACCTGATTGTCTCCGTGCCTATTTTTTTGCACAACGAGAAGAAATCCATGAAGGTGGAGGTGCAGCTGCGCACCCTGGCCATGGACTTGTGGGCCAGCACCGAGCATAAAATCCGTTATAAAAAGGATAACTACATCTCTCCGGCCGATAGTCAGGCATTGCTGGAATGCGCCCACAGCTGCTCGGAAATCGACCGGAAGATGGAGCAAATATACAGAAACATTCAAAACTCCAAAAAAGAACAGGAGAAGAACAAACAATGAACATTTTGGCCATAATTGCCGTCTGCTTTTTTGCAGGCATGGGTGCGGGGTTGGGCACCGGTTTTGCGGGGATGAGCGCCGCTGCTGTCATTACCCCAATGCTGGTGACGTTTCTGAAAATGGAACCTTATGAAGCCGTGGGCATTGCCCTGGCCTCCGATGTGCTCGCCAGTGCCGTCAGTGCCTATACCTACGGCAAGAACAAAAACCTGGATATTCAGAACGGCAGTGTGATGATGGTGTTCGTCCTGCTGCTGACGTTGGTTGGCAGCTGGATTTCCAGTAAGGTGAGCAGCAACACCATGGGCAGCTTCTCGGTGGTGATGACCATGCTGCTGGGCGTGAAGTTCATCGTCAAGCCCGTCATGACCACCAAGGAAACCATGGCACAGGTCAGCCCTCAGAAGCGCTTGATGCAAAGCGTTATCTGCGGCAGCCTGATTGGTTTTATCTGCGGCTTCATTGGCGCAGGCGGTGGCATGATGATGCTGCTGATTCTCACCTCCGTGCTGGGTTATGAGCTGAAAACCGCCGTGGGCACCAGCGTGTTTATCATGACCTTCACCGCCCTGACCGGCTCGCTGAGCCATTTTGCCATTGGCGGCGCACCGGATGTAACGGTTTTGGTGCTGTGCATCCTCTTTACCTTCCTGTGGGCAAGAATCGCTGCCCGCATTGCCAACAAGGCAGAGCCTGCCTTCCTCAATCGAGTCACCGGCGTGATTCTGATTGTTCTGGGTGCGGTGGTGCTGCTGGTCAATGCAATCACCTGATAATGAAAAATCGCTCCCCCGAGGCGCTTGGCTTTGGGGGAGTTTTTTTCCGGCAGCTAGACTTCCCGGGATGTGTTTTTTATTTCATCAAAGCCCGGACATCCTCAGCCAACTGCTCGAAACTGCTGCTTTCTTCGGACAGACTGTAGGTGAAGCCATCCTTTTCCCAGTTGGCGTAGGAGAGAACGACACCCTCTATATCGGTGTAGGTGTAGAAATTCACTTCGGCTGCATCAATCGTTTCTGTCTTAACCAGTTCACCGCCGTAGATACCGCTGACATCGCCGGTGCCATACATGATGGTGAAAACGCTGCCGTCGGTGTAGAAGATTCTGCCGCTTGCGGGATAGGAATCGTTCACAAAGACAATGTAGGTTTCTACATCCTTTTCCAGAACGGGAATTTTGAAGTCGAGATAGCGCTCCATTTCACCAAGGCTCTCCACCTCCATCAGAGGACTGGGGCATTGAACCTGCTCTGGGTGGGGCTGCTTGCTGCCGGTGAGGCGGAAGGTGAAAATGCTTGCGGCTACAATGCAAAGGCAGGCTGCTGCTGCCAGAATTGCTTTGACGGGGCGGAAGGGTATCATTTTGCGAGTCTCCTTTTTTGCTTCTTGAATGTAATTGTCGTCGATGTTATTTAACAGGCCGTAAAAAACTTCTTTTTTCATAGTTCAAATCCTCTTTCGGTCAGATATTTTTTAAGCTGCTCCCGCACTCTGCTCAGCCGGACGGAGCAGGCGTTGTCGGCGATTCCAAGCTGCGCCGCAATGGTGCTGACGGAGTCGGTATACCAGTAGCGCATTACGAACATTTTTCGCTTTTCGGCGGGCAGCTGGTAGAGAAAAGTGTTGATTGCTTCCACCAGTTCCTTGCCGTCTATCAACTGCTCCATGTCATCCCTGTCCGATACGATTTCTGCAATCTCGTCCAGCACGACGCTTATTTCGCTGCCGCCGCGCTTCTGGGCGTGATTGAAGCTGTAGCGGTCAAAGGCCAGATTCCGGGTAATCTTCCCCAGAAAGGCAGACAGAATGTTTGGCCGCTGAGGGGGCAACGCATTCCACGCGCTCAGGTATGTATCGTTCACGCATTCGTCGCTGTCCTCTTCGTTGTGCAGAATGTTTCTGGCAATGGCGCGGCAGTAGGAGCCGTACTTTTTGCCGGTTTCCGCAATGGCGATTTCATCTCTGCTCCAGTATAAATCAATGATTTGATTGTCTTCCATATAACGCTATAACGCTCCTGTTTTGTTTTTTTGAGGGCCTTCACTTCTACAGACGGGGTTCATTGTCCAATCTTACACAGAAAGAGAAAAAATAACAAGAAAAAATTGAGCTCCGTTTTCTGCCGGAGGGAATAATCCCGGCAGGGGAGCGGAGCGGCACAAAAAAAGCGCAGCTCCTTCCCACATGTGGAATAGGAGCTGCGCCGTTTTCATGAAAAAAGTACAGTTAAAAGATTCTCTGGTTTTACAGCGTCAACTGGGCATCAACCAGATGAAAACAGGTGTATCCATTTTCGTAGTATAATGCAAAGGTTCCTGTAACTGTGATGTCGGTATCCAATTCCGGATAAGTCTGCCCGTCGGAAAGTACATATTCAAGACCTTGGGCGCAGCAGCCGGTGGCATCGGCAATGATGCAGGCGTAGTACAGCTGATTGGTTTCCGGGTTGGAAAGACAGGCGGCGGTGCCGCTCATGCGTACCGTTTTCCCAACATAACTGTCGGGGGAAGCCAGCATATTAAACACTTCGGAGTAGACCATCGTGCTGCTCAACTTTGTCAGGTCAAGCATCCCGCCGGAACTGCTGGGGGCGGCGGCTTCCGTGGCAGCCTGCACCGCAGGGGCTTCTGATGGGGCAGACTGAGAGCTGTCCCTGCTGCCGCATCCGGTCAGCAGGAGCAGGGCGATTGACAGGGCGATAAGGGATATTTTTTTCATTTATTCATTCCTCCGAAAGTAGCACTGATGAGGCTGCACAGTCCAAATACCACAATCTGGACGGCAACGATGGTGGAGCCCACGGGCGTTCCTGCCAGAATGGAAATGAGAATTCCAACGGCGGCGCACAGCACGGACACAACAGCAGAAAAAACGGTTACGCTCAAAAAGCTCTTGCACAGCCGCATGGCAGAAAGGGCTGGGAAAATAATCAATGCGGAAATCAGCAGGGAGCCGACCAAATTCATGGCGAGCACAATGATAACCGCAATCACAACGGCAATCAGCAAATTATAGCGCTCCGCCCTGACACCGGTGGCCTTGGCAAAGTTTTCGTCGAAGGTGACGGCAAAAATTTTGTTGTAGAAAAAGACATAGATTGCAATTACCGCCAGGGAGATGGCAGCACAGAGCCAAACCTCAGACTGCGAGAGGGTCAGGATGGAGGTGGAGCCAAAGAGGGTGCTGCACACATCCCCGGACAGGTTGGAGGAGGTGCCAAAGAGATTCATCATCAGATAGCCAAGGGCGAGGGAACCAACGGAAATCATGGCAATGGCGCTGTCTCCCTTGATTTTTGCATTTTGACCGGTACGCAGCAGCAAGATGGCACAGATGACGGTGATGACCATTACCAGGGGCATCTCGTTTTTGATTTGGAGGATAGCTGCAATGGACATGGCACCGAAGGCAACGTGGGAAAGTCCGTCTCCGATGAAGGAGAAGCGCTTGAGCACCAGGGTCACGCCCAGAAGCGAGGAGCACAGCGCAATCAGAATGCCCACAGCCAGCGCATAGCGAACGAAGGGAAATGTCCAGTATAGAGTGAGCTTTTCCATCATGGCATTCATGACACATCACCGCCGTTCTGGACTGCAAAGAGCCTGCCTTGGGGGCTTTGCAGGTATTGGGCAGTTGTTCCGAAAAACGTTGTGCGGCCAATATGCAGAATATGGGTTGCGTACCGTAGTGCTGCCGCAATGTCGTGGGATACCATAATCACAGTGATTCCGTCCTGACGGTTCAGGGATTCAATCAGTGCGTACATCTGCGCGGTAACTTTTGGGTCAAGGCCGGAAACCGGTTCGTCCAGCAGCAGTATTTTTTCTGCGGCGCACAGCGCCCTCGCCAGCAGCACCCGTTGCTGCTGGCCGCCGGAAAGTTCCCGGTAGCAGCGCCGCGCCAGGGGCGTAATCTGCATTTTTTCCATGGCGCTTGCGGCAAGTTGTTTCTCGTTGCGGCCATAAAAGGGATGCCAGCTGCGCCGTCCCAAACACCCGGAGCGCACAATCTCACTCACGGATGCCGGGAAGTCCATTTGGATGGTGGTCTGCTGGGGCAAATAGCCGATTTCATTTTTTCTCAGCCCGCCGCCGGTAAGAATTTTGCCGCTGCACGGCGGTTGCAGACCAAGAATGGTTTTCATCAGGGTGCTTTTTCCGGAGCCGTTCTCTCCGACAATACACAGGTAGTCCCCCGCTGACACGGAGAAATTCAAATCGGTCAGCACGGTTCTGCCGTCATAGCCAACGCACAGGTTCTGGCAGGTGAGCTGCATCATATCGGCTCCTCCTCAACCCAATGCGTCCGTCAGCACATCCAGATTCTTTTCCATGACGGAAAGGTAGGTGGTGCCCTGTGCCACATCCTGGGAGGTGGTGGATTGCATGGAATCCATGCTCAAAACCTTCTGATTTTTAGCGGTGGGGTTTTCCACGATGGTTTCGGCAATTCTGTGCTTTGCTCCTTCAATGGTCAGAATGCAGGGAAGCCCCAATTCATCCAGTTTTTTTGCGAGAAAATGAATGGTGTCAAAGCTTGCTTCGCTTTCGGCAGAGCAGCCGGAGAAAGCGGCGTAATAGCGCAGACCGTAATCATCCGTCAAGTAGCGGAAGGGAAAACGGTCTCCGAACAAAAGGGTTTTGTAGGCTGCATTGTCAACTGCTTCCTGGTACTTCTCGTCCAGAGCAGACAGCTGCTTTTCATAGGCTTCGGCGTTGGCGGCATAGACATCCTCATTTTCAGGGTCAAGAGCCTGTAGCGCCTGGGAAATGGCATTGCACAGCAACTTGGCATTTTTCAGGGAGAGCCATACGTGCTCGTCCTTTTCCTCCTCGTGTTCTTTGTGGTCGTCATCTTCATCATCTTCATCGTGGTCATGTGCCGTTTCCTGCATTCCTTCCACGGTTTCCTCCGCTTTCACGCTGTCACCCAGCACCTCCAGCAGATTGATGACCTTCATGTCCTTGTTGACGCTGTGCTTCAAGGCATCTTCCACCCAGCTGTCGGATTCACCGCCCACATAGATGAAGAGGTCGCAGGTGGCGATTTTAACAATGTCGTCTACCGTGGGCTGATAGCTGTGAAGGTCGACACCGTTGTCCAGCAGCATGGTCACATCGGCATCGGGGAATTTCTCACCGAGAATCTGCCGTACCCAGTCGTATTCCGGGAAGATCGTGGTGACGATGCTTAATTGTTTTGCGGCCTCTGCTCTGGCGGGAGCCACATTCCGGCACAGCAAAGAAGCAATGATTGTCAGGGCAAGAAATGCCGAAAAAATTCTTTTCATAATAAAAAACCTCCGAATTTGTCTTCTGATTTTGCCAAAAATGGGCGCAAAAATACAAGGGTGACGGCATAGCCGACAGGCTCGTCCCGCAAGAAGACGAACCAATCACCCTTGTTTGTCAGAATTTAATCCGAAAGCTTCACCTTGAGAGAAACCAGCGTAAACCGTGGGCAGAACACATATTTGTCCGCAACGCCAAAGCCAAAGGCATAGCCTGCCACCACAGCCAATACTGCGGCGATAACAGCCAGTGCCAGCGCTTTCAGCACAGTGCAGCAAACGTTGATTTGGCAGCAGATTTTGCAGCCGCCGCCAATGCAGTCGTGGTTTGCCTCAGCGGCAACGAAGAAAGCGGAGGTGAGCACGATGAAAAGAATGGCGGCTGCCATCACCAATGCCAGCATTCGTTTTTGCTTTGCCATTGTGCATACCTTCCTTTCTGTCCTGCCGCAGTGCGGGGTAGTTTCTGATTTGTCAGCCATTATAATTGCGGGGTTGCCATTTGTCAATATGAAAACGATTCTCAATTCTGAATATTTCAAGAAAAGAGTATAACAATTTTGTGAACGAAGAAGACGCTTCCATCAGAAGTAATGTCGGTGACACGCCATAAAAAAGCGCAGCCCCGATTCTGGTTTATTCATTCAGAATCGGGGCTGTATCATTATGGTTATGGTTTAGTAAGTTGCTGCCATGTCCTGGTAGAACTGGTTCATTTCTTCCTCGGTGTCGAAATTGCACACATACATCTGGTTTGCCATGGCACCGGACAGCGCATCGGGAATCCGTCCCCACATTTTCAGCTTGTCCTTGTATTTCATGGTGATTTCGTAATCATCCAGCTTGTAGTGACGACCGTCCCGGCGGCTGTAGAAGGCGCAGTAATGATGATTGCCGATGGGCTTGGTGTTGGTGTCGAAGCAAACCATATCCGCCCAAATTTTGTAGACATCCGTCTCCTGGTTGTAGTTGTACATCTCGGGGGTGTAGCCGCCGGCGGGGCGCATATTGACTTCCAGACCCAGAATGTCGCCCTTTTTGCCCAACCCCTCCTGGTCTTCGTTGAGGATGAAAAATTCCAGGTGGATGAACCGACTCTTGACCCCGAAGGCCTTGACGGTGCGCAGTCCGGCATCCCGGATACGCTCGGGCAAATCCTTGACCAGATAGTAGACGGAGTCGCCGCCCTCGTTCACAATGTCCATCAGGGACAGGGGGGTGACATTGCCGCTTTCAAACAGGGGAGCGCCTTTGGAGTCCACAATGGCATCGTAAGTCTGCACATAGCCATTGACATACTCCTCCATGATGTACACCTCATCATTCCTGTTAGAGATGAACCAGCGCATATCATCGTCGCTGCACAGCTTGAAGGTGTTGTTTGCACCCACGCCGTTGTCGGGCTTGACTACCACCGGATAGCCCACATAGTGGGCAAACTCCAGGGCATCGTCCAATCCCTGCACCAGATGATAGCGGGCGGTGGGCAGACCGGCCTTGGCATAGTATTCCTTCATGGCGGACTTGAACTTGATTTTCGCCATGTCCTGAATCTTGGGGCCGGTGGTGATGTTGAACTCGGTGCGCAGCTGGGCATCCTGCATCAGCCAATATTCATTGTTGGATTCCAGCCAGTCAATCTTGCCGTACTTGTAGGTGAAGAAAGCCACTGCCTTGAATACCTCATCGTAGTTTTCCAGGCTGGAAACCTTGTAGTATTCATCCAGGGAATCCTTCAGCTCCTGCATCAGGTCGTTATAGGGGCTGTCGCCGATGCCCAGCACCCGCATACCGTTGTTTTTCAGTTCCCGGCAGAAACGCCAGTAGGTCATGGGGAAATTCGGGGAAATAAATACAAAATTTTTCATTATTCTCTCACTCTCTCGCAGAATGTAATTAATGCCTTAGCCCAGGAACCAGGGGAGGTATGTCTTGACCATCACAAACCACCAGGGCCAGTCGTGGTCAACGTCGTGCCCCCAGTATTCAAATCGGGTGTGGATGCCCTTCTGGGCACACACGGTATCCAGCCGCCGGGTGCTTTCCAGCAGCACATCCTCCCAGGCACCCTGACCGCACACAATCAGGGATTTCTGGCTGTTGTACATCTGCATCCAGGGGTGATCGGCGGGCATATTTGCCAAGTAGAGGGCGGGACAGTTGTTGTAAACCAAATCGTCGCAGTAATCCCCGAAGAACTCCTTGTTGTCATAGACACCGGAGATGGCAAAGCAGCTGTCAAACAGGTCGGGGCGGCGATAGTAGAGATTGGCGGCGTGCATCGCGCCCATGGAAGCGCCGAAGGTGAGGATGCCCTGGTCATAGCCCATGCGCTCGCCGCTCAGATGCTTGATGTAGGGCACCAGCTCCTCCACGATGTAGTGCATCCAGCGTTCGTGATTTTCAATGCGCCAGCGGTTGTCCGCGCCCATTGCACCCCAGGCTTCGTTATCAATGCAGTCGCAGGAGTAGACGGTGCAGCGCCCGTCCTCAATCCAGGGAGCCCAGTGGTCAATCATGCCGAAATTTTCAAAGTCAAAGAACCGTCCGCCTTGGCAGGGGATAAACAGCACCGGCTTTCCGGCATGACCGTAGACCTTGAATTCCATGTCCCGGTTCAAAAAGCGGCTGTAGGATTTGTAGTAACGGATTTCCATATTGTGTTCCTCTCATTCTTTACAGGCTCAGGCAGTCCATAAAAATCGGAATCTGCTTTTCCCAGGATGCTTCGCTGTGGGTACCGCCGGGGACGATTCGCAGGGTCAGATTCACCCGCTTGGTCAGCAGCAGCTGGGCGGCGGAAATCAGCGCCTCGGCGTTGCCGGGGTGGTTGAACATTTCCAGTTCGCCATAGTCCATATAAATGCAGGTGTCCGGACGGATGCGGGACCGTGCCACAATGTCCAGCATTTTCCAGCTGGAAACCCAAAGGCTGGGGCTCAGGCAGGCTGCACGCTGGAACACCTGGTTATAAACGGTTGCGCCATACAGCGCCATCAGCCCGCCCATGGAAGAACCGGCAATGATGGTGTTGCACCGGTCGGGGAGGGTGCGGTAGTTTTCGTCGATAAAGGGCTTCAGCTCTTTGACCATCCAGTTCATGTACACATTTCCCTTGCCGCGAATTTTGCCCAGGGAGGAGTTTTCAAAGCTCAGGGGGGAGTATTCAATGATGCGCTGGTTGCCATCGTGGTTGCATTCCACGGCTACAATGATGAGCTCTTTTTTGCTTTCCTCCATGTATTTGTTCATGCCCCAGGATTTTCCGAAGGTAGCGTCCTCATCAAAAAAAACGTTGTGCCCGTCGAACATATACATCACGGGATAGCGCCGCTGGGTCTCCCATTCGTAGCTTTCCGGCAGATAAAGGTAGACGTTGCGGGGGGTGTCACCGGACAGCTGGGGGATGGTGACGGGCCATTTCTGCACCATGGCTTGTTCCTGCTTTCCTTGTAAAAAATGATGGATTTTCTGAAAATAAGTATATCCAATGATTGGTCGGTTGTCAATAAAAAATCCAAAAATGTTTATGCTAAAAAATCATCCGCCCGTGGCGGGCGGACAATTCGTGTGATATGTACAAAATGAAATCTGTAAAACTGTGGGAACTCACAGAAACAGGTGTTGGGGTGAGAAATGTGCAATATACCTAAAAGAAAGAGGGAGAGCTTTCTGCGTTCTGTGATTCGTTTCCATATCAGCCGCTTATTCCAGCCCCAGATACGCCTTGATTTGGGGCAGCTGAATGGTTGCATCGCAGCGCCCCAGCAGATACAGGGCACCCAGGCGCTCCATGTCGCCTTCCAGGGTGCTGACGCTGATGGAGCCGGAGGGACACAGCATGAACACACGCCCCTGCCGGTGCAGCTCGTCCAGCTCATCGCAGGCGGTGTTATACTGCTCTGCCTGGGAGTTCAGCCGCTGCACCAGGGCGGGGTAGCCGCGGTACAGCCGCTCGGAAAGCTCCGTGAACCGCTTGCTCTCCGGGGGACGGCGGAAGGGCTGGGGACGGGTGCGGATGACCAGAACCTTTTCGTAGTTATTTTCCAGCGCCCAGCGGTAGGGAATCTTTGCGGCGCACCCACCGTCCAGGCAGGGAACACCATCCACCTCCACCATGTCAGCGGCAAAGGGCATGGAGGCGCTGGCGCGGACGGCTTTCAGGAAATCCTCGGTGACACCCCGCTCGCAGTAGATGCACTCGCCGGTGTTGCAGTTGGTCACCGTGACCAGGAAACGGCGCTTGGGATCTTCAAACCGCTTCCGGTTGAAGGGAAACTCCTCCTCGATGTCATTGAGCAGGAAGTCAAAGCCCACCACGCCCCGGTTGCGTGCCAGACTGACGGCACCGATGTATCGCTTGTCGTGGCGGTAGCCCAGATTGATTTTTGCGGCGCGGCCAATCTCGCCGGCCACATAGTTGTAGCCGTTCAGCGCACCGGCAGAGGTGCCAATGGTGGTTTGCAGGTTGATGCCGTTTTCCATCAGCACATCCAGCACACCGGAGGTATAGCAGCCCCGGAAGGAGCCGCCCTCCAATACAAGACAGCCGGGCACAATGGTATCCGGTGCTTCCTTGAGCTGAATGCTGTCATAGCCGGACCAGGTTTTCTTCTTTTTGTCATCCATCTGTGCCACGGCTTCGTCAATGAGCTTGTCCGTTTCGGATTTCAGCCCGCTGATAACGGCCTGACCGCTCCGCACCACGGTTTCGGTCAATTTTCCAATTTCTTCTTTCATAGGGGAGTACTCCTTTCCTACTTTCGGTAGGGTCTATTATACGAAAAGAAAGCAGAGAAATCAAATGAAAATTATGTGACAGTGTGAGGTGATGCATGATCTGTAACTTACCTGCGATTTTTGCGGCTTACCCGCGCAACGATTGATATTCCGGTCACGGTATGCTATAGTATTGGCGTCGCTTCCTTCGTGCGATGGGGGGAGATGGTGCTGGTCTGCCCTTACAATGAGCGCAGCATTGCAGGTTGCTGCGCTTTTTATGGCGGCAGTTCTGCGCCGCCAAGGTGCAGAGCTGCGGAATAACAGAGAGGTATCGCAATGGAATATATCCGGGTAACAGAAGAAAATATTGAGAAGGAGCATATCTGCTGCGCCATTTCCAGTAACAGGGATGTGCAGGTTGTCTCCAAAAAGGCGTGGCTGACAGAGCGGTTCCGGGACGGCCTGGTATTCCTGAAAAGTGCCGAGCGGGGGAAATGCTTCATTGAGTACATTCCGGCGGAAATGGCCTGGGTTCCCATTTGGGCGGAAGGGTATATGTACATCGACTGCCTGTGGGTGGCAGGCTCTATGAAGGGGCACGGGTATTCATCCGACCTGCTGGATGCCTGCATTGAGGACAGCAAGCGCAAGGGAAAACGGGGACTGTGCATCCTGGCGGCGGCGAAAAAGAGGCCGTTTCTGGCTGACCCCAAATTCCTGGAGCACAAGGGATTCCGGCGCTGTGACGAAGCGGAAAATGGAATCGGGCTGTGGCATCTTGCCTTTGCGGAGGGTGGGGAGCTGCCCAGATTCCGGGAGTGTGCAAAGCACCCCCATATTGAAGAAAAGGGCTGCGTCCTGTATTATACCAGTCAGTGCCCCTTCAATGCCAAATATGTACCCATTCTGGAAGAAACCGCCCGGGAAAAGGCCATCCCGTTTCGGGCAATCCACTTGCAGAGCCGGGAGTAAGCGCAAAATGCCCCCACCCCCGTCACCACCTATGCAGTGTTTCTGGATGGGGCGTATCTCACAAACGAGCAAATGAACGAAAGCCGCTTTATAAAGCTGGTGGGGAACGCACTATAAAAAACAGTCCCGGTATCTTAACACCAGGACTGTACGATGCAGGACGGGTTCAAGCCCCGCTTGCCGTATTCAATTCAAAAAACGGGTCGTTCCGTAAGGAACAACCCGTTTTTTGGTACGCCAGAAGGGACTCGAACCCCCGACCTACTGATTCGTAGTCAGTCACTCTATCCAACTGAGCTACTGGCGCATAAGCATTCACTGCTGAATGCTGGGGTATTATAACACACCCTTTTGGAAAATGCAAGCATAAAATTTCAAAAATTGCAAAAAACCTTATGCCCGCTGCTGTGACAGCGCCCGGAGCTGCTGAAAATAGGCATCCTGGGTGATGGTATAGTGCAGCAGGCCGTCGCCCAGGCTGGACTGGGTGAATCCGCAGGCTGTTACGGAGCGAACGGAACGCCGATTTCTCGGCATGATTTTTGCCACCAACGTTTGGATATCCAGGGTCAAAAAGGCTTCCGACAGGGCGGCGCGAATGGCACCCTCCCCAAGACCGCGCCCCCACAGCGCTTCCTCGCCAATTACATAAACAATTTCGTAAGCGCCTGGTTCCCGCAGGGGACTGAGGCGGACAAAGCCCACGCTGCCCTCGTGCTCCGGGCAGACCATGAAAAAGTGCCCGACGCGGCGGAAATGATAGCCGAGCATGGGTTCCGGGACGGAGTCGGACAACTGCCGCAGGAAATACACAATGTCTGCGTCCTCGTTTAAAAAACGGGTCACATTGGGATTTTCCATCCATCGAATCATGCGGTCAACATCCCGCAGGGTAATATCCGCACGCAAAAAAACAGAAGCGGCTTTCTTCATATCGCATACCTCACAGCAGAAATACTTAAA